>WBZL01004268.1_pt1 | contig 12512 bp, 13 predicted proteins | sample 5204291 | NCBI WGS metagenome assembly WBZL01 (sample SAMN12344345, study PRJNA552823) | activated sludge metagenome | biome: Activated sludge suspended growth; feature: Nitrification reactor; material: Wastewater; isolation source: activated sludge from nitrification reactor of wastewater...
CTGGTGACGGTCACGTCACGGCGGGGCACGATCACCCTGCCCGCTCACGTGGTCGCGACGATCCGTCCCGACACGGTGTTCATCCCGTACCACTGGCCCGGTGACAAGGCCGCGAATCAGCTCACCCAGCGCGTCGTGGATCCGATCTCGAAGATGCCCGAGTTCAAGGTGGCCGCCGTGCGCGTGGAACCTGCAGGCGGTCGTGTCGCGACCACCGATGTCCGCGACTTCGATCTGCAGGGCGGGGCAACATGAGCGTCGACGCCCGGTACGGCATCGACGACTCGCCGGTGTTCGTGATCGACCAGAGCCGCTGCATCGGTTGCGAGGCGTGCGTGCAGGCCTGCATGGAGTGCGGCACGCATCGGGGCCAGTCGCTGATCCATCTCGAGCGCATCGACCGGGCCGCGACCACGCAGACCGCGCCGATGGTGTGCATGCACTGCGAGGACCCGACCTGTGCGCAGGTGTGCCCCGCGGATGCGATCAAGCAGACCGAGGGAGGGATCGTGCAGTCAGCGCTCAAGCCGCGCTGCATCGGTTGCTCGAACTGTGTGCTCGCCTGCCCGTTCGGTGTTCCGAAGTACATGGCCGAGATCGACCAGATGATGAAGTGCGACATGTGCACCGATCGCACCTCTGAAGGGCTCAAGCCGATGTGTGCGTCGGTGTGCCCGAGCGAAGCGCTCTGGTACGGCACCATCGACGAGTTCCGCGAGAACCGCACCGGGTCGTTGCTGCGCGACTTCATGTTCGGCCGTCAAGAGGTCCGCACCAAGGTCTACACCGTCGTCGACGACCTCGCCGCCGGCCCGATCGATGTGATGCGAGGCCAAGCAGCGTCATGGCTCGACGACCCGTTCGCACTCGAAAACGGTGGCACATGACAGACCGCAGACCCGAACCGCAGCCCGTTGCCGCACCGATCTGGAAGCGGGACTTCCCCTACGAGGCCGCCGCCGAGGAAGAGGTCACCCGCCGCGAGTTCGCCCGGTACCTCGTCGCTGGCGCCGGCGCGCTCGCGCTCGGCAACGTCGGTCTCGCAGCGTGGACACAGCTGCGCACCATCAACGAGGGCGAACCCCGCGCCATCGTCGACGCCGCGAGCGTCGAGGTCGGCGGCACCCACCTGTTCCGGTATCCGACCGACGCCGACCCCGCCGTGCTCCTCCGCGTCAGCGACACCGAGGTCGTCGCGTTCAGCCAGAAATGCACCCACCTGGGATGTGTCGTCTACTACGAAGCCGACGAGCATCGTTGGCACTGCCCGTGCCACGAGGGCAACTTCGACGCCGAAACCGGCGACGTGATCTCCGGACCACCACTGCGGCCACTCGGCCGCATCGACGTCGAGACCCGCGACGACGGCATGATCTGGGCCCTCGGACGGAGCCAGGAATCATGAGGGTCTCCGAACGGGGCCGCCGCTCCTCGTCGGCTGTCCTGATCTACGTGATCATCCTGATGGCGATGCAGGTCTTCCTCGTCACCGTCGCCGCCGAAGCGTTCCTCGCCGACGAAGCCGGCCTCGCATGGGCGACCGCCATGGTGTCCGTCGTGCTGTTCGCCGCCGCCGCCAGCTTCCTGCGCTACCTGAGACCGTAGAACTCGATGGCCGACACCTCGTCATCACCGATCGCGACGCTGTTCCCCGGCTACTTCGCGCTCGTGATGGCCACCGGCATCGTCGCGATCGGCGCAAACCAACAGAACGTCGACCTGCTCGCCCAAGGCCTCTACGTGATCACGGTGCTCGCGTACGTCGTGCTCGCCGTGCTGCTCGCCTCACGCATGATCCGGTACTGGTCGAACTTCGCCGCTGACGTCACCAACCACGCCAAAGGCTTCGCGTTCTTGACGACGGTCGCCGCGACCAATGTGCTGGCCTCCGCGTCGATCGTCATCCACGGCTGGTGGAATCTCGCGTGGGCACTGTGGTGGGCCAGCCTCGTGCTCTGGGCAGCGTTCGTCTACACCACCCTCATCGCCGTCGTCACCGACCGCGACAAACCCGGGCTGCAGGGCGGCATCAATGGCAGCTGGTTCCTGCTCACCGTGTCCACCCAGTCCATCGCCGTCGTCGCCGGACTGTTCCTCACCCGAACCGACAGCGACGCCCTCGCGTTCACTGCGATCGCAGCCTTCGCGCTCGGTGTCGTGCTCTACCTGATCGTCATGACCATGGTGTTCCTTCGCTGGACGTTCCATCCGCTCGACCCGACCGAGGCTGACCCGCCCGCTTGGATCGCCGCCGGGGCCGTGGCGATCACGGTGCTCGCAGGATCGAACATCCTGCTCGCCGCCGACCAGGCCACCGACCGAGTGGCCCGGCTCGCCCCCTTCCTCGAAGGCCTGGTCGTGACGGCCTGGGCCACCGCCACGTTCTGGTTCCCGCTCATGATCGCCATCGGCATTTGGCGTCACCTCGTCCGCCGCGTCCCGCTGCGCTACCACCCGAGCTACTGGGCGATGGTCTTCCCTCTCGGGATGTACGGCGCCGCCACCTACCGCATGAACGCTGCGATCGACTTCGACGCCCTCGCCTGGCTCCCCAAGATCGAACTCGTCGTTGCCCTCTGTGCGTGGACCGTCACGTTCGTCGGACTCGCACGGCACCTCGCGACGTCCCGTCGAACAACACCCCACGGATAGCCGCCGGATCCGGGCGACCGCCGGCATGGCGCCGATGCGGCAGCTTCAGTGCGTGCGGAGGCCGCTGGCGAGTTGGTCGAAGCCGCTCTGGACCAGTGCTGGCAGTGCGGGGGTGTGCGGCGCCGTGAGCCAGTGCTGCAGAGAGGCGCGCATGACGGCGAGCGCCGTTGCTGCGAGCAGGCGTGGTGTGGGGTCGTCGGCCTGCGCGCCGAGTCGTGTGGTGAGACGTTGGGTGAGCGCCTGTTCCCATCCGGCTTGGAGGTGGAGGCTTCGGGCGAACACGGATGGGTTGCTCGCCATGATCGTGAACCGTCGGCGGATCCGGTCGTGTTCGGACTCGTAGTCGGCGGCGACCGTGGCGAACGATGCGCGTAGTGCGTCCCAGGCCGGTTCGTTGTCGGGGCGTTGTTCGAGCTCGGTGAGGATGCGTTCGAGGCGTTCGCTGTAGTCGGCCAGGACGAGGTCGTCCTTGGTCGCGAAGTACGAGAAGAACGTCCGGGGTGCCAGCTCGGCTTCGCTCGCGATCTGCTCGATCGTCGTCTTGTCGAAGCCTTCGCGTTCGAACAGTTCGAGTGCGACGTCTTCGAGTCTTCGTCGGCGCTCACGCTTGTTTCGTTCTCGTCGTCCGGTCGGTTCGGCCACGAGCGCATGCTATCAAAAAGAGCAGTGATTGCAAAAATGCAGTGACTGCATGTATGGTGAGCGCAGGAGGTGTGTCGTGTCGAACGGGTTGTACCGATTGGGTCGTTGGATCGCTGCCCATCATCGGCTGGTTCTCGTGGCGTGGGTGGTGGCAGTGCTGGGCTTGGTGGGGTTGAACCGGGTCGCCGGGGGTGATGCGGTCGACGACTTCCGGGTGCCGGGTGTGGAATCGCAAGCAGCGGTCGACCTGCTCGAGCAACGCTTCCCTGAACGTGCCGGAGCAACCGCGATGGTCGTGTTCCACGTGGACGATGGCACCGTCAACGACCCAGCCACGGCCGCAGCGATCGACGCCACGATCGCCGAGGTCGCATCGCTCGAACATGTTCTGGCCGTGACCGACCCGCTCGCCGGCCCACGTGCGATCTCACCCGACGGCTCGACCGCGTTCGCGGCCGTGCAGTTCGACGGCTCGACCGCCGAGCTCGGCCGCGCCACGTTGGAGGAGTTGTTCGACACCGCGACGCCAGCGGAGCAGGCCGGGGTGCAGGTCGAGTTCGGGGGCGAGCTCCCGACGGTGCTGAAGGAACGTTCCGAGGGTCCCGCCGAGATGATCGGCATGCTTGCCGCACTGGTCGTGCTCTTCGTCACCTTCCGGGCCGTCGTCGCCACCGTGATGCCGTTGGGCGTCGCAGTTGCCGGGCTGGCGACAGGGTTGTCCATCGTCGGACTGTTGAGCGGGCTGATCGACATCCCCTCCATCGCACCGCGACTCGGCACGATGATCGGTCTCGGAGTGGGCATCGACTATGCGCTGTTCGTGCTGAGCCGCCACCGCGATCACCTCGCACATGGGATGGACGTCGACGAGTCGATCGGCCGCACCAACGCGACCGCAGGTCAAGCCGTGGTCGTGGCCGGTGGCACGGTCGTGGTGGCGATCCTCGGCCTGCAGTTCGCCGGGATCCCGTTCGTCGCCGCGCTCGGCTACTCCGCCTCGATCGTGGTCGCCGTCGCCGTGCTCGTCGCGATCACCCTCCTGCCGGCTCTGCTCAGCGTTGCCCGTCACCGCATTCTCCCCAAGCATCAGCGCACCGTCGGTCAATCGACCGAGGTGACTCACAGCGGCTGGGTGAGCTGGGCGAGATGGGTTGCGCATCACCCGTGGCGTTCCAGCATCGGCGCCACCGTCGTGCTCGTGACCTTGGCCATCCCGATGCTCGACATGCGGCTCGGCCAAGCCGACGCAGGCTCCGATCCGACCACCACCACGCATCGCCGCGCCTACGACCTCCTCGCCGCCGGCTTCGGCGACGGATTCAACGGGCCGCTCCTCATCGCCGTCGACCTCGGCGACAACCCCGACCCCACCGTGCTCGACCGACTGAGCAGCTCCGTTGCCGCAGACCCGGGAGTCCGCGCCGTCTCACCACCCGAGCTCAACGCCACCGGCGACACGGCGCTCATCACGGCGATCCCGACCACCAAGCCCCAGGACCAGGCGACCAGCGACCTCGTCCACCGACTCCGCAACGACCTGCTCCCGGCCGCCACCACGGGCACCGGAGCCGAGGCACTCGTCGGCGGACCCACCGCCGGCTTCATCGATCAGTCCGACAAGATCGCCGCACGCCTGCCCTGGTTCATCGCAGCCGTGGTGTCGCTGTCGTTCCTGTTGTTGATGATCGTGTTCCGATCGATCCTCGTCCCGCTCAAGGCCGCGATCTTGAACCTGTTGTCGATCGGCGCCGCCTACGGCGTGGTCGTCGCGGTGTTCCAATGGGGATGGGGACGTTCGCTCATCGGGCTCGACGAAGCTGTCCCCATCGCGTCGTTCGTTCCGATGATGATGTTCGCGATCCTGTTCGGGCTGTCGATGGACTATGAGGTGTTCATCCTCTCCCGCATCCGCGAGGAGTACCACCGAGGACACTCCAACATCGACAGCGTCGTCGAAGGCCTCGGCGCGACCGCCAAGGTCATCACCGCAGCCGCACTCATCATGATCAGCGTCTTCCTCGGTTTCGTCGCCAGCGACGACCCGGTGGTCAAGATGATGGGCGTCGGTCTCGCCACCGCCGTCGCCGTCGACGCCACCATCGTCCGCATGGTCCTCGTCCCCTCCACGATGGCGCTCGTCGGTGATCCCAACTGGTGGCTGCCGCGATGGCTCGACCGCATCCTGCCCCGACTCGATCTCGAAGCCGAACCCGACGCGTCTGCGTCGTCCGACGAAGGAGTTCTCCGATGAACCAACCGTGTCTGCCCGACGGGCTCGAGCACGTCCGCACCACCGACATCTTCGACAACGACACGGTTCCCGCCGGGCTGCTGCGAGCCCACCGCGTGGCCGATGGCGTGTGGGGTCGCCTCGTGGTCCACTCCGGCACCGTGAGCTTCGTCTTCGACGACGAACCCGAGCATCCGATCACAGTCTCTGCGGGGGACGCCGTCGCGATCCCGCCGGCACGACAGCACCACCTCGAACTCCATGACGCTGCGAGCTTCGCGGTTGAGTTCCACCGCCTCCCGAACATGCCCACACCGGAGGCCGGTACCGAGAGCACAGCCCTTCGGGGTCCTGGATGACCTCGACGTCCGATCCGCGTCGATCACGATGCGGCCGACAGGGCGACGCGGCTGTCAACAGCGTGTCAGCACGACTCGCGCCCACCAACGCAGACGAGCGTGGTGGCGCCACTCGGCAGCTGTCCCGTACAACAGTCGTACAACACGACGAGCACCAACGGGCTCCTACTGGCGCCGACGACAGCGCTACTCGGCGGTCCCGATTCGCTCGTTCAACAGGGAGAACACCGATGAGCGCCCACGAGGTCCCATGGGCGTCGGTGCACTCATAACCCGAAGGTCGCAGGCTCAAATCCTGCCCCCGCCACCAAGAGAAGGCCCGGTCCGAACGGACCGGGCCTTCGTCGTTTCCTGCGCAGCGGTGCCGAGCTCGCGGGTGGGAAGCTGGTGTGGTGAGTGGCGACCGGGGCGAGGTGATCGGCGCGCTGCTCGCGCATCCGTGGCCGGCCGGGTGGTCGATCGGACTCGATGCCGACGTGCTCCGGTTCGGCGCGGCCCCGCTCGGGCTGGTCGACCTCGCGGTGATCTCCGGCATCGCGCTGGGGATACCGGCGATCGTGGTGGCCCTGTCACCCACGATCCTCGGAGTGATCGCAGCCGTGCTCTTCACCGTCGCGGTCGTCGCCGTGGGGTACCAACGCTTCCGTGGCGCCCGTCGCGTCACGGTGGACTTCGCATCCGAACGGGTGCACGTCGACCACGCCAACCCCCGCGCCGCCCGGTGGGTGGGACCGGCTGCATGCACCTTCCACTTCGCCGACATCGCGTCGATCGACGTCACACGAGTGCTGATGGGATCTCGCACCGAACCGCTCGGACGTCGCGTCGCCGCACGCCTCGACGACGGCGGTGACGTGATCCTCGCCGAGTTCGCCGACGCAGCCACGGCGCTCACCTTCGCCCGAGCGCTCGGCGGTCTGTTCGGCGCGCCGACCGAGCAGAGGTGATCGTGACATCGCACGACGAGCCGCGCCGAGACCCACAGGACGACAGCGGTGGCGACGTCGTGGCCGAATTCGAGTTGGTGGACACCCAGTACTTGCAGCCGTCGGACTGGCAGCACCTGCGCCGCCTGCGCGAGGTGATCGCCACCGGTGCCGACGAGTCGACTGCCCGCGCGGTGCTGGCCGAGATCGGCGGCGGGCCGCGCAACGGGATGGTCACGGCGATCGAGACCGAGGTCAAGGGTCTGTACGGCCTGGACCCGTCGAGCCGCTACCGGTACGTGCCGAAGGATCGCTTCGGCACGTTGGCCCACTCGCGCCTGCGCGAGCTGGTGATCGCCCGGATCGACGCCTTGCAACCTGGACGGTGCTCGGTGCCCGAGGCCGTCTACCGCGTGGACATCCACACCATCGAGTTCGAGGGTCACCTGGTCCGTGTACGCGAGATCGCCCGCAAGAACTGGGACTACGTGGTGTTCGAAGCCACCGAGGGCTCGACTGCGCACTTCGCCGAGATCGACCACGGGACGCACGCCGTGACCTCGGTCGTCAGGCGACTCGACGCCCAGGACTCGCAACGGCTCAGCGAGGGCGATGTGGGTCGGGACGAGCTCGATCGGATGATCGACCGCTACCGCTGACGAACGGCGGTCACCCCCGACGAACGGCCCGTTGTCGAACGTCAGCGACACCATCCGTTGCACCATCGCGACCAGGTGGCCGCCACCGTCGGCGCGGCGTCGTGCCCGAGGATCTCGTCGACCTGCGCGGTCAGCGTGGGCGGTCGAAGGTCGTGACGTCGGTGCCGCGATAGAGGCGCGCCGCTGACTTCTCGGTGATCTGCTGATGCAGCGCGAGCATCGCCGGGTCGTGCTCGGCGGTGCATCGCGGCTCGTGGTCGAAGTGATCGAACCGATCCTCGCCGCGCACCAGGGTCGCGGAGTCACGTTCGCCCACGAGCTGCGCGACCGATGTGGGGATGAAGCGCATCGCGAACCCGATGCGGCGGTCGTCGGAGCGGTTGGGGGCCGAGCCGTGCACGAGCCGCACGTGGTGCAACGACATCTCACCGGGTTGCAGCTCGATCACCGACGGGGTGGCGTTGCCGACGTCGACGGCGATCTCCTGCCCGCGGCTCAACATGTTGTCGGCCGCGAACGTGTCACGGTGCGGGAGTTGGTCGAGCTGGTGGGTTCCGGAGACCACCTCGAGCGCACCGTTCTCCGCCGTCGACGGTGTCAGCGCGACCCAGGCCGTGACCACGTCGGGACGGCTCAGCCCCCAGTAGGTCGAGTCCTGGTGCCACGACACGAACGAACCCGTGTGGGCCTCCTTCGCGAAGAGCGTGCTCGACCAGCAGAACAGGTCGGGGCCGTAGAGGTCCTCGACGGCATCGACGACGGTGCCATGGAACACCAGGTCTGCCAGCCAGGGGTACACCAGATGCGGCTTCTGCAGCCGTGCTCCAGCGAGCGGTCCGCCGAGGCGTCGCTCCTCGTCCTCGAGCCGCTCGCGGATCGTCTGCGCGTCGTCGGCGCTCATCACCGGGATCGGCGCCAGCCACCCGTCGCGCTCGAACCGGTCGACCTGTTCGGCGCTCAGCACCTTCCCCACGGCGGGCACGCTACAACGGACGGTTGCGTCGGTCAGCTGGGCGAGAGCGGCGAACGGGCCTGGATCGATGTCGTCGTCGATCCGTGTGATGAGGCCGTCGCGCACCTCGACCACGAGGCGCGCCTCACGGGTTCACCGCACGTACGGCGAGACGCGCCGCTGCCAGGTCGCTCCGGAGTGAGCTCCGGGGCGACCTGGCAGGACGGCTGAGGCCTGGGCGGTCAGCCGAAGATCACCTCCCAGCAGAAGAAGGCGCACTCGGGCGTCGGGTTGCCGCCGGCGACGAGGCACTCAGCCTTGTTGGTGCACGCCTCCTGACCGGGCTGGGGTGCGGCCGCGGGCGTGGGCGCCATGTTCTGGAACTCCCACACCGAGTTGTCCAGCCAGGCCCGGTTGCTCGGCTCCAGGGTCAGCGGCGAGCGCAAACCGTGGATCACCTGCGCGGCGGTCAGGACCAGCGGCTGCTGGAGGTCGTAGACCCTCCCGATCGGCATCCCGTTGACGTACCCGTTCGGGACGGAGCCGGCGTTGACGAGCGACGTGTACGTGCCGGGGTGGCCGGCGCGGGGAAGGTCGGTGGCGAACCAGAGCTGCTGGGGGTTGCCCTTCCAGTTGTCGTGGCACCAGACCCATTGGACGATCGCCCCGGCGCCGGGTGCACCGTGGCTGGCATCGGCGTCGAGACACAGGGCGCCTGCCGCCGTGAAGTGCACGATCCGGTAGAGGTACGCGAAGGAATAGACGCCCGGCTCCTTCTGAATCGCGACTTCCGTGAACCACTGGAAGTAGACGCGCTGGGCGTTGGTGTAGTTGAGGTCCCACGTCCGGGCGATGGCGCCAGGCGTGGACGAGTTCGCCGCGACCTCGAGGGCCTGACCGCTGCGGGCGCCGTCGCGCATCAGGTGCATCACCGTCGGGTTCCCGTAGCCGTACTGCGTGCTGGGGAAGACGCGGCCGTCCGGGGTGCCGGTCGGGCCATAGAGGGTGTCGGCGCTCGCCGTCCTCGGCTGGAGGCCAGCGATCGAGACCGCAGACGCCAGTGCGAGCAGCATGCCGAGCATCCGTCGGCGCTTCGTCGTGGTGGATGGGGTGGACATGGGGGGTTCGTGACCTTTCGTGAGTGGAACAGAGGTGTTGGGGTCAACGTAAGGAATCGGCCACGGTGCCGACTTCCAGGAAACCCGGCGTCGTGGGGTCCGTGGACGTGAGGGGAACCATGTAGGCGGGCCCCGCCGATCTGCTCGATCGATCTCGTGCTCGGGCCGGCCTCGACCGTGTCCACCGCTGAGCCCGACGGCGTCGAGGCGATCGTCCACCGGCAGTACGCTGCGGCGATGACGCCGAGCGATGCTGTCGAGCGGCATCCGTGGAACACCGAGTTCACCTGGGTCGATCACACCGGCCCGTTCCGCCGGATCACGCAGGACCAGGCCGAGCAGTTCGATCGCGACGGCTTCATCGTCCTCGAGAACGTGTTCACCGACGACGAGCTCGCACCGGTGATCGCGGCGACCGACGAGGTCGAGGCCCGTGCCGATGCGTTCCTCAGCGGGCAGGACGGCGGTCGCTTCTCGATCGCCGAGCGCGGCGCCATCACGTTCGGGCTCTTCCCGGTGCAGACGCAGCAGGCGGCTCGGTCGTTCGCAGCGCACCCCGTGTTCGCCGACGTGTGTCACGACCTCATCGGTCCCGACGTCAGGCTGTACCACGACCAAGCGGTGTACAAGAAGCCCGAGAAGCCGCGCAGGTTCCCCTGGCACCAGGACAACGGCTACACGTTCGTGACGCCCCAGCAGTACCTCACCTGTTGGGTCGCGCTCACGGATGCCACGCTCGACAACGGATGTCCGCACGTGGTTCGTGGACTGCACCGCATGGGCACGCTGCAGCACCACTACGTCGACCCGCTCGGCTGGGAGATCTTCGAGGATCACCCCGACGCCGTGGCGGCCCCCGTCGGCAAGGGCGGGATCGTGGTGTTCTCGTCACTGTCGCCGCACCTCACCGGTCCGAACACCACCGACGCCGTGCGCAAGGCGTACATCCTCCAGTACGCACCAGATGGCGCAGCGGCGCTGCGCGGCGATCCGTCCACGGGGCCCGCCGGCGAACGGACGCCCGCGAACGATCCGCATCGGCAGTTCCCGGTGCTCGTCGGTGGCGAGGCCGTCGCCGTCGAACCGCTCGGGTGAGCGCGGCGCCGGGCCGCGCTGCCGTCTGCGGCTATGCCCAGAACGCGTCGAGGGCGTCCTGGTCGTCCGCTGCGGCCCAGTACTCGCACCAGCGTCCGTCGTCGGCGAGCCGGCGAGTCTGCGCGAGCAAGGTGTCCATGACCCGTCCGTCCGGCCTCTCGGCGGTCACTCGCATCAGCACGCCGACGAGGTCGCCGCTGACGGTCACGGTCTGGGGATGGAGCTTCAACGTGTTCTCGGTGAGGTGCTGCGATCGAGCGAAGTACTCGAACAAGGCGTCGATGCCGGCGAAGTCGCCGACCGTCTCGTTCTGGCCCTGCACGTGCCACTCGACGTCGTCGGTGTAGAAGCGCCGGGTGCCTTCGAGGTCTCCCGAGTTGTGCATCGCGGCCATCTCGTACACCGCCTGGACCGCCGCGTCGGCAGTACCGGGCTCCGGTTGGTCGATCGGGGTCGACGGCACCACCGCCCTGACCGAATTGTCCCGGAGCGCGTCGAGTCCCTCGGTCGAACGGGCCAGGTGCTTCAGGCCGGCCAGTGGGTGATCGGTGCGCGCCTCCATGTAGGTGCGCAGCGTGTCCATCCACATGTAGGTGGTACCGGTGTGATTCGAGACGACGACGGCGTCGTGGTCGCGTTGGCGCATCGGCATCACCATGTACTTCATGATCATCGCCCAGTGCGTGGCGCTCACCGCGGCGTTCGCCTGGTAGAGCCGGGCATACGCCAACAGCCACGGCTTGTCGGCGACCAGTGACGCTGCGGCTTCCGGCTCGAGGGTCCGCAGGTCGGAGACGTTCGCCGTCGAGCGGATGCGCTGGTCGAGTGGCACCGTGCGTTGTGCCTCCAGGATCTCCTGCCGGCCCGCCGGTCCGATCACGCCGAACAAGGCATCGACGTGTTGCTCGAACCCGGGGATCGGCGTTCCGAGCATGAGGTCCCTGGCGACGTACGCCGGGTCGTGCGCTCCACTCGGCGCCGCGAAGGCGTCGATCTCGTCCCACTCGCACGCGTACTGGCGGAAGTCGTCGAGCATCAGTTCGGGTGTGAACTCCGGTCGTCCCATGAACGTGCGCATCTCAGCGCGAACGGACCGCAGGAGCAGGCCCGCGCGTTCGATGTTCGCGACCGCGGTGGGATCATCAGGGGCGAGCGTCCCGTCGCAGATGGGTACGAGTTGCCGGTTGGCGATCTCCTCGAGCGCCGCGCAGCGCTTCAACAGCGTGAGGAACAGCAACTCGCCCGCGTTCGCCGTGAACATGAACGGCGGCGAGGCGCCGAACACGCCGGGGACCTCGAGCGCGGCCTCACGCTCGCCGGGGAGGTACACCGCCGCGGCGGGCATGTTCCAGAGGACGTACGACATGAACGAATCGCGGGGCGGGCTACCGACCCGCGAGGCGAGTGCTGCGAGGTATCGGCGGAAGCTGAGCGAGCCCGCTCGCAACCCCCGCAGCGCGACCCCGGGGCGTGCGCCGGTCTCCTGGCTGTGTCGCTCGAGCGACGACCCCACCATGCCGAGCATCACCAGCAGTCGCCGACATTCGGTGACGGAGAACGCTCGTGGCGACTCGAGGTCGAGCAACAGCGGTTGGACCGCGGCAGCGAAGGCGGCGTACTCCCGCCGCCCTGCCAGCATCTCGTTGTTCCACGTCGACAGCTCCGTGCGGAGCCATGCGTCGAGTGCATCGACCGCCTCGCGGCGGCTGACCGACGCCTCGGCCTTCTGCGCTTCGAGCGTCCGCAACGCCTGCGGTGATCCGTGCACTTTCCCTCAGCCCTTCCCGGACCGTCCGCCGATCCGGGCGCTGACTGTACGACACCCGGCGTCTCGTCGATCCGACCTCGCCGCTCGTCGGCCACGAGCGAGGCGGGTGGT
>WBZL01004270.1_pt1 | contig 12510 bp, 9 predicted proteins | sample 5204291 | NCBI WGS metagenome assembly WBZL01 (sample SAMN12344345, study PRJNA552823) | activated sludge metagenome | biome: Activated sludge suspended growth; feature: Nitrification reactor; material: Wastewater; isolation source: activated sludge from nitrification reactor of wastewater treatment...
ACGCCGACCGCCAGGCTGCGCCGCCACTCGAGCGGACCGGTCACGGCGCGGGGAACTCGAGGAGCTGCATCCCTGGCTCGTCCTCGTTGCGCTCGTCGGGGGTGACCAGGATCCGGGGTGCGCCCCGGGCCGACACGAGCGTGATCTGGATCGCCTCGCACTTGCCCTCGAGGGTCTTGTACCCCTCGGTCACCGCCAGGAAGATCGTCCGGTCCCGCCCCAGCTCGGTGATCCGCCCGGCGACCTCGGCGGGGTCGATCGCCCGGTTGCGCTCGGCGTAGTCGACCCAGTCAACGAAGCGGGGGTCGTCGAGGCGGGGGACGGCCACGACCCGGACCCGACCCTGGCCCTCGGCGTCGAGCAGGCCGACGTCGCGCAGCGCCCGCTGCACCGACGGCCCGTTTTGGTCCGGACAGGTGACGACCAGCGGATCCGGCGCGCCGTCGGGCAACGCGGCCGTCGCCTCGACGATGCGGTCGGCGACCTCTCCGGCCTGGGTGCGGACCCGTCCCACCTCGGCGGCCACCCCGGCGGCGAACCCTGCGACGACGACCACCGCCACGGCCCGTCGCCAGCCGTCGCGGGTGATGGCGGACAGCCCCATGGCGATGACGAGGACGACGAGCGGGACGACGACCGCCAGGTACCGACCCGTGAACGCAGCGCGGGCCACGAAGCTGACCGCCCAGGCGATGGCGAGGGTGACGAGCACGATCAGGCCCTCCCGACGAGCGGTGGGCCGGACCCGCCAGCCGAGCTCGATCCGCCCCGCGGCGTTGGTGAGCCCGAACAGGCCGAGCACCATCACACCGGCGACCAGGTAGGCGGTCAGCTGAGGCTCGGCGACGTTGCCGCCGAAGACCTGGATCATCCCGAGCACCCCGAACGCGGCGGGCCGTACGACGTCACCCCACGGCGTGCCGGTGTGGGCGCTCTGGTACAGCATCGTCGGCAGCCAGACCACGAACGTCAGCGCGCCGACCACGATCGCTGCGGCCAGGCCGAGCTCGGCGTTGCGCCGCCGGGTCCGACCGTGGCGGTGGTCGAGCACCGCCTGGACGAGCAGCACCAGGCCCAGCGCGCCGAGCAGCCAGAGGCTCCAGTAGTGGCTCCACAGGAGCAGACCCGCGACGATCGCGGTGCCGATCGCGGTCGACCACCGGGGGCGTTCGCGATGGTGGTCCACCAGCAGGTAGCCGGCCAGGACCAGGAGCATGACCAGCGAGTACATCCGGGTCTCGGAGGAGTACCGGATGGCGAACGGGAGGGCGGCCAGGACCACCAGCGCGGCCACCGCGGTGCGCCGGGCCCGGATCGGGTCCCGGTGGCCGTCCGCGTCGGGGCGACCGCCGATGCGCCGGCCGGCCCAGAACGCCAGCGGCAGCGCGGCGACCCCGAAGATGCCGGAGAGCGCCCGCAACGCCCACGGCGACCAGCCGACCAGAGCGCCCCAGGCGTGCAGGATCACGTAGTAGAGCGGCGGGTGTCCGTCCCGCTCCAACGCGCCGCCGATGTCACCGAGGGGAAGCTGGGCGATGTTGGCCGACAGGGCTTCGTCGAGCCACATCGACCCACGGGGCAGGAACCGGGCGACGATCCCGGCCCCGACCACCACGACGATGCCGACGCGCACCCACCAGGGTGCCGGCGCGATCGTGGCAGGGCTCTCGGTGCCGGTGCCGGTGCCGGTGCCGGCCGACTCGGCCTCGGGATCGATCAGCTCAGAGTCACCCGAGCGGGACGAGGGTTCGGGGTGGTCACCCATGGAGCGCTGCCTGCGTGCGGGCTCCGAACACGTCGTCCATGGCGACGCGCACCGCGTCGGCGGAGTCGTCCCACGTGGGCGGTCGGTGGGCGCGGGCCCGGGCCACCGCGGCGCGGTGGTGTTCGACGTCGGTCAGGTGCCGCTCGATCAGCTCGACCCAGGCCGCGACGTCGTCGGGTCCGGCGTACTCGGCCGCGTCGCCGCCGGCCTCGGGCAGGGCACCGGCGGTCGAGGCGATCACCGGGGTCCCGAACTGCATGGCCTCGGTCACCGTCATGCCCAGTCCCTCGTAGCGGGCGGGGGTCAGCGACAGGAACGCCCCGCGGTACAGCTCGCCGAGGCGGTCGTCGTCGACCTCCTGCAACCACAGGATCCGTCGGCCGGCCTGGGGGTGCCGCTCGATCCGTTCGATCAGGTCCTCGACCTTCCAGCCCCGCTTGCCGACCAGGACCAGGCCGAGGTCCGGGTGCGCGTCGGCCACGGCGTCGAACACGTCGAGCGCCAGGGCCTGGTTCTTGCGCGGCTCGACGGTGCCGACCATCAGCAGGTACCGCTCGACGGGGACCGCTCCGGCCCACGGCAGCTGGGGTGTCGCCCGGGTCGGGGCGGGTGCCGGGTTCTCCGCGGCGCCGGAGCGTTCGACGATGTCGGAGCCGAGCGGGATCACGCGGGTGTCGAGGTCGCGGTCGATCCCGTGCGCCGCGGCCACATCGAGCAGGTCGAGCCGGGTCCGTTCCGAGATGCACAGGAACAGGTCGCTGTGGTGGAGGTGACCGAGGATGAACCGGGTGAAGTCGCGCACGAGCACCGAGTCGAACCACTCGGGTCGCATGAGGGGTAGGACGTCGGCGATCAACGCCGCGCTGGCGCCACCGGCCCGGGTCCACGGCCCGAGCAGCAGGTCGCGGGGCACCGGGTCGTTCCACGCGGCTTCCAGGTCGAGCAGCACGGTCGACCGGTCGGGCGGGGGCAGGACCAGGCCGAGGTGCGGACGCTCGGCGTGACGGCGGGCCGCGAGTCGGGCCCGGCTCCGCAGGTCGCGCATGGCGGGGACCGCCAGCACCCGTCGGATCGCCGTGGCTGCGGGTCGCGGGAATCGCTCCGCCAGCGCGGTGCTGGCCGGCATGGTCGAGCCCGGGTGGGTCAGCCGATCGGACTCGTCGGGCGTGAGATCCCGGTACCAGTCCGCCCCGACCGACCACACCGTCGGCCGGTAGCGGATCGCTGCGTCGGCGTCGGCGTCGGTGGCGGCACCGACCGCGGACCGGTCGGGGTCCGCGGCGAGCCGTGACACCAGCTCGCGGGCGACTCGCTGGAGACCGGTCGTGTAGGGCAGCGCCACGGTGTCGGTGATCTCGATCACCGCTGTGACCGCCGGGTGGGAGGGCGCCGCGGGGGACGACGGTTCGACGTGGGGGCGCGCAGGATCGATGGTGCCCATGGTGGGCGGAGCTTACGGGTCACCGCCCCGGTGCACTGCGACCGGTTCCCGTCGCCGGCGCACCCGGGCGGGCCGTCCGGACCCCGGGTCGTGGGAAGCTCCGGCGGTGAGCCCCGGAGACGACGACGCCCGCTCCGTCGCGGGTCGTGGCCGCCTCGGCGGCCGATCCCTCGCTCCCGTCGCCGGGACGTTCGCGGCGTTCGGCCTGTTCATGGGGGCGTGGACCGTGGCGACGCCGGAGGTGGAGCGGGCGCTCGGCGGTGGTCCGGCCCGGCTCGGTCTGGTGATGAGCGCGGCGCTGGTGGTCGCCTCGGGGGTCAACACCGTCGGCGGCACGCTGGCCGAGCGCCGGGGCACCACCGCGGCGCTCCGCGGCGCGCTGGTGGCGTGGGCCGTCGCCCTGGGGGTCGGGGCGGTGCTGCCGGCGCCGTGGGGGGTGGCCGCCGGCATCGTGGTCGTGCTGTCGCTCGGCGGGGCCGTCGACGTCATCGCCAACGTGGCGGCGACCGCCGGTCTGGCCGACCGTCCGGGACACCTGGTGCGGCTCCACGCGGTGTTCAACCTGGGGGGCGCCGCGGGCACCGTCGTCGTCGGCGTGCTCCTGGCCGTCGCCGGTGCTGCCGGGTGGCGGTGGGCCTGGGTGGTGGTCGCCGTCCTGGTCGTCGGCGTGGTGGTCGTCACCGCGGGGGTCCATCTGCCGGCGGGGGGTGCCGGATCGGCGGTGCGGTTCTCCGACGGGATGCGCGAGCTGCGCTCCCAGCGGCTGGTGCCGGTCGCGGTGGCGCTCGCGTTGGCGGCCGTGGTCGAGGGAGGGGTGAACACCTGGGGGGTGTTGCAGCTGCGAGGTCAGCTCGACGCGGGCCTACTCGTCGGGGCGGGCGGGGCGTTCGTCGGCTACCTGGTGGCGGTGACGGCGCGGCTGTCGGTGTCGAGGGTCGAGACCGCGGCGGCGGCTCGCCGGGCGGTGATCGGCGGCACCGTGCTCGCGGCGGTGGGACTGGTGGTGCTGGCGACGGTGAGCCAGACGATCGTCGCGGCGGCCGGCCTGGTCCTGGCCGCGGGTGGGGTGTCGGTGTGCTGGCCACTGCTGATGTCCGAGGTCGGTCGGGGTCGGGAGCGCCCGGGCGTGCTGGTCGGGGCGGTGACCACGTTCGGCTACCTGGGCTCGGTCATCGGGCCCGGCCTGGTCGGAGCGGTGTCCGGGGCGATCGGTGTGCCGGCGGGGCTGCTCGTGCTGGCGGGGGCGGCGATCGCGGTGGCCGCGCTGGTGGGTGCCCGCCGGGGGATGCGCTGAGCTGGTGTGGCCTGAGGTCCACGACACCGGGGCCGTGCGGCCCCGGGTGTCGTGTGCCGTGTGGTGTTCCCACCGTTCCATCGGCCGCTGCCGCGCGGAACTGAGCCCTCGGCTCGGTGCGGCTCGTCCCGTTCCCGCCCGGCCCCAGGCGTTCTGTCGTGCGAGATCCAGGCGAACGCCTGGATCTCGCACTACAGAACGGGTCAGCGGGTGAGGATGACGCTGGATCCGTGGCCGAACAGGCCCTGGTTCGCCGTGATGCCGACGGTGGGGTCCGCGACCTGGCGCCCCTCGGCCTGACCGCGCAGCTGCCAGGTGATCTCGCACACCTGGGCGATGGCCTGTGCCGGCACCGCCTCGCCGAAGCAGGCGAGCCCACCGGACGGGTTGACCGGCAGACGGCCGTCGAGCTGGGTGACGCCGTCGCGGAGCAGCTTCTCGGCCTCGCCCGGTCCGCAGAACCCGAGGTCCTCGTACCAGTCGAGCTCGAGTGCGGTCGACAGGTCGTAGACCTCGGCCACGTCGACGTCGTCGGGACCGAGACCGGCCTGCTCGTAGGCCGCCGCGCCGATCGCCTGCTTGAAGGTCAGCTCCGGGGCCGCAATGCCCGCGGCGGAGTCGGTGGCGAAGTCCGGCATCTCGATGATCGTGTTGGGGAACGTCGGCGTCACCGTCGACACCGCGGCGATCCGCACCGTCGGATCCGAGCCGTCGCGCAGGCGTCGAGCGTAGTCCATCGAGCTGAGCACGATCGCCGCGCCGCCGTCGGAGGTGGCGCAGATGTCGAGCAGCCGCAGCGGGCTGGCCACCGTGGGCGACGCCTCGACGTCCGCGACGGTCACCTCTTTGCGGTAGCGCGCGTAGGGGTTGCCCAGGCCGTTGCGGGCGTTCTTGATCTTCACCTGGGCGAAGTCGTCGAGGGTGGCGCCGTACAGGTCCATCCGCCGTCGGGCGTAGAGCGCGAAGTAGGTCGGGTTGGTCGCCCCCATGAGGTGGAACCGCAACCAGTCCGGGTCGTCGCCTCGCTCGCCCTTGTTGGGCTTGAGGAAGCCCTTGGGGGTGGTGTCGGCGCCGACGACCAGGGCGACGTCGCACAGCCCGGCGAGGATGCGCTGGCGGGCGGCTTCGATCGCCATCGTCCCGGAAGCGCAGGCCCCGTACGCGCTGGTGACGGGGATGCCGCTCCAGCCGAGCGCCTTGGCGAAGGTGGCTCCGGCGACGTAGCCGGGGTAGCCGTTGCGCATGGTGTCGGCCCCGGCGATGAACTGGATGTCGGCGGCGTCCACCCCGGCGTCGGCGAGCGCGGCCCGGGCCGCGGCCACGCCGTACTCGACGAAGTTGCGTCCCCACTTGCCCCACGGGTGCATGCCCACACCGAGGACGGCGACCTGATCGACGGTCATGACGGCTCTCCTGCGCTCACGGCCCCGGCAGCGTTGGTGCCGCCGACCGGTCGCCACTTCCACACCACGTGCTCGACGACGTCGCCGTCGGCGCCGTCGGGGTCCGGCTCGGAGTAGAGGGCGTCGAGCACCAGCTCCATCTCCATGCCGACGGAGAGGTCATCGACGGCAACCCCGGCGACCACCTGACCCATGACGACCATCTTCTCCTCGGCGAGCTCGACCGCGGCGATGGCGAACGGGACGTGCGGGTCGGTCACCGGCACGTACGGCTCCGGGGGGCGGTAGCCCGCGTCGGTGTAGGACCAGAGACGACCGGTCCGGCTGAGCTCGACGTCGACCAGCTCGGCGTCGGCTCCGCCGGGCGCCCGGGAGCTGGCCCGCTCGGGCGGGAAGAAGTAGGTGCCCGTCGTGGTGTCGCGGGTGCCGATCAGGGCGGGGGCCGAGCCGTCGGTCGGCATGGTGAACCAGCCGTCGATCGCGGGCACTCGTCTGGTGCTCACTGGAGTCTCCCGTTCCCCCGGGCGTCCGGGGTGTCGTGGCGAAGATCTGACGGATCGTCAGAGTAGTGGGGGACGCCGGGCGGCTCCGAGTCGATGGGGAGCTCGCCGAGGGCGTCGTCGAGCAGGGCCATGGCACGTCGGACGGTGTCGTCGCGGCTGTCGGGCCGGGGAACCGCGTGGCCGAGCGTGAAGTCGACCACCAGCGAGCTGAGGTCGGGCACGTGCGGGGAGGCGATGTCGAGGCCGGTCACCTGCGTGATCTGCCGGGCGATGCGGATTCCGATCGGGACGATCACCCGGATGTCGTCGTCGTCGAGCTCGAAGCCCCGTTCCACACGGACACCGACCCGTTCGGCCAGCAGGGCCCGGGCCGGGTGGGGGTCGCCGGCGGCGGCGTCCGCGATCACTCCGAGGGCAGCCGCGATGCCGGCCCGTGATCGGTCCGGGCCGGTCGAGCCCAGAGCGGCCTCGACCGCGGGGAGGTGACGCACGAAGGTGGCGGCGCACACCCGGCGGACGTTGCCGAACAGGTTGATCACCGTCTGGGTCGACACCCCCGCGGTGGCTCCGATCTCCTTGGCGCTCACGTGGTCCCAGCCGGAGTCGAACATCCCGGTGGCGGCGGCCACGATGCGTCGACGGGTGTCCAGCCGACGCCGGGCCCCGGAGCGGGCCTGAGGGGTCGTCGCCTCGGTCTGGCCGAGCTCGGCGGCAGTCATCACGCGTGCGGGGTCGAGGTCGAGTCGCGAGAGGGCAGCCGCGAGGGTCGCGGTGGCTTCGGCGAAGAGGTTGTCGTCGACGGCATCGGGGTCGACGGCGTGGACGATCTCGAGCCCCAGCAGCAGGGCGTGGACCGCCACCGCGAGTCGACGGGTATCGAACGGCTCGGCCAGGCGCATCTCACCGAGGGAGAGCAGCCGCTGCCATGTCGCGGTGATCTGGTCGACCTGGCTCCGGTAGATGTCGCGCAGGACGTCGCCGACGGTTTCTGTCGGCGCGGGGGGTGTCGGTGACAGTGTCGGGTCGGTGTCGGTCGGGGGCAGCGCCACCCGGTGGTGTGCGAACAGGTGCATCTGCCCGCGGCGATCGGCCTGGCGTTGCGGGTCGTCGGCGAGGATGCGCCACGTGGTGACGAGGACGGCAGAGATCGCCTCGGACAGACGTCGGTGCTGGATGGCGTCGGTCAGGTCACTGACGGCGTCCCGTTCGAACCGGCGTTCCCGGTCGAAGGAGCGCACCACCGCCGCGGTGTACTCCGACGAGTTGCGGAAGTGGTGGAAGAACGACCCGGTCGTGACGCCGGCCTGTTCAGCGACGGCCGCGGTGGTGACGCCGGCGAGGATCCGCTCCAGGGGTAGTTGGTCCAGGAGCTCGACCCCGGCCCGGACCAGGTCGTCGCGGGTGCTCGACGATCCCGACATGGTCGCAGCGTACCGGACGCTCGCGTCGCACCGTAGTGGTCGCTACGGAGATCGGACCGTCGGGGAGTTCGTTGACCGGAGGTCAACGGCGGGTCACGGCACGTTCACCCCCGGAGCGCCATACCGGTAGGGCGAAATTCCCCGGATCGATACCAGGATCGCTATCGCGCTTGCCCGATGTCCGATCGTACAGTAGAACTGTTCCAAACGGAGTCGTGGAGGTTGCCCCATCGCCACGACGGGACGGCATGGAGAACGTCGATCGGCCCGGTCACCCCGGGAACTTCGATCGGCGGGGAGGGGTCGTCCCCCTTCGGGCGGGATCTCGGCAGGGACCGGGATCCCGCCCGAAGCCGTCTTTTCGGGCAATTCCGTCCTTGCCAGATTTCTTCGGTCGGGATTGTGACAAGGGTTGTGAGTGAGCACCCCTATATCCGGGGTGGGGCTACCGTCGGCCCATGCCGCCGTCGGCCGCTGAACTCGACCTCGCCGTCGCGACCCTCGTCGACCCGTCGCTCGCGTCGATCGTCGAGATGGTGCTGACCCGACGCGACGGTGCCTACGAGGCCCACGCGGTGGACGGATCGGTCCGGTTCCGCCGCCATGACCCGGCCGCCGCGCCCGACGGCTCCCCCGGGCCGGCCCGGGACTGGAGCTTCACCGTCGACGCCGTGACCGGCCGGGACCCCCTCGGGGACCGTGCGACGGACCGCTTCGCCGGACTCGACGCCGAGCTCGCCGCCCGGTTCCCCGAACGCGCCGCCAACGCCTACCCCTTCGCCTTCGAGCAGGTGGCCCAGCTCTTCGACCACCCGCACGCCCCCGACCTCTGCGTCGTGCACACCGCGTCGCACCACTGGGCCGAGCAGGGCGGCCACATCGGCGAGCACGGCTCCCTGGGTGCGGTTCAGAGCCGGGCGCCGTTCCTGATCAGCGGGCCCGGTGCCCGCTCCGACGGGCTGGTGGCCGGCCCGGTCGCGCAGATGGTCGACATCGCGCCCACCGTCCTCGCGCTGCTCGGCGTCGACCCGTCGACCTTGGCCGGCGCCGACGGCCGGCCGATCGACGCCGTGCTCGACCGCGCCGCGCTCGACCGGGGTGACGGGCCCCGCCACGTGGTGGGCTTCCTGCTCGACGGGTGCAACCCGAACGTGCTGTACGACTCGGTCGCACGCGGGGAGGCTCCGCACATCGCGGGCCTGCTCTCGGACGGCACGGCCCTGCGCGACGGCATCGTGTCGTCGCTGCCGACGGTGACGCTTCCCAACCACACGACGGTGATCACCGGTCGGCACCCCGGCCACCACGGGATCCTGCACAACGCCTGGTGGGACCGCGACCGGCGCGAGCAGGTGATCACCAACTCGCCCGAGACGTGGGCGACCGCGATGGACTCCCTGTCGCCGGGAACCGACAGCATCCACCACGCCCTCCGGCGGGCCCGGCCCGGCTGCTTCACCGCGTCGGTCAACGAACCCGCGGACCACGGAGCGGTGTACTCGACCTTCGACCTGATGCGTCGTGGGGTGCGGATGGGGGACTTCCCCCGCTCGGCCGAGGGTCTGCCCCACAGCTCCGAGATGTTCGTGCGGCCGGTCAAGGACTACGCCCTGTTCACCCAGGTCGACCACCACGGCACCGAGCAGGCGGTCGGCATCGTCGACGGGCGCTACCTCGACACCGACCACCCGCTGCCGACGTTCCTGTGGGTCAACTACGCGCTGACCGACTCGGCGTTCCACGAGGGCGGACCCCACTCCGAGATCGCCCGGGCGTCCATCCGCGACACCGACGGCCGCATCGGAGAGGTCCTGGCCGCCCTCGAGCGTCGCGGCATCCGCGAGCAGACCACGGTGTTCCTCTGCGCGGACCACGGCATGGAGGAGAGCGACCCCGCCGTCGGCGGCGACTGGTCACCGGCGTTGGCCGAGGCCGGCCTCGACGTCCGCGACGAGGCGTTCGGCTTCCTCTACATCAACCCGTGACCCGATCGGCGTCGCGGCCCTGAGCGGTCCCGAGCAACGGAGACGACGTGCAGAACCCACACATCGACATCGGCACCTACGGCATCTGGACCGGTGCTCTCGACATGGTGCCCTCGGCGGTGGCGGGCGAGGCGACCGCCGAGCTCGACGAGTTGGGCTACGGAGCGGTCTGGATCCCCGAGACGGTGTTCCGGGAGCCCTTCGTGCACGCCGCGCTGCTCATGGCCGCGTCGCCGCGGATCAAGGTCGCGACCGGCATCGTCAACCGGTACGGCCGTGATCCGCTGGCGGCCAACGCCGCCATGCACACCCTGAACGAGGCGTTCCCGGGACGGTTCCTGCTCGGTCTCGGCGTCAGTCACGAGCACCTGGTGGCGTGGGTGCGCAAGCACGACTACTCCCGGCCCTACTCGGGGATGGTCGAGTACCTCGACGCGATGGCCAAGGCCCGCTTCTTCGCTCCTCGGGGTGATCCGCCGGCGCAGATGGTGCTCGCCGCGCTCGGGCCGCGCATGCTCTCGCTCGCCGCCGAGCGGACCGCGGGCGCCCACACCTACTTCGTGCCGCCCGAGCACACCGCGATCGCCCGCGAGACGATGGGTCCGGAGCCGCTCCTGGCCGTCGAGCAGATGGTCGTGCTGGACACCGATCCGGCCACCGCCCGGGAGACGGCCCGCCAGCACATGGCGGTGTACCTGAGCGCCCCCAACTACACGAACAACCTGGCCCGGCTCGGCTTCGGACCCGAGGACGTGGCCGACGGCGGCTCGGACCGCCTGGTCGACGCCATCGTCGTCCACGGCGACCTCGACGACGTCCTCGGTCGGATCCGTACGCACCTCGACGCCGGGGCGGACCACGTGTGCGTCCAGGTGCTGCACCCCGACATGGCGCACCTGCCCCGGGCGGAGTGGCGGGAGCTCTCCGCCGCGCTGGGGCTGACCGGCTGAGCCGCACCGATCGGGCGCCACAGCGGGCGTGTCGCCGTGTGGGTCGGGTGGCCCGGTCGTGTCGGGCCGGATCCGGGGGTTCGCCTGTCGGTCAGTTCCAGGGGCCGCGGGGGACCTGGGGGGTCTCCTGGGTGGGCGGGTCGCTGAGGTCGACGTCGATGTTGCGCCGCCGCGGTCGCGGAGAGTCCTCGGCGCCGAAGCGCTTCTTCCACGCCCGGCTGATCCACAGTGCCGTCGCCACCATCCCGATGATGCTGAAGACGGCCATGACCAGGCGCAGCACCGCGCCCGCGCCGGCGGCCGCGGGCTGCGAGCTGATGTTCACCCGCAGGGTGACCTGGCCGTCGTCGCCGGCGCTCGGGGTCCCCTCCTTGGCGGTGGTGGTCGTGCGCTCCACGTCGCCTCGCTCGACGTCGATCGACTGCGACTCGACGTCGGCGTCCAGCGAGTGGATGGTGCCGAGGGCGGCGTCGAGGTTGCGCCCCGGCAACGAGAAGGTCAGTGAGATGTCGCCGCGCTGCTCGTCGGTGTCCTCGGCCACGCGCACCCCGCCCCACGACGGCGCACGCTGCAGCAGGTCCTGGCGCAGCTGGGCGGCCTGGTTGGCGTCCTCCGCCGCGATGTCGACGGTGGCGTCGGCCTGCTGGACCAGGTCCGAGCACCCGCCGAGGACGAGCGCGACCAGCACCCCCAGGGCGAGGGCGGCGACGCCTCGTCGGATCGACGGCGCGATGGAGGTGGCCAGCGGAGCGATCCGACCAGCGTAGGAAGCACCCCGGCGCGGGACGCGGACCCGAGCCGGCTCGGGCCGCAGTTCGACCGCGGGGCCGGCGGGGCCGGCGGGGCTACTCGCCGCGGGCCGCGGCCAGGAACGCGGGGCGTTCGCCGGCGCCGTGGACCCAGACCGAGGATCCGCTCACGTAGGACGCCAGGGGCGAGGTCAGCCAGCGGCATGCCTGGGCCAGGTCCTCGGGGGTGCCCAGCCGGCCGGCCGGGACCGTCGACGCGACCCGGGCCTGGGCGTCGGCGTCGCCGTAGTGCAGCTCGGCCTGCTCGGTGGCGATCAGTCCTGCGACGATGCCGACCACCCGCACCTTGGGCGCCCACTCCACCGCCAGCGACTCGGTCAGGTTGATCAGGCCGGCCTTGGCCGCTCCGTAGGCCGCGGTCCCCGGCGAAGGACGGGTGCCCGACACCGAGGCGATGTTCACGATCACGCCGCCGGCGCCGGCCTGCATGTGGTGGTTGGCGCGCTGCGCGACGTGCAGCGGTGCCAGCAGGTTCAGCCGGACGATCGACTCGCTGAAGCGGGGCGACGCGGTGGCGGCGTCGGCCTCGGGTGCTCCGCCGGCGTTGTTGATGACGACGTCGACGGTGCCGTGGCGTTCGACGGCGGCGTCGACGACCGCCGCGGCCTGCTCGGGATCTCGGACGTCCGCGGCGACGAACGACGCGGTGCGGCCGCCCGCGCTCGGGAGCCGGTCCGGCTCGGTGCGTCCGCAGGTGACCACCTCGGCACCCCAACCGAGGAAGCGCTCGACCAGGACCCTCCCGATGCCCTTGGTGCCGCCGGTGACGACGACGACGCGGCCGGTGTGGTCGAGTGCGTCGTCGGACGTGTCGCCGGCGTGGGGGTCAGGTGTCGTCGGGTCGTGGTCCTGCACGGCCGAGACGGTACCCCGACCGGGTCGCGGTCCCCGGTGACAGCCGACCGCGGGCTCCGTAGCGTCGCGCCCGATGGCGGCAGG
>WBZL01004271.1_pt1 | contig 12509 bp, 12 predicted proteins | sample 5204291 | NCBI WGS metagenome assembly WBZL01 (sample SAMN12344345, study PRJNA552823) | activated sludge metagenome | biome: Activated sludge suspended growth; feature: Nitrification reactor; material: Wastewater; isolation source: activated sludge from nitrification reactor of wastewater...
GTGGGGGCGGTGGTCGGGCTCAGGCGGCGACCGAGATCGCCACCGCCACCTCGCCCAGGATGGCCTCCACCACTGGCAGGCACCCGCCGCAGCGGGTACCGGCGTCGCAGTGGCGGGCCAGGCCGTCGGCGTCGAGCGCGCCGGCGGCTACGGCGGCCCGGATCTCGTGATCGCTCACGGCGCTGCAATGACACACGACCATCAGGTGGTAAGTCTGCCTAACTGATGGCGACGTGTCAACGCCCGGCAGGGGCGAGGTCACGTCCGGTGCGCTCAGGCCGGTGCCCAGGCGATGGTGTCCGCGTCGGCGCAGGCGGTGTCGATCCGAGCCCCGGGGTCATCGAGGAACGAGGCGACCAGGTCGGCTCCGCAGGTGTCCAGGCTGACCACGTGGCCGCCCGTCCGCACGAGCACGAAGGTGGACGCAGGCAACCGGTCGGCCGTGGATTCGCTCCACGACGGCGGGGTCACCGGATCGAACCGCCCGGCCAGCACCAGCGCCGGCACCGGAAGGGTCACCGGCTGGCCCGGGGCCTCCGCTGGTGGGGCCTCCCAGGAGTCGCAGTCGGCCAGGTCGGTTTCGGCCGTCACGCCGTCCGCCAGCCAGGGCGGGGCCTCGGCGGCCACCCGGTCGACCTCGGCGGGGTCGCTGAAGGGTGCTCGCTCCCGGCACTCCACCGCGAGGTAGAGCCCCTCGGCCAGACCGTCGAGGCTCGACACCTGGTTGCGGAGGTAGATCACCGAGGCCAGGCTCAGGTCGCCGCGCTCGCCGGCGGCGATGACGCTCGGCAGCAGAGGGATGGTGATCTCGCTGTACAGCGAGAGGAAGACCACCTGCGCCAGTCGCGTGCCGTCCCAACGCACCGTCACCGGCTCGCCGGTGAACGGGTCGGGTAGCTCGACATCGACGGGCCGGGCCTCCAACTCCGCATGGAGGGCACCGATGCGGGCGCCCAGATCGCGGCCGAGTGGTGCGCAGACCGGGTCGGCGGCACAGGCGGCCTCCACCTCGTCGACGGCGCGGGCCAGTCCGGGAACCAGGGTGGCGTAGGACTCCACCTCCGGCGGGTACACCGAATCGAGCACGAGGCTGGCCACAGACCCGGGGTGGCGGCTGGCCACCTCCAGCGCCAGCCGCGTGCCGTAGGACGCGCCGTACACGTGCCACGTGTCATGGCCCAGCGTGAGCCGGACCTGCTCCAGGTCGTCGGCGGCGTGGAGGGTGTCGTAGGTCTCGAACGCCACACCGGTGGCCGCCGTGCGCTCGAAGCAGGTGCGGAGCGCGGCGCGCCAGGCATCGGCCGAGGTCTCGTCGATGACGGCAACACGCCCGTCGATCGCCGACTCCTCCGCCTCGGGGCAGTCGAAGCTCGGCTCGGCGAACGGGGTGCCCCGTTGACCCACGATGACCACGGGTCGGTCGCTCGCCAGCGGTTGGTCGGCCAGGAACGGCGCCATGCCGATCCCGTCGCCGCCCGGACCGCCGTCGAGGTACACGACGGGGACGGTCTCCTGCTGGTCGGGCCGGGTGATGACGGCCACCGGGAGGTCGACGGTCGGTCCGTCGGTCGCCGCGGGATCCTCGGGAACCGTGATGCGAAGGCAGGCGATCTCCGCCGGTGGGCTGACCGTCGCGGTGGCGGGACAGGTCCAGTCGGCGCGGGTGCCGGCGCGCAGGCGGACGGACACGGGATCGGTGGGGGAGGTGGTGGCCAGGGTGGTGCTGACCGCCTCCCCGCCCCGGTCTGTCGGGCTGTCGTCGCTGCACGCGGCCAGCGCCGGTACCAGAGCCAGGACGACCGCCATGGCGAGACCCGTGGCACCCCAGCCCGCGCCCCACGGCAGGTCGTTGGTTCGCGTCGTTCCCATGCCCCACCCCGATCAGGTCGTCCCCTCGCTGCCGTCGGCAGTCAACCACACCGACCTGGCCCGTCAGGGCCCACCGGACCCGTCGTGCCTCCCGCCGCGAGGGGGCCCCTCCTGTCCGTCGGCGTCCAGCTTCGTTGTCACACCCCTTCCGCATCATGTCGGTGTGGTCGCCAACGGGGCGACGGGAGGGAGCACCACGATGGATGGAGACGGTACGAACGGGCCGGCGCTGACCCAGGTCATGGCGGCGCTGGCGGCAGGAGACGGGGCGGCCCTGTTCGGGCTGATCGACGCCCACGGTGATGAGCTGGCCCGCACGGTGCGGGTGATCGCGGCCAAGCGCCGGGCCCGGCTCAGCGCCGACGACGTCGACGAGCTGGTGCTGGAGGCCGCGCTGGCCATCCAGGCCGTGGCCGGTGCGTGGCGGGCCGATGGTGCGCCGCCGTGGGTCTGGGCGCACGGCCGGATCCGGGCTGCCGTGGACCGGCACCTCGGGCTGTGGGCCGACGAGCTCGATCACGAGCACCACGCCGGCCGGGAGGCGCCTCCCGCGCCGCCCGGGGCCGAGGAACCCACCGGGGTCTGCTTCGCCCGCCTGGCCGCAAAGGACCAGCGGGTGGCCCTGCTCGGAGAGGCCCTGGACCTGGTGGCCTCGCAGCGCGACCGGTTGGTGTTCGTCGAGCTGGGCATACAGGTGGCCCTGGGCGATCCGTCGCCGGCGGTCACGGTGGGCGCCCTCTACGGCATGAAGCCCGCCAGCGTGCGCCAGCAGAGCCGGCGGACCCGGCTGCGGTTGCGGGCCCTCGCAGAGACCGAGCCTCGCTTCGGCCCGCTTGCAGAGCTGGCGGTCGTGGCATGAACCCCCGGGTCTCGCCTCGACACCCGGCCGCCCGCGCCCGCGGGGCCGACCTGGCCCGAACGGCGAGCCTGCTCGCCCGCCGGGTCGGCCCGGAGCCGGGTGACGGACCGCACCGGATGGTGGCGCTGGCGCTGCAGGCCGTGCGCGGTCGCCAGCGGCGCTCGGTGGCCGCCTTCGCGCTGGCCTACGGCTTGGACGAGGACCTCGTCCGGCGGATCGAGGCGGGATGGGTCGGCCCAGCCGACGTGCCCGTGGTGTTGCGGATCCTCACGGCCATCGACCCGGTGCAGCGGGCCATCGACGCGCCCGCCCCGTGCTACCCCTGGATCTCGGCCTCGGCCTCGCCGCGGGCCCAGCGGTAGTCGGCCTTGCCGGCGGGGGAGCGCACGATCGTCTCGCGGAACACGAAGGCCTTGGGCAGCTTGTAGCGGGCCAGGGAGGTGGCGATCTCCTCCAGCAGTTCCTCGGCCGTGACGGTCTCGCCCTCGGAGGTCTGCACCACGGCCACCACTTCGGACCCCCATCGCTCGCTGGGGCGGCCCACCACGATCACGTCGTACACCTTGGGGTGGCGGGCGATGGCCTGCTCCACCTCTTCGGCGTAGATCTTCTCGCCGCCCGAGTTGATGGTGACCGAGTCGCGGCCCAGCAGTTCGATGATGCCGTCGGCCCGCCAGTTGGCGCGGTCGCCGGGCACGGCGTAGCGGGTGCCGTTGATCACCGGGAAGGTGGCGTTGGTCTTGGCCTCGTCGCCCAGGTAGCCCAAGGGCACGTGGCCGCGCTGGGCCAGCCAGCCGGTCTCGTCGCTGCCGGGGGCGAGCTCGCCGGTGAGGTCGGCGTTCACCACCGAGGTCTCGGGGCCGGGGGTGAAGGTGCCGGTGGCGGTGGCCCCCCGCATGGAGGTGTGGCCCATCTGGGCTCCGGTCTCGCTCGAGCCCACGGCGTCGAGCACCACGGCGTGGGGGACCACCTCCAGGAAGCGGTCCTTCAGTGCGGTGTTCAGGGCGGCCCCGCCGCTCACCAGGGCGAGCAGGCCCGAGAGGTCGTAGCTGGCCTGCTCGAGCGCCTCGATGAGGGGTCGGCCCATGGCGTCGCCCACGATCTGGAGGGTGAGCACCTTCTCGCGCTCCACCGTGCTCAACACGTCGTGGGGGTCGAGTCGGGTGACCTCGGTGGGGAACACGATGGTGTTGCCGCCGGTGAAGGCGGTGAAGGTGGCCCACTGGGCCGCGCCGTGCATGAGTGGAGCCACCGACATCATGCGGGCCCCGCCGTTCTTGGAGGCCTCCACGATCGATGCCAGGTCGGGGAAGGCCTCGGTCTGGCCGAACGGCCGGCCGCCCATGGCCGAGATGAAGATGTCGTGCTGGCGCCACAGCACCCCCTTGGGCATGCCGGTGGTGCCGCCCGTGTAGAGGATGTACAGGTCGTCGGGGGAGAGCTGCACCGGCACCGGGTCTTCGGACCCCTCGGCCAGCAGGTCGTCGTAGCGGATGGCGCCGGGCAGCAGGTCGTTGCCGCTGTCGTCGGGCACCTGCACCAGCAGGGCGATGTCGGGCAGGTCGGCCAGCACCTCGGCCAGGGTGGGGGCGAAGGCGTCGTGGTACACCACGATCCGGGCCTTGGCGTTGTCGAGGAGGTACCGCAGCTCCTCGGCCACGTAGCGGTAGTTCACGTTGAAGGGGGCCACCCGGGCCTTGAACGCCCCGAGCATCGACTCGATGTACTCGGGGCCGTTGTGCAGGTAGATGGCCAGGTGGTCCTGACCCGACTCGTGGCCCGGCAGCTGGGCCCGCTCGGTGTGGGCGCCGAAGCCGCGCTGGTGCAGGGCGTTGGCGAACCGCCGGGTGCGGGCCGTGAGCTCGGCGTAGGTGATGGTGCGATCGGCGGTGATGATCGCCGCACGGTCCGGGTTGGCCGCCGCCACGGCCTCGTTCACCTCGGCGATGTTGTACTGCTCCACGATGTCCCCTGGGCTCGGCTCTGACGGGCTGTCAGAGGCTAGCGGGGCCACCGGAGGCCGGCGGCGGCCCGTCCCGGTCGAAGCGGGCCCGAGCCCAGACCAGGTCGGGCTTGCCGGTGGGTCGGCGGATCAGTTCGTCGACCAGCGCCACCCGCCGGGGCACCTTGAAGTCGGCCAGGTGGGCGCGGGTGTGGCGTTCCAGGTCGTCGAGGTCGATCGGCACCCCGGCCCGGGGCTGCACCACGGCGGCCACCTGCTCGCCGAACCGGTCGTGGGGGATGCCCACCACCACGGCGTCGAACACGCCGGGGTGGCCCTTGAGCACCTTCTCGACCTCCTCGGGAAAGACCTTCTCGCCGCCCGAGTTGATCGACTGGGACCCCCGCCCGAGCAGGGTGATCGAGCCGTCGGCCTCCACCCGGGCCAGGTCGCCGGGCACCGCCCAGCGCTGGCCGTGCAGCTCCACGAAGGTGTCGGCGGTGGCCTGCTGGTCGCCGAGGTAGCCGAGGGGGATGCGGCCCTTACGGGCGAGGCGGCCCACGAGCCCGCTGCCGGGGGGCGCCGGTCGGCCGGCATCGTCGAGCACGGCGGTGTCCTCGTCGACGTGGAAGCGGGTGGCGGGCCCGGTGGCCTGCCCCGAGAAGACCGGCATCTGCCCCTGGCCGCCGGTCTCGGACGTGCCGTACCCGTCGACCACCACGGTCCACGGGAGGTGGTCGAGCAACTCGGTGCGCACCGTGGGCGAGAGCACCGCTCCGCCGCTGAGCACCACCACCAGTTCGGTGAGGTCCCAGCGGTCGGGGTGCGCAGCGAGGGCGTCGGCGAGCGGGCGGGCGAAGGCGTCACCCACGATGACCAGGATCCCGGCCCGTTCCGCCTCGGCGAGGGTCCACAGCCGGGCCGCGTCGAAGTGCTCGCCGGTGTCGACGAGCACCGTGCCCCCGCGCAGCAGGGTGGACAGCGCCGTCCAGTGGGCGGTGCCGTGGGTGAACGGCGACGCCGGCAGGCAGCGGGTGTGGCCGGCCCGGGCGATGTCCACCACCTCGTCGGGGCTGGTGACCGGGTCACCGCCGGGGTTGCCGCCACCGAGGGCCCCGAAGAGCAGGTCCTCGTGGCGCCACACCACGCCCTTGGGCAGGCCGGTGGTGCCGCCGGTGAAGAGCACGTAGCGGTCGTCGCCGCTCCGTTCCACCCGGGGGCGCTCACCGGACGACGCGGCGAGGCGGTCCTCGTAGTCACGGCCACGCTCGATGACCGCCGGCGTGAGGCCGAGGTGGACGAGGGCGGCATCGACCCGGGCCCGACGGTCGGGCTCCACCACCACGGCCACCGGCGGGGCGTCGCCCAGCAGGTACTCGAGCTCGTCGGCCGTGTACCGGGTGTTGACGTTCACCGGCACCGCCCGCAGCTTGAACGCCGCGAACATGGCCTCCAGGTACTCGTTGCCGTTGCGGAGCACCAGGGCCACGTGGTCGCCGGGGCCCACCCCGGCCCGCTCCAGCACGTGGGCCAGCCGGTTGGTGCGGTCCTCGAGCGGCGCGTAGGTGAGACGCCGCTGCGGGGTGACCACGGCTTCGCGGTCGGGCACGGCGTCCGCCACCGCCTCGAACAGGTCCCCCAGGTTCCAGCTGTCCACCGGGTGCGACGGTAGTGGTGGTGCCGCGCGGCTCGGAAACCGGTGCCCGCCCGGCCCGGCCCCCCTGGTTCAGCGTGCTTCACGACCGGAGGCCGGGGCATCCTCATGGTCGGTGTCGGAAGGTGTGAACCCCGTGGTCGGCCACCAGCATGGATCCCATGAGCGACGCCGCCGACCTGGTCACCTCCACCGGAGAGGCCCCGGCCACCCGTCGCACGGACCGCCTGCCCCCTCGTGCGTTCCGCCTCGGTGTGCGCCACCACCACTCGGAAGGGCACGCCGGACACCGGGCGGCCTGGCTCCGGGCCGCGGTCCTGGGCGCCAACGACGGCCTGTTGTCCACCTCCAGCCTGTTGGTGGGCGTGGCGTCGGCCTCGGCGGGCCGCTCGGTGTTGCTCGCCACCGGGGTGGCGGCGCTGGTGTCGGGCGCCGGGTCCATGGCCATCGGCGAGTACAGCTCGGTGTCGTCCCAGCGCGACGCGGAGGCGGCCGACCTCGCCAAGGAGGCCGAGGAGCTGCGCACGATCCCCCGAGCCGAGTTGGCCGAGCTGACCACGATCTACGAGCAGCGGGGGCTGCCCCGGGAGCTCGCCCGGGAGGTGGCCGAGGTGCTCACGGAGCACGACGCCCTGGGCGCCCACGCCCGCGACGAGTTGGGGCTCGACCCAGACGATCTGGCCCGACCGGTGGAGGCATCGGTGGTCTCGGCGCTGAGCTTCTCGGTGGGCGCGCTGATCCCGCTGCTGGTCGTGCTCACCGTGGGGGCCTCGTTCCGCGTGGGAGCGGTGGTGGGCTCGGGGCTGATCGGCCTGGCCGTGCTGGGCGCGGCGGGGGCCCGACTCGGCGGCGCGCCGATGGTGCGTCCCGCCCTACGGGTGTTCGTGGGCGGGGCCGCGGCCATGGGCATCGCCTGGTTGGTGGGTCAGCTGTTCGACGTCCAGGTCGCCTGACCCGCCCGGTCGGCGGCTGCGCCGGCGGGTGCTCCGCCGGCGGGTGCTCCCGACCGGCGGGTGATCCCTACCGGCGGGTGATCCCTACCGGCGGGTGATCCCTACCGGCGGGTCACTCGTAGTAGCGGAAGATGATCTCGCTCACGCACGAGGGCTTGGGCGCGCCCTCCACCTCGAAGGTGAAGGTCATGTACACCTGCGCACCCCCGGGGATGTCCTCCACGTTGGTGAGCTCGGCACCCAGGCGGAGCTTGGCTCCCACGGGCACGGGCGAGGGGAAGCGGACCTTGGCACAGCCGTAGTTCACGCCCATCTTCACGCCCTCGACCCGCATGATCTGGGGGGCGAGCACGGGGCCGAGCGACAAGGTGAGGTAGCCGTGGGCGATCGGGCCGCCGAAGGGGCTCTCGGCCTTGGCCCGCTCGGGGTCGACGTGGATCCACTGGTGGTCGCCGGTGGCGTCGGCGAAGGTGTTCACGCGCTCCTGGGTGATCTCCAGGTAGTCGGAGTAGCCGAGGTGGGTGCCGACGAGTTCCTTGAGTCCGGCGATGCCGTTGATAACCGTGGTCATGGGCCCAGCATGCCACGCAGACCTGACGACCCGTCAGTTCGGCTCGGCTCCTCGGGGCTCAGCGGACCAGCACCGTGAGCGGCCCGGCTCGAACGGCGTCCACCAGGTGTTCGCCCGGGGCCACCTCGCTGTGGTCCCACACCACGCAGCGATCCAGGACGGCGCCCCGTCCCACCGTGGCCGTCGGGTCGACCACCGACGCGCCACCGCTGGCCAACAGGTTGGCGTGCAGGTACCGGGCGGGGGTGCCGCAGTCCACGAACTCGCCCGGGTGCACCACCAGGTCCAGCCGGCCGGCGGCCGCCTCGTCGCGCCACAGCACCTCGTAGAGCCCGGAGGGCTCGGCTCCGAGGCGAGACACCGACGCGGCCGGCAGGAGGGCGACCCCGCAGTAGCGGAGCGTGCCGAAGTCGGCGGGTCCGTCCGTCTCCACGCACAGGAGCCGCACCCGGTCGCCGTCCCAGTCCGACACGAACCGACCGAGGTCGAGATCGCGGGCCGACCCGCCGCCGGGGCCCGAGTCGGTCACCCCGGTGTCGGTCGGCCTGTCGACACTCGGCCCGGTGTCGGTCCTTCGGGTGTCGGCCAACCACGTGGCCAACCAGGCGTCGGCGTTGGTGACGAGCACCGACCGATCCTGGAGCCAGGGGCGCAGGGCGCCCAGGGCGCCGGCGGTGCCCAGGGCCTCGGGCCGCTCCCAGGACCGGTGGACCCCGGCCGGGAGGTGGGCGTCGAGGGCGGCGCCGCCGTGGTGCAGGTTCACCGCCACCGCGTCCGGGTCCGACACGGCGGTGGCCACCCGGGCCAGGGCGTGGTCCACCAGCGGCCGGGTGGCCACCGGACACAGGGCCTTGGGCCGGAGCCGGGTGAGCGGGGCCAGGCGGGTGCCGGCGCCGGCGGCCAGCACGACCGCGGCGAGGTCGGTCACCCGTGCGGCCTCATCGCCGGGTGAGGTCGACCGGGGTGGTCGTGGGCCGTTCGACCGGCGTGTCGACCGGCGTGCCGTGGGTGGCGCGGAGCTGGCCGCAGGCGGCGTCGATGTCGGTCCCACGGGTGCGACGGACGGTGGCGTTCACCCCGAGATCGCGCAGCCGCTCGGCGAAGTGCCGGACCCGGTCGGGTGGGGTGCCCCGCACGGCGTAGCCCGGGGTGGGGTTGAGCGGGATCAGGTTCACGTGGGCCCGCAGCGGTCGGGCGTAGTCGGCCAGCTCCCGGGCGTGTCGGTCGGTGTCGTTGACCTCGTGGATGAGGGCCCACTCGAACGACAGTCGCCGGTGGGTGGCGTCCACGTACTCCTGGCAGGCCCGGGCCAGTTCGGCCAGCGGGTACCGCCGGTTGATGGGCACCAGCTCGTTGCGCTCGCGGTCGTTGGCCACGTGGAGCGACACGGCCAGGTTCACGGGCAGGGGCGCGGCGGCGAGCCGGCGGATGCCCGGGACCACGCCCACCGTGGAGAGGGTGAGGTGGCGGGCCCCCAGGCCCAGGTCGTCGTGGATGCGCTCCACCGCCGCCCAGGTGCGGTCGTAGTTGGCGAACGGCTCGCCCATGCCCATGAACACCACGTTGGAGAGGCGCTGGCCGTCGGCCGCGGCCCGGGCGCGGGCCCGCACCACCTGTTCCACGATCTCGCCGGTGGTGAGGTGGCGGTCGAAGCCGGCCTGGCCGGTGGCGCAGAAGCTGCAGGCCATGGCACAGCCGGCCTGGGACGACACGCACACGGTGGCCCGGTCGGGGTAGCGCATGAGCACGGTCTCCACCTGGCGGCCGTCGGCCAGGGTCCACAGCCACTTCACCGTGTCGCCGGCGTCGCTCACCGACTCGGTGGCCAGCCGCAACGCCGGCGGGAGCAGCCCGCCCACCGTGGCCCGCAACGCCTTGGGCAGGGTGGTCCACTCCTCGGGTTCGGTGCCCTGGTCGTAGAGCCCCTGCCACACCTGGTCCACCCGGTAGCCCGGTTGGCCGTGGAGCAGGTCGGCGAGCTGCGGGCGGGTCCAGTCGTAGCGGGACCGCACCACGTCGCCCACGGTGTCGGGCTCGGACTGCTCATCGGGTGCGGCGGGGACGGTCACGATGGCGCGCCGCCGGTCTCGGGGGCGGTGTAGACGCGCCGACGGGCGTGGACGGTGAAGCCGAGGCGGTCGTAGAGCCGTCGGGCGCCGGTGTTGGACTCGTCGACGTACAAGACCGCGGTGGTGAGCCCCCTCGACGCCAGGTGGTCGAGCCCCGCCAGCACCAACGCGGGACCGAGCCGGTCGCCCTGCCTCGCCGGGTCGACGCCGATCACGTAGATCTCACCGAGCGCCGGCCGGCCGCCGGCCGGGTCCGGGGAGGACACCTTGGTCCAACAGGAGCCGGCCAGTTCGCCGGGCCGTCGGGGGTCGTCGAGCACCAGGAAGTCGGCGGGGTCGAACCACGGCTCGGCCATCCGGTCGCGGAGCGTGGTGGCGGTCTCCCGGCCCTGGTCGGGGTGGTCGGCGAAGGCCCGGTTGTTGGCCCGGATCCAGGCCTCGTCGTCGACCCCCGGTTCGAACGCCCGGGTGGCCAACGCAGGCAGGTCGGCCCGCACGGGATGGTCGGCGGGCACCGGCAGGCTACGGCTGAGGTGGAACAGGTCTCGCCGTTCGGTGAGCCCGGCGGCATCGGCCACCGCCTCGGGAAGGGGGTGGACGTCATCGCCGGGGTGGTCGGCGGCGAGCAACAGCCGGCCCGGTGCCAGCCCGGCGGCCAGGTCGGCGGCCAGGCGGCGGAGGTCGGCGCCCGCCGCTGCCACGAGTTCTCTGGCGAGGTCGCCGGACAGGTCGGAGCCGGTCCAGGTGAGGACCGCCTCGCACACCTGCCCGCGCCCGTGCCAGGTGAGGGTCAGCCCGTCGGGCGAACCGGCAGCGGTCGGATACCGGGTGACCCCCGACGCCGGACCGACCACGGCGGCGGTGACCGCGGGGTCGGCGTGGTGGTCGGGGGTCGGATCGGACACGTGTCGACGCTACCGCCGGATCGCGTGGGCACCGGGGTGGCTGGTGGCTACCCGGGTGCCCCGGCGACTGGGTCGGCCGGTGTCGCCGGAACGTGTGGGCAATGGGCTGGCTGGCGGCTACCCGGCTGCCCACGCGAACAGGTCTGGGCTGCCGCGGTCGGATCGTGTGGGCACTGGGGCGGCTGGTGGCTACCGGGGTGCCCCGGCGACTGGGTCGGCCGGTGTCGCCGGAACGTGTGGGCACTGGGGCGGCTGCTGGCTACCCGGGTGCCCAGGCGACCAGGTCGGGGCGGCCACCGCCGGATCGTGTGGGCATGGGGGCGGCTGGCGGCTACCCGGGTGCCCAGGCGACCGGGTCGGCGGGTGTCGCCGGAACGTGAGGGCACTGGGGCGGCTGGTGGCTGCCGGGGTGCCCAGGCGACCAGGTCGGCGGGTGTCGCCGGAACGTGTGGGCATGGGGGCGGCTGGTGGCTGCCCTGGTGCACACGCGACCGGGGGTGGGTGGCCTCGGCCGGTCGGGCGGTGCCGGGGGGACCCCTATCCTGCGCCCATGGCCAGGCCCCGCACGCCCGCTGGTCGGGCCCGACGCACCAACGAGCTCCTCGCCGCCGAGTACCCCGGCACGGCCAAGGACCTGTGCGAGCTGAACCACAGCAACGCCTTCGAGCTGCTGGCGGCCACGATCCTGTCGGCGCAGTGCACCGACGAGCGGGTCAACATGGTCACGCCCCACCTCTTCGCCCGGTACCCCACCCCCGAAGCGCTGGCCGTGGCGAACCCGGCCGACGTGGAGGAGATCATCCGCTCCACCGGCTTCTACAAGAACAAGACCCGGAGCCTGATCGGCATGGCCAACGCCCTGGTCGACCGCTTCGACGGCGACGTTCCCACCCGCATGGCCGACTGGGTGACGGTGCCGGGTGTCGGGCGCAAGACCGCCAACGTGGTGCGTTCGGTGGCGCAGGACCTGCCTGGGATGCCCGTCGACACTCACATGCTGCGCCTGTCGCGGCGGCTCGGCCTCACGCACGAGACCGACCCGGTGAAGGTGGAGCTGGCGCTGAACCCGATGGTCCCCGCCGCCGAGCGGGGGGCGTTCAGCCTGCGGATCATCCTGCACGGCCGCCGGGTCTGCTCGGCCCGCAAGCCGGCCTGCGACCGTTGCGTGCTGGCCGACTTCTGCCCGTCGGCCGGGGTGGGCTGACGCCGCGCTCGAGCCGGCCAACGTCGCCGGGCACCCCGCTGTGACACAAGTCATGGGCCGATTCAGGATTTGGGCCCGTTCCGAGTGGGTTTCTGCACGGGGCGTGCGTATACTGACGGCCGAGATCAGGTTCCCGCCACCTGATTGAACGCGACGCCGGGATCCGCCGCCTGGTGTCGCTGCACCGGCGCCCTTCGGGGCGCCGGTGCTGTTTTTGCCCCCAGTGCCGTGACCGGCGCCCTTCGAGGGGTTGGCGGCCGCGACCCAGACCCGTCGCCGTCATCGGTGTGGTGCGCCTCCGGCGCTCGTCGTCTGGTTCCGCGCGGGCCGTTCCTCGCTGCGCTGCGGAGCCCGAGGGGCGTTTGCGCCGTTGGCATCGGTGGTCGCGAGCCGGAGTCCCGCGCTGGCAAACCTCGCAAACGTCCTGGTCGCGGCACCAGGTGGTGTCGACCATGGGTGCCGCCGGGTGACGGGTCGGGCGCA
>WBZL01004272.1_pt1 | contig 12508 bp, 10 predicted proteins | sample 5204291 | NCBI WGS metagenome assembly WBZL01 (sample SAMN12344345, study PRJNA552823) | activated sludge metagenome | biome: Activated sludge suspended growth; feature: Nitrification reactor; material: Wastewater; isolation source: activated sludge from nitrification reactor of wastewater...
GCGGGGCGCCTTGATCCAGGAGTACTTGCCCTTGTCCTCGAACTCGCCGTACTTCGGAACCGTGTCCTCCTCCCAGGGATGGCGGGTCCAGGCGCCGTCGTACCAGGAGTGGGCGATCGACTCGGCCACCTCATCACGGAAACCGGCGTCGGTCCACGAGGTCATCGCCCGGAAGCTCGCCAGGTTGCCGTCCTGGATCACCCCACCCGGCAGGTCGAAGGTGGTGGCCGCGGCGTCGGTCGGCAGGTCCGGCACGGCGAGGTAGTTCTTCACCCCGGCGCCGTAGCCCAGCCACTCGGGGTACATCGAACCGATGGCGATGACGTCCGGCAGGTAGACCTGATGGACGAAGGTCGCCACCTCGGCAAGGAGATCGCGCACGGCGTAGAGCTTCGCCATGTTGAGCGTCGCCTCGTTGTCGAGGTTGATGGCGTTGGCCACACCGCCGACGGCGAGGTTCTGGATGTTGGGGGTCTTCGAGCCGAGGATCGCCACCACCTGGTTCGCCTTGCGCTGGTATTCGAGGGCCTGCAGGTAATGGCTTACCGCCAGCAGGTTGACCTCCGGCGGCAGCTTCATCGCCGGGTGGCCCCAATAGCCGTTCTCGAAGACGCCCAGCTGCCCGGAGGCCACCAGGGCGGCGAGGCGGTCCTTGGTGGCCTCGAGCTCGCGGCGGCCGTTGCGCGGCCACGGCGAGAGGCCCTCGGCGAGCTGCGCTGCCTTCGCCGGGTCCGCCTTGAGGGCAGCGACGACGTCCACCCAGTCGAGCGCCGACAAGTGGTAGAAGTGGACGATGTGGTCGTGCAGGCCGTGGGCGATGAGGATCAGGTTGCGGATCAGCTGGGCGTTGAGGGGGATCTCGAGACCGATGGCGTTTTCCACCGCCCGCACCGAGGTGATGGCGTGCACGGTGGTGCAGACGCCGCAGATGCGCTGGGTGAAGAGCCAGGCCTCCCGCGGGTCCCGGCCCTGCAGGATAAGCTCGATGCCGCGCCACATCTGGCCGGACGACCACGAGTTGCGGACCACTCCGCCATCGACCTCGACGTCAATGCGCAGATGTCCTTCGATGCGGGTCACCGGATCGACGACGATTCGGGTTGCCATGGTCAGTCCTCCTAGCGCGCCGCGGCCGGGTTGCCGGCGAGGATGGGCAAACGCTTGACGGCCCAGAGGTAGAGCGCCACCTCGAGGGCCACGATGCCGAAGGTGATCGCCAGCTCGGGCAGGGCCGGCGTGTAGTGCCACCACTCGCCGGGACGGAAGGCGACGAGGTAGCTGTCGATGCGGTAGAGGGCACCACCGACGACGAGCAGCAGGCCGGCACGCACCTGCCAGGTGGGGCTCGCTCGCCGAGCAGCGGAAGCCAGGATGCCGGCGGCCCCGGCATGGAGGGCGATCTCGAGCACGACGAGAGCACCGGCAGCGGTCGCCAGCAGGGCCAGCTCACCCGACCAGGTGATCTCCGCCAGGCGGAAGACGGCCCAGAAGAGGGCGACGGCGGCCGCCACCTTGGAAAGCGAGGCGAGCATCGCCGTCTCCTTCTCGCGGTGGAAGGCGCGCGACGAGAAGGTGGCTTCGAGCACCACCACGCCGTAGCCCATCACCAGGCAGCTGACCAGGAAGAGGAACGGCAGCCAGGGGGTGAACCACAGGGGATGGAGGCGCGGCCCGGTCAACAGGATCATCGTGCCCAGCGACGACTGGTGCATGGTCGGCAGCAGCATGCCGAGGGCAAGGATCCACGGCAGGGCCTTCTCCAGGCGCGGCAGCCAACGCTCGGCCAGGGCGTGCCAGCGGGGCTTGCCCTCGGCGGCCAGCTTTTCGAGCCAGGCCGGCGCGAGCTCGATCATCAGCACCACGGTGTAGGCGGCGACGCAGAGGGCCACCTCGAGCTGCGGCGAGCGGGTCCACCGCCAGTAGAAGAGCGGCACCTTCCACAACAACCAGGGCCGGCCGAGGTCGATCGACACCGCCAGCACGGCGAGGCCGTAGCCGAGCAGGCTGGTGAGGACCGCCGGCCGCACCAGCCGGTGGTACTTGCCGCGGTTGAGGACGTAGACGAGCAGCGCGACGGCGTAGCCACCGCAGCCCAGGGCGGTGCCGACGACGACGTCGAAGGCGATCCACAGGCCCCAAGGGTAGCCGTCCGAGAGGTTGGAGACCGCGGCGAGGCCGGCGGCGAAGCGCCAGACGGCGGCCGCCGCGCCCAGGGCGACGAAGGCGAGGAGCACCTTCATCGGCTGGGTAAGGACGGGGCCGCCGACCGGAGCGTGTTCGAGGGCATGGCTCCTGGCGCTCATGACGGCCTCCCCTCCGCCGCATCGCCATCCTTGGGCTCGACGGCGCGGTTGCGCAGCATCACGGCGGCGAGCAGGCCGTAGAGGGCCACCGGAGCGATGAAGCCCTTGTAGATGCCCTCCTGCACGGTGTAGGCGACGGTGGGCACGCCCTTGTCCGGGTAGCTCGGCAGGCCGAGCTTGGCGAACGGCACGTGCGACAGGTAGAGCACCTGCGTGCCGCCGGCCTCGTGCTCACCGTAGACGCGGTCCTCGAAGTACTTGCCAGGGCTGGCGGCGATCCGCCGTTTGGCCTCGGCCAGCAGCTCGTCGCGGGTGCCGTAGATCACCGCCTCGCGGGGGCAGACCTCGCAGCAGGCCGGCCCCTGGCCCTTGGGGTAGCGGCTGAAGCCGTTCTGGCTGGAGAGCTCCGCACCCGGTTGCACGCGGTGGCGGCAGAGCTCGCACTTGACGATCTTCGGCACCGCGAGGTCGAACTCGAACTTCGGCACGTTGAACGGGCAGGCCATCTGGCAGTAGCGGCAGCCGACACAGAACTCCGGGCTGTAGCCCACCACCCCGGTCACCTCGTCCTTGTGCAGCGAGCCCAGCATGCAGGCCGAGGCACAGGCCGGGTCGATGCAGTGCATGCACTGCGCCTTGAAGTAGGAGACGCGGTCGCCTTCCTTGTACAGCTTGATGACGTTCTTGGTGCGCCCGTTCAAGTCGAGCGGCATGTCGTGGACGCCGTCGAGACGGGTGTCTGGCCGCGTCTCGTTGGCTTCGCGGCAGGCCACCACACAGGTCTTGCAGCCGATGCAGCGCGTGGTGTCGTAGAGCATGCCGAGGGCGCGGGGTGGCGCCTGGCGGCGCTCGCGGGCCGCGGCCGGTGCCGTGCCGGCGAGGGCCGCGGCGCCGCCGGCGACGGCGAGCTGACGGAAGAAGGTGCGGCGATCGGTGGATGCCATGGCGTCAGGCCTCCTTCTCCGGCTCCCCCTTCCGCGCCGCCGCCCAGGTGGCACCGATCACCGCGCCGGCCACCGCTCCCGCCACGCCGGCGGCGAGCGCGCTGCTGCCACCCTGCTGAGCGTGGATCGGGGGGTAGGTGTCGGGCGGCATCGGCCGCTCGATGTCGACTGTCGAATGGAGCGGCATGCGGAAGGCGATGCGCTGCTCTGTGCAACCGAAGCAGGGGTGGCCGAGGCCGATCGGCCAGGCGTCCACCACCTCGCCGAAATGCTGCACCGAGCAGTTGGCGTGGGTCGCCGGGCCCTTGCAGCCGAGGCGATAGAGGCACCAGCCTTGGCGGTGGCCCTCGTCGCCGAACTGCAGGGCGAAGCGGCCGGCGTCGAAGTGGGCGCGGCGCGGGCAATGCTCGTGGATGGTACGCCCATAGGCCCACTTCGGCCGCCCGAGCTCGTCGAGCTCCGGCAGGGTGCCGAAGGTGGCGTACTGCAGCACGGTACCGAGGAAGTTGTAGGGGTTGGCCGGGCAGCCGGGGATGGTGACCACGGTCTTGTCGGTCAGCACCTGCGGTGTGCCCTTGGCGCCGGTGGGGTTGGGGTCAGCCGCCGGGATGCCGCCGAAGGACGCGCAGGAGCCGATGGCGATGATCGCACCGGCCATCTCTGCCGCTTCCTTCAGGATGTCGAGGGCCGTCTGACCGCCGATCTTGCAGTAGATGCCACCGTCCTTGGTGGGGGTGGCGCCCTCGGTGACCAACACGAACTTGCCCCGGTTCTGCTCCATCGCCTTGCGCCGCGCGGCCTCGGCTTGGTGGCCGGCCGCCGCCATCAGCGCCTCGTGGTAGTCGAGGGAGATGAGGTCGAGGATCAGCTCATCCAAGGCGGGCTTCGAGGTGCGCAGCAAGCTCTCGGTGCAGCCGGTACACTCCTGGAACGAGAGCCAGATCACCGACGGTCTTCGGCCGGCGGCCACCGCATCAGCGAAAGCGCGGCCGGCGGCGGCCGGCAGCCCGACGGCGGCGGCGGCGAAGCTGCAGATCTTGAGGAAATCGCGGCGATCGAGCCCGCTCGAGAGCGGGCGGCCGCGGACGGCAGAGTCGAGTGAGAGCAGCATGCTCACCTCCGATCGCGCGGCTCGGGGGGCTCGCCAGCCAGCTCCGTGGGAGCTCTCCGGGACGTTTCCCGTCACCGTAGCGCCAGAGCGGCGGCGGCGCGCCCCGCCGCCAGGTAGGAGAAGGGATCAGCCGCCGGGTGGTAGGCCGTCCTGCCCGCTGGGGTGGAGGGTGCGCCGAGGGCGCGCTGCTACAGTCGCGGGAACGATCCGACGAGGTGCGAACGTGCACGAACCCTCGATCGTCGTCTCCCCGAACCATCCAGCGGAGAGCGGCTGAGATGGCCGCTTCCTCTCCCGCCCTGCTCACCACCGCGCTCTCGATCGGCGTCGTCCACACTCTGCTTGGACCGGATCACTACATCCCCTTCGTCGCCCTCGCTCGCTCGCGTCGCTGGAGCCTGGCGAAGACCCTCGGGGTCACCGCGGGTTGCGGCGTCGGCCACGTCCTCGGCTCGATCCTCCTCGGCCTGGTTGGGATCGCCCTCGGCTGGGCGGTGGGCGACCTCGTCGGCATCGAGAGCTGGCGGGGCGACCTCGCCGGCTGGCTGCTCCTCGGCTTCGGCCTCGCCTACACCGCCTGGGGCGTGCGCCACGCCCTACGGCACCGGCCCCACGAGCACGCCCACACGCACGCCAGCGGCGTCGTCCACAGCCACACCCACGACCACCTCGGCGAGCATGCGCACCCGCACGCACATCCACACGCCGGGCACGGCAACTACGAAATCCGGCTGTTCGGGCCCTGGACGCTGTTCATCCTCTTCGTGTTGGGGCCCTGCGAGCCCCTCATCCCGCTGCTGATGCTGCCGGCCTCGCAGTCGAGCTGGGCCGGCGTCGCGGCGGTGGCCCTCGTCTTCGCCGTCGGCACCATCGCTACCATGCTCGCCGTCGTCGGCCTGGGCGCGCTCGGCCTCGCCCAGCTCCCGGCCGGCGCCGCCGAACGCTGGTCGCACGCCCTGGCAGGGCTGGCCCTCGCCGCCTGCGGCGCCGCCGTCCAGCTCGGCCTCTGAGGTGAACCCGCTGTGAGGTGAACCATGCCCAGCTCCGCAGCCAAGCCCCCTACCCGGCGGGACCTCCTGCTCGCCGGTACCGGCCTCGCCGCCCTGGCGGGTGCCTGCCACTCGCAACCGCCGACTCCCCCGGGCACCCGCGTGCCGTTCGCCGCCCTACCGCTCGGTGAACGGGTGACGGTCGAGCACGAGGGGGGGCCGGTGGAGGTGGTCCGCACCAGCACCAACGTCACCGCCCGCTCGCTGCTCTGCTCGCACACCGGTTGCAACGTGCGCTGGGACGCCGCCAGCAGCAACTACCTCTGCCTCTGTCACGAAGGCCGTTTCAACGCTCAGGGGCAAGCGATCGCCGGCTTCCCCACCCGCCCCCTGCGCGAGGTCCGCACCCTGCTGCTGCCCGACGCGGTGATCTTGCTCAACGATTCCGCCCCCACGGCGAGCTGGCGGGGCGGCTGGCCCTCACGGCAGCGTGAGGCTCCAGGCTGAGGTGTCGCCGGTCTCGAAGCCATCGGCGAAGATCCCTGCGCCGCCGGGCTTGGGCTGCGGCTGCAGGATGCCGCCGGCCGCCGCGACGGTGAGGATCTCGTCGAGGTTGCGGTCCCGCACCGCCGCGTAGGGGACGTAGCCGGAGGCCAGGGCTTGGGCTTCGAAGTCGTTGTAACGATTGATGTTGGCTGCCCCACCCGGGTTCGCGGCGTCCCACACGTAGTCGACCACGATGACCTTGCGCGTGGCGCCCCCGGCGGCCAGGTAGTGGGCCAGCACGCCAGTACGGAAGGCCACCTCGGCGGGTGGCACCGCGGTGGTCTCGCTGTAGAAGACGTCTTCGACGCCGATGCCGTCGATCGTCGCGAGGTAGGCGAGGCCGAGGGCGTCGAGGTTGCCACCGTCGTCGAGGACGATGTCGTCGCCGTTCTGGGGGAAGACGAGGAAGTTCGGCCGGTTGCGGCTCACCCGGGCGTACTGCGCCAGGGCCTGCACCAGGGCCACCATGTCCTGGCGGGCCTGCAGCCGGCTGCGTTCGCCCTGCTCGAACCAGAAGGTGAAGGCGTCGATGATGTCGAGGTAGATGCCGTCAAAGCCCTGGTCGAGGATGCGGTCGAGGCTGGACTGCGCAGCCCCGCTCGCAGTGCCGAAGAGGACGCCCTGCCACGGCGCCTGCCAGAAGCGGACCTTGTAGTTGTTGGGGAAGTCGGGGTTGAACGGGCCAAGCCAGGCCGGCGCGTCCGGGTCCGGCGGTGGGTCGTCGTTCCACGCCGGATCCCAGTACCAGCGGTAGTCCTCCGCCTCGCCGATCGAGAGGTAGGCGAGCACCACCTTGCCAGTCGCCCGCAGGGCCGCCACCTCGGCCGGGGTGAACTCGCCGCTCGCGCCGCCGTCGGCCGAGTAGTCCATCACCACGCCGTCGAAGCTCGTGGCGCCGATCGCGGTGATCGCCGCCGCCCCGCTCGGTTGCAGCACGTAGAGCCAGTCGTTGAGGCCGCTCAGGCGCGGGTCGAGCGCGTCGGCGGCGCGGGGCAGCCACAGGCCGAGAGCGAGCAAGCAGGCCACGCAGCGGGCGCAGGCCCGGTGTCGATGCATCGTCCACCTCCGGGCGCAGTCTACCCAGCCCGCCTGCCTCTGTGTCGCCACATTTCTCCCCGCGAGCTCCTCATTTCACCCTCAGGCCGGCCACCGCCGGCTGGTCGAATGGCGACGAACCGAACGCAATGACTTGGAGGGAGAACGATGAACGGAACTCCGCCGCCCACCTCTGGCCAGACCGGCGGGATCGCCTGGCGCGCCCGCAGCTTCTTCGACCTGGCGCCGATCAAGCTCGCCCTGCTGGGCTTTCTCGTCCTCGCCCTGCTGCTGCCGGTGGCCGCGATCACCGCGCTGGTCCACGAGCGCGCGGAGCGCCAGCGCGAGGTGCAGAACACCGTGGCCAGCACCTGGGGCAACCGTCAGTCCATCCACGGGCCCATCGTGGTGCTGAGCTCGAGCTACCTGCAGGCGATGCCGCCGGTCGACGGCAAGGCGGTGCCGCCGGAGCGTATCCACCGGGCGCAGATGGTGCTCCCCGAGACGCTGCACTGGACCGGCAGCCTGCGACCGGAGGTGCGACGCCGGGGCATTTTCGAGGTCGTGCTCTACGAGGCCCGGCTCAAGGCCGAAGGTGAGTTCCGCTTGCCCCACCGCCTCGGTGCCGAGGACCAGCCCTTCCGTTGGGACGGCGCCTCGCTGGTGTTGGGAATCCCCGACATTCGCGGCCTGCAGGGGGCGGTCCGCTGGGGGGAGCACACCGTCGACCTCGTGCCAGGGACGGCAGGTGTCCCCGAATTGGCCAGCGGTGTCACCGCCGAGCTACCGCTCGCCCCGCTGGCGAGCCCCGGAAGCACCATCCCGTTCTCGCTGGAGCTCGTCGTCCACGGCAGCTTCGGGCTGCAGTTTCTGCCGGCCGGCAAGCAAACGGTAGTCGACCTGACGTCGGCCTGGGCCAATCCGAGCTTCGACGGCGCCTTCCTGCCGCAGACGCACGACATCAGCGCCCACGGTTTTGCAGCCCACTGGGAGGTGAGCTACCTCGGTCGCAGCCTGCCGCAGATCTGGCAGCCGGGTGAGATCAAGTCCGCCCAGCTCTACGAGAGCCTCTTCGGTCTCAGCCTCGATCAGCCGGCCGACGACTACCAGAAGACGGAGCGCTCGGTGAAGTACGGCGTGCTCTTCATCATCCTCACCTTCGCCACCATCTTCCTGCTCGAGCTGCTCTCCCAGCAGCGCCTCGATGCGCCGCACTACCTCCTCGTCGGCTTCGCTCTCTGCCTCTTCTACGTGTTGCTCCTCGCCTTCTCCGAGCACCTCGGCTTCGCCCTCGCCTACGCGCTCGCTACCGGCGCCTCGGTGGTGCTGATCACCGGCTACGCGCGCAGCATCCTCGCTTCCGGCCAGCGCGCCGGCATCCTGATGGCCTGCCTCCTCGGCCTCTACGCCTTCCTCTACGTGCTGCTGCAGGCCGCGGACTACGCCCTCCTGATGGGCGCCCTCGGGCTCTTCGCCGCCCTCGCCACGGTGATGTTCGTCACCCGGCGGCTCGACTGGCGCGAGCTGCGTTTCCGGCCCCGCGACGCCGGCCCGGGCTGACGGGCCCAGCGGAGGCAAATCGTCCTCTCTTGAGGACAGGACCTCCCCCGCCTCCCCCGCCGGCGGCCGGCCCGCGCTCCTCCGACACGGCCCGCCCGCCGGCGGGCATTCGCCTTGCTCAACGGCTCGAACGACGAGCAAAGCAAGGCCAAACGCCCTTGCGGGAGGATGTGATGAGAAAACTGATCCTGGGTTCGGTGTTCGGTTTGGTATTGGGTTCGCTCACCGCCGGTGGACCGTCGGTCGCCGCTGCCGGCGCCGGCGATCCCGCCGGTGATCCCCTCGGCGAGCTGGCGACGCGGCTCGCCGCCTTCGACAGCCACCAGCCGCTGCGCCTCGAAGTCGCCATCGAGGCCCGGCACCGCGGCACGGCGCCGCTCCACCTGCGCACGACGCGGCTCAAGGGCAAGGCGACGGTGCGCTACGGCGAGCGTGGCGTCGAGACGATCACCCAGCACTGGCTCGCAGCCGAGGGACGGCTCTCGGCGTGGAAACCCAACACGGCGGTCGAAGACGGTAGCAAACCCCTCGACGACGTCGAGGCCGAGGAGCTCGCCAACCCGGCGGGTGCGCTGACCCGCCTGCTCGATGGCGCCGTGCTGCTGGCGGACGTCGAGACCGCTTGGCAGGGCCAGCGGGCCCGCCTGCTCACCATCCGGCCGGCGATCCTGCGGCCGGAGGGCGACACCGCGACCGCCGAGGCGCCCCGGCGCCTGATCACCGAGGCCCGCATCTGGCTCGCTGACGACGGCACGCCGCTCGCCCTCGAGCGCACCTTCGAGCTGCGGCTGGGCCCCGTCCTCGCCGCCCAGGCGCGCAACAACGCGAGCTTCCAGACCGTCGACGGCCGGTTTCTGGTCGAGCGTTGGGAGGAGTCGTTAAGCGGCACGGCGCTCGCCTTGCTCCACGGCGTCGACCGCAAGACCCTGCGGGTGAGTGTCGCAGCCGAGGGCCGCGGCTGAAGGCCCGGCCTCAGAGCCCTTCCGGCAACTGCACCGTGAGGCACGCCCCGCCTTGCGGTCGGTTGCCGGCCTCGATCCTGCCGCCGTAGCCCTCGACGATCGCCTTAACGATGGCGAGCCCCAAGCCGGCATGGTGCTGGCGAGCACCGCTCTCGGCCGGGCGGTAGCTGAAGAAACGGTCGAAGATGCGTTCGAGGTGCTCGGGAGGGATGCCGGGGCCCTCGTCTTCGACGCGGACCCAGGCCTCCCCGGCCTCGCCGCCCACTTTGACTTCGACGCTTCCCCCCTGCGGGCTGAAGCTCACCGCGTTGTCGAGCAGGTTCTCGATCACCTGCGCCAGCCGGTCCGGCGAGGCGAGCACGGAGAGCCGGCGGCCAGCCGCTGCCAGCCGCACCTGGACGCCCCGCTTGCGGGCCCGCGCCGCGGCTGCCGCCACCAGGCCGGCGACCAGCTCGCCGAGGTCGACGGCGGCCCGCTTCTCCTCGTCGAGGCGACTGTCGATCTCGCTCACCTCACGCACCGAGGAGAGCAGCCGCTCGAGGCGCTCGACGTCGCCCTCGACCAGGCGCAGGAAGCGCGCCCGGTCCTCCGCCCCCTCCGCCTCGGCGAGCATCTCGGTGGCGAGGCGGATCGAGGCGAGGGGGTTCTTGAACTCGTGGGAGACGTCGGCGCTGAACGACTCGGTGAAGCGGATACGGTCTTCGAGGCGGCGGGAGAGCTCGGCCAGGGCGCGGGCGAGGTCCCCCAGCTCGTCGAGGCGGCGCGAGCCGGTGAACCGGCCCTTGAGGCGACCGCGGCGGTCGAGCAGCTCGCTCGCTTCGCGGCGCAGCCGCTTGAGCGGCCGGGCGATCGTCGTCGACAGCACCAGGGTGAGGACGACGGCGGCGGCGAGCGAGGCCAGGAAGACCCGAAAGACGGCCAGGCGCACGTCGTAGAGGTCGCGCAGCAGGCGCAGCGTCGACTGCGAGACCAGCACCACCCCCACTACCCGCTCGCCGTCGAGGATCGGGATGGCGCTGTGCAGGGTGACCGAGCGCTGGCCGGGAGTCGGTGCCGTGGCGGCGCCGTAGCGGCCGGCGAGGGCTGCCACCACGGCCGGCCGCTCGCTCGCCGGCTCGGCGTAGGGTTCGACGGCGGGCGTCACCGCGGGCGCCAGCCAGGAGCCGGGATCGAACAGCCGGCTCGCCAGGGCGAAGAGCCCGGCGCCCAGGCGGTAGAGCCAGCTCGTTCGCGCCGTCGGCGGCTCGGGTGGCGCCTCCTCGCCACTCTCCCGGCGGGGCCCCAGGCGCGAGGAGTCGGCGAGCAGCTGGCCACGCTCGTCGTAGACCCGCAGGCGCGCCGTCGAGCGCTGGCCGAGGCGCAGGAGGATCAGCTCGGGATCGGCGTCCGAGAGCTCGGCACGGCCAGCGAGGGCGGCGGCAAGGAGGCGCCCCTGCTGCACCATCGACTGCTCCTGGGCCGAGAGCAGCTGCTCCTCGAAGATCCCCAGGTAGAGCACGCCCGCCACCGGCAGGAAGACGAGCAGCAGGTTGAAGGCGAGGAGGCGGACGGAGATCCCCGCCGTGGCCCGGCGCAGACGGCCCCAGAGCGTGTGCGGGCGGGGCAGCAGGCGGCCGAGACTCACGCCTTGAACCGGTAGCCCAGGCCGTAGACGGTCTCGATCCCGTCGAACTCCGGCGCCGTCTCCGAGATCTTGCGGCGCAGGCGCTTGATGTGGCTGTCGATGGTGCGCTCGGCGAGGTAGGTGTCATGCGGGTAGCCCTCGGAGAGCAGCTGCTCGCGGGTCTTGACGTGGCCCGGGTGGCGTACCAGGGCGCGCAGCAGGCGAAACTCGGTCACCGTGAGCGGCACCGGCGTGCCGGCCCAGCTGACCTGATAGCGCGCCAGGTCGAGGGTGAGGGCGCCGACGCGCAGCAGGTCCCCCTCGTCCGGGCGGGCGGCAGCCGAGCTCAGGGCCAGGCGGCGGAACAGCACCTTGACCCGCGCCACCAGCTCGCGCATCGAGAACGGTTTGACCAGGTAGTCGTCGGCCCCCAGCTCGAGGCCGAGGACGCGGTCGAACTCGTCGTCGCGCGAGCTCAGGAAGAGGATCGGCAGCGTCTCGGAAGCGGTGCGCAGGCGGCGGCAGAGCTCGCGGCCGTCCATCCGCGGCATCACGATGTCGAGGACGACGAGGTCCGGCAGCGCCGCCTCGAAGGCCTCCCAGGCGGCGACGCCGTCGGCATAGGTCTCGACCAGGTAGCCCTCGCGGCGCAGCGCGAAGCCCACGGTCTCCAGCAGATGGGGCTCGTCGTCGACCAGCGCCACGCGCGAGCTGGTGACCGACGGGGCGGCGCTTCCCGGGCCGAGGTTCGACATCGGCGCCAATCGTACCCAGCCCGCAAGGCCGCTGGAAGGGGCCAGGGGCGGCTGCCTCGTGGCCGCCACATTTCGCCCCGACTTCTCCTCAGAGCGGCCCCGCAGCCGGCACGCCGCGGGCTTTGAATGGCAGCCATGAGAAACCGCGCCGCCCTCCACGCTCTCTTCCCCACCATGCTCCTCGCCTCCAGCCTCGCCCTCGCCGGCCAGGAAACGGGCAGCTCGCCGCCCGCCTTCAGCCGTCTCGCCGACGTCAAGGCCGGGAGCCTCCTCCTCGCCACCGATCAGGCCGGTCTCTACTTGAGCGCCCCGGTGGTCGACACCGACGTTCAGATCAAGGTCACCGGCCTCATCGCTCGCACCACCGTCGAGCAGCGCTTCTGGAACCCCACCGGCGCGTGGGTCGAGAGCCGTGAAGCCGTCGCCCGCCGCACCGAGCTGATCGAGAAGCTGGCGAGCCTGCCGGCCGTTCCCGGCGCGCTCGACCAGATCGTCCAGCACTTTGGCACCGACATGGTGGCCGAGGTGACGGGCCGCTCGCGCCGGATCGTCAGGAAAGGCCAGCGGCTCGTGGTCGAGAACCGCGCAACCTCGGCCAATCTCGCTGAGACGCAGGCGTTCATGGACGACGCCAAGCGCGTCCTGATCTTCTCCGACGCTGGCGGGACGGGGCGCTCTTACCATGCCGAACTCTCGGCGC
>WBZL01004273.1_pt1 | contig 12508 bp, 10 predicted proteins | sample 5204291 | NCBI WGS metagenome assembly WBZL01 (sample SAMN12344345, study PRJNA552823) | activated sludge metagenome | biome: Activated sludge suspended growth; feature: Nitrification reactor; material: Wastewater; isolation source: activated sludge from nitrification reactor of wastewater...
GGCCTCGACCCACAGCACCACATCGGCCCCCTCCACCTGCGAGCGCGACAGCTCCACGCCGGCCTGCTCGATCGCCTCGGCGCCCTCGCGCAGCCCCGCAGTGTCGACGAGCACGCAGCCGAAGCGGCCGAGCTCGAGCTCGGCCTCCACGTAGTCGCGCGTGGTCCCGGGCTGCGCCGACACGAGCGCGCGCGGCCGGCCGAGCAGCGCGTTGAATAGCGAGCTCTTCCCGGCGTTGGGCGGGCCGGCCAGCACCACGCGCGCCTTCGTGCGCGCGCGCCGGCCTGCCTCGAAGCGCTCGAGCCAGCGCCCCACCGCAGCCGCGCGCGCCGACGCCTCGCCGGCCCAGCGCGCGACGTCCCCCGCATCCACGTCCTCGGGGAAGTCGAGGTTGGCCTCGATCTCGGCGCGCAGCTCCACCAAGCGGCGGCGCTCGGCATCCACCTCGCGACCGAGCTCGCCGGCGGCCAGCCGCCGCGCCTGCGCCAGCGCGGCGTCGGTCTGCGCGCCGATGATCGCCGCGATGCCCTCGGCCTCGTCGAGGCCCAGCCGGCCCAGCTCGAACGCGCGACGCGAGAAGTCGCCGGGCCCCGCCGCCACCGCCCCGAGCTCCAGCACGCGACGGATCACCGCGGCCACGTTGCGCTCGCCGGCGTGCACGTGCATCTCCACCACGTCCTCACCGGTGAACGATGCCGGGCCAGGCATGAGCACCACCAGGGCCTGCTCGCGCTCGTCGTCGCCGAGCCGCAGGGACCTATGCGCGAGCCGGCGCGCCTCGGGGACCGTGCCCACGATCATCGCCGCGAGCAGCGCCCGCGCTCGCGGGCCGCTCAGCCTCACGATCGCCACGCCGCCGTCGGGCCGACCGGTGGCGACGCCCACCAGCGTCTCGCGCTCGGCCACCAACGTGGGCGCCTCAGTGCCGGCGACGCGCGAGCACCGTGCCGGCGAGGTCGACGATGAGCTCGAGGTCGTCGAGATCGACGCGGTGCAGCAGCGTGTTGAGGCGCGCGCGAAGGTTGGCCTCGGGGCTGGCCTGGTTGAGGCTCGGCACCTCGGGCAGCAGCGCGCTGACGGTCAGGCCCATGCCCTCGGCGATGCGCAGCAGCGTGCGCAAGCCCGGGCTGCTGTAGTGGCCGTTCTCGAGCCGCGAGACCATGTCGGTGGCGATGCCTGCCCCCTGCGCGAGCACGTGCTGCGTCATGCCTCGCTCCTCGCGGAGGCTCCGCAGCCGATGGCCGAGCTCGTTCATGTAGGCCTTCTCGTGGTGAGTGCGGGTCGCCAGCGCCTCCTCGCGCAGGCTCGACCGGAGCTCCTCATCGTCGCCCATGGCGATCAAGGTGCCACATCCCGTCACCGCTCGCGATACCCACGTGCAGGTCCCCGCGCACGAGCGCGTGGGGGCACCGGCGCAGAGGGGCTACCGCCCCGTCGATCGGCGAAGGCTAGCCTTCGTGGGCGCCCGCCGAAGGGTCGCGCAGCTCGTGGCGCACCTCGTGCAGCGTGCGCTCGAGCTCCAGCAGCCGCTGCTGTGCCCGCGTCCGGCGGATCATGGCGTCGGGGGCGTCGTCGTCGCCCAGCCGCTGCCGGGCATGCTCGAGCACGGCCACCAGCTGCCGCCCGAGGGCCACGTTGGCGAGCACCAGGTGCTCCTCGACCGCCGCCACGTGCTGCTCGACCACCCGACGGATGCTCTCGCGCAGCGCCTCGCTGGCGCGCTCGAGCGCGCCTGGCAGCTCGGCGCGAGCGCGCTCCCGCGCGTCACGCAGCGATCGCTCGCGCAAGAACACGGTGGCCAGCGGCCCCGCCACCGTCATGGCGAGCCCAGCCGCCAGGCTGCCGAAGTACATCACCGCCGTGCCCACCAGGCCCACGACCACGAGCCCCGCCTCGAGCACCACCGACGGCGGGTCGATGTAGATGGGCGCGCCGCGGAAGCCGAGCCGCATGGTGGCCTGCCACAGGCGGCGGCGCGCCTGCTCGCCGTGCGTGCGGATGGCCTGGCGCGTGAGCTCGTCGAGCTCCACCCGCAGCCGCTCGGACTCCTCGCGTGCGAACGCGAGGAAGGCGTCGTGCAGCGACCCCGGGAGGTGGTGCGACAGCACGCGGAGGTCGGCCGCCTCGATGCAGGCCAGCGTGCTGGCGCGCAGATCGTCGCGGAAGCCGTCGATGCGAGCCTCGCTCTGCTCGATGAGCTTGGTCTGGCCCTGCACGAGCTGCTCGCGCAGCACCACCAGATCGGACTCGTGGTCGACCACCTCGCGCTCGATGGCCCGGATCTCGCGGCGCAGCGCCAGCTCCTCGAGCGTGAGCGCCCGCGCAGCAATCGCGGCGTTGTGGGACAGGAGCGTGGCGTGGCGCGCCAGGCTGGCGCGCGCGCGCGCGGGCAGCACGTCGGCGTGGCCCTCGGCGATCTCCACCAGCCGCCGCCGCAGCCGCCGCACGTCCTCCACGCCCGACGACGTGTCGTCGGGGCGCCGCAGCGCGCCGCGGGCGTCGGTCTGGAACACCTCGAGCGCCGCCTCGCCCCCGTCGCCCAGGAGCCCTCGCACCTCGCGGCGCAGGTACTCGACCAAGAGCGGCCGGTCCGACTCGTCGACGAGGTCGATGCGGTTGATGACGAGCAAGAGCCGCGCCCCCGAGGCCCCGAGCCCTCCCACCGCGGCCACCGCGTCGCGGAGGAACGCCAGCTCGGTGCGATTGAGCAGCTGCGTGGCGTCGAGCACCAGCACCAGCACGTCGGCGCGCGGCAGCTCACCGCGGCTGATGGCCCCGCGCACGCGCTCCATGTCGTTCATGCCGGGCGTGTCGAGCAGCTCGAGCGTGGGCGGCAGCGCGCCGTGCCCCACCACGAGCTCGAGCGTGGCGCCGGCCTGCGCGTCGGCGAGGCGCTCGCGCCCGGTGGCGAGCGCGGCGAAGCGCTCGGCATCGATCGCCTCGCGCGCGACGGTCCCGTCGCCGCGATCGCGCCACTGATACGTGCCGGGCTGCTCGCCCACGCGCACCGTCGCCACGGCCCCCGTGGTGGGAGTGACGCCCATCGGGAGCGCATCGGCGCCCACGATGGCGTTGATGAGCGTGCTCTTGCCCTGCTTGATCTCGCCGAGCACCACCGCGCGGACGCGGTGCTCGTCGAGGCGGCGGCGGGTGTCGGCCTCGATGGTGCGCGCGAGCTCTGGCAGGCCGAGCTCGGTGGCGATGGCCGCCAGGCCCCGCGCGTGGCCGAGCAGCACGGCGCGCGGATCACTGGGATCGTCGGGGGCAGCGCTGGGAGCGGAGCTGGGCGTGGTCGTGGTCATGGCGCGTGGCAGGGTGTGACTGGCAGCAAGGGGCTCACAAGAGCCCCAGCGATCGGGTGAGGCGCTCGTCGCAGCGCGCGAGGGTCCACGCCTCGCGCAGCGCCTGCTCGAGCCGGGACGCGCGCTCGGGATCGACGACCGCCTCGGGGGGGGCCTCGCTCGGCGCGGCCGCTCCATCCTCGCCGCGGCCACGCTCGGCCTCGGTGCCCGGCGAGGCTCCCTCGTCCGCCGCGGCTCGCTCGTCCGGTGCCGCGTCGGCCCCCGCGGCCTCGTCGGCTCCTGCCGCGGCCCGGCGCCGGTGCTCGTAGCCCTCGATGCGCATGGCGAGCCGACCCCCGAGCTTGATCGCGCCGTCGAACGCCGCGGCGAGCTTGCGGCTGAGCGAGTCGAGCTCCTCCTCGCGGCCAGGCGGCGCGATGGCCCAGCCCACGCCGTCGTCGACCGATAGCACGCGGCGGCGTGCCATCAGCGAGCTGCGATCGAAGTCCTCGAGCGCGCGCACCCGCAGCGACCGCGCGGGCCAGCGCGGCAGCCACGACACGTGCTCGGAATCCTGGCGCTCGACGGCACGCAGCGCCGCGGGCAGCGAGCCGGTGGCGACGAGCCCGGCGCGATCGGCCGAGAACACCGCGACCTTGGCCCACGGGCGCAGCAGGCCCCGCACGAGCCGGGTGGTGATCGCCGCCCCCTCCCGCTTGCCCGCGCCGGAGGCCGCGCCGCTCGTGGTGGGCGTGCCGCGGTGCGCCATGAGGTACGCCGCGAAGATGCAGCCGTGATCGCACTGCAGGTGCCCGAGCCCGGAGGCGAGCATGAACGTGCGCTCGTCGGCCGGCAGCGCCATCACGCGCTCGAGGTCGAGGACCAGCCAGTGGATGCTGCCCTTGGTGGTGCCGAGCGGCGTGAGGGTGGGCCACTGCGCCGCGGCCTCGGGCCGCAGGATCCGCAGCGTGGGCAGCGGCGCACGCAGCACGTAGATGAGGCGCGCCAGCTCCTCGAGCAGCGCGGTGGGTGGGGCCTTGCGCTGCGGGCGGAGGGTGTCCTCGTCGAGCCCAGCCACGAGCTGGCTCCACCGACGATCGACCGTACGCATGAGCGGGTCGCCCACCGTCGACCCCGACAGCCACTGGGCGCGGCGCAGGTCGACCCCGTAGGCGTAGGCCGTCCGCGCCAGCCGCTGCTCGTACGCGGCCAGCTCGCGGCGCTGGATGAACTGGGGGAGATCCGCGGCGATGTGGACCACGGCCGCTAGCATAGCCTGGGCTCGGGCTTCACCTGCCAGCGCGGCCCACGATTGCGGCTGCGGGCGCACGCGGGGTATCCCGTGGCCGCCGTGAGCACGCCCGCCCTCCCCCGAGCCGACCTCCTGGACGTGGAGCTGCCCAAGGCGGCGTGGTCCCGCAGCGGGCGCCCGCTGCAAGGACGCCTCACCCGCATCATGTTCGGCTCGACGTTCGTGCTCGCGGGCATCGCCATGCCGTGGGCCATGGTCGCCTACGCCCTGGTGGTGATCGGCGTGCTCGGCTTCGTGCTCGTGCCCGTCGTCACCGACCTGCTCATCGAGCGCCGCGAGCCCGCGATCAAGGCCGCCACCAAGGACGCGGTGCCGCGCATGCTCGAGGCGCTCGACAAGTCCGTGCTCGTGACCGCGTTCGCCCCCGATGCCTGGGTCACGCTGCAGCGCGGGCGCCTGCACCTCGCGGGGGGCGACGGGAGGGCCGCCGCGCAGGCCTTCGCCGACACCGCCCGGATCCTCCGCAACCCCGAGCTGCCCGCGCTGCGCAGCGCCCAGGCGCACGCGTGCATGCTCGCGGGCGATCGCCCCGCGGCCCGCGAGCACCTGCTCGCCCTCGAGCAGGCCGGCACCCTCACGCCTCGCGATCACCTCGATCTCGGCGTCACGCTGCTGGGCGAGGCCACACGGGCCCAAGACGCCCGCACGCACCTGCAGGCGGCCTACGACGCCCTGCACGGCCACCCCCAAGCCGCGGCCGCGCTGGCCGTGGCGCTCGCCCGCGCCGACGAGCCCGAGCGCGCGCTCGCCCTGCTCGCCGAGGCCGAGGCCGCCGCCAGCGCCGACGACGCCCTCGCCCAAGACCTCGTCAAGCGCGCCCAGAAGGCGCTGCGCCCGGTGCGAAAGAAGCAGCGCCGCAAGGCGTGAGCCCGGGCCTGCGTCACTCGAGCACAACAGCCTCGAACCACCCGCGTAGCACGGATCGAAGCTTGCCGAACGAGGGGTCTTGACACCCCCCATGTCCCACTCGCTCCGCGAGCTTTCGAAAGTATGACGCCGAGCGGGGCAGCCTACGATTGCTCATGACCGCTCCAAGCGCCTCCTTGGGCCGATTGGGCTTCGTCGCTCCTGGCTCGAGGTGGCCACGATCCACGAGCCATGCGCGTAGCGAGCCCGAATCGTTCCAACCCAGCACCGTTGCGACGTGTGGAGACGAGCTCCAGACCCACGCTTCGAGCTCCGGCTCCAAGACCACGACCCGTGCCGCGCCCTCTTGCCACCCGCTCTTGATGAGGTCTCCTTCGAGCGCTCGCTCGAGCTCCTCACGAGCCGTCGCTTCCCGCCCAGATCCCTCGTGATCGAACACTACGAGCGCGTGGTCGTACTGATTGCGAAAAGGCCGCAAGAATTCGACCGAGTGACGTGCACAGCCCGGATCTCGGTCGAGGTGGCGACGAGCATGCCACCGGATCGGCCGTATGCCGAGTCGACCAGGATTGCCGAGGAGCCCCTTCATGGTCTCCTCGATGTCCACATCGGCAACGAGCACGATCAAGTCCAGCGGCGCACCACTCATCCGAGCACCCCCGCGGCGAACAACGACCCCAGCGACGGATCCCCTCTCCATTCTCGGAGCGCCGGATGCTCGCGTCCCGTTACGATGTCCGTCGCACCCTCGTCATCCTTCGCAAAGCAGAGCACGTCGGCGGGCTCGGCCATGGCAAGGATCACGGGGGAGTGCGTGGCCAGCAGCACCTGCGCGTCGCTCATCGAGCCCAGCGACTGAAACACGGTCTCGACCGCCTTGGGATGGATGCCGTTCTCGGGCTCCTCGATGAGGATGATGCCCGACATCTCGGGGAGATACGCGAGCAGCGTCAGCGCCAACATGCGCAGCGTGCCGTCCGAGGCCGTCCATGAGGGGACCTCGAGGCCTCCTCGGTATCGCACGCTAAGGAAGCGCTTGTGCACATCGGGTATCTCCGACGTCTTGATGCCCTCGACATCGGGAAGCGCCGTACGAACGTGCTCGATCCATGTCGCTACCAAGTCTGGCCGCCGCTGCTCGAGGTCATGGATGACCCATGGCAGATTCGCTCCATCGGGACGAAACACCCGCCCCATTCCCGGTGGGCTCGCTTTGCGGAGCGCGAGGCTGTTGAGGATGAGCTGCTGCACTCCGCTCAAGAGCAGCTCGCGCAGCCAGGTGCTCACCGGAAACTTCTCTTCGTCGTCGGGCAGGTTGGCCAGCGCAGACTTGCGCGTACCGAGCTTGATCGAGGGAAACCAACCCTTGCCGCCCTTGGCCTCCGTCTCGGAGTAGAAATTGTCGTTGCCACCAGGGTTCTTGCGAATGACCGTCCTCACGTCCTTGCGCTCGGGGGGAATGAGGATCGTGCCCGGTTCCTCGGGTGGATGCGGAAAGAGCACTCTCTGCCCCCTGTGCTCCTCTTGCTTGCCGAGCAGGAAGACGGTCTCCTCGTCGATTCCGAATTGATTCTGGTCTTGGTCGAACCGGAGCTTGATTTGGTAGCGCACCTGCTCGTAGATCTGCGGGGCAATCTTCCGACGACGCTCTTCGGGAATCCTTGCCTCCACGGCGAGCTCGAACGCCCCGTTTCCGCCCCGTCGCCAAACCAGATCACGGAAGTCCTGGGTCCGCGCACGCACCGCCGCGTCGAGGCCCTGCGACAACAGGTCGCGAAGGAACGACACCACATCGAGGAACGTGGTCTTGCCGCTTGCGTTGGGCCCCACCATCACCTGGAATGGCGAAAGCGGCCGCCTCACATAGCGCAGGCAGCGGTAGTGGAGCGCTTCGACGAGGGTGAGCATGGGCTCGGATGCAGCGGCACTCTACCCCAACCCGTCGTCCGCGTGCTAAGGCACGCATCGCCATGGCACACGCTCGCTTGCTCCTGCCGCCCTTCCTCTTGGGTCTCGCGCTCGGGTCGGCGTGCGGGGGCTCGGCCAGCGACGGCACGCTGCTGACGCCCTACCTCGCCGTCGGCAGCGCGCTCGCGGCCGACCAGGTCGAGCCGCTGCCCGAGCTCGGCACCGCGATCGCGCGGGCGGCCGAGGGCCACGCCGGCGAGCCCGGCGTCGCGGCGATCGTGCAGGGCGCGGGCGGCCTCGCCACCCCGGACATCCAGGCCGCTCGCACCGCGTTCGCCACGATGAGCCAGGGGATGATCGAGTACCTCGCCGCGCACCCCGAGCAGCAGGCGGGCCACACCCTCGTGCACTGCCCCATGACCTTCTCCGGCAAGGGCGGCCTGTGGGTGCAGGCGCAGGGCAAGATCATGAACCCCTACGAGGGTGCGCGGATGCTCCACTGCGGCGACAAGCTGGCGTGGGGCGCCACGCTGCCCGCCACGTGACGCGAGCGAGTCGAGTCGCGCCGCATGCGAGCGACGCGACGCGACGCGACGCTCGCGACGCAACGCTCGCGAGCCACGCGAGGCGACGGGCCTCGCGCCGGCTCGCGCTCGATCACACCGCGCCCGACTGCACCACGGGGCTCCAGAAGTAGCACGCGTCGGGCACCCGCTCGCCCCAGATCGCGCCCTCGAGCGAGCACTCGCGGCCGCGCAGCGCGTCCATCGACTGCACCAGCGTGGCGTAGTCGATGCTGCCCTCGGCCGAGATCGTGACGGTCGCGTCGTCGGGGAAGTACCCCTTGAGCTCGGCCGCGCGCTGCTCGAGCGCGAGGTAGTCGTGCTTGCCGTCGCTGCCCAGCGGAATGTCGACGGTGCGCTCGCTCTCGAGGCTGCTGCCGTACCGCGCCGTGAACCCGTCCTGGCGCACGTGCACCCGCAGCCGCAGCGACTCGTGCGTGTGCGACGGCTCGGAATCCGTCAGCTCCGAGAACCTGGGCGGATGCACCGGCACCGCCGTGAACGGAGCAATCTCCATCGCCAGCAAGAGGGCGGGGATGAGCAAGAACATCACGTTCATGACGGGGAGGAGGTTGGCCTCGACCTCCGCCTCGTCGTTGGGCTTCTTCGCGCGTCCGAACATGAAAGGCTCCTTGGTGTGGCCGAGGACAGCGCCTCGTCGGGCAAGTTCCTCTCGTTCGTGGCCACCATTACTGAAACTTCTCGCGCCTCCCGGGGTACCACCCTCCCTCCGCGTCGGCCGTGGGGCCTTGCGCAGATCTTTCGTATTTTCTCGTGAAATGCCTTGAGGCAATGTGCAACCCAAGCTCGCCATGAGTAGAACACTGTTTGCATCCCTACTCTCGTTGCTCGTCCTCTCGGCCTGCCCCGCAGGCGACGATGCCCCCGCGGACGGCTCGACCTCCGACGCCTCGACCTCGGGCGACTCCACCACCGGTGGCTCGAGCAGCTCGAGCGACGGCTCGGCCGCCGACTCGACCGGGGCCCCGGACGTGAGCGGCGAAGAGTTCTACCTCTCGGTCTGCGCCGCATGCCACGGCAACGAGGGCGAGGGCACGGCCATCGGCTACGAGATCCAGCACCCCGTGCGCGACTACTCCACGTGGGTGGTCCGCAACGGCCGCGACCCCGGCAACCCCGACACCCCGGGCTCGACGATGGTCCGCTACGCCCCCGACACGCTCGGCAACGACACGCTCGAGGAGATCTGGGACTACCTCGACACGCAGCCGCAGCCCACCACCGGCGAGGCGCTCTACGTGGACTACTGCCGCAACTGCCACGGCGTCGACGCGCTCGGCGGCATCACGGGGGTCAACATCCTCGAGCCCGGCGCGCTGGCCGAGCTGTTCGACAAGGTCCGCAACGGCGAGAACGTGGGCGCCTACCAGAACCGCGGCTCGGCGATGCCCGCCTTCGGTCCCGAGCGCATCTCCGACGAAGAGGTGCAGCTCATCGCCGACTACCTCGCCACGCTCTAGCGCGAGCGGGGCTGCACCCGCAGCCCCGACGCCCGCAGCCCCGACGCCCGTAGCCCGACGCTAGATGTCGAGGTTGCGGGCGTTGAGCGCGTTGTCGGTGATGAACTTGCGGCGCGGCTCCACGTCGTCGCCCATGAGCACCGGGAAGATGCGATCGGCCTCCACGCTGTCACCCACGCGCACCTGCAGGAACACGCGGCGGGTGGGGTCCATGGTGGTCTCCCACAGCTGCTCGGGGTTCATCTCGCCCAGGCCCTTGTAGCGCTGGATGTTGAGGCCGGCGCGGCCCACCTCGCCCATGTGGTCGACCAGCTGCACCAGCCGGCGTATCTCGGCGAGCTCCTCGCCGCCCCGGCGCAGCCGGAACGGCAGGGGGCCGATCTGGGCGACGTCGGTGCGGATGGAGAGCAGCTGCTCGAACGAGCGCGACTCGATGAGCTCGGCGTCGATCACCTCGCGCAGCGTGAGCCCGTCGCTCGTGATGGCGAGCTGGATGCGCGGCATGGCGTCGCCCTCGCTCGCGGGCACCACCTGGGCCTCGACCTTGCCCTGCGGCACCAGCTCGCGCACCGCGGCCACCAGCGCCGCCGCGCGCTCCTCGAGCGCCGCGTGGTCCTCGAACGCGGCGAGCACCGCCTCGTAGCCCTCGGCCTGCACCATGTCGAGCAGCGCCTCGAGCACCTCGGGCCGGTGGTCGCGGGCGATCGCGTGCAGCACGTCGCGGTAGCTCAGGCCATGCTCGGCGATCTTGGCCAGCACGTCGCGGCTGACCTCGTGGCCCGCGACCTCGAGCGAGAGGTTGTCGATGGCGTTGTCGACGACGTACCGATCGAGGCCCTGGTCGTTCTTGAGGTACACGTCCTTCTTGCCCGCGCGCACCTTGTAGAGCGGCGGCTGGGCGATGTAGAGGTGCCCGCGCTCGATGATGTCGGGGAAGTGGCGGTAGAAGAACGTCAGCAGGAGCGTGCGGATGTGCGAGCCGTCCACGTCGGCATCGGTCATGATCACGATGCGGTGGTAGCGGAGCTTGTTGATGTCGTAGGTGTCGCCCACCCCGGTGCCGAGCGCCGTGATGAGCGTGACGATCTCCTGCGAGGAGAGCATCTTGTCGAGCCGCGCCTTCTCCACGTTGAGGATCTTGCCGCGCAGCGGGAGGATGGCCTGGATCGCGCGATCGCGGCCCTGCTTGGCCGAGCCGCCTGCGCTGTCACCCTCCACGATGAACAGCTCGGCGTTCTCGGGGTTGCGCTCCTGGCAATCGGCGAGCTTGCCGGGCAGCGAGAGCCCGTCGAGCACGCCCTTGCGGGTGATCGTCTCGCGGGCCTTGCGGGCGGCCGCGCGCGCGCGTGCCGAGAGGATGGCCTTCTCCACCACCGCCTTGGCGCTGCGCGGGTTCTCCTCGAAGAAGCGGCCGAGCTGCTCGGTGACCACCGCCGAGACGAGCGCGGTGACCTCGCCCGAGACGAGCTTGTCCTTGATCTGCGAGCTGAACTTGGGATCGGGGTGCTGGATGGACAGCACCGCCACCAGGCCCTCGCGCACGTCCTCGCCGCTGAGCGTGCCCTTGTGCTGCTTGAGCAGGTTGTTCTCCTGCGCGTAGCCGTTGACCACCTTGGTCAGCGCCGTGCGCATGCCCGTCAGGTGCGTGCCGCCGTCCTTGTTGGCGATGTTGTTGGTGAAGCAGAGCACGCTCTCTTGGTACGAGTCGGTCCACTGGAGGGCCACCTGCACGCCCAGCTGCGCCTGGTGGCCCTCGAAGTCGAACGGCACCGACTCGTTGAAGTAGACCAGGTCGCCCACCGCCTCCTTGTTCTGCGCGAGCAGCTGCACGAAGCTGGCCACGCCGCCGGCCCCGTCGAACGTCTTCTCGCGCCCGTCTCGGAGGTCGCGCAGCGTGATGGTGACGCCGGGGTTGAGGTACGACAGCTCGCGGAAGCGCTGCGCGAGGATCTCGAAGTCGATCTCGATGGAGCTGTAGATGAGCGGGTCGGGGTGGAACGTGATGCGGGTGCCTCGCTTGCTCGTCCCGCCGCCCAGCTCCACGCCGCCCTGGGCCTCGCCGCGTGCGAACCGGCAGCGGTGCACCCGCCCCTCGCGCCAGATCTCGAGCTTGAGCCAGTCCGACAGCGCGTTGACCACCGACACGCCCACGCCGTGCAGGCCGCCCGAGACCTTGTAGCTCTGGTTGTCGAACTTCCCGCCCGCGTGCAGCACCGTCATGATGACGATGGCCGCGTCGATCATCTTGCCCTGGTGCTCCATGGGGCCGGTGGGGATGCCGCGCCCGTTGTCCTCGACCGACACCGAGCTGTCGAGGTTGATGACCACCTCGATGCGATCGCAGAAGCCGGCGAGCGACTCGTCGATGGAGTTGTCGACGACCTCGAACACCATCTTGTGCAGGCCCGAGCCGTCGCTCGTGTCGCCGATGTACATGCCCGGCCGCTTGCGCACGGCCTCGAGCCCCTCGAGCACCGAGATGGAATCGACGCCGTAGTCCGACTCGGAGGGCTCCCTCTTGGCGTCGGGCTTGGGGGCTTGGGGATCGTCGCTCTGCGCCATGAACGTCTCGTTCTCGACCTCGTCGCAGGCGCCGTTGCGAGCACGCAAGGGTCCCCGAAAAGGCGGCGGGACCATAGCACGCCCCGATCGCGGCAGCCAGCGCCGAAGGGGCCGAAAACACGCGAAATTCAAGCTGTTTTTCGGACTCTCGCGCCGCCGACCGCGGACCGATGCGCCGCCGGGCCGCTGCGCCCAGCCCACGTCGCGATCGGGCGTGATCGTGCCGCGGTCCACCCGGTACCGCTGCGCCTAGCCCACGTCGCGATCGGGCGTGATCGTGCCGCGATCCACCCGATACCGCCGCGCCTCCACGTGCGGGGGCAGGGCGATGAAGCGCGGCGACGTGGTGGTGAGGATGCACTGCCCGGCTTGCTCGCCGAGCGTGCGAAACAAGAGCGCCGTGCGGCCAGGGTCGAGCTCGCTCGACACGTCGTCGAGCAGCAGGAGCGGCGGGGCGCCGTCGGGGCTGCGCTCGCGGGCGGCCTGCACCTCGGCGAGCTTGAACGCGAGGACCAGGGCGCGCGACTGCCCCTG
>WBZL01004274.1_pt1 | contig 12507 bp, 8 predicted proteins | sample 5204291 | NCBI WGS metagenome assembly WBZL01 (sample SAMN12344345, study PRJNA552823) | activated sludge metagenome | biome: Activated sludge suspended growth; feature: Nitrification reactor; material: Wastewater; isolation source: activated sludge from nitrification reactor of wastewater treatment...
CCGGCTGGTGCAGGTGCCCCTCGGCCTCGATCTTCCGTACTGGATCGAGGACCCCGACTTCGACATCGACTTCCACGTGCGCCACCACGCCGTGCCTCCGCCGGGCAACCCGCAGCAACTCGCCGACGCGGTGAGCCGCATCGTGGCCCGCCCCCTCGACCGGTCGCGGCCGCTGTGGGAGCTGTACATCATCGAAGGGGTCGACGAGGGCCGCACGATCGCCCAGCTCACCAAGGTGCACCACGCCGCGGTCGACGGCGCGGCAGGGGCGATGATGCTCGCGGCGATGCTCGACCTCGACCCCGACGCGCGCCCCACGGGCGAACCCGCGCCGTGGACGCCCGAGCGGGTGCCCACCGACGAGGAACTGCTGCGGCTCACCGCCAAGGAGTACCTGGTGCGGCCGGAGAAGATGGTGCGCCTCGGGGTGAAGGCCGCCCGCGACATCGCCGCCAGCACCCGCTCGGGCGGGCTGAGGGCGCTGGCCGACCTCGTCGCCCAACCGATCCCCGGGCCGGTGGGGCGGATGATGCGCCAACGGCTGCGCACCGACACCAGCCACGACCCGGATCACCCGCCCGCGCTGCCGCCCACCACCGCGCCGCGCACCCCGTGGAACCGCCCGATCTGCGGCCACCGCCGCTTCTCGTACACGTCGCTGCCCCTGGAGGACGCCCGCGCCGTGCGCCGCGTGTTCGGCTGCACGTTCAACGATGTCGTGATGGCGGCCAGCTCCGGCATGCTGCGGCGCTACCTGCAACTGCACGACTGCCTGCCCGAGGAGAGCCTCATCGCGATGGTGCCCGTGAGCGTGCGCACCGGCCACGAGGACGAACGCTTCCAGAACCGTGTCTCGGCGATGTTCACCGACCTGGCCACGAACGAGCCCGATCCCGTGAAGCGGCTGCGCCATGTCCAGGGCAGCATGATCTCCGCCAAGGAGCACTTCGCCGCGATCCCCGCCGACACCCTGCAGGACTTCACCCGCTTCGCCCCGCCGGCGGTGGCGGCGCGGGCGATGCGCATGTACAGCCGGCTGAAGATCGCCGACCGGATGAACCCCCCGTTCAACCTCGTCATCAGCAATGTGCCCGGCCCCAACTTCCCCCTCTATTCGGCCGGCGCCAAGCTCCTGCACTACTACCCGGTGAGCGCGCTCGTCGACGGTCAGGGCCTCAACATCACCGTGCAGAGCTACGACGGCAACCTCGACTTCGGGTTCCTCGGCTGCCGCGACCTGGTGCCCGACATCTGGGTGTTCACCGACCTCATCCGCGAGTCGATGCAGGAACTCGTCGACATCGCCAACGCCGCGGCGAAGCCGATTCAGCCACCCAAGCGGTCGAAGAAGGCGGCCACACGCTCGGCCACCATCACCACCGGCAGGTGAGTGTTGGCCCGCGGCACGGCGGGCATCACCGAGGCGTCGCACACCCACAGCCCGTCGTGGCCGATCACGCGACAGGTGGGATCGACCACGGCCGAGTCGTCGTCGGGCGAACCCATCCGGCACGTGCCCACCGCATGCACATAGTCGCCGACGCTGCGCCGCAGGGCCTCGTCGGACAGATCATGCGGCTCCACCTCGGCCACGGCGGCCACCGCGGGGCTGAGCGCCACCCTCTCGGTGAGCGCCGCGGCGGCCCTCATCGCCACCACGTCGCGCTCGTCGGCGAGCATGTTCATCTCCACCACCGGGTGCGCGGTCGGGTCGGCCGATGCGAGGCGCACCGAACCACGTGAGTGCACCCTCATCACAGCTCCCATCAGCAGGCCCAACCAGGGCATGGTGACGTCCACCGCGTCGAGGGCCAGCAGTTGCAGGTCGTTCGTGTCGGCGTGGGTGGCCCGCACGCAGGCGGACACGGCCGGCCCGGCCGCTGCCCCACCCTCGCGCAGCCTCAGCGCCACCGGCAGCGAGGGGTGATCCTGCAGACCCAGGCCGACCCCGCCACGTTGCACCGCGCTGCGCAACAGGATCGCCGGCGAATGGATCGCCCCCGCGCACACCACCACCGCGCCCGCCTCGATCTCGGTTCCGTCGGCGAGCCTCACACCGACGGCGCGGGGGCCGTCGAGCAGCACCCTGTCCACGAGCGCGTCGCCCCTGATCGTCAGGTTCGCCCGCCCACGTGCCGGCTCGAGGTACACCGCGTTGGTGTCGGCGCGCCGGCCGTCGGCGTAGCGGGTGAGCGGCAGCGCCTCGGCGCTCGGTTCGGCGGCGAACAGGGCGCGGGTGATCGCACCGCGCTCGTGCGCCCCGGCAGGCGCGAGTGGGATGGGGATGCGCGCGAACCATGGCGCCACGTCGCGCCATGCCCACCCCGCACACCCGTACACCGCCTCCCACTCGTCGTAGTCGCCCGGCTCACCTGGGATGGCCACCATCGCGTTCACCGCCGACGAGCCCCCCACCCCACGCCCGCGTGCGTAGGGGCGCGGACCCTGCTCGGTCGTGCGGGTGGCCAGCAGGCCGTCCCACACCCGCCCCGGCTCGAGCATCGCCCTCAGGAACGACGGCCCGCGGATGCCCTCGGGTGTGTGCGCCGCGTCGTGATCCGGCCCGGCCTCCAGCAGCAACACGGTGCGGTCGGGGCGCTCGCTGAGCCGGGCGGCGATCACCGCGCCGGCCGAGCCCGCCCCCACCACCACCACGTCGACGCGCTCCATCGTGCTCAACCTGCAGGGGCGTTGGTGGAGAACGGCAGGCCGGCGAGGTGGGCGGCGTCGTTGTAGCGCTCGAGGCGCCACAGGTTGGTGTCGACGAGCGACAGCTCGGTGATCGAGGCGTTGCGCGTGTACACCTGGAACGCCCCCATGGCCGGCGCCTTCAGCGCGAGGCGCAGCACCGCATCGATCACACCCCCGTGGCAGGCGACCACCACCGTCTTGGACTCGTGGGCCTCCACCAAGCGACGCACCGCGGCGCCCACCCGGTACTGGAAAGCGGCGATGGTCTCGCCGCCGGGGAAGGTGGTGGCGAACGGATCCTGTGAGTCCCATCCGGTGACGATGTCGGGGTGGCGGGCGAGCAGTTCCTTGTACGGCAGGCCGTCGCACTCCGGACCGGGGTCGTGCTCGCCGAAGCCCTCGTCGCAGACCACCGGCAACCCACCCAGCGCGGGCGCGATGATCTCGGCGGTCTCGCGGGCGCGGGCGTACTGGCTGGCGACGAGCACGTCGACGGAGAGCTCGGGCATGCCGGCCCACCGATCGCACAAGCGTTGGGCCTGCTCGCGCCCAAGGGGCGACAGACCCGTGCACGAGCGGGGGCCGCCGACCACACTGGCGACGGTGACCTGCGATTCACCATGACGGACGAGCACGAGCCTGGTCATGACGGCGACCTTACCCGCCGCCCGCTGCGGCTTACTTTTCGTTCGCGCGCGACCCCCACCGTGGAGGATTGACCCTAGGTTCCCGACAGTGGCCAACGGAGCGCGTCTCACCATCAGGTCCCGCGACACCGACCCGCGATCGGCTGCCCTGCTCGCCGACGCCCACGCCCTCGGCCTCCCCCAGGTCACCGCGATCGAGGTCGCCGACGTCGTCTTCTTCCACACCCCTCTCTCGGCCCACGAACGGTCCACCCTCGAAGGCGTGCTGGTCGACCCCCTGCTGCAGACCTCCACCTGGGCGCTCCCGGAGGGTGGCATCGACACCGAACTGCTGCCCGGGGTCACCGACCCCGCCGCCCAGGCGGTGGCGCTCGCGGCGCGCACCGTCGGCCTGGCCGACATCGAGGTGGCCACCGGCAAACACTTCGCCGTGCAGCCCGCGCTCGACGCAGCCACCACCGCGCTGCTCGCCCGCCGCCTGCTGGCCAACCAGGTGATCGAGCGCTGGGCTCCGGCGCCGATCGCGCCCTCGTTCATCGACACCCACGCGACTGCGGAACGCACCGTCGACCATGTGACCATCCGCACCCTCGACGACGACGCCCTGCTCGCGCTCAACAAGGAGCGCGGCCTGTCGATGGACCTCGCCGAGTTGCACGCCGTCGCCGAGTTCTACCGCGGGATCGACCGCGAGCCCACCGATGTGGAGCTGGAGACCCTCGCCCAGACCTGGAGCGAACACTGCTCGCACAAGACGTTCCGAGCCCTGATCAGCACGGGCGACGGCGGCCCGATCACCCCACTGCTGCGCCAACTGCGCGACTGCACCGAGCGCATCGCCGCCCCGTTCGTGGTGAGCGCGTTCGTGGGCAACGCCGGCATCGTCACCTACCACCCTGGCACCACCGTGGCGGTGAAGGCCGAGACCCACAACCACCCCAGCGCGATCGAGCCCTTCGGCGGCGCCAACACCGGTGTCGGCGGCGTGATCCGCGATGTGATGGGCACCGCCCACGACTCCGTGGCGATCACCGACATCCTGTGCTTCGGGCCCACTGGCATCTCGGCGGAGGAACTGCCCGAGGGCGTGCTGCACCCACGGCTCATCGAGTCGGGGGTCATTGCCGGCGTCGCCGACTACGGCAACAAGATCGGCCTGCCCACCGTGGCCGGCGCGGTGCTCTACGACCCGGGCTACACCGCCAACCCGCTCGTGTACGCCGGATGCATCGGCGTGGCCTCCGCCGCCGCGCCCCTGCCCGGGCCGCAAGCGGGCGACCTCGTGGTGGTGATGGGCGGGCGCACCGGCCGCGACGGGCTGCGCGGGGCCACGTTCTCCAGCGCCACCATGGATGCCACCACCGGCGACGTGGCCGGCGCCAGCGTGCAGATCGGCGACCCGATCGTGGAGAAGCTGGTCATCGACGCGATGCGCGATCTGCACGGCCTCTACACCGCGGTCACCGACTGTGGCGCGGGCGGCCTGTCGAGCGCCGTCGGCGAGATGGCCGAGGGTGTGGGCGCCGACGTGGACGTCACCCTGGCCCCGCTGAAGTACCCCGGCCTTCGGCCGTGGGAGGTGTGGCTGAGCGAGGCCCAGGAGCGGATGGTGTTCGCCGTGCCACCGGCCAACTGGCAGGCCGTGCTCGGTGTGTGCGCACGGCACGGCGTGGAAGCCGTCAGCCTGGGCACGTTCACCGGCGACGGCTGGTTGAGGGTGCGCGCCGGCGATCTCACCGTGCTGGAACTCGACACCCACTTCCTCCACGACGGGCGTCCCCAGCGGTCGATGGTGGCTGAGCTGCCCACGCCCTACCGCGGCGAGCCCACGCTGCCCGAGTGCGCCGATCCGAAGGCCACCCTGTTGGCCCTGTTGGCCCACCCGAACATCGCGTCCAAGGAACACGTCATCCGCCGCTACGACCACGAGATCCGTGGCGCCACCGTGGTGCGGCCGCTCGTGGGAGCGGCGCACGACGGCCATGCCGACGGGGTGGTGCTGGCCCGCCCCACCGACACCCACGGGCTGGCGCTGGGCATCGGCGTGAACCCGTGGTACGGGCTCACCGACCCCGAGCGGATGGCCCACGCCGTGGTGGACGAAGCGATCCGCAACGTGGTGGCCGTCGGCGCCGATCCCGACAAGGTGTCGTTGCTCGACAACTTCAGCTGGGGCGACCCGCGGCGGCCGTCCACCCTCGGCGATCTCGTGATGGCGGTGCAGGGTTGCTGCGACGCGGCCGAGGCCCATGCCGCGCCCTTCGTCAGTGGCAAGGACAGCCTCAACAACGAGTACCTGGGCAGCGACGGGCAACGCCACGCGGTGCCGCCCACGCTCGTGATCACGGCGATGGCCCATGTGCCCGACGCTGCCGCGGTGGTGACCCCCGACCTGAAACGGGCTGACAACGCGCTGGTGCTGCTCGGCCGCACCACCCCCGAGTTCGCCGGCAGCCATTTCGCGATGATCGGCGGTGGGCTCGGGGCCCAGATCGGCGGTCGGGTCGGCCGGGCCGTCGTGCCCGCCCCTGACCCCGACGCACCCTCCCGCTACCGCCGCCTCCACATGGCGATCCGCGAGGGTCTCGTGGATGCCTGTCACGACGTGTCCGAGGGCGGGCTGGCCGTCGCCCTCGCGGAAATGGCGATCGCCGGCGGGTTGGGCGCGAACATCGACATGCCGCCCCACCCGGATCCAGCCACCGCCTGGTTCTCCGAGTCCTGCGGGCGTCTGGTGGTGGAGGTGCACCCCGACAACCTCGCCCTGTTCCTCGACCGGATGGGCGCTGCCGACCTGCTGGAGATCGGCACCGTCACCCGCTCCTCCGCGCTGGTGCTCGACGGGGTGCGCATCGAGGGGGCCGCCCTGCGCGCCGCATGGAAGGGGCAGGCATGAGCACACCCACCGCACTGGTGCTCGCCGCCCCCGGCACCAACCGCGATCACGACGTCGCGTTCGCCTTGGAGCTCGCCGGCGCAGCACCGCGCCTCGCGCTGCTCGCCGAGGTGCTCGCCGACCCCACCATGATCGACGACGCCCAGATGCTGGTGGTGGCCGGCGGCTTCAGCTACGCCGACGCACTCGGTGCGGGCCGCATGTGGGCGCTGCAGCTCACCCACGGCGTGGGCGACGCGCTGCGCGCCTTCGTCGCCGCCGGGCGACCGGTGATCGGCATCTGCAACGGCTTCCAGGTGCTCACCGCCGCCGGCCTGTTGCCCGGCGCGCTCGGCCACAACGCGAGCGGTCACTTCCAGTGCGAATGGGTGCGCCTCGACGTGCCCGCCGGCCGCTGTGTGTGGACCGCGGGCCTCGAACCGATCGAGTGCCCCATCGCCCACGGCGAGGGCCGCTATGTGCACCCCGACCCGGCTGCGCTCGCCGCCGCGGGCCAGGTGGCGCTCACCTACGCGGGCCGCAACCCGAACGGCTCGGTGGACGCCATCGCGGGCGTGTGCGACGAGAGTGGCGTCGTGCTCGGCCTGATGCCGCACCCGGAGAACCATGTCCTCGCCCGCCAGCACCCACGCGCTTCACGTGGTACCCACGCCGGTCTGGGTCTGGCACTCTTCCAGCAGGGCGTTCGCCACGCCCAGGGGGTGTAGGTGATGAGCAGGATCGGGTTGCCGCTGCCGGAGCCGTTCATGGACGTCCACCTCGCCCTGCCCGACCGTCGTGAGGGCAAGGTGCGTGTGGGGTACGCGCTCCCCGACGACGACGGGGGCGGCCGCCGCCTGTTCGTCACCACCGATCGCCTCAGCGCGTTCGACCGGGTGATCGCGGGGGTGCCGTACAAGGGGCAGGTGCTCAACCAGCTCGCCGCGTGGTGGTTCGCCACCACCGCCGACATCGTGCCCAACCATGTGCTGTCGGTGCCCGACCCCAACGTGCTGGTCGCCCGCGCCGCCACCCCGCTGCCGGTGGAGGTGGTGGTGCGCGGGTACATCACCGGTGTCACCTCCACGTCACTGTGGCGTCAGTACAGCGAGGGAGCACGCACGATCTACGGCCACCGCTTCCCCGAGGGGCTGCAGAAGAACACCGCCCTGCCCAACGCCCTCGTGACCCCCACCACGAAAGCTCAGGACGGGGCCCACGACGAGCCGATCACGGTTGCCGAGGTGGTGGAGCAGGGCCTGGTGGCCCCCGCGCTGTGGCGCCAGGTGGTGGACGCCGCGCTCGCCCTGTTCCAGCGCGGCCAACAGGTGGCCGATCGCGCCGGGCTGATCCTGGCCGACACGAAGTACGAGTTCGGGGTCGCCGCCGACGGAGGGCTGCTGCTCATCGACGAGATGCACACGCCCGACTCGTCGCGCTACTGGATCGCCGACACCTACGCGGCCCGCCTGGCCGCCGGCGACGAGCCGGAGAGCCTCGACAAGGAAGTGGTGCGCCGCGCCCTGCTCGATGCCGGGTACACCGGCCACGGCGAGCCGCCCGTGCTGCCCGCCGAGGTGTGGGAAGCCACCTGCGCCCGCTATGTGCAGGCCTACGAACGCCTCAGCGGTGCCGAGTTCGTCCCTGGCGCGTACCCCGTCGCACCCCGGATCACGGAGGCACTGCACGATGTTCCCTGACGACCAGCACGACGACCAGCACGACGACCGGCACGACGACCGGCCGCGAGAGGAATGCGGCGTCTTCGCGGTCTCCACGCCCCATGGCGAGGGCATCGCTCAGCTCGCGTTCTTCGGCCTGTTCGCGCTGCAGCATCGCGGCCAGGAGGCCGCTGGCATCGCCGTCAGCGATGGCAGCCGGGTGCGCATGCACAAGGACAGCGGCCTCGTCTCCAACGTGTTCACCCCGGCCACCATGGCCCAGCTCACCGGCTACCACGCGATCGGCCACACCCGCTACAGCACCACCGGCGCCAACGCCCACCGCAACATCCAGCCCTTCCTGGTGGAGACGATGCACGGGCCGCTGGCGGTGGCCCACAACGGCAACCTGGTGAACGCCGCGGCGCTCCGTGAGGAGTTGCTCGCCAAGGGCTTCGGCCTCACCGCCACCAGCGACACCGAGGTGCTCACGCTGATGCTCGCCGCCGCCGGTGGCCGCTCGTGGGAAGATCGTGTGGAGCGCACCCTGCCGGCATGGAAGGGGGCCTACTCGCTCGTGTTGCTGGCCAACGACCGGGTGATCGCCGTGCGCGATCCGTGGGGTTTCCGCCCCCTCTCGGTGGGGCGCCTCCCCCACGGTGGCCACGCGGTCGCCTCCGAGACCTGCGCGCTCAACACCCTCGGCTGCCTCGACATCAGCGAGGTGCAGCCCGGTGAGATCGTCACCCTGCAGGGAGGCGAGCTGACCCGCCGCCAGGCGCTCACGCCCGCCGTCACGAGCGCCCGCTGCACCTTCGAGTTCGTCTACTTCAGCCGCCCCGACAGTGTGTGGGCCACTCGCAACGTGCACCATGTTCGCCAGCGCCTCGGCGAGCAACTGGCGATCGAGTCAGGCGTCGACGCCGACGTGGTGATCCCCGTGCCCGACAGCTCGATCCCGGCGGCGATCGGCTACAGCCGCCAGAGCGGTATCCCGCACAACGACGGGCTCATCAAGAACCGCTACATCGGCCGCACGTTCATCGAGCCCACCCAGGATCTGCGCGACCGCGGGGTGGCCCTCAAGTTCAACGCGCTCGCCGAGAACCTCGCCGGCAAGCGGGTGGTGATGATCGACGACTCGCTCGTGCGCGGCACCACCGCCGGGCCGCTCGTCAAGCTCGTGAGGGACGCCGGCGCCACCGAGGTGCACGTGCGCATCACCTGCCCGCCGATCACCCACGCCTGCCACTTCGGCGTCGACATGGGCCACGACGGTGATCTCATGGCCGCACGGCTGAGCATTGAGGAGATCCGCGAGCTGATCGGGGCCGACTCGTTGGCGTTCTTGTCGCTGGAGGGGATGCACCGGGCGATCGAGCCGGAGAACCGCGGCTCGGGCAACGGCTATTGCAGCGCGTGCTTCACCGGCGACTATCCGATGCCGGTGAACGAGGCGCCGCCCAAGCTGAGCTTCGAGGGTGCCCTGTCATGACACCGATGAGGGTGCTGGTGATCGGTGGCGGCGGCCGTGAGTCGGCGATCGCGTGGGCGTGCCGCCGCCGCGGCCACCACGTGGAGGTGCACGCCGACCTGCCCGCCCATCCCCAGGCCGATCTGGTGATCGTCGGCCCCGAGGCCGCGCTCGTGGCCGGGGTGGCCGACCGCTGCGCCCAACTGCACATCCCGTGCTTCGGGCCCAGCGCCTCGGTGGCCCGGCTGGAGAGCTCGAAGGGTTTCACCCGCACGCTCGCAGCCACCCTTGGCCTGCCGTCCCCCGCGTTCCACCTCTCCTCGTCGGCCGAGGAGGCCGTCGGCTGGTGGCGCACCTTCGCCAAGCCGGTGGTGGTGAAGCTCGACGGCCTGGCCGCGGGCAAGGGCGTGATCGTGCCCGACGGCGACGCAGAGACGGTGGCGGCGATCAACGAGCTGGTGGCCCAGGGTCCGATCGTGCTCGAGGAGCGCCTCAGCGGCCCCGAGTGCAGCCTGATGGCGATGTGCGACGGCAAGGTGGCACGCCCCCTCCCGATCGCCCAGGATCACAAGCGCATCGGCGAGGGTGACAGCGGACCCAACACGGGCGGCATGGGTGCCTACGCACCGGCGCCCGTACCCTACGACGCAGAGGCCCTGACGGCGACGTTCATCCAGCCCGTCGTCGATCACCTCCTCGAAGCCGGCGCGCCGTACGTGGGCGTGCTCTACGCCGGGCTGATGCTCACCGCCGACGGCCCACGCCTGCTCGAGTTCAACTGCCGTTTCGGCGACCCCGAGGCCCAGGCGATCCTGCCGCTGCTCACCGACGATCTCGCGGAACTGGCCCTGCTGTGCTGCCGGGGTGAACTCGGCGAACGCCGCATCGGCTCGCACGGCGCCGCGTGCACGGTCGTCGCCGCCGCCCCTGGTTACCCGGGCGCACCGATCACCGGTGGCGTCATCGCCGGCGGCCTCGACGACAGCCCCGATGCGCTCGTGTTCCCCGCCGGAACCGACGGCGAGCGGGTCACCGGTGGCCGGGTGCTGGCCGTCACCGGCCTCGGCAACGATCTGGGCAGCGCACGCGCCCACGCCTACCAACGCATGGCGTCGATCACCTTCGACGGGATGCAGGTGCGCCGCGACATCGCGTGGCGCGCCGTCGGCGCCGGGTTGTCGTCCTACGCGGCCGCAGGGGTCGACATCGACGAGGGCAACCGGGCCGTCGCCCAGATGAAGCAGGCCGTCGAGCGCACCCATGGGCCGGCGGTGCTCCGCGGCGTGGGCAGCTTCGGCGGCGTGTTCAGCCTCGCCGGGGTGCAGGACATGCACGAACCTCTGCTCGTTGCCTCCACGGATGGCGTGGGCACGAAGGTGGAGCTGGCCGCCCGCCTCGGCCGCTACCACGGCGTGGGCATGGACATCGTCAACCACTGCATCGACGACGTGCTGGTGCAGGGCGCCCGCCCCTTGTTCTTCCTCGACTACATCGCGAGCAGCAAGCTCGACGCCGACCAGGTGGCCGAGGTGGTCACCGGCGCGGCGCAGGCCTGCGAGGAGGCCGGGTGCGCCCTGCTCGGTGGCGAGACGGCGGAGATGCCGGGCGTCTACCGCGACGGGGCGTTCGACATCGCCGGCACGCTGGTAGGAGTGGTCGACCGCAGCAAGATGCTGCCGCGGGGCATGATCGAGGAGGGCGACCTCCTCGTCGGCGTTGCCTCCAACGGTCCGCACACCAACGGCTACTCCCTGCTGCGCACACTGTTCGCCTGGCTGCCGATGGATTCGGTGCCGGCCGGCTTCGATTGCACGCTCGGCGAGGCACTGCTGCGCCCCCACCGCAACTATCTGCCGGTGCTCGGCGAAACGATCGACAGCGGGCTGGTCAAGGCGCTCGCGCACATCACCGGCGGCGGCCTGCCCGAGAACCTGCCGCGGGTGCTGCCCGACACGCTCGACGCCGAGATCGCACTCGGTTCGTGGCCGATCCCGCCCCTGTTCCGCCTGGTGCAGGAAGTGGCCGCGCTCGACGTGCACGAGCTGTACCGCACGCTCAACATGGGCATCGGGATGGTGGCCATCTGTGCCGCCGAGCAGCTCGACGCGCTGCAGGCCATGATCCCCGAGCCCACCTGGGTGATCGGCCGCCTCGTGCCCGGCACACGCCGGGTACACCTCGTGGGCTAGCCCCCGCCGGCCCACTGCTTCGGCGCGAACTTTTCGTTCACACGCCACCACGGAACGGCCCTGCCGCACCTAGCGTCGGCACATGGAATCTCGGTGTCGGCTCGTGGTGATGGCGTCCGGCAACGGCTCGAACGCCCAGGCGATCATCGATGCCTGCGCTCGCCAACAGTTGCCCGCCCAGGTCGTCGCCCTGGTCAGCGACAAGGCCGAGGCCCGCGCCCTGGCCCGGGCAGATGCAGCAGGGCTGCCGGCGGTGCACGTGGGCCGACGGCCCGGCGAGAGCCGCGCCGACTACGACGCCCGTCTGGCCGACATCGTCAGCGGGTTCGACCCCGATTTCGTGGTGCTCGCCGGGTGGATGCGCGTGCTCACGCTCAACTTCCTCGGCTGGTTCCCCGGCATGGTGCTCAACCTCCACCCGGCGCTGCCTGGCGAGCTGCCCGGTGTGCACGCCATCGAGCGCGCCTTCGCCGAGGCCACCGAGGGCCGGCGCACGGCCACGGGCGTGATGGTGCACCTCGTGCCCGACGAGGGCGTCGACGACGGCCCGGTGCTCGCCACCGCGCCGGTGCCGATCCTTCCCGACGACACCCTCGCCACATTGGAGGAAAGGGTGCACACCGTCGAGCACCGCCTCCTCGTCGACACCCTCCATCGCGTCTGCAGCGAACGCCTCGCAGAGCGCTCACTCACACAACGAAACGGAGCCCCCGCATGATCAACGACGATCTGTTCGACCGCTTCGAGGCACTCACCTTCGACGACGTGGTGATCGTGCCCGGCTACAGCGACGTGCTGCCCGACACGGTCGACACCGGCGCGACGTTCGCGGCCGACATCCACCTCGCCGTGCCCGTGGTGAGCGCAGCGATGGACAAGGTCACCGAGGGTCGTATGGCCATCGCCCTGGCCCGCGAGGGCGGCATCGGCGTGATCCACCGCAACATGTCCATCGCCGAGCAGGCCGCCG
>WBZL01004275.1_pt1 | contig 12506 bp, 8 predicted proteins | sample 5204291 | NCBI WGS metagenome assembly WBZL01 (sample SAMN12344345, study PRJNA552823) | activated sludge metagenome | biome: Activated sludge suspended growth; feature: Nitrification reactor; material: Wastewater; isolation source: activated sludge from nitrification reactor of wastewater treatment...
GGCGGCTCCCAGCGTGGCGCTGCCGCGGATCTCGGTGTCGCCCAGGGCCAGCGGCCGGGACAGCGCGCGCTGGATGCGGCGGTGGATGCGCTCGACCTGGGTGCGCACGTCCTCGGCCAGCGTCAGCACCAGGAACTCGTCGCCGCCAAAACGCGCGATGAAGTCGCCCCGCCGCAGCGTGCCGCGCAGCCGCTCGGCCACCTTGACGAGCAGCTCGTCGCCGACGGCATGCCCGAGGGCGTCGTTGACGTTCTTGAAGTGGTCCAGGTCGATCACCACCAGGGCACCGTGGCGGCCACCCTGCGGGACCTCGCGCACCAGTCGCGCGAAGTGCTGGTGCGCATGGGTGCGATTGGGCAGGCCGGTCAGCGGGTCGTGCACCGACAGGTAGGTGGCCCAGGCCTCGCTGTTCTTCAGCGGCGTGACGTCGACCTCGCTGACCAGGATGGCGGCGCCGCCGGTGATCGCATCCTGGCAGCGCCGGGCCGACACCTCGTGCCAGCGGCGCCCGCCGGCAGTGGCCACCGGCAGCGTGAGCGCCGCCTGTCCGCTGCCGCGCAGCTGGCGCGTCACGCGCGCGAAGGCGGTCTGGTCGGCGAAGCGTTCGTCGAGACGCTCGCCGGGTGCGCGCGCCGAGGCGCTGGCCGCGGGGTTGCGGTACAGCGGTTCGCCGCCCGCGTCGTACAGCGTGATCATCACCGCGGTGTGCAGCAAGGCCTGCACCGACCGCATCGAGGCCGCGTCGCTGGCGCCGCCGTGCAAGGCCTCGCACAGCAGGGCCGGGCGGCCATCGGCCAGCCGGTGGGCCGACACCTGCACCGACAGCACCGCTGCCGCGCCGCCGGGCGGCAGCGGCCAGCGCAGCAGCGAGGGCGCATCCGCCCCCGGCCGGCCGGCATGCAGCCGCCCGGCCAGCTGGTGCAGCGCCGGCGGCCAGCCGGACTCGGCCAGCGCGGCCGCCAGCGCCGGCAGTGATGCGGCCTTGCACAACGCCCGCGCGGCGCTGTTGGCCCAGTGCAGGGCCAGCGGCTCGGCCTGCATCACCCACACCGGCAGGCTGACCAGGTCGAGAGCGGCGTACGCGGCGCCGTCGGTGGGGGGGCGCAGGGTGTGCAGGTGCGGGGGCGGGTCGTCGGTTCGCATGTCGCTCCGGCGGCAGGGGACGGCCAAGGGGCGGCCGGTCAGGGGCGCGTCGGCGCCGATGCCGTGTCGGCGGCACCCACCTGCACCGCAGCCGCCGAGGCCGCCGCGCTGCCGCCAGACGGCGTGTAGGCGTCGAGACGGAAGCGTCGCACGACATCGGCGAGCTGGCGTGCCTGCTGGTTCAGACTGTCGGCGGCGGCGGCCGATTGCTCGACCAGGGCCGCGTTTTGCTGGGTCACCTGATCGAGCAGGCCGACGGCCTGGCCGATCTGCCCGATGCCACGGGCCTGCTCGACGCTGGCGCCGGACATCTCCTGGATCAACAGCGCGACGCGGCGAACCTGCTCGACGATGTCGTTCATCGCCGTGCCGGCTGCACGCACCTGACCGGTGCCGGCCTCGACGCCCTTGACGCTGACGCCGATGAGCTGCTTGATCTCCCGGGCGGCTGCGGCGCTGCGGCGGGCCAGGGCCCGCACCTCGGCGGCCACGACGGCGAAGCCACGCCCCTGCTCGCCCGCGCGGGCGGCCTCCACCGCAGCATTGAGGGCCAGGATGTTGGTCTGGAAAGCGATGCCGTCGATCACGCCGATGATGTCGGCGATGCGCCGCGAGCTGTCGTCGATGCCCTGCATCGTGGCCACCGCCGCAGCGACGACCCGCCCGCCGGACTCCGCGGCGCTGCGGGCCGACGCCGCCAGCTGGGCCGCGTTCTGCGCGGTCTCGGCGTTGTGGTGCACCGTCGCGTTCATCTGCTCCATCGAGGCGGCGGTCTGCTGCAGGCTGGCGGCCTGCTGCTCGGTGCGCTGGCTCAGGTCGGAGGTGCCGCCGGCGATCTGCGACGAACCCGTCGCGATGCCTTCGGCGCTGGCGCGCACCTGGCGCACGACGTCGCTCAGACCAGCCTGCATCGCCGCCATCGCACCGACGATGCCGCCGTTGCCCTGGCCGGCGCTGCGGCGGTATCCGCGCAGGTCGCCGCCGGCCACCGCGCGGGCGATGGCGATCACCTCGGCCGGCTCGCCGCCGAGCTGCCGGGTGATCGAGCGGGCCGACGCCAGTCCCACGGTCGCGCCGATCACCGCCAGCAGGGCCAGCGATCCGATGAGCGTCCCCAGTTCGCGCCGGTCGGCGCTGCGGCGCTGCTCGAAGGTCTCGCCGAGCGTGGCCATCGCCTGATTGCCGACGTCCACCAGCTCGTCGATGGCCTGGGTGAACGCCGTGAAGCAGGCCGCCGCGTCGAGGCTGCCGTCGCCGGGCTCGAGCAGCTGGTGGCGCGCCAGCGCGAGCACCGCGCGCGTGCGCTGCTCGGCGTCGCCGACCCTGCCGGCGAGCCGCTCGCGCAGCACCGGCGACGCGACGAAGGCCGAGCCGAAGGCGCGCAGCAAGGCATGCAGGCGGCCCTCGGCCAGCGACGCGTCGGTGCCCAGAGCCAGCCGGTCGTCGGCCAGCCGCTGGCCGCTCTGCAGCATCGCCGCACCCTGCGCACGCATCCGGCCCAGGGCCTCGGTCAACTCGGGCAGCACGAACAAGGCGGCCTGCGCCAGCTGCGCGCTGTCGAGCCGGTTGTCGAGCGACAGGCCGAACTCGTCGCCGACCCGATTGGTCAGGTCGATGAGGTCGTGCACCAGTGCGGTGTGCCGTCCGAAGTTCTCGCGCGCGGGCAGCCTGCCCGCCGCGCCGAGTTCGCGCAGCGTCTCCCAGTCGGCGTGGGCCTGGCGCCAGACCTGCCAGGTGGGCAGGGCGACGGGCTGCGCCGACAGGGCCTGCTGCAGGCGTTGCGCCGCCTGGTCGACCTCGTCGGCCTTGGCCTGCCGGCGCGGCACGGCATCCGCATGCCCGGCCAGCGCCAGGGCCGAGAGACCCCGGTGCTGCTGCGTCAGCTGCACCAGCTGCAGCAGGGCCTGCGTGGGACCGATGCCCTGCGCCTGCCGGTCGCGTTCGACGAGCTGGTTCAGCGACTGCCGGACGAACAAGGCCGTGGGCCCGGCGACGAGCAGCAAGGCGAGGGTGCCGACGAGCACGAAGCGACGGGCCACGGTCAGGCGGTCGAGCCAACTGGTCATGCAGGTTCCTCCGGTTGCGGCGACCCCGGCCGAGCCGCAGGCCGCGTGGCAGCCCTATGCTCCAGGCTGCGGCCTTGCCAGGCGCGGACACGGTCGTCATGATCGACGCCGTCCGTTCGACATCGACCGTTCGATCTGATCCGTTCGATATCAAACAATGTCGCGACATTACGGCAAGGGCGGCGCGAACTTGAACCGATGAGGACGGTGTTGGCCCTCCAGTTGTGCGTTTCGACCCGCTCGCGGGTGCTGCGGGCGGCCTGCGGCGGGCACGCCGGTCGACCCGGAGGGCTGCCGTGACCGCGACCGGTCCGCCGCCGCCGGTCGACTGCGCGGCGACGGTCGCTCTGGATCGCGAGCACCCCCACGGCGCGGTGGTGATGGGTGACCTCGCTGGCCGGGTCAGCTACGTCAACCCGGCCTGGCTGGCGATGTGGGGTTTTGGCGATGCGTCCCAGGTGATCGGCCGCGACTCGCTCGACTTCTGGGTCGATCCGGAGGTGGTGCGTGCGGTGCGCGAGCAGGTCCGGCGCGAGGGCGCATGGCAGGGCGGCGCGCTGGCGCGCCGTGCCGACGGCCGCGCGATGGCGGTGTGGTGTTCGATCCGCCTCGTGCACGACGCCACCGGCCAGCCGGCGGGCTACATGGCCAGCTACGTCGACCGCAGCGCCGAGCTGCAGGCGCTGCAGGCTGCAGAGGCCGAACGCCAGTTCTCCGAGGCCATCATCGGCGCCGCCGGCGTGCTGGTGCTGGTGCTCGACGAGCAGGGCCGCTTCGTGCGCTTCAACAAGGCCTGCGAGCAGGCCAGCGGGCGCCGCGCCGACGAGGTGCTGGGCCTTCACCCCTGGCAGACCGTGCTGCCGCCCGAGGCGGTGGATGCCGTGCGCGTGGGGGCCTTCGAACGGGCCTTCGCGGCGCCACCGGGCGAGGTGCTGCGGCACACCAACCAGTGGCTGCGGCGCGACGGCGGCCGCCGCCTGATCGAGTGGAGCAACTCGGTGATCCGTGGGCCCGACGGCCAGCGGCGCTTCCTGGTGTCGATCGGGGTCGACATCACCGAGCGCCAGGCCGCCCAGGCCGCCCTCTCGTTGAGCGAGTCGCGCCTGCGCCGGGCGCAGAAGGTGGCGCAGCTCGGCTACTGGGAGCTCGACCTGCGCAGCCAGGCCATGCACTGGTCCGACGAGGTGTACCGCATCTTCGAAGTCGACCCGGCGCGGTTCCAGCCCACGTACGAGCGGGTGCTGGACTGCGTGCACCCGGACGATCGCGCCGAGGTCGACCAGGTCTTCCGCAGCAGCCGGCGCGAGCGCCGGCCCTTCGTCGTGCGCCACCGGCTGCGCCTGGACGACGGGCGGACCAAGTGGGTCGAGGAGCGCGGCGAGTACCTCGTCGGCGACGGCGGCCGGGAACTGCGCAGCGTGGGAACGGTGCAGGACGTCAGCGCGGCCCACCAGCGCGAGATCGAGCTCGAGCGCTTCCGTTTCATGCTCGAGGAGAGCTCGGTCGAGGTGTGGCTGATCGACTCGGCCTGGCGCATCCGCTTCGCCAACCGCGCGGCGGCGCTCAGCGTCGACCACCCGGTCGAGCAGCTGCTGACCATGAAGATGGCCGACATCGACGAGGGCGGGGCCGAGCGTCTCGGCCGGGTGCACGAGAGCGTCGTCGCATCGATCCAGCGCGGCCAGGCACCCCCGAGCTTCGAGACCGTGCACCGCACCCGCAGCGGCGCGCGCGTGCACAAGGAAGTGCGCCCGACCGTGGTGCACTTCGACGGCGAGCCCTTCGTGTGCGCCTTCGCGCAGGACATCGGGGAGCGCAGGCGCATCCAGGCCACGCTGCAGGCCCGCGAGCGCCAGCTGGCCGATGCGCTGGATGCCTTCCCCGGCGTGGTCGCCGGCGTCGACGACGAGCTGCGCTATGTCTACGTGAACCAGCGCTTCTGCCAGGAGGTCGGCCGGCCCCGGCAGGACATCGTCGGCCACGGCGTGGCGACGGTGAAGCCCGCCGACGAGCTGCGGCTGCGTGAGATCAATCGCCGGCTGCTGCGCGGCGAGCGCGTGTCGATCGAGCGGCGCATGGCCGACCGCCAGGGCGCCGAGCATGTCTACACCATCGACTACCGGCTGACCTTCGACCCGTCGGGGCCCGGTCAGCATGTGTTCCACGCCTTCGCCACCGACATCACCGAGCTGCGCCGCGAGCAGACACGGCTGCGCGCCACCATCGACGGCACCCGCACCGGCACCTGGGAGTGGCGGCCGGGCATCGGGCAGCTCACGCTCAACCACTGGCTGGCCCTGCTGGTCGGCGCGCGCCCGGGGGATGCCCCGCCGGACTGGGCCGAACGCCTGGTCGAGACGATCCACCCCGACGACCTTCCCCTGCGTCAGGCCCGGCTGCGCGATCACCTGGCCGGGCGGTCGGCGGTGTTCGAGTGCGAGACCCGCGTGCGCCATCGCGACGGCGGCTGGATCTGCGTGCTCGAGCGCGGACAGGTCGTCGAGCGTGACCCCGCCGGGCGCGTGTCGCTGATGCTGGGCACCAGCCAGGACGTCACCGAGCTCAAGCGCAAGGAGGACGAGCTGCGCGTGCTGGCCGGCGAGCTGGAGCGCCGCGTCGTCGAGCGCACCCAGCAGCTCGAGCAGGCCAAGGCGCTGGCCGAGCGCGCCAGCGAGGCCAAGACCGAGTTCCTCTCGCGCATGAGCCACGAGCTGCGCACGCCACTCAACGCGATCCTCGGCTTCGCGCAGGTCCTCGAGCTCGGCAGCCTGGGCGACGACGACGCCCAGAGCGTGCGGGAGATCGCGCGCGCCGGGCAGCATCTGGCGGTGCTCATCGACGACGTGCTCGATCTGTCCACCGTGGAGGCCGGACGCGTGCGCCTGGACCTGCACGACACCATGCTGGCACCGCTGGTCGAAGCCTGCGTGACGCTGATGCGGCCGGCGGCGCAGGCGGCCGGCCTGAGCCTGAGCGGCGGGCCGATCCGCGCCGGCACGTCGGTGCGCGCCGATCCCCGGCGGCTGCAGCAGGTGCTGCTCAACCTGCTGTCCAACGCCGTCAAGTACACGCCGCCCGGCGGGCGCGTGTCGGTTCAGGTGCCCGAAGGCGATGCCGCAACGGTGGCCATCGACGTGGCCGACACCGGCGTGGGCGTGCCGGCCGACCAGGTCGACCGCCTGTTCATGCCCTTCGAGCGGCTGGCCGTGCACGAGGGCCGCGTCGCGGGCACCGGCATCGGGCTGTCGGTGAGCAAGCAGCTCGTCGAGCTGATGCACGGCAGCATCGAGGTGCGCAGCGAACCGGGTTGCGGCAGCACCTTCCGCGTGCGCCTGCCCCGCAGCGAGGGCCCTGGCGCGGTGGTGGAGCCGGGTGCGGTGCAGCCACGGCCCGACGACGCGCCGCTGGGGCCGACCCGGCGCGTGCTGTACGTCGAGGACAACGCGGCCAACCTGCACCTGATGCAGCGCATCCTGGAGCGGCGGCCCGACATCCAGCTCAGCACCGCCGGCGACGCCTGCCAGGGCCTGGCGGCGGTGCTGCTCACGCGGCCGGCCCTCGTGCTTGTTGACATCCAGCTGCCCGGGGCCGGCGACGGCTACGAGCTGCTGCGCCGCATGCGCGGCAGCGGTCTGTCCATGCCGGTGGTTGCCGTCAGTGCCAACGCCATGGCCGCCGACGTGCAACGCGGCCTGTCGGCCGGCTTTGCCGACTACCTGACCAAGCCGCTCGACCTGCGCCGGGTGCTCGAGGTGGTGGACCGCCTGGCGGTGGCCGCCGAGCCGGGCGAGGAGCAGGGCGACCCGACGCCGGCCCGGCGCGTTGCCGCGCAGCGGTCGGCGGACCGCGATCCTCGCGCCGCCGCGGCCTGCCCCGACCCGGCCGTCGGCGGGTCAGGCCGGGCCGGCGCCTGAGTTGCCGCCGCCGCCGGCCACACCGGGCGACGGCTCGGGAAAGCGGGCCTGCACCGCCAGCACCTCGGCCAGGCTGTCCAGCAGGACCTCGACGAGCTGGGGCTCGAAGTGCCGGCCGGACCCGCCGCGCACATAGCGCAGGACCTCCTCGAGCGGCCAGGCCCGGCGATGGGGGCGGCCGTGGAGCAGCGCGTCGACCACGTCGGCCAGCGCGCACAGCCGCCCCGCCGGCGGGATCTCGTCGGCGCGCAGGCCGCGCGGGTAGCCGGTGCCGTCCCAATGCTCGTGATGGGTCCACGCGATGTCGCGCGCCATGGCCAGCAGCTCGCAGCCGCTGCCATCCAGCAGGCGCGCGCCGATCTCGGGGTGCGTGCGCAGGACCGCCCACTCCTCGCGGTCGAGCTGCCCGGACTTCAGGAGGACGCGGTCGGGAACGCCGACCTTGCCGAGATCGTGGGTCGGTGCCGCGGCCAGCAGCCGCTCGCTGTCGCGCACCGACCAGCCGCTGGCACGCGCCAGCACCACCGCGACATGGCTCATGCGCTCGACATGCCGGCCGGCCCCGCCATCGCGGACCGCCGCCACCTGCCCGAGCGTCTGCAGCTGGCGCTGGCAGGCGGCGTCCAGCGTGTCGGCCTGCTGTCGATGGGCCTGCTCGATCGCGGTCTCGCTGGCGTGCAGGCGGGCGCGGACACGTTGCGCGGCGAGCAGCTGGCCCACGCGCCATCGCAGTTCGCGAGGACCCACGGCCTGGCTGGCGACATCCTGGGCACCCAGCTGGATGGCACGCTCCAGGTCGACTGCATGCCAGGGAGGCCGGGTCAGCGCCAGCACCGCGGGGGGCCGTGCACCGGCCACACGGTGCAGCGCCGACAGCAGCTCCCAGGCGTCGACGCTGCGCAGATCCAGGTTCAGCACCACGGCGGCGACCGGCGCCTCGCTGCAGCGGGCCAGCGCCTGCCTCGGTTCGGTCGCGGCCTGCACGGTGTCGGCCGGCAGGTCGCGCAGTGCCGCGCCCAGCTCGGCCAGCCGCACCGCATCGTCGTCGACGAGCAGCAGGCGCAGCGGCGGGTCCGCTGGCGGCAGGGACGAGCCGTCCGACCTCATGCCGCCGCTGCCGAGCGGCGGGTGCCCAGCAGGGCGGCGACCGTGTCGAGCAGCTGGACCAGGTCCAGCGGGAACGGCAGCACCCGGTCGAAGCCGGTCTGGCGCATGCGCAGCAGCTGGGCCGGCGCGGCCTCGGCGGTGACGGCCACCACCGGCACGTGCAGGAGTGCGGCCGAAGCGCGCAGGCGAGCCAGCACCTCGAAGCCGTCGATCGGCTCCATGCGGATGTCCAGCAGGATCAGGTCGGGCTGCAGCGACGGTGCCAGCAGCACCGCCTGCAAGGGGTCGCTCAGGCTCGACACCCGCACGCCCGGCAGGCGCTCGAGCATCTGGGCCAACAGGCGCAGGCTCATGGCGTTGTCGTCGACGTGCAGCACCCGCCGCGGCACGGCTGCGGAGACTTCGGTCACCTCTCGAGACAAGGCTGGCAGGTGCGTGGGCACAGGCAGTGATTCTTGTCATCATACGTCAATCAATTGACGTCCAACGACGGCGCCCGAGCGCCGATCCGGCCGCGGCGTCAGGCGTCGACGCAGTCGCGCAGGGTGAAGACCAGGCGGTCGACCTCGGCGCGGGCCAGCGCGGCGGCGGTCTCGAAGGCGGCGCGCTCGCGCCTGACGGCGTCCTCCAGCGCAGCGGCCAGGTCGCGCAGCTCACGCGCACCGATGGTCGTGGCCAGCCTGGCCAGTTCGAGCGCCGCCCGTGCCGCATGCTGCGGCCGGTCGTTGTAGGCCTCGATGAGGCATTGGCGGATGCGGTCGCGCGACTCGCGCTCGAGCACCATCGCCAGGCCCGAGATCATCGGGATGCGCTCGCCGCCGGCTCCGCCGAGCGAGCGCTCGACCCAGGCCAGCAGCGCGTCGCGGTCGTTGCTGAAGCGCGTGCGGCGCAGGGCCTGGCGCAAGGTCACCGCGCACTGCAGCGCGATCCACAGGTCGCTGAAGACCACCGGCTTGGCCAGATGCGACAGGAAGCCCTCGCTGATCGCGCGCGCCTTGTCGGCGTCCGAGCCCAGGCCCGAGATCGCGATCACCGGCACGCTGGGCCGGCGCCGCGAATGCTCGTGCGAGCGGATCAGGCTGAGGACCTCGAAGCCGCCGAGCTCCGGCATCAGGATGTCCAGCCCGATGAGGTCCGGCTGCTCCTCGACCGCCAGCGCCACCGACAGCGTGGACTCGGTGCACACCACCGCCTCGTAGCCCGAACGTTCGAGCATCCGGGCGATCGCCGCCGCCGAGGCCGCATGGTCGTCGATGACGAGAGCTCTCATGCCCTTGATCGCTGGTGTCGGCACGGTCCTCGCCCCCTGCGGTCCGGGGCCCGAGCCGGTGAGGGGATTGTGGCCCACGGCGTCTGCGGATGGCTCAGAATCGGGCCGTCGGGATCGTTCCGTCATTTCTGCTTGTCGCCTGCGTGACCGCATGACTCAACCGCCACGGACTTCGCGCCGCCCTGCGCGCAACCCGCCCGCCGGAGCCGGCGACGAGGCCGTGGAGCACGACGGCAGCGTGCTCGAGCAGCTGTTCGGCAACCCCGACTTCCTGATCCGCCGCGCCCACCAGCTGGCCACCGCGGCCTTCAGCGAGGCCTGCGCCGACCTGGATCTGACCGCCTCGCAGTTCTCGGCCCTGGTGGCGCTGCGCCAGCGCGAGATCGTCAGCCAGAACGAACTCGGGCGCCTGATCGCCCTCGACCGATCGACGACCTCGATCGTGCTGAAGAGCCTGCGTGAGCGCGCGCTGGTCCACGCCCAGGGCGACGAGGCCGACCGGCGCAAGACCCTGCTGTCGCTGACCGATGCCGGTCGCCTGATGCTGGCCAAGGCCGAGAAGCGCGCCAGCAAGGGCAACGCGGCCTTCCTGGCCCGGCTCGGCGAGGACGAGTCGGCGCAGTTCCTGGCGATGCTGCGGCGTCTGGCCAAGGCCCCCGGCACCGACTGACGCGGCGCCTCTCCGACCCGGCGTGGCAGGACTTCGGGGGCGCCGTGTGCCGGTCGGCCCGCAGATCGGCTGGCCGCTCGGCGGCGCTTCGGTGGCGCTTCGGTGGCGCTTCGGTGGCGCTTCGGTGGCGGCGTGCGCCAGGTGCACGCCCGGGACCGAGGTGTTTCAAGGGCCGCTCGCCGGTCCGAGTCTGTCGATCCGGGCCTGCAGCGCAGCGGCGCTGAGCACGCCGAAGTGCGCCTCCACGGCCTGGCCGCGCGCATCGACGAACAGCGTGGTCGGCAGACCGCGTGAACCGGCGGCACGGCTCAGCCGCGAGTCCGCGTCCAGCAGCACGGCATCCAGCACCAGGCGCTCGCGCTGCAGGTAGCGTTGCACCGTCTCGGCCGACTCGCCGGCGTTGACGAACACGATGGCCACCGCCTGCTGGCGGCGTTGCGCATCGGCCAGCACCGGCATCTCGGCGCGGCACGGCCCGCACCAGCTGGCCCACAGATTGACCACGGCCGGCCGGCCCCGACGGGCGGCATCCAGGTCGGTCGGCTGGCCGGTCTTCAGGTCGGTGAACTGCAGCGCCGTGAGCTGGGGCGTGTCGGTCACGCCGAGCAGTGCGCCCAGCGCCACCGCCGTGCCGATCAAGGCCATGGCGCCACCGGCCAACGCGCGGCGCAGCGCGGGCCGGCGTCCGGCCTGCAGCGCCGCCCACGCGGCACCGGCGGCGATGCCGGCCCCAGGTTGCCAGCCCCCGTCGCGCAGGTCCAGCAGGTCCCACGGCGTCGCCCCGTAGGCCGACGCGTTCGCCAGCACAAACGCCAGCCGCGCCGCGGCCAGCCCGATCCACAGCGACTGCCAGGCCACCGCCGAGGCCGCGACGGCCTGGTTCGGACCGGCCAGCCGGCGTGCCAGCAGGGTGCCCGCGGCAAACGATGCGATCAGCAGCACCGGGCCGACCGGCAGCGCGAGCGGCCCGAGGGCCACCGACATCATGGCCGGCCCCCCGGCGAGGGTGGGCTCCGGCGCCGGTCCCATGGCGGCTCCGATCGGCAGCCGGCGCGTCGCCTGCGAGGACGAGGGTTCACGCCGCCATTGTCGTCAGGCCGGCGCGGCGACACCGCTACGGGGGGGCCGACGGACCGTGCGCCGGACAGGTGCGGCGATGGATGCCGGCCGATCGAGTGTGGAGTCGCCCGGGGCCCGGCCCCTGCACGCTCAGCGCACCGTGTAGCCGCGCCCTTCCAGGCAGGCGCTCTGCGCGCGGCGATAGTCGTCGCGGCGCTGCGTGCTGGTCGTCGTCACCTGCCCGGTGGCCGCGCCGGTGGGGTCGAAACCCGTCTGCTGCACGGCCCAGCGGTGGCATTCGTACTCGTCGCTGGCCTGCTGCTGCGCGGTCTGGCCCTGGCGCGGGTAGACGAACATGCGGTCCGGCGGCGGCGCGTCGGGCTGGGCCACCGGCGGCGGCACGACCTCGTAGCCGCCACTGGGGTACTCGCGGTAGTAGACGCCGTTGACGTACAGGTAGGTGATGCCGGCGATGGTCAGCACCGTGCGGAACGACGGCAGGTCGTGCACGACGATGCCGATCGGCGGCCGCACGACCACGTAGCCGCGCGGGCTCGGGGTGTACCAGACGCCGTCCCCGTAGCGGTAGTCGATGCCGCCCCAGACCACCACGTTCCAGTGGCGCGGCGGCGTGACGACCACGCGGCCGGGCGGCGGGTAGTAGTGGTTGTGGCCATGGGCGCCGTCCCACCAGCTGCCGTTGGGCCCGGGCCGGCCGGGCCGGGGCGGCGGCGGGCTGCGCCGGTCGTCCCGGCGATCGTCGCGACGGTCGGCGCGATCCGGCCGGTCGCCGCGGTCGACGCGCTCGGGACGCTCGCCACGGTCACGGTTGCCGTCGTTGGCGGCCCAGGCCGGGCCGACCGCCAACGCCACGGCCAGCACCAGGATCAGCGGCCGCACACCGGTTTGCAGCTTGTTCATCGCCCTCACCCCACCCGGTAGCCGCGCGAGGCCATGCAGGCCGACATCGCACGGCGGAAGTTGTCCAGCGGCTGGTAGGCGCGTGCCGCGGCGGCGTCGCGCCGTGCCTGCGCGGCCTCGGCGGCCTGCGCGCGCGCCTCCTGCGACGCCGCACCCAGCGCGGCGCCGAAGATCGCGCCGATCACGGCATTGCCCCCGGCATGCCGGGGGCCGGAGACGGCGGCCCCGATCACCGCCCCGGTGGCTGCCCCGGCCACCACTTCGGCCCCGTCGCGCCGCGCCGGAGGCGCCGGCGGCGGCAGCGAGCCGGTCACCGGCGTCATGCCGGGATCGACACCGCTGTCGCGCACCGCGAG
>WBZL01004276.1_pt1 | contig 12504 bp, 6 predicted proteins | sample 5204291 | NCBI WGS metagenome assembly WBZL01 (sample SAMN12344345, study PRJNA552823) | activated sludge metagenome | biome: Activated sludge suspended growth; feature: Nitrification reactor; material: Wastewater; isolation source: activated sludge from nitrification reactor of wastewater treatment...
GTCAGCGGCACCTGGTTCATGATCGCCGCGCCGTCCACCAGCCAGCCGATCACGCCCACGTCGGCCCAGCTCAGCGTGGGGTAGTTGAAGATGCTGCTGTACTTGGCCTTGCCGCTGTGCAGCGCGTCGAGCATCTGGTCGCGGCTGGTGCCCAGCGTCTCGGCGGCGGCGTACAGGTACAGGCCGTGGCCACCCTCGTCCTGGATCTTGGCCAGCAGGATGGCCTTGCGCTTGAGCGTGGGCGCGCGCGTCACCCAGTTGCCCTCGGGCAGCATGCCGACGATCTCGGAATGCGCGTGCTGGCTGATCTGCCGCACCAGCGTCCTGCGGTAGTGCTCGGGCATCCAGTCCTTGGCCTCGATGAAGTCGCCGTCGTCGATGCGCGCGTCGAAGCGGCGCATCAGTTCGGTCTCCTGGGCGCCGCGCAGCGCGGGTCCCTCTTCCTTCGGACCGAGGTCCATCGCTTGGGTGTACATGGTGGACTCCGCTGAGCCGGTCAGGCAGATGCCGCGGATCCGGCTCTGCCGGTCCGCTGGCGGCGCCCGCGCAAGAGGGAGGCGCCGCTGGCGCTTCGGGGGTGGTTCATTTCGGGCGGTTGTCGATCACGCGCCGCGCCTTGCCGACCAGCGTGCGCTCGATGGACTCGGGCAGGCCCACGTCGACGGTGGTGCTGACGCCGATCAGGGTCTTGATGCGGTGCTGCAGCTCGCGGCCCAGCGCGTCACGGTCGGCGTGCCGGTGCTCGGGCAGCAGCTCGCAGCGCACCCGCACCTCGTCGAGCAGTCCGTCGCGCGTGACCACCAGCTGGTACTGCCCCGAGAGCTGCCCGTGCTGCAGCACGATCTCCTCGACCTGCGTCGGGAACAGGTTGACGCCGCGGATGATCAGCATGTCGTCGCTGCGGCCGACGATCTTGCCCATGCGGCGCATGCTGCGCGCGGTGGGCGGCAGCAACCGCGTGAGGTCGCGCGTGCGGTAGCGGATGACCGGCAGCGCCTCCTTGGTGAGCGTGGTGAAGACCAGCTCGCCCTCGGCGCCGTCGGGCAGCACCGCGCCGGTTTCGGGGTCGATGATCTCGGGGTAGAAGTGGTCCTCCCAGATCACCGGGCCGTCCTGGGTCTCGACGCACTCGCTGGCCACGCCCGGGCCCATCACCTCCGACAGGCCGTAGATGTCCACCGCGGCGAGATCGGCGCCCTGCTCGATCTCGCGGCGCATCGCCTCGGTCCAGGGCTCGGCGCCGAAGATGCCGACGCTGATCGACATCGAGTGCGGGTCCTTTCCCTGGCGCCGGAACTCCTCGATGATCACCTGCATGTAGCTCGGCGTGCACATCACGATGTCGGGGCGGAAGTCCTCGATCAGCTGCACCTGCTTCTCGGTCTGCCCGCCGCCCATCGGCACCACGGTGCAGCCCAGGCGCTCGGCGCCGTAGTGCGCACCCAGTCCGCCGGTGAACAGCCCGTAGCCGTAGCCCACGTGCACGATGTCGCCGGCACGGCCGCCGGCGGCGCGGATCGAGCGCGCGGCGAGGTCGGCCCAGCGGTCGATGTCGCCCTGCGTGTAGCCGACGACCGTGGGCTTGCCGGTGGTGCCCGAGGAGGCGTGGATGCGCACGACCTTCTCGCGCGGCACCGCGAACATGCCGAACGGATAGTGGGCACGCAGGTCGGCCTTGGTGGTGAACGGGAACTTCGCCAGGTCGGCCAGGCTGCGGCAGTCCGAGGGGTGCACGCCGGCGGCGTCGAAGGCGGCCCGGTAGTGCGCCACGTTCTCGTAGGCGTGGGTCAGCGTCTTGCGCAGCCGCTGCAGCTGCAAGTCCTGCAGCTCGTCACGGCTGGCGCGCTCGATCGGCTCCAGGTCGCCGGGGGCGGGTTGCTTGACGGTCATGGGGTCCTCTCAGGCGGTCGACCAGCCTGCGCAGGCGGCTCGTCGCGCGTGCTGCGCAGGCCGGGCACGACGGGCTTGCCGACCAGCGTGGTCGAGCGGCCACGGAACGCCGCGATGCGTCGGCCGTCCTGGTCGTGCACGTCGATGTCGTAGACGGCCGTGCGGCGCGTGCGCGTCAGCTCGCGGGCGCTGGCGGTCAGCACGTCGCCGAGCTTGGCGCTGGCGACCAGGTTGACGTCGAAGCCCGACGCCACGGTGAACTCGTTGTAGGCGTTGCAGGCGAACGCGAAGGCCGAGTCGGCCAGCGTCGTGATCAGCCCACCATGACAGATGGCGTGGCTGTTGAGCATGTCCTCGCGCACCGTCATCGACATCCGCGACATGCCCGGGCCGATGGCCAGCATCTGCATGCCCAGCATGCGGCTGGCCCGGTCGCCGGCCCACATCGCGTCACGCACCGCCTCGGCGACCTGCTGGGCGGTGGGCATCGTCGAGGCCTCCATGCTCATCGGTCGCTGAAGACCGGGGCACGCTTGGCCAGGAACGCCGCCACGCCCTCGGCGAAGTCGTGCGCCTGCCCGAGCTCGCCCTGGACGCGGGCCTCGAGACCCAGCGCGCCGGCGTAGTCGAGCTGCATCGCGTCGTCCAGCGCCTGGCGGGTGGCGGCCAAGGCGCGCACCGGCATCGCGGCCAGGCGCCGCGCGAGGTCCAGCGCGGCGTCCATCAGCAGCGCATCGTCGACGCACTGCCAGATCAGGCCGATGCGCTGCGCCTCCTCGGCACCCAGCTTGTCACCGGTCAGCGCCAGCCCGAGCGCGTGTGCGCGGCCCACCAGTCGCGGCAGCAGCCAGGTGCCGCCGCAGTCGGGCACCAGGCCGATCTTCGAGAAGGCCTGGATGAAGCTGGCGCCGCGCGCGGCGATGACCAGATCGCAGCCCAGCGCCAGGTTGGCGCCGGCGCCAGCCGCCACGCCGTTGACCGCCGCCAGCACCGGCACCGGCATCGAGCGCACGCGCAGGGCCAGCGGCTTGTACAGGCGCTCGACCACGCCACCGACATCGGGGGCCGCGCCCGCGGCGGCCTTCATGTCCGGGTCGCCCAGGTCCTGACCGGCACAGAAGCCCCGGCCGGCACCGGTGATCACGACGGCTCGCACCGCCGTGTCGCCGGCGGCGGCCTCGAGCCCGGCGAACAGTTCGCGGTGCATCGCGGCGGTGAAGCTGTTGAGCTGCGCGGGGCGGTTGAGCGTCAGCACGCGGACGGCGCCGTGGGTGGACGTGAGCACGAGGGATTCGGACATCGGGGCTCCGGGTGGGCAGGGGCCGGCAGCAGCCACGTTAATCGACCGACCGGTAGGTAAATTATCAACCGATACCTTGACCCAACGCAAGGGCCATGGCTGCGGGTGTTCCCGAAGGATCGGCCGTCCGCGCAGCCCGGACACACCGCGCCCCGGCCAGGGCCTCGGTTTGACCGAGGGAGGTCGCCCCGGAATACTCGCCCCTCCCGCGGCGCTCGCGCCGTCGGCCCGCTGCCCAGCGGCACACGCCGCATGCACGAACCGCGCCTCCCACCCAGCCCCGATCGCCCCAGGTTCCCATGCCCGCCGTCGCCACCACCGCCCCCATCACCGATCCCGCTGCCGACACCCGCCCCACCACCCGTGTGCGCGCCGAGATCCCTGCCGAGTTCCGCTGGGACTTCAGCGCCATCTACGCCGATTGGCCGGCCTGGGACCTGGCCGTGCAGCAGATGGAAGCGCTGATGCAGCGCTTCACGGCCCTGGCCGGCACGCTGGCACAGGGTCCGCAGGCACTGCTGGCGGCCTACCGGCTGCACGACGAGATCGGCCAGTTGCAGTTCCGCGTCTATCGCTTCCCGCAGCTGCAGCGCGACGTCGATGCCACCGACCAGCGCGCCGCCGCGGCCTACCAGCGGGTGCTGGCCAGCTTCGCCCGCTTCGACGGCGCCACCGCCTGGTTCACGCCCGAGCTGCTGCGCATCCCCGAGCCCGAGGTGCGCCGCTGGCTCGACGAGACGCCCGACCTGGCGCCCTACCGCTTCACGATCCTCGACGAGTTCCGCCGCCGCACCCACGTGCTGGGCGAGGAGGCCGAGCGCGTGCTGGCGCTGGCCGGCCCGGTGGGCAGCGCGGCGCGCATGGCATACGACGAGCTCAGCACCCACGACGTGCGCTTCGCCGACTTCGAGCGGACCGACCGCAGCCGGCTGAAGCTGTCGCACGGCGCCTATCGCGAACTGCTGGCCACCAGCCCCGACGCCGACGAGCGGCGGCGCGCTGCCGAGGCCTTCCTGGGGGTGTTCGGCGTCAGCGAGCACACCTACGCGGCGCTGTACCGCGGCGTGCTCGAGCGCGACTGGTTCGTCGCCCAGGCTCGCGGCTTCGGCGACACGCTGCAGGCCAAGTTGTTCACCCACGCGATCCCGCCGCAGGTGGTGCACACGCTGCTGGAGGTCACGCGCGCGGGCACGGCACCGCTGCAGCGCTACTTCAGGCTGCGCCGCCGCCTGCTGGGACTGGAGGTGCTGCGTCCGTGCGACGCCTTCGTGCCGCTGGTGCGCTGCGACAGCCGCTATCCCTTTGCCCGCACGCGCGAGCTCACGCTGCAGTCGGTGGCCCCGCTGGGCGAGGGCTACGTCGAGCGCTTCCGCCGTTTCGTCGGCGGCGGGCGCATCGACGTGTACGAGAACGACGCCAAGCGCGCGGGCGCGTACAACGCCGGCGTGTACGGTGTGGGCCCGTACCTGCTGCTCAACCACAACGACACGCTCGACGCGCTGTTCACGTTCGCCCACGAGGCCGGGCATGCGCTGCACACCGTGCTGTCCTATGAGCGCCAGCCGTTCGTCACGTCGGGCTACACGATCTTCGTCGCCGAGGTCGCATCGACCACCGCCGAGCGCTTCCTGCTCGAGCACCTGCTGCGGCACACCGACGATCCGCGCGAGCGCTTCGTGCTGCTGCAGCACGCCGCCGACCAGATCGTCGGCACCTTCTACAACCAGGTGCTGTACGCCGACTTCGAACTGCAGGCCCATCGCCTGGTCGAGCAGGGCCAGGCCATCACCGCCGAGGGCCTGAACGCGCTGATGCTGTCGCTGATGCGCCAGGCCTACGGCGACGCGGTGTGGGTCGACGACTTCTACCGCCACAACTGGGCGCGCATCTCGCACTTCTACGCCTCGCCCTACTACGTCTACCAGTACGCGACCTGCTTCGCGTCCTCGGCGCTCCTGTTCGAGGCCATGACGACGGGCGACGAGGCCTCGCGGACGGCAGCGCGCGAGCGCTACCTCGAGCTGCTGGCCAGCGGCGGCAACGACCATCCGATGACCCAGCTGCAGCGCGCCGGCGTCGACCTCACGCAGCGTGCGACCGTGCAGGCGGTGATCGACCAGATGGACCGGCTGGTGGCCCGCATGGAGCTCGAGGCGGACGCGCTGTCGTGACCCGATCCCCGGCCATCGGGCGCGTCGCCTGCCTCGCGCTGGCACTCGCCGCCACGGCCGCCTCATCGGTGCTGGCCCGGCCGCTGCGCCTGCACGTGTCCTCGCCCGACTGGCGCGACCAGATCATCTACTTCGCGCTCACCGACCGCTTCGACGACGGCGACCCGCGCAACAACGACCTGCGCGCCGGCGAGTTCGACCCCCGCTCACCCGACAAGTACAACGGCGGCGACCTGACCGGCCTGACCCGCCGCGTCGACTACATCAAGGGGCTGGGGGCCACGGCGCTGTGGATCACGCCGCCGGTGGCCAACCAGTGGCTTTCGCCCGACGGCGCGCACGCCGGCTACCACGGCTACTGGGCCGAGAACTTCGTCAAGGTCGACCGGCATCTCGGCACGCTCGACGACTACCGGCGCCTGTCGCACACGCTGCACGAGGCCGGCATGTTCCTGGTGCAGGACATCGTGGTCAACCACATGGGCGACTACTTCGGCTACCGCGGCGGCTGGGACCCGCGCGATCCGACGGCGCACTACCAGCGCCACGAGCGCACGCCGCCCACGCCCGCACCGACCCAGTCCCCCTTCGACCGGAACGACCCCCGCAAGGCCGCGCACCGCCGGGCGGCGATCTACCACTGGACACCCGACGTCACCGACTTCCGCGACGCGCAGCAGCTGATGACGCACCAGATGTCGTCGCTGGACGACCTCAACACCGACAACCCGGTGGTGCGCCGCGCGCTGCGCGACAGCCACGCCTACTGGGTGCACGAGGTCGGTGTCGACGCGATGCGCGTCGACACCGCGTTCTACGTGCCGCCGGACTTCTTCGCCGACTTCCTGAACGCCCGCGACTGGCGCAGCCCCGGCCTGCTGGCCGCCGCGCGCCGCACCGGACGGCAGCAGTTCCACGTCTTCGGCGAAGGCTTCGGCATCGACCGTCCCTTCGACGACACCCAGGCGCGGCGCATCGAGGGCTACATGACCGACCCAAGCGGCCGGTCGCTGCTGCCCGGCATGCTGAACTTCCCCCTCTACGGGGCCCTGGGCGACGCCTTCGCTCGCGGCCGGCCGACGGCCGAGCTGGCGCACCGCATCACGCGCACGATGCAGCTGCACGCGCGGCCGCATCTCATGCCGACCTTCGTCGACAACCACGACGTCGACCGCTTCCTGGCCGCGGGCAGCGAGGCCGGACTGCGCCAGGCGCTGCTGGCGCTGATGACGCTGCCGGGCATCCCGGTGCTGTACTACGGCACCGAGCAGGGTTTCACGCAGCCGCGCGCCGCGATGTTCAAGGCCGGCTGGGGCTCCGGTGGGCGCGACCGCTTCGACACGACGGCGCCGCTGTACCGGTACATCGCCGGCGTCACCGCCTTGCGGCGCAGCGAGCTGCTGTTCTCGCGTGGCCGGCCCACCGTGCTGGCCGCCAACCCGGCCCGTCCGGGCGCCCTGGCCTGGCGCATGGACCACGCAGGCCGACAGGCGCTGGTGGTCTTCAACACCGCCGACCACGAGGTGCTGCTCGACCACCTGGATGCCGGCGGGCCGCACACCGCCTGGCGCGGCGCCTACGGCATCACCGCCCAGCCGGCCGACCTGCGCGCCGATGCGCAGGGCCGACTGACCCTGCGGCTGGCGCCGCGCAGCGGCCAGGTCTGGCTGGCCGACCCGTCACCGGCGGCGCCGGCCGCGGCATCGGCGCCCGCACCGGCACCCGCTGCGGGCTCGACGATCAGCTTGAACGAACTGCCGGCCGCCTCCGCCGGCGGCGACTTCGACGTGCGCGGCAGCGCACCCGGCGTGCGGGAGCTGCGCGTCGTCGTCGACGGCGACCTGGCCGGCGCGCAGACCGTGCAGCCGGACCGCGACGGCCGCTTCCAGGCCCGCATCGACACCTCGCGGATGACCGACGCGCGCATCGAGCACCGCGTGACGGCCTGGGCCGACGGCCACGCCGCCGCCGAGGCCCGTCGCTTCCGCGTCGACCGGCCCTGGACGCTGCTGGCCGACCAAGCGGACCCCGCCGGCGACGACCAGGGGCCCACCGGCCGCTACCGCTACCCCACCGATCCGAGCTGGGGTGCCAACCGCCAGCTCGACCTCCGCCGCGTGCGGGTCTTCGGTGCCGGCGGGGCGATGAAGCTCGAGCTCGACATGCACCGCGTCACGCGCAGCTGGAACCCGGCCAACGGCTTCGACCATGTCGCGTTCACCGTCTTCATCGAGCTGCCCGGCCGGCCCGGCGGCGCGACGCGCATGCCGCTGCAGAACGCCACGCTGCCCGCCGGCATGCGCTGGCACGTGCGGCTGCGCGCCCACGGCTGGTCGAACGCGCTGCACGGCAGCGACGGCGCCGGCGACACGCACGAAGGCACCCCGCTCACGCCGGCAGCCGGCATCGAGGTGCAGGGCGACACCGTGCGCTTCATCCTCGCGGCATCGGCGCTGGGCCACCCGGCCAGCCTGTCGGGGGCACGCGTCTACGTCACCACCTGGGACTACGACGGCGGCTACCGCGCGCTGCAGCCCGAGCCCGGCGGCCACCGCTTCGGCGGCGGGCGCGCCGGCGACCCGCTGGTGATGGACGCCAGCCCGGTCATCGTGCTGCCCTGAGCCCGACCGCGGCGGACCGGGTTCCGGGTGCCCTCGCGCCCGGGCGCCCATCGGCGTCGGCGCCTTGCGAGCCCGGCCGGGACCTGGCCACCGCACCGCGCACCTCGAAGCGCACCACCTGCTCGGCCGATCCGTCGGCCGGCCGCAGCACCAGGCGGTGCCGGCCTGGCCACGGCGCCCAGTGCAGCGACGCGCCGTGCCCGATGCGCCGGCCATCCAGCCACCAGCTGCCCGCCTCGCCCTCGAAGGTGATGCGCTGCACCGCCGGCGGCATGTCCGGGTCGAGCGCGAACACGCTGCCGTCGGTGGGCGAGCGGATGCCGAAGACGCGGCCGGGCTGCAGCGACTGCACTGGCCCGGCCGGCTCGGTGCCGGCGACGAACCATTCGTCGCGTGGCGGCTCCTCGCCGCCGGCATAGCGCAGCGCCACGCGGCGCACGCCGGGCGGCGCGGCAAGGGCCCGCGAGGGCGCGCCGGCCTGCAGTGCGCTGACCAGCGTGTGCCACGCCGGCGCGGCCCCGCTGACGCCGCTGACGTCGTGCATCGGCGCGCCGCTGGCGTTGCCGATCCACACGCCCACGGTGTACCGATCGGTGAAACCGACGCACCAGTTGTCGCGCAGGTCCTTGCTGGTGCCGGTCTTCACGGCGACGTGGCCGCGCGTGCGCAGCGCACTGTCCAGGCCGAAGGTGCGCGCGCGCGCGTTGTTGTCGGCCAGGATGTCGGCGACGAGGAAGCTGGCCGCCGCATCGGCCACGCGGCGCGCCGGCCGGGCCCGCACGGCGCTGCCGGCGCCTGCCAGGTCGGTGGCACGGCTGCCCGCGCGTCCACCCGTGCGTCCGCCCACGAGTGCGCCGGGGGCCGCCCCGGCACCTGCCGCCGGCAGGGCCGGCGGGCTGTAGACCCCGCCGTTGGCCAGCGCGCGATAGGCATTGGTCAGCGCCAGCAAGGTGACGTCGGCGCTGCCCAGCGCCAGCGAGGGTCCGTACCAGCCGGCGCTCTCGGGCAGCGCGAAGCCCAGCGCCTCGAGCCGGGCGTGCAGCGCGTCCGGCGGCAGCAGCGCGCCGACACGCACCGCCGGCACGTTGAGGCTGCTGCCCAGCGCGGCGCGCGCGCTGACGCGGCCCTTGTAGCCTTCGTCGTAGTTGTGCGGCGCGTACAGGCCCGCCCCGGTGCCGATCTCCGCCGGCGTGTCGTCCAGCAGGCTGGCCGGCGTGATGAGCCGGCGCTCGAACGCCAGCCCGTAGAGAAAGGGCTTGAGCGTCGATCCGGCCTGGCGTCGCGCCAGCACACCGTCGACTTCGCGCGCCGCCGAGCTGCCGCCGTTGGCACCGACCCAGGCAAGCACCTCGCCGCTGGCGTTGTCCAGCACGACGATCGCGCCATCCTCCACCTGCCGACCCTGCAGCTCGGCCAGCTGGCGGCGCAGCGTGGCCACCGCCAGGCGCTGCAGCCCGGCATCGAGCGTGCTGCGCTGCACCGCCGGCCCGTCGCGGCGCAGCCACTGGCGCGCGAAGTGCGGGGCCAGCTGCGCCCCGAGCGGCATGCCACCACGGCGCGCCAGAGCGGTGGCGGCCCGCGTCTGCACGCCCTCGCAGGGATCGAGCCGGGACGCCGGGTCCGCAGCGGCTGCGGCCCGGCGCGGGCTGGCACCGGGCACGCCGGCGGTCGCCGCCAACGCGGACCCGCCGGACCCGCCGGACCCACCCGACACACCCGACACACCCGACGCACGCGACGGTGCACCGGTCCCGCCCGTCCCCGGTGCCTGCGGCCGCATCTCGCGCAGCACGCCGCACGCCCGCTCGGCGACCCGGTCGGGTGATGCGTTGGGCCCGCGCACCAGCGCGGCGGTGATCGCCGCCTCCAGCTGGTCCAGTCCGCTGGGATGCTTGCCGAACAGCGTCTGAGACAGGGCGCCGATGCCGACCAGCTCGCCACGCAGCGGCACGGCATTGAGGTAGGCCTCCAGGATCTGGCTCTTGGTCCAGGTCGCTTCGAGCTCACGCGCGCGCAGCGCCTGCTGCGCCTTGCCCCACAGGCTGCGTCCGTCGGCGGGACGCGCCAGGTCCTCGTCCACCAGACCGGCGAGCTGCATGGTCAGCGTCGAGGCCCCGCGGGTGCGCGTGTTCCACAGGTTGGCCCAGGCACTGGCGCCGACGGCCGCCCAGTCGATGCCGCTGTGCATCCAGAAGCGCCGGTCCTCGCTGAGCACGATGGCCTGCAGCAGCGCCGGCGACATGTCCTGCACGGGCACCCAGGCCAGGCGCCGCACGCGGTCGTCGACGCGCAGCGTCTGCAGCGGCTCGCCGTGGCGATCGGCCAGCACCAGGTCGGACGGCCGGTGCGCGGCGCGCACGGCGTCGAAGCTCGGCACGCTGGCCGAGGCAGCCGGCGCGACCGCCAGCAGGACCAGCGCCAGCACGGCGCCGTGCCGCCGCGTGCCGGGACGCCGGGGCGCCGGACCGGGCCGCGACGCGGGCCCGCGCCGGCCCGCAACGGCGGCATCACCCGGCCGCCGCGGCACAGCCCCCGTCAAGGCGCCACCTCCAGCGGCGCGTTCGGCAGGGCACCGAAGCTCTCCGGCGCGTACATCGCCTCCACGCGGGTCGGCGTCAGCTGGAAGCGGCCGGGGTTGTTCAGGCGCAGCGTGTACTCGACGACGTGGCGCCCGCGCGGCAGGTGCTCGAAGTAGCTGCGGAAGGCCTCGAAGCCACGCTCCTCGAAGGCCGGCCAGGCACGTCCCTGGCTGCGTTCGCCGCGCGTGGCGATCTGCGAGTCGCGCCCGAGGCCGCCGCCGAGGATGCTGGCGCCCGCCGGCACCGGGTCGCTGACGACGACCCAGGTGAAGTCCTGCTGCGCATCGACCTCCAGGCGCACGCGCATCACGTCGCCACGCGACCAGCGCGACGGGTCCTTGCGCTCGACCGCGGTCACCGTGCGGCTCACCGCGTAGCCGGCGCGCACCGCGGCGGTCAGCGGCACCGCCGCCAACGCCTGCACCGTGAGCCAGGGCTTGCCGCTGCCGTCCTGGGTGACCTGCAGCGTGCCCGGGCCGTCGGGCCAGGGCAACATCAAGCGGCCGCCGCCGGCCTGGCGCGACCAGTCCAGGCTCTGTGCCGAAGCGCCGACGGCGGCGCGCAGCTGGCCGCTGATCGGCGTGGACTCGAAGCGCGCGCTGAACTTGTCGAGGGCCAGCGACCCCCACAGGTTGGCGGTGGTCGTCAGCCAGGCGCCGCGCTGCTGGCGGCCGAGCGCGCCCACCACCAGGCGCGGCAGCTCGTCCTTCCAGGTCGGGTCGTCCAGCACGGCGAGGATCAGGCGCGCCGCGTTGGCGTCGGGGCTGTCCATCAGCCACCACCAGAAGTCGTCGTCCTCGCGCGAGAAGCGCAGCGTGCTGCCGCCGTAGCTGAGGCGGGATCGCAGGATCTGCTGGGCCTCCGCCGCGCGCTGGGCCGCGTCGGGAACGCCGTTCACGCGGCGCAGGATCTGCAGCCAGTCGATCAGCGCCGCCGTCGGCCACAGGTTGGGCGTGAGGTTGATCGACCCCAGCATGCGCGCCTGCGCCCGCCCGTGACGCGACAAGGCCTCGAGCGCGGCGAGCTTGCGCACGTCGAGGTCGGCACGCGGTGACCAGAAACGCCGCTCGATGCGCCCTTCGACGAACGCGGTCAGGCCTTGCAGCATGCGCTCGCGCGCGGCATCGGGCAGCGCGAAGCCGGCCTCGTGCGTGGCGGCCAGCACGTAGGCGGTGAGGCGGTCGCTGCCGCGCGGCGCGTCGTCGGGCCGCAGCGGGAAGTACGCCGCCAGGCCGTCGCTGTCCAGGTAGGTCGGCAGGGCCGCCGCCACCGGCGCCCACAGCGCGGCGTCCTTCAGGCCCACCGCCTTGGAGGTCTTCTGCTCCAGGCAGCTGAAGGGATAGGTCTCGAAGAAGCGCCGGATGCCGGGCAAGGCACCGGACAGGCGGGGCTGCGCGGCCACCAGAAGGCCGCCCCGCAGGGCCGCAGGCGCCGGCGTGGCGCCGGCCGTGGTGGCCGTCGAGGTCGCGGACGAGGCGACCGCGCTCGCACCCCCCGTCACGCCCGCACCCGCGCCGGGCCCCGCACCCGCACGCAGCGCGGCGGCCGGCGCCGCCACCGGCACCGTCGCGCTGCCGTCCAGTTGCTGCAGCGTGGCCTGCTGCACCGTCACCGGCACGGCTGGCGCAACGAGCTGGGTGATCTTCAGCCGGTCCCTGGCACCGCCGCCGCCCTGCTCGTCGACCGCCGCCTCCCAGGTGATGCTGCTGCCGTCGGCCGGCACGTCCACCGGCCATTGCACGAGGGCCGCGCCCCCGGCCGGCAGCTTGAGGTCCTGCGCCGGCACCACGATCGGCACGCGCTGGATCGCCAGGCCCGAAGCGCCGCCGGCGAAGCTGCCCTGCAGCGCGGCCCGCACCGTCATCTCGCGGGCGGTGGTGTTGCGCAGCGTGAACATCGCGGCGAAGCGGTCGCCGTCGCGCACCAGCGGCGGCAGGCCGGAG
>WBZL01004278.1_pt1 | contig 12501 bp, 11 predicted proteins | sample 5204291 | NCBI WGS metagenome assembly WBZL01 (sample SAMN12344345, study PRJNA552823) | activated sludge metagenome | biome: Activated sludge suspended growth; feature: Nitrification reactor; material: Wastewater; isolation source: activated sludge from nitrification reactor of wastewater...
CGTCCCGCGCCAGCCACCGAAGTGGCATTGGCGCGCCCGGCAGGACTCGAACCTGCGACCCTCGGCTTAGAAGGCCGATGCTCTATCCAGCTGAGCTACGGGCGCATGTGTCGCAGCAGTGTCGCTCATCCGAGTGGTCGGGGCAGAGGGATTCGAACCCCCGACCCTCTGCTCCCAAAGCAGATGCGCTACCAGACTGCGCCATGCCCCGCCATGCTCGACCGACCTGCCGTCGTCGCCAGGCCTCGGTCGACGGTTGCGCCGTCGCCCGCGGGCCCGCACGGGAGCGCGAATCATACGGACCGACCCCGGCAGCGTCAATTTCGGACCGCCCCGTTTGGCGACAGCACCCCGACTCTCTGCGAAAATAGCCGGCTCGCCGGTCACGCCACCCTGAGAACCGCTGCCATGACGACCCGCCCGGAACCCACGCCGTCCGCGAAAATCATCGACGGCAAGGCCGTCGCAGCGGAGATCAAGCGCGAGGTCCGCCTCGCCACGGACCGTCTGGCGGCGCGCGGGCTGCGCCGGCCGGGGCTTGCGGTGATCCTGGTCGGCGACAACCCGGCCTCGCAGGTCTATGTCCGCAACAAGCGCCTCGCCTGCGAGGAATGCGGCATCGTCTCGCACAGCCACGACCTCGCCCAGTCCACGACCGAGACGGAACTCATTTCGCTGATCGAGGAACTGAACGCCGACGACACGATCGACGGCATCCTGGTCCAGGTGCCCCTGCCCGACCACATCGACGAGCGCCGCATCATCGAGACCATCGATCCGGCCAAGGACGTCGACGGGTTCCATCCGTTCAACGTCGGCCGGCTGATGCAGCGCCATCCCCTCATCCGACCCTGCACGCCCTACGGCGTCGTACGGCTGCTCGAGATGTCCGGCATCGCGGCCAAGGGCAAACATTGCGTCGTGGTGGGCGCCTCGAACATCGTCGGCCGCCCGATGGCGCTGGAACTGCTGCTCTCCGGCGCCACGGTGACGGTCTGCCACCGCTTCACGCAGAACCTCGAGCAGCACGTCGCGATGGCGGACATCCTCGTCGTCGCGGTCGGCAAGCCGGGCATCGTGCGCGGCGAGTGGATCAAGCCGGGCGCGGTCGTGGTCGATGTCGGCATCAATCGCCTGCCGAACGGCAAGCTGGCCGGCGACGTCGAATTCGACGTGGCGAAGCAACGCGCCTCTTACATCACACCGGTGCCGGGCGGCGTCGGGCCCATGACGGTCGCGATGCTCATGAAGAACACGCTCGAGTCGGCGCACGACCGGGTGACGCGCTGACGCGCCGGGAACACCTCGTCAAACCAGCCTGACGGACCGCATCCTCCGGCCGGCGCGGGCGAGTGCCCGATCGAAGGTCACGAATTCCGCGCCTTCCGGTGCGCGCGCGAGGTGCAGCGCATCCGCGAACTGCAGCCCGCCGCCGGCGGCGTCCAGTGCGGAGCCTATGACGACGGCATCCTCGACTTGCACATTGGGCAGCCCGAGCACGCCACGCAATGCCTTCGCCACCTCGGCGGCCGTGAGCCCATAGACGGATTGCAGCACCCACGCCGCCTCGAGCAGCACGGTGACGCCGATCCAGACTTCGTCCGACTCGAACACGTCGCGCGCGACAGCTCCCTGCCGCGGGTCATCGTTGACGAGCAGCCGGACGATGACGTTCGTGTCAACGGCGAGCACCGGGACTCACCGTCTGCCGCCACGCCGATGCCGCCGTGCTACGGCAGCGCCGATTCCGGCATCGAGTTCCCGAAGGGTCTTTGCAGGGCCGCGATGTTTCACCGACCCGAACACGCCCGAGAGCTCGGTGCGCGGGAAGGGCGTTCTGGCGCGCAGACGCACACCGTCGGGGGTCGCCTCGACGTCGAATTCGGTGCCAGGACCCCAGCCGCGCGCCTCACGCACCGACTTGGGCAGGACGACCTGACCCTTCGACGAAAGCTTCGTGGTCTCCATGGAGCCATGGTAAGACCGCGTAAGATCCAGATCAAGCAAGTACCGTGCGCGCCCGCTGACGCCGGTTGCCACTCAACGGCAAACGCCCGCGCGCCCCACTACCTCAAGGCACGCCCCCACCGCCTTCACACTGGTCCAGCCAGCCTCGCCCGTACGGGTTCGCCGCGATCACCGGCAAAGCATCCGTCCAGTCGAGCCCCGTGGCGCTCGGCGTCACACGGTGATTCCAGAACAGATACGAATTGATGCAGAGCCCGCCCGTGCGCGGCGCATCTTCCGGAAAGTCGCCGAAGCGGCCGCCGACGCCGAAGCGGAAAATGCAGGCGAGGTCGCAGCCCTCGACCTCGTACGAGTCGTTCTGGATGCTGTTCGAGCGGCAGCCGGCGTGGCGCGTGATCGTCTCGTAGCTCGACGACTCGCTCGCGTAGAGCGCAGTCTCGTCGGGCAGCAGGTCGGGGCCGGAGATGCAGCCGCGGTTGCCGGGAACCGCGGCGATCGCGGCGGAAACGTCGCGAAGATACGGCTGGTTGCCGTTCAGGAAGTTGAGGAACGACAGGCAGCGGCTGTGCGCGAAGGCCTGGCCGCACTGCCCCACGAGCTCGACCATCGCATCGCGCCAGGCTTCGGCCGAGTACGTGCCGCCAGCATCGCGCCCTCGGGAATACGCGCCGTTGAAGCCCAGCGCCGACTCCTGGAGGATCAGCCCTTCGACACGCGGGTTCGCGTCGTAACGCGCCGCGGCGGCGCGCATCATCGCGACGTAGGCCTGCACGACGACGGGCTCCCACATGAAGCAGGTCGCCGCCCCGTCGCCGCCGGCATTCATGCCCGAGTACTGCGCCCGCAGATAGTCGGGGCAGGGGTTCTTGAGCGGGCTGTTCGCAAAGCTCTTGAACTCGACGAAGATCCAGAGCTGGCACTCGGGGTGTCGCGAAGCAGCGATCGCCGCGAGCACGTCATCGAAAGCGCTGAAGTCGTAAACCCCCGGAGCAGTCTCCACCTGGCCCCAGGTGCGGCGCCAGATCACTCCGCGCACACCCGGCTGTTCGCAGAGCATCGCCGCATCGGCCGGCGTATCAGCGTAACGCGTCGCGAAGTAATGCCCGTAGGCCGCCTTGCGCAGTTGCACGACCGTCGCGTTGGCCGGCGGCAACGCGGCGCTGCCAGCCCCGACATCGGTCGCGGGAATGCCTTCGATCTTCGGCGACGTGTCCGCGACTGCAACCTCGGGGCCGGGCGCGCCTCCCGATGAGCAGGCGGACAGCACAAACGCAGCGGACAGCAGCAGTGCTGTGCCAACGAACTTCGGTGCGCGCATGACCGGCTTCCCCAGGACCAGCCCGGTCGACGGCCGGGCTTCTGGCGCGCGCGGTTGTAGGCCACCGCTGACGCGTCGAAGCGGAGTATTCGTGGGTCAGCGAGCAGTAATCAATGGCTCGAGCGAAGCGGACGAGAACAATATTTGTACGTATCGCGTCGGCGACATCACGCTCGCGTCATCGCGCGACATGAGTGCCGCGCATTTGGCTTCGTAAGGCGCCGCTCAGCCCCGGCGCCAGAGCGTCTTCCCGCCCGGCATGTCCTCGAGGACGATGCCGCTGGCGGCGAGCAGGTCGCGGATGCGGTCCGATTCCTTGAAGTTCTTCGCCTTGCGGGCCGCGGCGCGCTCCTCGATCAGCCGGTCGATGTCGGCATCGGCGAGCGCCACGCCTTCGGTGACGACGAACGCCGCCTCTCCGTCCTGCATCTCCAGCCGCGCCGGTTCGGGATTCGCGCCGCCCGCTTTCTTCGCCGCCGACTTGCGCAGGAACGCCTCGGGTTCGAGCCCCAGCAGTCCGATCCTGGCGCCGAGCGCCTTCAGTTCCGCCGCGCCCTGCCCCGCCTTCTGCATGTCGCCGGCCGCCTTGGCCGTGTTGATCTCGCGCGCCAGCGACTGCAGTTCCGCGACGGCCACGGGCGTATTGAAGTCGTCGTCCATGGCGGCCACGAAGCGGTCGGTGGCCGCGGTGGCGAGCGCCTTCGCCGCCGGCGTCACGCCGCGCAGCGCGAGATACAGACGCTCGAGCGCCGCGTCGGCCTGCGCGAGACTGTCGGGCGTGTAGTTGATCGGCCCGCGGTACTGGCTGTTGATGACGAAGTAGCGCACGACCTCGGGGTCGCGCACCCATTCGAGCACTTCGCGCACGGTGAAGAAGTTGCCGAGCGACTTCGACATCTTGGCGTCGTCGACACGGACGAAGCCGTTGTGCATCCACAGGTTCACGAACTTCGAGTCGCAGGCCGCGCAGGTCTGCGCGATCTCGTTCTCGTGGTGCGGGAACTTGAGGTCCATGCCGCCGCCGTGGATGTCGAAGTGCGGCCCGAGCAGTTCCACCGACATCGCCGAGCACTCGATGTGCCAGCCCGGGCGTCCCGCTCCCCAGGGCGAATCCCACGCGGGCTCGCCGGGCTTGGCGGCCTTCCACAACACGAAGTCGAGCGGATCGCGCTTGGCTTCGTCGACCTCGATGCGCGCGCCGGCGCGCAGGTCCGCCAGCCGCTTGCCGGAGAGCTGACCGTACGGAGTGAACTTCGACACGGCGTAGTAGACGTCGCCGTTGTCCGCCGGGTACGCATAGCCCTTGTCGACGAGCGCCTGCACCATCTCGACGATCTGCGCGACGAACTCCGTCGCGCGCGGCTCGTGATCGGCCAGCTGGACGCCGAGCGCGTCGCAGTCCTCGTGGTAGGCACGGATGAAGCGCTCGGTCAGCGCCTGCATCGGCTCGCCGTTCTCGCGCGCGCGCTGGATGATCTTGTCGTCGATGTCGGTGATGTTGCGGACGAAGGTGACCTCGTAGCCCGACGCGACCAGATGGCGCCGCACGACGTCGAAGACGATCAGCATGCGTGCGTGGCCGAGGTGGCAGTAGTCGTAGACCGTCATGCCGCACACGTACATGCGGACCTTCCGCGGCTCGATCGGCCTGAAGGTCTCCTTGCGTCCCGTCAGCGAATTGTGGATCTGCAGCATGTCTCGGTCTGGTCCCGTGGAATTCATCGCAACCCGGCCTGCGCCTCCGCGGCAGCGAGTCGCCGCAGCACGCGCTCGCCGCCCATCAAGCGCACCAGCGGCGCGAGTTCCGGACCGTGCGTGGCGCCGGTCAGGGCCGACCGCAGCGGCATGTAGAGCCGTGCGCCCTTGCATCCACTCGCCTCGGCGAGCGCACGCGTCCAGCCCTTGAAATCGCCGGCGGCCGCACCGAACGTCTCACGCGCGTGATGAAAGTACCCGGTTCCGGCCGCGGCGATTTCGCCGGCCGCCTCCGGTGACAGCGCCAGTTCGTCGAGTGCGACGACGGCGACCAGCGCATCCACGTCCGCTGGCAGCAGCACGTTGCCGCGGACGGCGGCGACGAATGCCTCGCGCCGGGCCGCGTCGCCGAGCGCGTCGATGCGGCGCCCGAGCCAGCGGTCGATCTCGGCGTCGCTCGCGTGCGTGATGACCTCGCGCTGCCAGTGCCTGAGCTGGGCTGGGTCGAAGCGCGCCGCGGAATGGCTCGTGCGCGCGAGGTCGAAGTGGCGCGGCAGCTCGTCGATGGCGAGCCAGCCGTCGTGCCCGCACGCATGGCCGAGCCGCGCCAGGTAATTGCAGACGGCGCCCGGCAGGTAGCCTTGCGCGTGCAGGTCCGAGAGGCTGGCGGCACCCTCGCGCTTGGACAGCGGCGCGCCGTTCTCGGCGAGCACCAGCGGCAGGTGTCCGTAGTGAGGCAGACGCATGCCGAGTGCCTCGAGCAGCAGCAGTTGCCGCGGCGTGTTGGCCAGGTGATCGTCACCGCGCAGCACCAGCGTGATGCCCATGGCCGAGTCGTCGAGCGCGTTCGCGAGAAAGAACGAGACGCTGCCGTCGGCACGACGCAGCACGAAGTCGCCGATGTCGTCCGTCAGGAAGCGCTGCGGCCCGTGCACCTCGTCGACGAACTCGACGGCGCGACCGTCGGGCACGCGAAAGCGCACGGCAGCCTGGCGGCCCACGTCGAGCCGACGGCGGACCTCGTCGGCGTCGAGCTTCAGGCAGGTGCGCGCATACCGGGGCGGCCGGCCGGCGGCGAGCTGCGCCTTGCGCGAGAACTCGAGCTCCTCCGGCGTGCAGAAGCACGGGTACGTCAGCCCCAGCTCGTCGAGCCGCGCGAGCGCGCGCTCGTACGACACGGCCCGCTGGCTCTGGCGGTACGGCGCCGATGGACCGCCGACGTCCGGCCCTTCGTCCCAGCGCAGCCCGAGCCAGCGCAGCTCCGCGAGTTGCTGTTCGAGACCGGCGTCGTGGCTGCGGCCGGCGTCGGTGTCCTCGACGCGCAGGACGAAGCGTCCGCCCTTGGCGCGCGCCGCCAGCCAGCTGAACAGCGCCGTGCGGGCGTTGCCGAGGTGCAGCGCGCCCGTCGGGCTCGGCGCAAAGCGGGTGACTTGGGGTCCTGCAGACATGGCCGCGCATCTTACCGGATACGGCCGGTCGGCCGCCGCGCAGGCTGGCCCGCGGCGGTCGGCCCGCTTACCATTTCACGCGTGTTCCCTCGCGGTGCCGGTCGCATGCCTCATCCGTCCTCCATTCGCCTGTCGCTCCTGTCCCGCTTCGCGCTCGCCGTGCTGGCTCTGCTCGTGGCGGGCATCGGCCCGGCCACCGCGCAAGTGCCCGCCGCGGCCGCCGGGCCCGTGCGCGTGAAATTCACGACCACGCTGGGCGCGTTCACCGTCGAGCTCGACAGCACCCGCGCACCGCTGAGCGTCGCCAATTTCGTGCAGTACGTGCGCGACCATCACTACGACGGCACGATCTTTCATCGCGTCATCGGCAATTTCGTCGTGCAGGCCGGCGGCTACACGGCCGATGGCATGGAGAAACCGACGCGCCCGCCCGTGGCCAATGAATCGGGCAACGGCCTGAGCAACCGGCGCGGCACGGTCGCGATGGCGCGCACCGACGACCCGCACGGCGCGACCGCGCAGTTCTACGTCAATCTCGTCGACAACCTCGCGCTCGACCCGGGTCCGACGCGCTGGGGCTACGCCGTCATCGGCCGGGTCGTCGAAGGCATGGACGTCATCGACCGGGTCGCGAGCGTGGCGACGGGCTCCCGTGGACCGTTCCCCGACGACACGCCGCTGCAGCCCATCGTGATCCAGTCCGCCGAGGTGGTCGCTGCGGCCCCGGCGCCGGCGCAGTGAACGGCCGGCGCGACAGGACCCTGCTGGTCTCGGACCTGCACCTCGACGCGTCGGTGCCCGCGATCGCACGGCAGTTCCTGGCTTTCGTCGACGGCGAGGCGCGTGACGCGCGCGCCCTGTACGTGCTCGGCGACCTGTTCGAGGCCTGGCTCGGCGACGACGATCCGGACCCCGCGGGTCGCGGGATCGTCGCCGCACTGCGCCGTCTGACCGATTCGGGCGTGCCCGTGTTCTTCATGCACGGCAATCGCGACTTCCTCATCGGCCGGCGCTTCGCGGCCGAGACGGGCGCGCGACTGCTCGCCGACGGCACGATCGTCGATCTGCATGGCGAGCGCGTGCTGCTCATGCACGGCGACGTGCTGTGCACGGCCGACCACAGCTACCAGCGGCTGCGCCGCATCCTGCGTAATCCCGTCGTGGGCTTCACGCTGCGTCACCTGCCACTCGGCGCCCGACGAAGACTCGGCCGCAAGCTGCGCGAGGGCAGCCAGATGCACGTGGGCGCCACGGCCGCCGAGATCATGGACGTGACGCCGGCTGCGGTGCTCGAGGAAATGCGCCGTGCCGGCGTGCGCACGCTCGTGCACGGGCATACGCATCGGCCCGCGATCCACGAGTTCCAGCTCGACGGTGCGCCGGCACGCCGCATCGTGCTCGGCGACTGGTACACGCAGGGCAGCGTGCTCGAGTGGCGCGACGACGGGGTGGAGCTGCGCGCGCTCGCGCGCGGCGCGTGAATCAGGCCGCGGCGCTCGCGAGCACGCGGTCGATCGCGCCGACGATGGCGGCCGCCGACGGAAAACGGTCTTCCCGCCGCTTCGCGAGCAGCCCGTCGAGCAGCGGCTGCAGGGGCGCGAGCGGCGTGGGTAGCCGCGGGATCGGCGCATTGACGTGCATGAATATGACCGCGAGCGGCGTCTCGGCGACGTAAGGCTTCTCGCCCGTCAGCATTTCGTACAGCACGACGCCGAGCGAGTAGAGGTCGCTGCGCTCGTCGAGTGGCAGGCCGTGCCCCTGCTCCGGGCTCATGTAGTGCGGCGTGCCGAAGATCGTGCCGACACCGGTGATGTCGCTCTCCAGACGCAGTTGCCGCGCGAGCCCGAAGTCGATGAAGGCCACCGTGCCGTCGTGGCGCAGCAGCAGGTTGCCGGGCTTCACGTCCCGGTGCAGCACGCCGACCTCGTGCAAAGCGCCGAGTGCCGCCGCCATCTGCCGCACGACGTTCAACGCGGCGACGGGGCCGAGACGCTCGCGCATGCGCGCGCGCAGGTCACCGCCCGGGAAGTACTCCATCGACAGGTAGAGGTGGTCGTCCGCGACGCCGATGTCGTGGATGCGCGCGATGTTCGGGTGCCGCAGGTGCGCGACCAGTTCGTACTCGCGCAGGAACCGGTCGAACGTCGTGCTGCCCTCGACGACGTCGGGCACCTGGCGGAAGATCTTGAGCACGCGCTGCTCGCCCGTGCGCCCGTCGACCGCGAGGAACACGCTCGACGAGCCGCCGACCGCGAGTCGCCGCACGCAGCTGTAGCCGCGGATGCGCACGGACCCGAAGCGGTCGGGCGGCACCTGCTCGAGCGCCGCACGCGAAGTGCCCGCGACGACGTTGTGCCGCTTCGCCAGCGCCAGCCGCAGCGCCCCGCAGAGCTCGGAGTGCTCGAACTCGGTGCGTGGCAGCACGGCGAAGGCGCCGAGCGCGCGGGCCCGCTCGGCGAGCGCGGCTTCGGCGGCCGGCAGCAGGTAGACGATCGGCGGAAAGGCCGGCCGGGCCTTCATGTCGCCGATCCAGTCGAGCCCGCGGCCGCCCTGCACGTCGTGGTCGAGCATGACGACGTCGTAGGCCATGCCGGTGAAGCCGGCGGGCAGCCGTCCGCGCGTCGCCGGCTCGTACTCGGCCGGCAGCGCGTCGCGCCACTCCAGCGTGACGTGATGCGCGAGCAGTTGCCGGTAATCCGGCCGGTCGCTCACGATCAGGGCGCGCAGGTTCATGCCACTCCTTCTCCCGCCTTCAACGCCAGCACGAGGTCGCCGACGTTGGTCAGCGTCGCCCCGGTGTGCAGCAGATCGCCGGCGGCTTCGAGGAAGCTACCCGAATCCGCGGCCGCGAGCGATACGTGCGGATCGTAACCGGCATCCCGGCCGCGCCCGCAGGTGCCGGCATCCACGATCGCGCCCGCATCCGCGGTCGTGCCGTCGATGCCGTCGGTGCCCGCCGCGAGCAGCCAGACGTCGCGGATGTCGCGGGCTTCCAGCGCGATGGCGGCAGCCAGCGCCAGATGTTGATTGCGACCACCCCGGCCCGGCCGCACCGGCAGTTCGACCGTCGATTCTCCGCCCTGGATCGCCAGCGTCCGCGGAGGCAGCCGGCGTGCCCGGGCAGCCCAGCGCGTGCCGAGTCCGGCGGCGTCGCCCGTCATCCGCACGCGGTTGCGGTGCGGTGCGTAGCCGAGCGACGCTGCCTTCGCCGCCGCCGCCGCACAGGCCATGCGGAGCGTCGCGACCATGCGCGTCCGAACACGCGGTGGCGTGGTCTGCCGATCGTCGGCACCCGCCGCTTCGAGCGCCGCCCGGACCTGTGGCGGCAGCGTCGCGGTTTCGAGCGTCTCCGCGGGATCGGGCGCGTGCAGCAATCCGGATCCGATGACTCGCGGCTCGTCGCGCGGCACGTCGGAGATCATCAAGGCCAGCGAGCGACGGTTGCCCGCCATGGCCGCGAGCCCGCCGCCTTTCAGGCGCGAGAGCCGGCGACGTATCGCATTCACCTGCGTGATGGGCGCGCCGGAGGCGAGTGCCCAGCGATTGACCTGCGCAAGGTCGTCGAGCGTGACGCCCGCCCGAGGCCGTTCGAGCAGTGCCGAGGCGCCACCGGACACCAGGAACAACAACGGCGCGTGGCCCGGCAGTGCCGCGATGAACTGCGCCACCGCTTCCCCGGCGGCGAGGCTGCGTTCGTCCGGAACGGGATGCGACGAGGTCACGATGTGCATGTGCGGCGCATGTGCACGCAGTGCGTCCGGAATATGCCCCGGCGGCGTAACGACGATACCGCCCGCGAGACGCTCACCGAGCACGTCGGCTGCGCCGAGGGCCATCGCGCCCGCGGCCTTGCCCACGGCGACGACGTGCCAGGTGCCGGACACGGGCCGCGCGGCCAGGCTGGCGCGCACGCAGCGGCGCGCGTCGACCGCGTCGAGCGCGGCGCGGAAGCACTCCAGCAGGACTGCGCGCGGAGCCGGCGTGCGAGGATCGTTCCCGTGGCGACGGGAGACGTCCGGAATCAAACGACGGCCTTGAGGATGCCGCCGCCGGCACCGCGGCGCTGCTTCGCCTGGTCGGAGCGCTCGGACTGCAGCTTGTCGAGGTATTCGGGCGTGATGTCACCGGTGACGTACTCGCCCGAGAAGCAGGACGTGTCGAATTCGCGCACGCCGGAGTCGTGATGACGCACGGCCTTCACGAGGTCGTCGAGGTCCTGGTAGATCAGCCAGTCCGCGCCGATCTGTCGGGCGACTTCCTCCTCGGTGCGGCCCGCGGCGACGAGCTCGGAGGCGGCCGGCATGTCGATGCCGTAGACGTTCGGATAGCGCACCGGCGGCGCGGCGGAGGCGAAATACACCTTGTTCGCACCCGCCTCGCGCGCGATCTCGATGATCTGCGCCGAAGTCGTGCCACGCACGATCGAGTCGTCGACCAGCAGCACGTTCTTGCCGCGGAACTCGAGGTCGATCGCATTCAGCTTGCTGCGCACCGACTTCCGGCGCTGGCCCTGCTCCGGCATGATGAACGTGCGGCCGATGTAGCGGTTCTTGATGAACCCCTCGCGGTACTTCACGCCGAGGATCTGCGCCACCTGCATCGCACTCGTGCGGCTGGTGTCCGGGATCGGGATCACGACGTCGATGTCGTGGTCCGGGCGCACGCGCCGGATCTTCTCGGCGAGCAGCTCGCCCATGCGCAGCCGCGCCTTGTACACCGAGATGTTGTCGATGATCGAGTCGGGCCGCGCGAAGTAGACGTACTCGAAGATGCAGGGCGTGTGGTGGACGGCCTCGGCGACCTGCTGCGTGTACAGCCGGCCGGTCTCGTCGATATAGACTGCCTCGCCGGGCCCCACGTCGCGCACCAGCTCGAAGCCGGCCTGGTCGAGCGCGACGCTCTCCGACGCGAGCATGTATTCGCGGCCCTTCGGCGTCTCGCGCGAGCCCATCACCAGCGGACGGATGCCGTGCGGATCGCGGAAGCCGAGGATGCCGTGCCCGAGGATCAGCGCGATCACGGCATATCCGCCGACGATGCGGCGGTACGTCGCGCTCACCGCCGCGAAGATGTCGGCCGCCGAGGCCCGCGGCGTGCCGAAACGCTGCAGCTCGCTCGCCAGCACGTTGAGCAGCACTTCGGAATCCGACGAGGTGTTGAGGTGGCGGCGATCCTCGCGCACGAGGACTTCGGCGAGCTCCTTGGCGTTGGTCAGGTTGCCGTTGTGTGCGAGGCAGATGCCGTATGGCGCATTGACGTAGAACGGCTGCGCCTCGTCGGAACTGTCGCAGCCGGCCGTCGGATAGCGGACGTGGCCGATGCCGATGTTGCCCCGCAACTGCAGCATGTGCCGCTGCTGGAACACGTCGCGCACGAGGCCCACGTCCTTGCGCATGTACAGTGCACCGTCGTGCTCGGTCATGATGCCCGCGGCGTCCTGCCCACGGTGCTGCAGCACCGTCAGCGCGTCGTAGATCTGCTGGTTGGCAGCGCTGGAACCCACGATGCCGACGATTCCGCACATGGCCGTGCCCTCAGATGCTGGCTTCGGCAGCGTCCTCGATCGCCCGCCGCCCGGTCTCGACATAGCCTCGCAGGATGGAGGCCATTTCCTGGCCGATCGGCATCAGCCTGGAGCGTTTCCACCAGGACTCGTCCTGCATGCCCGCCGCGGAGGCGAGCATCACGGCGAAACCGACGATGACCGCACCGCGCACCAGCCCGAACACCGTGCCCAGCATCCGGTCGAGCCCGAGCGTGAGCCCCGACCGCTGCACGAGGTAGCCGAGCAGGCTGCCGACCAGCCATGCCGTCATCAGCGCCGCCAGCAGGAGTATCAGACGCGCGACCCACACCTGGAGTTCGGTGCCGGCGAGCGAACCGCCGAGGTATGGCTGCAGTTCGGGCGCATACCGCCACGCGAGCCAGAGACCGGTGAGCCAGCCGAGCAGCGCGACGGATTCCCTGAGGAAACCCCGGATCGCGCCGAAGAGCATGGAGACGAGGACGATCACGACCAGGATGTAATCGACGGGAGTCATGCTGCAGCGGCGTCCCGCGGGGAAAACTGAC
>WBZL01004279.1_pt1 | contig 12497 bp, 7 predicted proteins | sample 5204291 | NCBI WGS metagenome assembly WBZL01 (sample SAMN12344345, study PRJNA552823) | activated sludge metagenome | biome: Activated sludge suspended growth; feature: Nitrification reactor; material: Wastewater; isolation source: activated sludge from nitrification reactor of wastewater treatment...
GCTGCTGGTGGAACAGATCCGACTGATCGAACGGCTCGATCCACCCGCACCACTGGTATTCCGCTCCAACCACGCGTCCAACGCTCTGGCGCTGGCCGGCACTCTACCGCAAGACCGCGAAACACTGTTGGCCCAGTTGCAACTAGCCTTGGCCGGCGGAGTGCAGCTACGGCCAGAGTGGCTACGCGGTTATTAAAAGACAGCAAGCGGCGAGAGGAGCAGACAATTACCGTACAAGGCATTCGACACCGATCCTGACCGATTTCGCCTGTTGCCCAGAGTGAACGGGCATTGATCACTCTTCGTCCCCCGTCTAGAAATAGGCTATACGTCAGATAGTTGGCCTAACAGAACCACCAGTCATTCAACAGAGTCATGACCAACCGTGCTCATGGCCATCGCCGGATTGGCCCGATCCACACTGGCCGGCTCAATATGTCCACTCCTTGAAAGTTTGTATCTACCAATCCAGGCCGATTGATAAACATCATCATTATTATCAATTAATTATAAAAAATTGGCGCAATACCTGCTTCGTCATCGCCCATTTTGCATACGCATCTCACATCCAAACGTCAGACCTGAATTTATGGCTGCCGGGGAATCTCACGACAACCATCATCCCTCATGGATGAGGATTATCACGAAAAATATCTTCCAGACCTGAGCTTGACTTGAGAGGTGAAAAATGGGTGTATGTATTCTTGATTTCCGTAGCCTTAAACGACATCTGCTGGGCATCATGGCAATTCTCTTCTTGTTGATCTCCGTGCCCGGAAAGACTACGGGCATCGATGGATCCACCTTCCAACGCTTAACCACGACTGTGACCGCCGAGGCCATCCCTGGGCAACGTATTCGACTATCCGATTTTGCGCTGAAAGCACAGGCAGCGATTAGCTTCATGCGGCCGGGTGGTCAACTTCAAGGGCCCTACGCAGCGAGCGTCGCTCGATGGTCGTCAGCCATTACCGAGTCTTTTGCCGCTTATTTGGCAGAGATCTACCAGAACGATCTGGCCAGCCTCGGCTCCGACTGGACCGACCAAGTATTGAGCCAGTTGCAAGCCGCCGGTGGATTCGTCGCGCGGCTATCCTGGGGAATTTTCCTCGATGGCACAAACCACCCTTTCGACTCGGTGGCCGTGTTCGATTCAGATGGTAACCTTCTGTTCGATACGGTCCTGATTCGCACAATTACGGCTATCGAAGCGCAACCCGACACACCGAAAGTTTTTCTCCAGGCCACCGCCAACGTCGCGTCCACCGATTCGGAGAGCGTCAGCGGTCGCTTCACGGTCAGCAATTTTGCTGGCAGCAAGACTCTGACGTATAGCGTCGCGTTAAAGTCCGAAGTAGCGCCCTATATCACTGCCGCCACCAACGATGCAGCGATGACCATGACCGCCAGCGTGACGACTGGCGATGCAGGAGGCACCGGCATTTGGCCTGTCGCCGATCCCCAGGTTTACTTTGGAACCGGCGGCAAATACGCTGTGATCAACAGCGAAGCGGCGAAAACACCCTTCAAAAGTCGGATCTGGGTTTCTCCTGATGTTTTTCAGGACGGCGACTATCGGATCTCCGGCAACGATCTCGGCAGCGGCGTCAATTTCGACTTGTCTTTCGGGGTGAGCGTCTCGGTCAAGGGCGTCGGCGGCAGCGTGGGTATCTCCATTCCGGGTCCTGGTCCGTTAATCCTGGTCGGCTCGAATAGCAGCGCATCCGAATTGTACCTGGGCAATGTGCTGTATTCGGACAATGCGGGGTTTCGATATCGCGGTAACTTTAGAAACGGTGGCAACTTCGCGCTCCGAAACTTCCTGATCCGTACCGGCGATGGAGCGGCAGAAAAAGGCAGCGTCAGCGCATCGATTCCTGTTTATATGGCCCACGAAGGTGTTGGTGTTCTCAATCTGACCGGGCAGTTAGCCGGTACCCTGAGCCCCAAGGTCGAGTATGTGCGCGGCGACCACCTCAAGCAACCCACCTATATCGTCACCGCAGACCGCCAAACGGTGCAAGTGGGCGATGAGGTCACCGTGACCGCACGAATCGCCAACAACAGTGGAGCGGTTGCCATTAAGGAAGGTCAGGCTACACTCGACATCGGTTCGCTGCGTGGCATCTTGGCTCCCAAATCAGCCACAGTGGTCAGCTTTGGAAACATCGGTACTGGCCAATCGGAATCGATCACCTTTGTCCTCGTAGCCGAAAAATCGGGGCAGATCAGCGTCCAGACCGACATCGAGGGACGCTGGGACTCGCCCGTACCGCCCTCGGTCACGTTTCAGGGAAAAGCCAGTCTTGAAAATGGCGATCCGCTTCCACCACCGGCAACTACTTGGGCTTTGGAAAGCCCGCAGCAGGGGTCATTCGAAAGTGGCGTGAGTTTGATCCGCGGCTGGGTCTGCGAAGCGCGCACAGTGGAAATCCAAATCGACGACGCGCCCCGGCGGCAGGTTGCCTACGGCACTGTTCGCGATGACACACGCACGGCTTGCGGCAATGTCAATACCGGCTTTGGCTACACCGTCAACTGGAACAGCTTTGGTAACGGCGTACATACCTTGCGCTTATTCGTCGACGGGGCGGAGTTTCAACAAGTTGCTTTCACCGTCACCACGCTGGGCGTGGAATTCCTGCGTGATGTGAGTGCCCAATACACCTTGTCAGGGTTCCCGCAAACCGGCCGCGATGTGAGCGTGCGCTGGTCGGAACCGCATCAGAACTTCGTGATCGTGGGCGCCACCCAGCCCGCGGGTTCCGCGTCCTCATCGTCCTCACCATCGCTATCCCTTGCGGCCACTGCTTCCGCCCATTTGGAAAGCCCGCAGCAGGGTTCGTTCGAAAGTGGCGTGGGCTTGATTCGCGGCTGGATCTGTGCGGCACGCACGGTCGAAATTCAGATCGACAACGAATCCCGACGGCAAGTCGCCTATGGCACCGAACGGGATGACACGCGTGAAGCGTGCGGGGGCAACGTCAATACCGGCTTTGGTTATACCGTCAACTGGAACAGTTTCGGCGACGGCGCGCACACTTTGCGTCTGTTCGTCGATGGCGAGGAATTGAGTCAGGTCACTTTCACCGTCACGACCTTGGGCGTCGATTTTCTGCGCGGCGCTAGCGGAGAATATTCGTTGCAGAATTTTCCACTGACCGGCCGGGAAGTGCGCGTACGCTGGTCCGAGCCGCACCAAAATTTTGTGATCGTGGAAGCACGTTAGCGCCAAGCTATCGAGAGGAGATAAATCAGCGTCAATTTATTGATTAATAAGATTAGTAGAGAGGCCAGGGTTCTGTTGCCCCCTCTCCAAACTGGAGAGGGGTTTTAATCGATCTCAAGCCACCTTGGCGAATGCCTCGATCACTTCCGGCGGCGCCTGGATCAGTTCGATCAGCACGCCTTCACCGGACAACGGAGTAGCGTCATTACCCTTTGGATGTAGAAAACAGACATCGAAACCGGCCGCGCCCTTGCGGATACCGCCGGGCGTGAAGCGCATTCCCTTGGCGGTCAGCCATTCTACCGCCGCCGCCAGATTGTCGATCCACAGCCCGATGTGGTTGAGCTGCGGTTCGTGCACCTTGGGCGCCTTGCCGGGATCGATCGGCTGCATCAGATCCACTTCGACCTTGAAAGGGCCAGAACCGATGGCGGCGATATCTTCGTCCACGTTCTCCCGCTCGCTGCGAAAGTTGCCGGTCAGGGTCAAGCCCAAGGTATCGATCCACAGCCGGCTCAGCTTTGACTTGTCCAGGCCGCCGATGGCGATCTGTTGAATGCCGAGCACTTTGAACGGTCTATCGGACACGGAAACCTCCTAGTGGTTGCTCTGGTCTCCCATCGGGGAGAGGGGTTGGGGTAAGGATAAGATAACAGACCTTTTCAGTATGTCATTCCACTGGGCGATTGCAACTGCAACCTATCCTTGCATGACGATTCCTGGCCGGGAATCGAGCGAATCTTCGGTTATACTTTCGCGGTACTATCAACCCCCATCGCGTTTCGATCCACCGGAGGATGCGCATGTCGAACCCACAACAAGCGGACGCGGCAATCCCGACGTTCGAGGAATTTCCCCCAACCCCTTACGAGGAATGGCGCAAGGTCGTCGATAAGTTCCTCAAGGGCGCGCCGTTCGAAAAACGTCTGGTCACCAAGACCTATGAAGAGATCGACCTCCAGCCAATGTACCGGCAGGAAGATATTGAAGGCTTGCCCCACCTGGACAGTCTGCCGGGTTTCGCCCCCTACTTGCGTGGCACCACTCCCCTGGGATATGTCGCCCATAGTTGGGACGTAGCCCAAGAGCTGCCCTACGCCACACCGGCAGCGCTCAACGAAGCCTTGCGCGCCGACCTGGCGCGCGGTCAAAACGCGATCAATCTGGCGCTCGACCGCCCGACTCTGGCCGGCGTCGATGCCGATCAGGCCGAAGCCGACGACGTTGGCAGGGGTGGCCTATCCGTTTCCAGCGTCGCCGATCTCGCTCAGGCGTTGGATGGCGTGGATCTCGAAGCGACGCCGATCTTCGTGCAGGCCAGCACCAGCGCGCTGACCTTCACCGCTCTGTTGGCCGCACTGGTCAAAAAACAGGGCAAGTCGCTCGCCAAGGTACGCGGTGCCATTGGCATGGACGGCATCTACGAGGTGATGGCCCAACTCGTCGCCTGGGCCAAGACCAACGCCCCACAATTGCAGACGATCACCGTGCAGGGCAGCCCGTACCACAACGGCGGTGCCAGCACGACTCAGGAACTGGCCTTTGCGCTAGCCACGGCGGTTGATTATGTCCGTGCGATGCAAGCACGCGGCCTCAGCATCGATGACATCGCTCCGCGCATCCGTTTCTCGCTGTCGATCGGCACCAACTTCTTCATGGAAATCGCCCGGCTGCGGGCCGCGCGGCTGCTATGGGCCAAGATCGTCCAGGCGTTCGGCGGTAACGAAGCCTCGCAGAAGATGAGTCTGCACGCTCGCACCTCGGCCTGGAACCAGACGGTTTACGACCCGCACGTCAACCTGCTACGCGCCACCACCGAGGCGTTTTCCGGCGCGGTCGGCGGTTGCGACAGCCTGCACATCTCGCCGTTCGACGAACTGGTCCGTGTGCCGGATGAATTCTCCCGCCGCGTCGCCCGCAACACCCACACCGTGCTGCGTGAGGAAAGCCACATCACCCGCACCGTGGATCCGGCCGGTGGTTCCTGGTACGTTGAAAATCTCACCGACTCGGTTGCCCGTAAGACCTGGGCGATCTTCCAGGAAGTCGAGAAACAGGGCGGGATGGCAAAAGCCCTGGAAGCCGGTTGGCCGCAATCCCAAATCGCCGGCACCGCCACCAAGCGCGCCGCCAACCTTGCCAAGCGCAAGGATATTTTCGTCGGCACCAATATGTATCCGAACCTGAAGGAAACCCGGCTCGAACCGGCACCGGTGGATGCGTGGGCAGTCCAGTCGGAACGGGCAGCGGCGCTCAAGCAGTATCGGGCCAGCGCCGACGTCGGCCAGAAGCAGACGGCGTTGGATGCGCTGGCCAAGGGCGGCAACGCGGTCGAAACCGCGATTCAAGCCGCGCTTGCTGGCGCGAGCCTAGGCGAAATCGCCCAAGCGGCGCGGGCCAACGCCAAACCCGGCCCCACCGCCAACGCCGTTCACGCCCATCGCGGCGCGCAGGCATTCGAGGCGCTGCGGCAAGCCGCGGAAACGTATACCGCCCGCATTGGCCAACGGCCGCAAGTGTTCCTCGCCACCATGGGGCCGCTGACCCAGCACAAGGCTCGCGCCGATTTCGCCACCGCCTTTGTCGGCGTAGGCGGTTTCGAGACGATCTATCCGGCCGGTTTCAGCACGCCGGATGAAGCGGCGGATGCCGCGCTGGCCTCCAGCGCCAAAGCAGTAGTGATCTGCTCCACCGATCCGACCTACCCCGACATCGTCCCGTCGCTGGTCCAGAAACTCAAGAAGGCCGCTCCCGATCTAGTCGTGATGCTGGCCGGCTATCCGGCCGACCATGTCGAAGCCTTCAAGGCGGCTGGCGTGGATGATTTCATTCACCTCAACGCCAATTGCCAAGCCCTGTTGTCAACCTTGCAGAAGAAGATGGGGGTCGCCCAATGAGTAAATCACCCGATTTCACCACAATGCCTTACGGCGTGGACTTTCCCAAGCCCAGTTTCGCCGAGTGGAAGGCGACGGTGGAAAAGGCCACCGGGAAGACCCTGGAGCAACTGGTCTCGGCGACGATGGAGCACATCGATGTTAAGCCGCTCTACACACGGGATGATATCCAGGATTTGCAACACCTGGGCTACGTCGCCGGCGTGCCACCGTTTCTGCGCGGACCTTATCCAGCGATGTACGTCACCCAACCGTGGACGGTGCGCCAGTACGCCGGTTTCTCCACTGCCGAAGAATCCAACGCCTTCTATCGCCGTAATTTAGCCGCCGGGCAAAAGGGTCTGTCCATCGCCTTCGATCTGGCGACCCATCGCGGCTACGATTCCGATCATTCGCGCGTAGTCGGTGATGTTGGCAAGGCCGGCGTGGCGATCGATTCGCTGCTGGACATGGAAATCCTGTTCAGTGGTATTCCGCTCGATCAGATGTCGGTGTCGATGACCATGAACGGCGCGGTGTTGCCGGTGCTGGCGTTCTACATCGTTGCGGCGGAGGAGCAAGGCGTTTCGCACGAGAAGCTCACCGGCACCATTCAGAACGACATTCTGAAAGAGTACATGGTGCGCAACACCTACATTTATCCGCCCGATCCATCGATTCGGATCATCGGCGACATCTTCTCCTACACGTCCAAGGAGATGCCGAAGTTCAACAGCATCTCAATTTCCGGCTATCACATGCAGGAAGCCGGAGCGACCGCTGACCTGGAACTGGGCTACACCCTGGCCGACGGGCTGGAGTATGTCCGCACCGGTATTAAGGCTGGCATGGATGTGGACACCTTCGCACCACGCCTGTCGTTCTTCTGGGCCATCGGCATGAACTATTTCATGGAAGTGGCCAAGATGCGCGCTGGGCGGCTGCTATGGGCCAAGATCATCAAGCAGTTCAATCCCAAGAACGACAAGTCGATGGCGCTGCGCACGCACAGCCAGACTTCGGGGTGGAGCCTGACCGAGCAGGATCCGTTCAACAACGTCGCCCGCACCTGCGTCGAAGCATTGGCGGCGGCGCTGGGCCACACCCAGTCGCTGCATACCAACGCCTTGGACGAGGCTATCGCCCTGCCGACCGACTTCTCGGCGCGCATCGCCCGCAACACGCAGCTTTATCTGCAAGACGAAACTGCGATCTGCAAGGTGCTGGACCCGTGGGGCGGCTCGTACTACGTCGAAGCACTGACCACCGAATTGGTCAAGCGGGCCTGGGGCCACATTCAGGAAGTGGAAAGCCTGGGCGGCATGGCCAAGGCCATTGAAACCGGTCTGCCCAAGATGCGCATCGAGGAAGCGGCGGCGCGGCGGCAGGCGCAGATCGACTCCGGCAAGGAAACCATCGTCGGCGTCAATAAGTATCGGATGGCCAAGGAAGACAAGCTGGACATCCTCAGCATCGACAACACCGCCGTGCGCGAGGCGCAAGTGCAACGCTTGCAGAAGCTGCGCGCCAACCGCGACGAGGTGAAGGTAAAGGCCTGCCTGAACGCCATCACCGAGGCCGCGAGTGCCGGCTCCGGCAATCTGTTGGAGAAAGCGGTGGAAGCGGCCCGCGCCCGCGCTTCGCTGGGTGAAATCTCCGATGCGATGGAAAAAGTGTTTGGGCGTCACAAAGCCATCATCCGCGCCATTTCCGGTGTGTACAGCAGCGAGTTCGGCGATGCTGAGGAAATCGCCACAGTGCGTAAGATGGCCGATGAGTTCGAGCAACACGAAGGCCGCCGGCCACGTATCCTGGTGGCCAAGCTCGGTCAGGACGGCCACGACCGTGGCGCGAAGGTGATCGCCACCGCGTTCGCCGACCTCGGCTTCGACGTGGACATCGGCGCACTGTTCCAAACCCCGGAGGAAGTCGCCCGCCAAGCGGTGGAGAACGACGTGCATGTCGTCGGCATGAGTTCGCTAGCCGCCGGTCACAAGACGCTGTTACCGCAACTGATCGCGGAACTGAAGAAGCTCGGCCGCGAGGACATCATGGTCGTCATTGGCGGTGTCATTCCCGCTCAGGACTACGAGTACCTCAAGGCCAATGGCGCCGCCGCCATCTTCGGCCCCGGCACGGTAATTCCCATCGCCGCGCAAAAGGTGTTGGTGGAGTTGAACGAACGCTTGGCGGCGTGATGATGTGAGATAATGAGCAGGGTGGGCGATATCCCGCCCTGCTCAACTGGTGGCGAGACGATGTAAGTGAATCTCTCCTTAATCTTTATGGGATAGCAGCCATGCCGACGGATTCACAGTTGCGCCTTGCTGTAAAACCTCAATTAGAACCACATGAGGAGTTACTGTGGGTTGGTCATCCAAATCCAAATCGAATGGCATTTACACTATCTAAAACTTTATCTTTGGGAATTTGTATATCATTAATAGTATTTTCTTATGTTTTTTACGATGAAATAAGTTATATAGTATTTGCATTTACGTCTCCAACAAGCTCTTCAAAGGAAATTGAACTAAGTGTTATTTTAATTGGATTATTAATTGGCTGTGTTACCGGCCTATTTCTTGGTCCAATCAATCTCACATATTCCTATATCAGGGCGCTGAAGACAACCTATGCACTAACTAACAAAAGAGCATTGATTATTATTAGCAATTTGAAACATTCAATTCAATCTTACAGTAGCGCAGACATTGGTATTATTGAACGAGTTGAACTAAAAAATGGAAGTGGTGATTTGATTTTTTCTCAAAAGTGTTATAAGGATAGTGAAGGTGATTGGCAAAAAGAAAATGTAAAATTTATTGGTGTTCAAAAAGTTAAATTTGTTGAAGATTTATTCCGCCAAGTGTTCAATAAATAGCACGTAGCAAGTAGGGCGGATTAGCGCGTAGGGCGGGCTAGCGCAGCGTAACCCGCCGGAATTGAATGATTCCACAACCGGCGGGTTGTAGACTTGCGCCCTGACCCGCCCTATTCCATATAAAATTAATCAGGAGCTTAAACCATTGCTCTTTGAGTGGCATGGAAAGAAAGCTGCTGCTAACAGGAAAAAGCATGACGTTTCTTTTGAAGAAGCAACTACGGTTTTCACCGATGTATTGTCTTTAACCATACCCGATCCTCTTCATTCAGAAGAGGAAGAACGTTTTGTCATCATCGGTCAATCTTCACAACAGAGAATTTTGGTAGTCGTTCACACTGATTGCGGAAATCGTATTCGGATTGTATCAGCCCGTTTAGCGACAACACATGAGAGAAAACGGTATGAAGAAAGTCAAATCTAGTCAGTCCGAGCCTGACATGCTTGATGAATACAATTTTAGTCATGGTATTCGTGGTAAATATGTCGAACGTCTACACAACGGAAGCAATGTGGTAAAACTGGATGAAGATGTTGCTGCTATTTTTCCCACTGAAAAGGCTGTTAACGATGCTTTAAGATCACTGGCTAAAATCATAAAACAGCATGAACAGTCAGTCCAGGTACGGTGATTCCTATCGTCGCGCAGAAGGTGTTGGGGAGTTGAACGAATTATCCTGACCCCCAAACACAAGTGGGATGGTAGCTCACTAAATTAGCGTAGGGCGGTAGCGCAGCATAACTCACCGGAATTGAACGCTTCTACAACCGGCGGGTTACGGACTCATGTCTACGAATCAATTATGTTAGTTGATATGAAGCCACGAATTTATATAGAAACATCTATCCCCAGCTATCTCACCTCAAGAAGAAGTCGAGATTTAATAGCTGCTGCAAATCAAGAGTTGACTCAAGAATGGTGGGACACTCGAAAAGATGACTTTGATCTTGTCATATCGGAATTTGTATCCCGCGAGGCGGCGGCAGGTGATCCTAATGCTGCAAGGGACCGTTTGGCTGCAATTGCAGGAATCCCAGAATTGAACATCACGGATGAAGTTGGTCAACTTGCTCAAATTCTAATCGAAAAAATTCCTCTTCCAGAAAAAGCACAGCTTGATGCATTACATATCGCCATAGCTACAGTACACGGCACTGACTACTTACTAACATGGAACTGTACTCATATTAATAATGCTGAACTCCGCCCTAAAATTGAAGCGTTATGCCGATTACAGGGCTACGAACCCCCTATAATCTGTACCCCACAAGAACTACTCAAGGTGTAATTATGTGGCGAGATCAAATTATTGAAGAACTCCATAAAGTTCGTGAAGAATATGCTAGGCAATTTAACTTCGATATCAACGCAATTTGCAAAGATTTTCAGGAAAAACAGGCACAAAGTGGACGAAAAATCGTATCTTTTCCGCCCCGTAAGCCTGTACTACAGCCAGAAAAGTGTATAGAACGGGTCAGCACGGCATAATCCGCCGGAATTGAACGCCTCCACAATCGGTGGGTTTTGGATTTACGTCTAAAAAAGCGCTTTTAACAACGATTGCAATCTGTATCACCCCAAGGCATATCCGATCTCCTCCGTTCAAAACCCGAGGTTTTACATTGATCATCAAATCACTAACACTACTACTCGTTGCCATAGGTGCGATAGTAATGTTGATCAGTATGATCAAGTATCACTCTATATGTCGATTAACTCAAACCCTTTTAGAAAGTGAAGAAACACAAGGAAATCGATGGTGTAAAACTTATTATACATTGACCGGTCTTTTTCTAGTAGGATATCTAATTGTATTCTTTTCATTATATTACAATATTCCGATTATCAGCGAATTGCTTACCGGAATCATATTTTTCTTTGGATCGATATTCGTATTGATCGACATTGCATTGCAGACAGGCATGCTCTCGTCAATCAACGAGAAGCATGAAAAAATAATAAAACAAAACAAACAATTGCAGAAAACCGAAGATATCACCATATTTACGTTGGCCTACTTGGCTGAAATCAGAGATCAAGAAACCGGAAAGCACCTAGAGAGAACCTCGCAGTATGTCAGCGTACTGGCAAGGGAACTTAGCCAGATGCCAAAGTACAGCTCTTACCTAACTGAGAGATATATTTCCGATATTATAAAATCAGCCCCCCTCCATGATGTCGGTAAGATTGGAATCCCAGACTCAATATTAAAAAAGAATGGGAAGCTGACTACAGAAGAATTCGAGATCATCAAACGACATTGTGAATTTGGCGCAGACATTCTTCAAACAGCAGAAAAGAAACTGGGTTTTGAATCTTTTCTCAAAATCGCCATCCAGCTCACGATGTCGCATCATGAAAGATGGGACGGCAAAGGCTATCCACTCGGATTAAAAGAAAACAAGATACCTTTATCGGCTCGAATCATGACCCTTGCCGATGTTTATGACGCCCTACGCAGTAAACGCTGTTATAAAGAGGCATTTTCTCACGAACAATCCTACGCAATTATCGTAAAAGAGAGAGGGAAACAATTTGATCCCGATATCGTCGATATCTTTATAAAGAAAGAGCAAACTTTTTCAGAAATTTCTAATATGCTCGCTGACGATCCAACACTGGGCACGCCGTTGAAGATAACCGACTCTCCCGCATCACCTCAACCTTAGTGAGTGACGATTCTGCCCATGACTAAAAAACACCACAAACCCGACTGGGTTCCAGAGAATGCTGGCGCGGAATTTACCACCTCAGTCATGGCCGGCGTCGATGGCGGCCATGACGGCATCCTCGGTCAATCAAGTGTGGCGGTACCGCGCAAGCACACGCCTCGCCGTCGGCGGCTAACGGTTGATGAGTATGTGGCCGGTGTACTGGCTGGCGACCGCAATGTCCTGGGACAAACCATCACGTTGGTGGAAAGCAACTCTCAAGCTCACTTCGACATGGGCCAAGAGGTATTGCGGCAACTCATTCCTCACACCGGCAAGTCTATTCGCATCGGCATTACCGGCGTACCCGGTGCCGGCAAGAGCACATTTATCGAAGCGCTCGGCCTGCATTTATGTGAACAAGGCCACAAAGTAGCGGTACTGGCCGTGGACCCCAGCAGCACGGTGACACGCGGCAGCATTCTCGGCGACAAAACCCGAATGGAACTGCTATCGCGCGATCTGCGCGCCTTCATCCGCCCATCCCCTTCCGGCGGTACCTTGGGCGGTGTAGCTCGTAAAAGCCGCGAAACCATCCTCGTCTGCGAGGCTGCCGGCTTCGATGTGATCCTGGTGGAAACCGTCGGCGTTGGCCAGAGTGAAACCACGGTACGCTCGATGGTCGATTTCTTCCTGCTGTTGATGATCGCCGGAGCCGGTGACGAATTGCAGGGCATCAAGAAAGGCATCATGGAGCTGGCCGATGCGCTGCTGGTCAATAAGGCCGATGGCGACAACAAGATCCGCGCCAACGCCGCCAAAGCCGACTACAACCGAGCGTTGCATTACCTCGCCCCAG
>WBZL01004281.1_pt1 | contig 12490 bp, 10 predicted proteins | sample 5204291 | NCBI WGS metagenome assembly WBZL01 (sample SAMN12344345, study PRJNA552823) | activated sludge metagenome | biome: Activated sludge suspended growth; feature: Nitrification reactor; material: Wastewater; isolation source: activated sludge from nitrification reactor of wastewater...
GGGGAATAGCAGATGCAGCAGTTGGGCGACACCAATGCCCAGAGCCAGCCCGCAGACGCCGCCGACCGCCGCCAGCGCCACCGCCTCGCCGAGGAAGATGCCGAGAATGGTGCGCTCCGGCGCGCCGAGGGCTTTGAGCAGCCCGATTTCGTTGGTTCGTTCGGTGACGGCGATGGTCATGATGGTGACGATGCCGACGCCGCCGACCAGCAGCGAGATGCCGCCCAGCGCGCCGACGGCGGCGGTGAGAATGCCGAGGATCTTCGACAGCGTGCGCAGCATGTCCTCCTGGGTGGTCAACGTGAAATCCTCACGGCCGTGGCGGGCCGACAGGGCGGCGCGCACCGCCTCGGCCACCTTGGTCGTGCTGGCGCCCTCGCGGTAGGAGATGTTGATGCGCATCAGGCCGTCGCGGTTGTACAGCTCCAGCGCGCGCGCGATCGGGATGAAGGCGGTGTCGTCGAGGTCGATTCCGAGAAACTGCCCCTTCGGTTCCATCACGCCGATGATGCGGAACTGCATGCCGCCGATGCGCAGACGCTGGCCCTGGGCCGATTCGACGCCGAACAGCTCGTTCTTGAGCTTGGGCCCCAGCACCACCAGCGGCCGCGCGTTTTCCATTTCCTCCTCGGGCAGGAAGTTGCCCGTGCCCACACTCATGCGCGACACCGTGCGCATGGCCGGACCGACGCCATAGACGGTGGTCCGGCGCAACCGGCCGTTGGCCGAGACTTCGGAATTGCCCCAGACAATGGGTGACACCGCCATCACGTCGGGCAGCTTTTCCAGGGCGCGCGCATCGTCGATGGTCAGCAGCCGCACGGTCGTTTGCAGGCCACCGGGCCCGCCACTGGCCGAGGTCTTGCCCGGCGCGATTTCGATGACGTTGGTGCCGAACTGGGTGAATTCAGCCAGCACGAAGCGATGCACCCCCTCGCCAATGCTGGTGAGCAGGATCACCGCCGCGATGCCGACCGCGATGCCGAGCAGGGTCAGGAAGCTGCGCAGCCGATGCGCGGTCAGCGCGCGCAGGGCAAGGTGGATGGCATCGGACCAGAACATGGTCAGCGCTTCGACAGGGCCTGCACGGCGTCCAGCCGCGCCGCGCGCCGCGCCGGCATCACGCCGAACAGCAGGCCGGTGCCCAGTGCCGTCGCCAGCGCGGCGATCACTGCCCAGGCCGGCGGATAAGCCGGCAGCGTCGGGAACGCCAGGCGCAGCGCAAAGGCGCCACCCTGGCCGATCAGATAGCCGAGTACCGCCCCGGTGGCCGACAGCAGCGCGGCCTCGGTAAGAAAGGCGTTGCGGATGGTGTGGCCGGGCGCGCCGAGCGCCTTCAACAGTCCGATCTCACCGGTGCGCTGTGTCACCGACACCAGCATCACGTTCATCACCAGAATGCCGGCCACCGCCAGGCTGATGCCGGCGATGCCGGCCACACCGTAAGTCAGCACGCCGAGAATACGGTCAAAGGTGGCCAGTACGGCGTCCTGGGTGATGACAGTGACGTCCTCCTCGTTGTCGTGGCGCGCCTTGACGATTTCGAGCGCCTCGTCGCGCGCCGCCTGGATCGCTTCGCGGCTCTTGGCCTCGACCAGGATGCGGAACAGCGTGTTGGTGTTGAACATTGCCTGGGCGGCCGCCACCGGCAACACCACGACTTCGTCGGCGTTCATGCCCAGGCCCTGGCCCGACTGCCCCATGACGCCGATGACCCGGTAGCGGCGGTCGCCGACGCGGAGCATGCGGCCCAGCGCCGGTTCGCTGCCGAACAGCTCCTCGCGGATTTTGGCGCCCAGCACCGCCACCGACGAAGTCAGGCCGGTGTCGCCGGCCGGCAGGAAGCGCCCCTGGGCCAGGGCCAGGTGGCGAATTTCGAGATACTCGGCCGTGGTGCCCACCACCGTGACGTCCTTCAGCTTGCCGCCATAGGATGCCTCGGAGGTACCGACGGTGATCGGCGCGGTGCGCAGCACGGAAGGCGCCCGCTGGATGGCCCGGGCGTCGCCGACCGTCAGGTCGCGCGGCGTGCCGGTGATGGCGTTGGCCGGGTTGAAGCCGCCGGTCTGCGAGCGGCCGGGCAGGACGATGACCAGATTGCTGCCCAGCGAGGAAAACTCATTGATCACATAGCGCCGCGCGCCATCGCCCAGCGCGGTGAGCATCACCACCGCCGCCACGCCGATGCTCATGGCCAGCACCATCAGGACGGTGCGCAGCGGCGAGCCGGTGGCGGAGCCGAGGGCGAAGCGGAATACGTCGGCCGGCCGCATCAGGCGGTCCCCGTGTCCTTCGCCTTGCCGCCGTCCGCCATCATCACCTGCCGCCGGGCGCGGGTGCCGAGCACCGGGTCGTGGGTGACGACGATCAGGGTCACACCGTTGGCATTGAGGCCCTCGAGCAAGGCCATGACGTCCTCGCCCGTGGCGCGGTCGAGGTTGCCGGTCGGCTCGTCGGCCAGGATCATGGCCGGCCGCATGATGGTGGCGCGGGCGATGGCGACACGCTGGCGCTGGCCGCCGGACAGCTGGTCGGGCCGATGGCCGGCGCGGCTGGCCAGGCCGTAGTCCTGGAGCGCCCGGGCGACCCGGCTATTGCGCTCGGCGACCGGGATGCCGGCCAGCATCATCGGCAGGGCCACGTTCTCGGCGGCGGTGAGCCGGGGCACGAGATGAAAGCTCTGGAAGACGAAGCCGATGCGCTCGCGGCGCACCCGTGCCTGCTCTTCGGCGCTCAGCGTGGTCACGTCGCGGCCCTCGAGGCGATAGGTGCCGGCGTTGGGGCGGTCGAGCAGGCCGAGCAGGTTGAGCAGGGTCGACTTGCCGGAGCCGGACGGGCCCATCACGGCGACATATTCGCCGGCCTCGATGGCCAGATCGATGGCGTGCAGCGCATGCACTTCGCTGTCGCCAAGGGTGAAAACCCGCTCGATACCTTTCAGCTCGACCTGTGGCATGGTCACTTCTTGGCGGGCTTGTCGTCGACGACCGCGCGCACGCCGGCCTTGACCCCTTCCTTCTCCAGCGAGGTGACGATCTTTTCGCCCGCCTGGAGCCCCTCCAGGACTTCCGAGTACTCCCAGTTGGCGATGCCGGTCTTGACCCGACGTTCTTCCAGCACGCCGTCGTCCGGGCGCAGCACCAGCATGCGACCGCCTTCCTGGATCGCCGCGGTCGGCACGCGCAGGACATCGTCCTTCACCGCCAGAACGATCTCGACATCGGCGCTGTAGCCGACCAGCAGTCCGCCGGCTGCCGTTGGTTGGTCGAAGTCGACTTCGACATCGACCGTGCGCGCCTGCTTCTCGACAGCGGTGACATAGGGCGCCACGCGCCGCACCTTGCCGGGAAAATCGCGTTTGGGGAAGGCGTCCATCTTGATGCGCACCGGCAGATCGGCCTTGATCTTCGGCGCGTCGACCTCGTCCATCGGCGCTTTGATGTACAGGCAGGATTCATCGATCAGGTCGATCGCCGGCGGGGTCGGCACGCCGGGCGGCGAAGGTGTCGAATACTCGCCCAGTTCGCCGACGATCTTGGCCACCGTGCCGTCGAACGGCGCCACCAGCGCCACGCGGCGCTGCTCGACGCGCGTCGCCGCCAGCTTCGCCTCCGCCTGGCGGACGTCGGCCTTGGCGGTCTGGCAGGCCGCGCTCTTGGCGTCCGCCTCGGAGCGCGTCTGGTCCTCCTTGGATTCCGAGACGAAGCCCTGCTTGCGCAGCCGCGTGGTGCGATCGGCTTCCCGCGTCGCGTTGGCGGCGACCGTGCAAGCCTCGGTGACACGCCGCCGGGCCAGCTCGACCTGCGTACCGGCGAGTTCCTGCTGCGCCTTCTGGTCGTCGTTCCAGAGTTTCAGCAGCAACTGGCCCTTCTTGACATGATCGCCCTCCTTGACGCCGAGGTATTCGATGCGGCCGCCCAGGATGGTCGACAACTTGGTGCGCTGACAGGCCTCCACCGAACCGGCGCGGGTATTGGCGATCGAGGCCTCGACACGTCCCCGGTCGACCTCCTTGATGGCCACCGCGATCGGCTTGGGCCGGCTGAACCACCAGAAGGCGGCGCCGACGGCAATGGCGACGAAAAGCATGACCAGCAGGCGAACGGGGAGTGGCTTCATGGCCGAGCGGTACCGGACGAACGATAGCGAGGCCGCAAATTCTACGCCCCGCCGCTCCCTTACAATGTCGGCCCGGCCCGGTTGTCCGGTCCCATAATCATCATTTCATTTCCGGAATATCGCATGCGCCACTTTCTGTTCATCCTGCTCGGCTTGCTCGCCGCCGCCGCGCGCGCCGACATCAGCCACATCGACAACGAGGAACTCGCCCGCCTGCTGGCGGCCCGGGTACCGGTGATCGACATTCGCACCGAAGGCGAATGGAAGGAGACCGGCATTGTCAAGGACAGCCGCCTGATGACCTTTTTCGACGAGAAGGGCCGTGTCGACGCGCCGGCCTGGCTGGAGAAACTCAAGGCCGTCGCCAAGCCCGACGAGCCGGTGGTGGTGATCTGCCGCACCGGCAACCGCACCCAGGTCGTCGCCCGCTATCTCGATCAGCAGGGCGGTTACAGGAAGGTGTACAACGTGAAGAACGGCATCGTCGGCTGGCTGAAGGACAATCGGCCGGTAACGCCGGCGGCGCCGATGCTGGCGGCGTGCAAGAGCAACGGCCAGTGCTGAACGCCTAGTCCGGCTCGGCCAGCCGAGCGAACCGAGGTCGCGGAACCGCCGCGACGCGCCGACACGCCGAGGCGCTAGAAAGGGTGCGCGGTAATCAGCCGCGGAAACTTCGCGTTTGTCTCAAGCAGCCAAACGGTCCTGATGCAGGGATTCGAACCGTCGGGCGTCACCAGCGTGCACTCAACACGGAATCGGACGCCCCATTTGTCTTCGGTCACCTTCTTGACCGTATTGGTCCTGCCATGGGTCAGCAGCGCGTCGGAAAATTTATTCCATGAGTCGGCCGTGAATCCGCGGCCCAGAAAGAACTTGGCTTTCGAGGTTCCGTCGGTGTGATCGATGTTCAGCAGATAATCGACAATGCGCTGTCGCGCCACGACAGCCTTGTCGGCGCCCGGCAGGTGAAGCGCAGCGGTCATGCCGCTCGCTCCAGGTCCGAGGCGTCGAGCGTCACCACGTCCATGCCGTCGCCCAGGTCGCGGAACTCCACGGCATAGGCTTCGCCTCCGCCATAGACAAAGACCACGGTGCCTTTCTCGCCCGCCCGGATCAAATAGCCTTCTATCTCGACGTCGCGCGTGACGCGCACCAGCGAGAATTCCGGAAAGACCGTCCCGCTCAGCAGTGCACCGAGTTGCTGGCGCACGTCGCAACCCCGTTCGTCGCGCTCAACGGCAAACAGGAACAGGTTGCCGCTGACCTTCGCCCAGTAGTCGCCGACCAGCCGCTTGTCCCGGGAATCGTCGTTAGTCTTGTAGCCGTCGCCCTTGTACTCGACGACCAGGTGGCGTCCATCAACCAGTTCGCAGACGAAGTCGGGGTAGAAGTTGTGCACCGCCGTCGGCAAGCTGAACGAGAACTCGCTCTTCGGCAAATTGCGTACCCAATGGCGTATCGCCGGGTGCTCGTCGATGGCGACCGCGCACCAATATTCATGGTCGGTTTGCTTCGGCGGCGGATCATTGAGCTCACCGATGACGCCGTAGTAATGCTTGCGGAAGCGGTAGCGCCCTTGATAGTAGGGCGGCTGGGCGGGATAGCGCCCCGGTTCGAAGCGGAAGGCGTAGTCGCCGTCGATGCAGGCGCACGGGTTGTCGCCCAGCAGAGCCAGTTGGAAGCCGGTCTTCTGGGCCTCGCCGCGCAACGCCGCCAGACGTTCGGCCAGGCTATCCGCCAGCTGGTTGCGGTGGCGCACCAGTGCCGTCAGCGAATAGTTCCGCTCGCGCATCAACCAGCGCAGTACCCTGCCGAACCAGACCACCCGCTGGGCCTTGGTGATTCCCGTGGTGTGGAGGCGTTCGTCGAGCCAGCGCACGAGATCGGTTTCGGTGACCTCCGTCGGTACCAGGTCGAGGTTCACGTGGTAGACCGCCTGTTCCTGCTCGATGCGCAGATGCCCCTTGTCCATGTCCAGCAAGTAGGGCTTGCGATCCGCCCCCGGCACGAACGTCGGCAACTCCGGCGTCTGCTCGGCCAGCGAGAAGCCCGCCAGATCGATCAACGTCTCCTTCTCGGCAAGGTCAAGATCGTCCTGCTGGTCGCCGAAGCGCAGGCACAGCATGGGCAGCGGACGGAAGGGCACGCCGCGCAGCGACGGCGACGCCAGTGCCTGGTGCCGGAACTCGAAACGATCCAGCGCGGTTTCCAGCGACTCGCGTGCCTTCTTGTCGGTGACCGCATCGACCAGCGCGGCGCGCATCTCCGGGCTCGGTGGGGCACTCATCCTGAGCGCCACGTTGCCGTCACCCCGCGCCTCGAAAACGACGCCCGTCGTTTCGGAGAGCGTCAATGCCGCTCTCACCGCCGCCGAATCGGGCAGCAGCCATTCCATCGGCGGCGCGTCGAGCAGGCCGGTGCCGGCGCCTTCCGCGAACAGCGGTGCCGTGGTCGGAAACACCGCCTGCGCGGCCTCAAGTTCCTCGAAGCCCATCGCCACCAGCTTGTCGGCCAGCGCGTTCGCCACCTGCATGGTCTGCGCGCTGGCAATGTGGGCATAGGCGCGGTTGAGCAACTCGTTCTTGCGCCGCCGCGCATAGGGCATGCGCAGCACGCGGCCCAGCAACTGTTCCATGTCCTTGCTGGAGCCAATCTTCTGCAGGGAGCAGAACACATAGGCGAAGGAGCAGTCCCAGCCTTCCTTCAACGCCTCGACGGTGATGACGACTTCCACCGGGCAGGCCGGATCGAAGAGATTCACGCCATCCAGTTCGCGCTGCGTGCCCGTGGCGACGGCAATGGCGGCTTCGGCCACATGTTCCTGTTCGACGAGGTGCGCGCGCAGCTTTTCGACCGTCACTTCGCCGGCCTTGTCCTCGGCTTGCAGCAGCAGGATGGGACGCAGATAGTCGTCCTCGTTCATCGCTTCGGCCGCCAGCCGCTTGCGTGTCAGCAGCGCGTCGCGCACCGCCTCCTGCCAGTTCGGATGCGCTTGCAGCACGATGGGCAGCTTGATCATCTGTTCGGCCTTCAGCACCTCGGCCGAGACGTGGTAGAGCACGTTGCTGCGATGCGAGCCCTTGCGCAGGGGCGTCGCCGTCATCTCGATCAGCGCCGCCGGCCGCAGCCGCGCAAAGGTCTCGTAGCTGAGCGCGCCGCGCGCGTTGTGCGCCTCGTCGATGATCACCACCGGCTGGTGCCAATACATCAGGTTGGCGAAGCTGCGCTTCACCCGGCCCAGATCGGCCTTGGATAAATACGGCTGGGCCGCCAGGTCCTTCTCGGCGACGCGCTCGAAACCGTCCAGCTCGGGCGCGCGGGCGAAATGCGGCTCGAAGGCTTCCTTGTAGGCGTATACGTCGCGGCCGGAAGTATCCTCGACGCGCAGCGTTTGCAAGGTGCCCACAACGACGATGGTCTTGCCGCCGAAATCTTGCGGGCGGAGTTGCTCGCACTCGGTAATGTCCAGCACGCGCAGGCCGTCGACGCCGAAGTGCTCTTCCAGTGCTTCGCGGTAGGGGTGGCCCGGTGCGCGCAGTGCGTTCAGCGTCTGCTGGCGGATCGTATTGGTCGGCGTCAGCCACAGCGCCACCGGCCGATCCTGGCCCGTGTAGTGGTGCGCGGCGCAGGCGATGGCATGGGCGCCAAGCAGCGTTTTGCCGCCGCCGGTGGGAATGCGCAGGCAAACGTAAGGCGTGCCGGCGAAGCCTTGCGACAGATAGGGCGCGATGAAGTCCGCCGGCAGTTCCTGTTCGATCAGCGTCTGGCGGAAGGCGGCATCCAGCGAAGCTTCGCTGGTCGCGCCGCGCGCCAGGTCGAAAAAACGCGCCAGGGTGTCGATCGCCTCGGTCTGGTAGTGCTTGAGGGTCAGGCTCATGGTCAGCGCGCCTTGATCTCGTAAGGAATCTGTTTGAAGGCGACACCCGCCGCCGTCAGACGGCGGGGCGACAGCCGGCAGGATTCGCCGAACATCCGCCACGGCCCCGCATGGTCGGGCAGCAGCGCCTTCAGCGCCGCCAGCACGGCGCCGGTCAGCACATTGCCGCCGGCCGGCCGGCGGTCGCCGAGGATGCCGTTGTAGAGCAGGGCGTAGGCCGTGCCCTCGAAAATGCCCAGCAGCGGCGTGCCACCACGGCCACTTGTCCATGGCGTGCGCGTTTCCTGGTACCAAATCCATGCCGCCAGCGTGTCGAACTTGATCCCCGGGTTGATGCCGCCGTCGGCCAGGAACACCGGCTCGCCCAGCGTGAAGAACCGGAAGCCGCCGCCGCCCTGCCAGCCCACCGCTTCGGATATCCCGCCCTGTTCGCCATCGACCACTTTCTGCAAGCGCGGCAAGCAATGCGTCTTCGCATGCTCGCCCATCTCGATGCCGATCCAGCGCCGGCCCATCTTGTGCGCCACGGCGGCTGTCGTACCGGAGCCGAGGAATGAGTCCAAGACGAGGTCGCCGGGGTTGGTGGCGATGTGGATGATGCGATTTAGTAAGCCTTCCGGTTTCGGGGTCTCGAAGGCCGCCTTTTCTCCAAATAGCTTCTCAATTTCTGAGCTGGCGTGCTGATTGAACCCGACGTCACCCCAGACGGATGGCGTGGTCATGCCCTGCTTGGCTTCGGATGCGAACAACTTGCGCATAGGCGTCTTTGCAGTTCCCTTTACACCCCAATAGAGTCGTCTATCGGCCTGGAGTCGTTCCATTTCGTCCTTGGCGTGGCGCCAACATGTACCTTGGCGTGGCCAGACCTCTTCACCGGTGTAGGGGTTCTTCAGGCCGTAGTAGAGACTTTCGACAAATCGCCCCCCTTTGCCATTCGCCGTAGTGTCAATCTTGCGGAATGGGCCGCGGGTGTCAGGCCCATCTGGCTCGGTGAAAACCTGATACTCCGCATTCGCTTTTTCAGTACGGGGCATCAAGTTAAAACACTCCTCGGCAATGGTCTTCTTGCTTTCGGTTCGTCTGCCTCTTGCCCAAACCAAAATGTGCTCATGTACGGCACCGATACGACGATCGTTTGGAGGACCGTCTCGTTTCTGCCACGCTACGTCAAGTACGAAATTGGTCCGCCCGAAAATCTCGTCTCCTACCACCTTGAGGTAATGCGCCTCGTTGTCGTCGATGGAAACCCAGATGCTGCCGTCCTCACTGAGCAGTTCGCGTAGCAGCTCCAGTCGGGGGTACATCATCGACAGCCACTGGCTGTGTTCGAGATTGTCGTCGTAATGCTCGAAGGCGGAGCGGGTGTTGTAGGGCGGGTCGATGTAGATGCACTTCACGCGGCCGGCGAAGAAGGGCAGCAGGGCCTTCAAGGCTTCGAGGTTGTCGCCCTGGATCAGCCAGTTGTCGGCCGCCGGGTCGCCGTGAATGCTATCGGCGTTGAGCAACCGATACGGTACGCCAGCGGCGGATTTGACGGCGTGGGATTTGTGCAGCCAATCGAGAAGCGGCATGTGGCGTGAGCGGAAGTTGGCGCGACGACGCGAACGCCAATTCTATGTCATGGCTCGGCCGATCCAGCGGTCTGGAACCTGCCCGGCATCCGAGGCACGGCCTTGCGCCAGCGGGCGGCGCTCACACACCGCCCAGCCAGAAGGCCACGTCCATCTTGAGGAACTCGTCGTAGGGCACGTAGTGCGAGCCATCGCAGGAGAAGGTGAGGCCGACGATGCCGTTGAAGATGTTCAAGGTCCCGGTGCGCAGGTAGAAGGTCTCGTCGACGAAGCGCAGCGAGCGCAAGCCGTCGAGCACGGCGCGGATGCGCTCCTTCGGCACCAGCGCGCTCGACGGGTACGGCTGCTTGCGGAAGGCGAGGCAGATGTCCGGATTGGTCAGCGACTTGATGTCGAGCAGGTGGTAACGGAACGGGTCGTCCACCGTCCAATACACCGCCCGGCTGCTGGAAAAGTGCAGCATGATGTGGTGCATGCCATGATCGACCATCAACTCCTCGACCACGCCGAGCACGGTGTCGATCTGGCGGTCCATCTCGCTCTCGGCGCGCGTCTGGTGGAACACCGCGCCGCGGATCGCCGGGTCGCCACGCATCTGCCGCCACTGCGTCTGTTCGTCGATGCTCTGGCGCGTCAGCGGCAGGTCGTGCAGGAAGAAGTCGGCGCCGACGAAACCGAGCGCCCTACCCGCTTCGTCGCGCACCAGCTGGATCGCCGTCAGTCCCGGCCGCCGCTCGCGCAGCGTGATGTAGGCGCGGGACAGCAGGAAGCCCGAGGCCGGCTGCGCCTCGCGCATGTAGGGGCGGTGCGAACGGTCACGACCGAAGTCGGCCTCGACGAGACCGCGCCGGCTGACGTTGTCGGAAATCTGCACGCCGTTGGTGTCGACCACATAGAGGTAGCGGCAATAGAGCACCGTCGAGATCATGCGGCCAAGGACTTCGTCGAGCTGGTCGCGGTCGCCCCACACCTCGGCGCAGGCACGCGCCGCGCGGCGCAGCGGCTCTTCCAGCAGGCGCTTCAGTTCCGCGCGCTGGCGGGCGACGACTTCCTCGAGCGAGTTTTTCGGCATGCCTAGCGCGCGACCAGCAGGCGCAAGCCCAGCGCCACAAAAACACCCCCGGCGAGGCGGTCGAGCCAGACGCTGACGCCGGGCTGGCGCGCCAGCCGTTCGCCGAGGCGGCCGGCGAACCAGCCGATGGCGCCGAAGATGATCACGGTTTCGAGCGTGAACCACAGGCCGAGCTGGGCGATCTGCCAGCCGGCATGACCGCGCGCGGTATCGACGAATTGCGGCAGAAAGGCGAGGAAGAACAGGATCACCTTCGGATTGATGGCGTTCGCGAGCAGCCCCTTGAGGAACAGCCTGCCGGGTGGCTCGCCAGCCGCTTGCGCCGCCACGCCGGTCGGCCGGGCGTCACGAATCGCCCGCAGGCCCAGCCAGACGAGATAGAGGCCGCCGGCGATCCGCAGCGCCGCGGCGGCGGCCGGCGAGGCGGCGATCAGCGCGCTGACGCCGAGCGCCGCCAGCAGCGTGTGGTTCACGCAACCGAGCGCGCAGCCCAGGCCGAAAGCAACGCCGGCCCGGCGGCCGCGCGCCATGCCCAGCGAAAGCACCATGAGGTTGTCCGGCCCCGGGGCGAGCGTGATCAGCACCGCGACGGCGAGGAAACCCGATAGCTGCGGCAGCGAGAGCATTAAGTCGGACGGCATGGCGCGTATTGTGACATCCCCGCCCCGGTAGAATCGCCGGACTCCACTCGGCGAATCGCCCCATGCCCTCCTGGTTGTTCCGTCTCGCCGGCGCCCTGGCCCTCGGCTTCGGCCTTGCCCACGCGGGCGCCAGCGCCGAAGTCGTACTGCGCGACGACCGCGGCGAGACCGTGCGCCTGCCGCAGGCCGCGCGGCGCATCGTCAGCCTGGCGCCGCACGTCACCGAAACGCTCTTCGCGGCCGGTGCGGGCGGGCGCCTGGTCGGCGTCGTCGATTACAGCGACTATCCGGAAGCGGCGCGCCAGTTGCCGCGCGTCGGCAGCCATGCGCGGCTCGACCTCGAAGCCATCGCGCGGCTGGCGCCCGACCTGGCCGTCGGCTGGGTCACCGGCAACAGCGCCGCGCAAGTCGCCAAGCTGCGCGCGCTGGGCATCGCCGTCTATCTCGCCGAACCCGGGCGCATCGACGACGTGGCGACCAACCTGGAACGCTACGGCGAACTGGCCGGCACGTCGGCGGTCGCGCGCGCCGCCGCCGCCGACTTCCGCCACCGCCTGCGGGAATTGCGCGACCGCTACGGCGCACGGCCGAAGGTGCGCACCTTCTACCAGATCTGGCAGCAGCCGCTGATGACCGTTGGCGGCACGCAGATCATCAGCGATGTCATCCGCCTGTGCGGCGGGGAGAACGTCTTTGCCGAGCTGAAGGCGCTGGCGCCCACGATCGGCATCGAGGCCGTGTTGGCCGCCGACCCCGAGGCCATCGTCGCCAGCGGCATGGACGAGGCGCGTCCGGAGTGGCTCGACGACTGGCGCCAGTGGCGCACCATGACGGCCGTGCGGCGCGACAACCTGTTTTTCGTCCCACCCGACCTCATCCAGCGCCACACCCCCCGCCTCGTCGACGGCGCCGCCCGGCTCTGCGCGCATCTCGACACGGCAAGAGGACGACGGGGACCGTAGGCGGTGTACCGCGACGACTGACTATCAGGGAGCAGCCGGGCGAGGAAGGTCCGCCGGCCACCCACCGCCCAGTCGACGAAATGGTTCGGCGAGCGACGGCACACCGGTCGGCTGCCGTCGTGGGAACTACTGGAACCCGCGCCGGTAGTGGATCGCTTCGGCGACGTGCGCGCCGCCGATATGCGCGGCGCCGGCCAGGTCGGCGATGCTGCGCGCCACCTTGAGAATGCGGTGATAGGCGCGCGCCG
>WBZL01003780.1_pt1 | contig 12483 bp, 11 predicted proteins | sample 5204291 | NCBI WGS metagenome assembly WBZL01 (sample SAMN12344345, study PRJNA552823) | activated sludge metagenome | biome: Activated sludge suspended growth; feature: Nitrification reactor; material: Wastewater; isolation source: activated sludge from nitrification reactor of wastewater...
GATGATCGGCCGCGATGGGCGGGTGCGGGTGATGGACTTCGGCCTCGCCTTCGCGGTGGGGGGCGTCGGCGCGGACGACGATGAGGCGGCGCGGGCGCTGGCGGCGAGCGGGGAGATGGCGGTCCTCGGCGTGCGCGTCACCCTCGCGGGGTCGATCCTCGGGACGCCGACGTACATGTCGCCGGAGGGCCTGCGGGGCGCGCCCGCCGACGCGCGCTCGGACGTCTACTCGTTCGCGGTCACGCTCTGGGAGGCGCTCTTCGATCAACTGCCGGTCGACGGCGCCAGCTTCGCGGCGCTGCGGGCGAACGTCGTCGCCGGGCGCCGGCGGGCGCCGCCGGCGGGCTCGCGGGTGCCGGGGTGGCTGCGCCGCGTCTGCGAGCGGGGCCTGGCGACGGACCCGGCCGCCCGCTCGCCGTCGATGGACGCGCTCCTCGAGCTGCTGGAGCGCGGGCGCTCGCGGGCGCGGGGGCGCCGGCTCCTCGCCGGGGTCGCCAGCATGGCTGTCCTTTCGGCCAGCATCGTCGGCGGCCTGGAGCTCCGCCGGCAGGCGCGGGTGGACGCGTGCGCGGCGGCGGGCGCGGCGATCCACGAGGTCTGGGGCGAGGCGGCGCGGGGGCGCCTGCGGGCCGGGCTCGTCGCCACCGGGGCCGCGAGCGCGGAGGACACGTACGGGCGGATGCTGCCGTGGGTCGATCAGTGGAGCGAGCGGTGGGCGACGTCGCGGGCGGCGGTGTGCCGGCGCGCCGAGGTCGACGGTGAGTGGTCGCCGGCCCTCCACGCCCGCGCGAGCGCCTGCTTCGAGGAGGCCCGGGCTGCGCTCTCGAGCCTCCTCGACGCGCTGGCCGACGCGCCGCCGCAGGCGCTCTGGTTCGGGGTGACGGGGGCGGCGAGCCTGCCCTCGGTCGACGCCTGCAGCGACCCGGCGCTCCTCGAGCGTCGGTCGGCGCCGCCGCCGGGCCTCGCGGCCGAGGTCGACGCGCTGGGCCGCGAGCTGATCGCGGCGGTGGGGCTCGAGGAGGCGGGCCGCTACGCCGAGGCGCGCGCGCGGGCCGAGGCGCTCCTGGTGCGGGCCGAGGCGCTCGGCTACCCGCCGCTGACGGTGCGGGTGCGCGGGCAGCTCGCCGGCCTCGCCGCGCGCCTCGGCGAGCCAGTGGCGGCCGAGCCCGCGCTCGCGGCGGTCTTCGTCGACGCCGGCGCGCTCGGGGTCGACGACGTCGCGCTCGACGCGGCGAACCGGCTGGTCTTTGGCGTCGGCTACCTGGGCGCCCGCCCCGACGAGGGGCTCCTCTGGGCGCGGGCGGCGGAGATGATGGTGCGGCGCCTCGGCGAGGAGTCGGGGCCGCGGGGCGCGGCTGTGAAGAGCAGCCTCGCCAACGTGCTCTACGCGCGCGGCGACCTCGAGCGCGCCCAGGAGCTCTTCGAGGAGGCGCTGGCGATCAATCAAAGGGCCCTCGGCGCCTCCCACCCGCTCATCGCCGACAGCCTCACCAACCTCGCCGACGTCCACTACGCGCGCCGTGACTACGACACGGCGCGCGGGCTCTACGAGCTCAGCCTCGAGATCTCGGCGGCCGCGCTCGGGCCCGCCCATCCGAACCGCGCGGTCACCCTCAACAACCTCGGCAACCTCCACCTCGCCCGGGGTGACCACGCGGCGGCGCGGCCGCTCCTCGAGCGGGCGCTCGGGATCTTTGAGGTGACCCTCGGCCCCGATCACCCCCAGCTCGCCAACACCATCGACAACCTCGCCGATCTCGACCGCCTCGCCGGCGACCTCGATCGGGCCGACGCCGGCTACCTGCGCGCGAGCGCGCTCGTCGAGGCCTCGCTGGGCGCCGAGCACCCGATGCTCGCCGGGCTCCTCGTCGACCGCGCCGAGATCCGGCGACGACGCGGCGACACGGACGGCGCCGCCGCCCTCCTCGACCGCGCCCTCGCGATCCGCGAGGCCGCCCTCGGCGCCGACCACCCCGAAGTGGCCGAGGTCCGCGAGCGCCTCGCCGAGCTGCGCCGCGAGGGCGCCGGCGGGGAGTGATGATTGCATCGCCGCGAAGCGAGCGAAGGTCATCCGAGATCAAATGACACGACGCCGCCAGATCGCGGCCGATGGACGTCATCGCGTGCCCCCGGGATCGCGGGGTGGTGCCACGAATGATTCGATCGAGTGGTCGGACGAGCGTGAATGTCGTCACCGTGATCGTCGATGCACGTGACACTCCGAGGCGGCGGACGGGCGTGGAGACCCGATCGCGGGGATGCTCCTCGCCCGTGCGGGCGTGACTGTCCACGGGGAACGAGCGGGTCGCCTGCGGCGTTCGGGGCGGGGTGGGGCGGCGGTGGGACGCCCGCGGAGCACGCGCTCGCGATATGCGCCCGCGCCCCCTCAGAATCGACCGCCGAGCGCCAGGCCCTGGACGGGTCCGGCGATCGGCGCCAGCACCGGCGCCCGCTCGAGGCGCCGAGCGCCTGTCTCATGGGCCAGGATCATCGCCAGATCGAACGCCAGGAGGAACGCCCCCTGGAAGATCACCGCCTCCCCGTATCCGCGCACCCGCGCGCTCTCCCGGTCCTTGCCGATCTCCCACGTCGTGTAGCCGCCGACGACGTAGCCGACGTCGAGCAGGGCGTTGACCGCGAAGACCCGCTGGGCGCGCGTGATCGCGGCGTCGACCTGGCGTGGGCCCGCGGCGCCGGGCCGCTCGCGGCGGGCGCTGCGGAGGCCGATCGCGCCCAGGGTGAGGTTCACCGTGTTCCACGCCCAGTTCGCCTGGTGGAAGTAGCGGGCGTCGCGGCCGACCGGGACGACGAGGTTGCCGATCGCCCCGCCGATCAGGTTCGCCGCCGCCCAGCCGGTGAGGACGCCCATGCCGGCGAGCTGCACGCGGACGCGGCGGCGATCGACCTCGACGTGCGTCGCCGCGGGCGTGGAGGGGGGCGCGAGGGCCACGGCGCCGCCGGTCGGCGACGGTGCGTCCGCGAGGGCGAGGGCGAGGGCGAGGGCGAGCACCTCTCGCGGGGGTACGCCGCGGCGCGCGGCGCTGTCAACCGGGCGCCAGCGCGAGGGCGACGCGCAGGCTTGGCGCGGGGCCGCGGCTCGCTGGACGCCGGCGCGGTGGCCGGCCTACGCTGACGAGCGCCGATGGAGATCCGATCGTCGATCCACCCGCCGGAGCTCCCCGGCACGCTCCAGCCCAAGATCGCGCCGACGCTCGTGGAGGACACGCTGGTCCTGCCCACGCCGGCGGGGAGCCCTCCGCCGGCGGCGCCGTCGGCCGCGAGCGCGCCGACGCAGCCGACGCAGCCGACGCAGCCGACGCAGCCGAGCACGGCGAGCACGACGGTCGCCGCGGCCGTCGCCCCAGCGTCCAGCGAGCCGCCGACGCGACCGCTCGCGCCGGGGGAGGCGTTGCCGCGCTTCTTCGGCCTCCTCCTGGAGCTCCGGGCCGAGGTGCAGAACCTCCAGGAGTCGATGGCTCGCCTGCGGAGCGGCGCGGCGCTGGTCGACGCCGACGCGCGGGCGGCCGAGCTCGCGGCGGCCCTCGCCGAGGGGGAGTCGATCGACCGCCGCAACCGCTCGCGGATCGGCGGCCTCCTCGCCCGCCTCCGCGGGATCATGGAGGGCGAGCCGCGCCTCCACCAGTGGTGCGCGGACCAGGTGATCCACGTCGAGAACTGCTGGGAGCGGGCGGAGTACCACCTCGACCGCCTGCGCGAGCTCGTCGGGCAGGGCAAGGCGAGCGACGCGGCGGTGCTGGCCGGCGCGATCGAGGTCGCCGCGCGCCTCCAGAAGATCACGTTCATGGCCGCCTACCTGACGGTGCCGCAGCGGGTGAACGACCACCTCGGCCAGCTCCGGATCGGCCAGGCCCTCGACTTCCACCGCGACTTCGGCGACGAGCTCCCCGACGCGGCCGACCGCCACAAGCTCCTGGTGACGATGCGCTCGCACCCGAACGAGATCCACGGGGTCATCGACGTCGAGCGCGGGCTCATCTACAAGACCGCGAGCCAGCGGCGCCGCCAGGTGCTCTCGCTGGTGATGCAGGCGATCCTCTTCCTCTTCGGCTTCGGGATCTTCGCGGTGCTCCCCGAGGTCGGCGCCTGGAAGGAGCTCAGCGACCGCGCGCTCCTCCTCGAGCGCTACCTCTTCGTCGCCATCGGCGCGGTCCTCCACCTCTCGATGTCGACGCTCAAGCAGCGGCGGAAGGGCGGCGAGGACGACCTGATGGCGCTCGACGACTTCCTCCTGTGGATCCACGTCCGCGAGGTGGCGATCGCCTGGACGGTCTTCTCGGTGTGGATCGGCGCGATCGGCCTCTCCTTCGTGTCGCCGCAGGCGACCCCGGAGGCGGCGCTGATCGTCGGCTACAGCCTCGACTCGTTCATCGACGTCTTCCTCCTCCGCTTCGAGGCGAAGGCGGGGTCGGTGGCGAAGTCGCTGGCGCCGCGGGGCTGAGCGCCGGCTCAGGCGCGCTGGCGGAGGAGGTCGGCGGTGACCTGCTCCTCGCGGGCGGCGCCCTTGGCGATCGCCTCGCTGATCTTGCGCTCGATCATCTTGCCGAGGACCGGCACCTTGATCTCGATCTCGCCGGTGGTGACGATCTCGGCCGCGGCCGGGCCGGCGGCGACGAGGGCGATGGTCCCCTCGGCGCGGGCGCGCTTCTCGAAGCCCCGCTGGATCCGCCGCCAGGTGCCGCGGCGGGTCTCTGGGTCGATGCGCCAGATCATCGTGCCGACGTTCTCGTCCTGGCCGGGGTTCGGCGGGTCCTCGGTCTCCATGGTGAGGACGACCGCGCCGGGCTCGTCGACGCGCGAGGCGCTCGCCCGCGAGGAGCCCAGCGCCCGCGCGCGGGCCTCGAGGAAGGCGGGGTCGGTGAAGGCGGCGTAGAGGGCGTCGACGCCGACCGGCACGCGGACGCGGTTCGAGAAGGTGGCGGTCATCGGCCTACTTCTCCATCCCCTCGAGGAGCACGGGGTCGCTCTGCTCGTCGAGGTGGGGCTTGCCGGCGAAGTCGATGTAGTGGCCGGAGCGGTTGGCCTTGGTCTCGAGGTAGAAGCGGTTGTGGGGGTTCGGCGGGAGGAGGTGGGGGATCCGGCCGGTGACCTCGACGCCGTGGCGGGCGAGCTGGGCGATCTTGTCGGGGTTGTTGGTCATCAAACGGATCGAGTGGAGGCCGAGGCTGCGGATCATGTGGGCGGCGATCGAGTAGTCGCGCTCGTCGTCGCGGAAGCCGAGGGCGAGGTTGGCCTCGACGGTGTCGAGGCCGCGGTCCTGGAGGGCGTAGGCGCGGATCTTGTTGATGAGGCCGATGCCGCGCCCCTCCTGGCGGAGGTAGAAGACCACGCCGCGCTCCATCGCCGCGATCCGGACGAGGGCGGCCTCGAGCTGGTCGCGGCAGTCGCAGCGGAGCGAGCCCATCACGTCGCCGGTGAGGCACTCGGAGTGCATCCGCACCGGCACGTCGCGCTGGCCGATCACGTCGCCGTGGACCATCGCGGTGTGCTCCTTGCCGTCGCGGTTGTTCCAGAAGGCGACGATCTTGAAGTGGCCGAAGCGGCTCGGGAGGTCGGCGACGGCGGCGACGCGGACGCAGATCCGCTGGGCGCCGAAGCCGTCGCACTCGTGCTCGCGGTCGCGCTCGACCAGATCTTCGAGGGTCATGAGGGTCTTCGAGAGGGGCGCTGTCATGGGGAGGGCGCTGTCATGGGGAGGGCGCGGGCGCGGGGTCCTGGAGGAGGCGGCGGGCGAGCTCCTGGCCGGAGAGCCAGGCGGCCTGGGCGCCGCCGCCGAGGCCGAACGCCTCGCCGGCGAGGCCGAGGCGGCGCTCGTCGTCGACGTGGAGGAGGAGCGGCCCGGCGAGCTGGCTCGGGCCGTCGAGGCGGGCGTAGCGCCAGCGCTGCGGGTAGACGAAGGCGAGCTCGTCGGTCGGCGGCAGGCCGAGGCCGGGGCCGGCGGCGGCGAGGAGGGCGGCGCTCCACGCCTCGGCGGGCTCATCGAGGTGGGCGCGCGACCAGCGAGGGGTCGCCTGGAGGACGAGGGCGTGGCAGCGCGGGTGGGTGCGCTTCCGCGAGTCGTGGGCGACGAGGGTCAGCGGTCCGTCCTCCGGGTAGAGGATGTCCCACGCCGGGGAGGCGCGCTCGCTCGGGTAGCCGACCACGAGCGTGAGGCAGGGGACCGTCACCATCAGGCCGAGGAGCTCGGCGGTCGCCTCGATCTCGGGGCCGGGCGGGAGTCCGCCGAGGAGAGCGAGGGTCTGCGGCGCCGGGAGGGCGAGGACGATGTCGGGTGCGTGGATGACGCCGTGTTCGGTGGTCACCGCGCCGGGGGCGACCGCGAGGGCGCGGGTCTCGAGGCGGAGCTCGAGGCCCTGGGCGAGGTGCTTGGCGAAGGTGGTGAGGCCGCTGCGGAGGGCGAGGCGGCGCTCGAAGCGGGAGTAGGCGCGCGGCTGGCAGGGACGACCTGTCCCTTCGACCAGCACGGGCCACTCGACGAGGTCGCCCGGGTAGGCGGCGGCGGCCTCGACCGCGGCGAGGAAGTCCGGGTCGCCGCCGTGGAGGAAGGCGAGGCCGTGATCGACGGGCTGGCTCGGGTGCTCGCCGGCGGCGGCGGTGAAGCGGCGGGTGGCGCAGCGACCCCCGACCCCGCGCGCCTTGTCGACGACGATCACCCGACGGCCGGCGCCGGCGAGGGCGCTCGCGCAGGAGAGGCCGGCGATGCCTGCGCCGACGACGAGGACGTCGACGCCGCGGTGGGGGGGCGTGAGCACGCGCGGATGGTAGCGCAGGCCCCCTGGGCTGGCGAGCGGCCGCCATGGGCCGATCTGCGGCGGTCTGCGGCGGAATTCGGGCGGGTGCGGGGGGCGTGGTCGGGCTCACGGGCTCGGCGGATCGCGGAGCGGGCGTGTGCCGGTGGGGGGCGCCCCGGCGTTCGGAGCGGGCGGATGAGATGTCCCGAGGGTCAGGTCGGATCAGCCCCGCGGCGGCGGCCGTGGAAGAGGCGCTCCCAGGTGTGCTCGACCGGTGGCGGCGAGGCGTCCATGGTGCGACCGGGGGCGCGCATGCGGACGCGGAGGCGGCGGGCGCGGGGCTCGACGAGGATGGTGTGGACGACCTGATCGTCGATGCGCAGGGACTCGCCGAGGCGCCAGAGGTCCTCGCGCGTGAACTCGCCGCCGGCCGCGCGGGCGCTGCGCTCGATCCGGCGGTAGCGCGAGCACGCCTCGGGCGGGGCGAGGGCGCGGAGGTGGTTGGTGGCGGCGAGGGCGGCGGGGCCGAGGGCGGAGGCCTCGTCGGGGCCACGGACGGCGACGCCGGCGGCCTCGACCTCGACGATGCGGGCGGGGGCGGGGCCGCTGGTGGGGCCGGCGGGCTCGACGAGGTGGACCAGGTAGGAGCCGGCGTGGGTGGCCTCGCGGAGGGCGGTGACGACGTCGTCGCCGGTCGAGCGGCCGTCGCCGTCGTGGTCGCGCTCGGCGAGGGCGGCGCGGAGGAGGAGGTTGGCGGGGGAGAACCCGGCGAGGGCGCGGGCCCGCGATGCACCTGACCCGTAGGCCATGTTGAAGAGGGCGGCGACGCCGGCCTCGTTGACGCAGGAGAGGCAGCCGAGGTAGCCGGCGAAGGCGACCGAGACCACCCGCTGGGCGCGCGGGTCCTGCGGGTCGAGGGCGAAGATCACCTGGCCTTCGAGCAAGGTGGGGTGATCGGCCCAGTCGAGGTTGCGGACGATCGCCAGGTCGCCGGCGAGGGCCGGGTCGGCGCGGGTGGCGGCGCCCCAGGCGGAGACCGAGGAGCAGCCGATCGCCACCCAGTCGGTGAGGGCGTTGACGAAGAGGAGGTCGGCGGGGGTGAGGTCGCGGCCGAGGCCGGGGATGAAGGCGCCGCCGGCGGCTCTCATGCCGTCGATGACGCCGGCGGCCTCGTCGCGGAGGGCGGGGGCGATGGTCGCGACGCGATCGAAGTGGGGAGCGGCGGCGGCGAAGGCGGAGGGGGGGAGGGCGGCGAGGGCGTAGCCGTCGACGAGGGCGATGATCGCGTCGCGGAGGAGATAGCCGTGGGCGTGGCCCATCTCGGCGGGGGTGCCCCAGAGGTGGAGGACGCGCTGGCCGTCGAGGGTGGCGAGGGCGCCGGTGGGCGGGCGCGGGGCGAGGGGAAGCGCGGGAGGGGAGGGCGCGGGGTCGGTGCGGGGCGCCGCGGCGGGCTCGGGGCGCGCGGGCGCGGGCTCGGCGGTGGTGGGGGGCGGCGGCGGGGCGCAGGCGGCGGACGCGGGCGCCGCGAGGGCGAGGGCGAGGGCGACGCGGGTGTATGTCCGAAGAGACATGCAGTCCTGAGGGGTCAGCGGCCGGCGAGGAAGCCGAAGCGCTGGAAGAGCGCCTCGGGGGTGTTGCGGACGATCGCCAGGATCGGCCGCCAGAACCACGGGACGTAGGCCTCGCGGGCGCGGCGGGCGATCGCGCGGTCGATGCCGTGGGCGGCGCGCTCGGGGTCGACGAAGAGGCGGCTCTTGGGGTGGTCGACGGTCATCGGCGTGTCGACGGGGCCGAGCTTGATGGTGGTGACCTGGACGTCGGCGCGGTAGAGGCGGCTGCGGAGGCCCTGGAGGTAGAGGCCGAGGGCGCCCTTGGCGGCGCCGTAGGTGTAGTTGCGGGGGCGCCCGCGATCGCCGGCGACCGAGGTGATCACGGCGAGGGCGCCGGATCGCTGGCGCTCGAGGGCGTCGGCGAGGGGGAGGAGGAGGGCGACCACCGAGAGGTAGTTGACGCGGGTGATCCGCTCGGCCTCGGCGAAGTCGCGCTCGCTGGCGAGCTGATCGCCGAGGTCGCCGTGGGCGATGAGGACGAGGTCGACGCCGCCGCCGAGGGCGTCGATCGCGGCGGCGACGAGGGCGGGGGCGCCGTCGGTGTCGGCGAAGTCGGCGACGGCGGTGGTCACTCGCTCGTCGGCGGCGCAGGCGGCCGCGACGGCGGCGAGCTTGCTCGCGCTGCGGCCGACGAGGTGGAGGCGATCGCCGCGCCGGGCCCAGCGGACGCAGAGGCGGGCGGCGATCGCCGAGGTGGCGCCGAGCACGATGACCCTTCGCATGGGCGAGGACGATAGCCGCGGCGGCGCGGCGTCGCCAGGCGCTCTGCGGGGGCTCAAGAGGCGTTGCCGGGGCGGCCGCCCAGGCCCATCGCGCCGAGCATCGCCGACTGGACCTGCGCGCAGGCGGCGTTGATCGCCTTCACGCCGGCGCCGCCGCCCGGGTCGACGACGGTGCGGAGCGGGCGGGTGCCGGCGGGGGCGTCGATGAGCTCGACGACCGCGTCGGCGATCCGCTGGGGGTCGGGGCCGCCCTGGGCGAGGCGGTGGCGGAGGCCGCCGGCGAGCTGATCGGCGAGGCCGGCGAGGGGGCCGTAGCCGGCGCCGCGCTCGGGCTCGGCGGGGCCGCGGGAGCCGTCGAGGAAGCCGGTCGGGTAGGCGCCGGGCTGGAGGATCACGGCGTCGATGCCGAGCGGGGCGAGCTCGTAGTGGTAGGCCTCGGCGAGGGCCTCGAGCGCGAACTTGCTGGCGCAGTAGAGGCCCATCACGGGCATGACCAGGCGGCCGACGCCGCTCGAGATGTGGACGATGAGGCCGGTGCCGCGGGCGCGCATGGCCGGCAGGACGGCGCGGTTGACCCGCTGCGGGCCGACGACGTTGACGTTGAGGACGTCGGTGAGCTGGGCGGGGGTGAAGCCCTCGCCGAGGCCGAGGAGGCCGTAGCCGGCGTTGTTGACGACGACGTCGAGGCGGCCGCCGGTGGCCTCGAGGAGGGCGGCGACGGCGGCGTCGACCGAGGCGTCGGCGCCGGGGTCGAGCTCGATCGGGTGGATGGCGCCCCCAGAGGCGTCGCTGAAGGCGCGGAGGTCGGCGGCGACCGCCGCGTTGCGGCCGGCGAGGTCGCGCATCCCCGCGTAGACGCTGTGGCCCCGGGCGGCGAGGGTGAGCGCCATGAGCCGACCAAAGCCCGCGTTGGCGCCGGTGATGAGGATCGTCTGCTGGGTCATCGTGGGGAGACGGTATCACCGCGTCAGCGCGCGCGGACGATCGCGTAGTCCAGCCAGGCGCCGACGTAGTCGGGCGGGAGAGGCGCGCGCGGCGGGGGCGTCCGCTCGGCGCCGGCGCCCCAGAGGTAGTAGTGGGCGCCGTCGAACTCGACGCGCCGCCATTGGCCGGGGGCGTCGATCCGGGCGGCGCCGCGCTCGAAGGTGACGCCGAAGCGGCGGGTCCGGTAGGCGCCCTCCCGGGTGACGCCGAGGGGCGCGCCCTCGCGGACCTGCCATCCCTCCGGCTCGAGGTCGACGGCGAGGAGGAGGGTGCCGTCGTGCGCGTCGATGACGAGGCGGCAGCGGCGGTTGGGCCCGCCGCCGCCGCACTGGACCCGCGAGGTGACGGGGTCGCCGACCCTCAGCGGCGGCGGGAGGGCGGCGGGGGCGATCACGTCGAGGCGGGCGAGGGGGCCGTCTTTTGGTCTGAGTTCAAACTTCCAGGTGACGAGCTCGGCGCCGCCCTGGGCCTCGCGGACCACCGAGGCGACGACCGCCGGGTGGCGGCCGACGAGGCCCTCGTCGGCGCGGTGGCTGGCGACGTAGCCGACGATGGCGGCGGGATCGACGAGGGGTTCGCTCGGGGCGAGGGACGGCGGGGCGGGGGCGGTCGCGGCGGCCGGTGAGGGAGGGCCCCGGTCGTCGGGTGCGGAGGATGATGGGTCGGCGCGGGGCCCACAGGCGACGAGGAGGGCGAGGAGGGCCGGGGCTCGCACTCCGGCGAGGTGGCCACGTCGCGGCGGCGGCGTCAAGGCGGGCGGGCGGGCGCGACCGCGGCGTTCTTTGCGGGCCAGGGGGGGCGCCGATGGTCGGCGCGGCGACTATCATCCCGCGCATGCGACGACGCGCTCGGCGGATCATCCTCGGGACCCTGGCGCTCGCGTGCGCCTGCGAGCCGACGCCGGCGCCCGGGCGCGGTGACGACGTGGCGGCAGCGCCGGCGCCGGCGCCCGACCTGCGGCGCTGCAAGCCGGCGCCGGGGACCACGGGCTCGCCGAAGACGCTGGACGAGGCGGTCGCGCTGGCCAACGGGCTCCCCTTCCCGGTGACCGCGGAGTGCTTCGTCGAGGCGCTCGATCGGCCGCTGGAGATCGAGGCGACCAAGAGCCGGGCGAGCCTCCAGCGGGCGGAGGGCGAGCGGAGCCCGCGGGTGTTCATCTGGGGCGATGACGCGCTGGTGATCTCGGTGGTGCTCGACGGGCCGGCGCGCGACCTGGTCGAGTTCGGCCAGGTGGTGGGGCCGCGGCGCTCGATCAAGGCGGAGATCGAGTTCCCGCTGCGCGAGCCGACGTCGACGTCGGCGGCGCTCGAGCGGGTGCGGAACCCCGAGCACCCGCGGATCACCCGCTGCTTCGTCTGCCACGACCAAGAGGAGGACGAGGCGGGGATGGGGGGGGCGCGCTCGTCGGTCGCCCTGCGCCCGCGCAAGGCGACGCTGGTGGACGTGGCCTCGCTGGCCGGCGAGCACGCGCGCTGCGATCGCGCGGCCGAGCCGGCGCGCTGCGGCTGGCTCGACGCGATCTTCGCCCACGGGCCGGTGGAGCACCGGTCGTTCGACGCCGAGCTGCCGGTGTTCTAGCGGGGGACGGGGCGAGGCGGACGATCTGTCCTTTGGGACAGGAAATCACCGGGAGGTGAGACGCCGAGGTGCGGCTCGCCTCACGGCGGCCGGACCTCGGGCGTCGACGCCGGGGGGCGCTACTTGGGGTCGTTGCAGACGGCGATCGGCCCGACCTTGTTGTTGTCCTCCTTGCACTCGTTGAGCGCGCCCTTCATCATGCCGTCGTCGTCGACGACGGCCCAGATGTTGGCGGGCTCGACGTTGTTCATCGCCTCGAAGGCGACCTGCTCGGAGGCGCCAGGGGTGAGGGGGTTCTTGGTGGTGACGGTGCCGAGGTAGCCGGCCTGCTCCTCGTAGAACGACACCTTCACGCCAGGGCCGACGCCGAGGCAGCCCTTGTTGGTGACCCACACGGTCATCTTCAGGTTCGGGCACGCCATGAAGTCGGTCTTGAGGTCGTAGACCTGGAGGTCCGGCGCGCAGAAGGCGTCGCCCGCGTCACCCTGGGCGTTGCGCCGGTAGCTGTTGTAGGGGTCCTGGGCCGGGTACTCCCAGTTGTTGGGCTCGGGGTTCGGGACGGAGCCGAGAATGCCCACGTTCGTGATGTGCGGCCTTTGGGGTGATTGGGGCCGGAATTCGCGGGAATTCGGGGGTGGCGAGGGGATCGATCCAGGATCGATCCAAGGGCGGGCCGAAGATCGATCCAAGATCGATCCAAGCGGGGAGATCGCGTGGCCGCGCGGCGGCCGCGGAGCGGGGGGCAGGGCGGGTCCGAGGCGGCGGCCGGCGGGCCGGGGGCGCGCCACGGGGAGGCGGCGCCCGGGGTCGCTGCCGCGCGCGGCGATCGGGGGGCGCGTC
>WBZL01004283.1_pt1 | contig 12483 bp, 4 predicted proteins | sample 5204291 | NCBI WGS metagenome assembly WBZL01 (sample SAMN12344345, study PRJNA552823) | activated sludge metagenome | biome: Activated sludge suspended growth; feature: Nitrification reactor; material: Wastewater; isolation source: activated sludge from nitrification reactor of wastewater treatment...
CTTCCCCTACTTCGGCTTCTGCGAGATCCTCGTCGACTTCTTCAAGGGCCGCGAGACCCAGAGCGACGCCCACCCCCTCCCCGACCTCGGTGACCTCGCGCCCGACCTCGTCGGCCTCTTCCCGCCGCTCGGCGAGATCGAGGCGCTGCGGCCCGGCGGCGGCGAAGGAGCGGCCGCCCCGCCCGCCGCCCCGCGCACCATCGACAACCGCCTCCAGCTCTTCGAGACCCTCGCGCGCGCGCTCGCCCGCCTCGCCGCCACCGGCCCCCTCGTCCTCATCTTCGAGGACATCCACGCCGCCGACGCCTCGATCGAGGCCCTCCACTACGTCGCCCGTCGCCTGGTCGCCACGCCCACCCTCATCATCGCCACCTACCGGAGCTCCGAGGTCGACCGCGGCCACCCGATCCACCGGATGATCGAGGACCTCAAGGGCTCGCGGCGCTTCGCCTCGCTCACCGTCGGCTCGCTCTCCCGCACCGAGCACCGCCAGCTCCTCACCACCCTCCTCGGCGACGCGCCCGTCCCCGACGCCCTCGCCGATCGCCTCTACGAGGCCACCGAGGGCAACCCCTTCTTCACCCGCGAGGTCGTCCGCTCGCTGGTCGCCGCCGACGGCGGGCAGGCGGCCGACGCCTGGACCCTCGTGAGCCCCAGCCACCTCTCGAGCGCGCTGCCGGCCACCATCCAGCAGGCGATCGACCGCCGGATCGAGCGCCTCCCCGACGACCTCCGCGAGGTCCTCGCCTGCGCCGCCGTCCTCGGCCGCTCCTTCGACGCCCGCGACCTCGCGGAGCTCGCCCGCGACCACAGCGACCTCGACGAGGCGCTCGATCGCCTCATCGAGGAGGGCCTCCTCGAGGAGGATCGGGCCGCCCGAGGCGACCGCCTCTCCTTCCTCAGCGGCATGGTCCGCGAGGTCCTCTACGCCCAGATCCCCCGCCGCCGCCGCCGCGCCCTCCACCGCCGCTACGCCGCCTACCTCGAGGGCCGCTACGCCGGCCGCCTCGAGCGGGTCTACGCCCAGCTCCTCCACCACTACGCCGAGGGCGACGTCCCCGAGCGCTCGGTCCACTACGGGATCCGGGCCGCCCGCCTCTCGCTCGACGCCTTCTCCGCCGACGAGGCGATCCGCGCCGCCCGCACCGCCCTCGAGTTCCTCGACGAGGAGTGGGAGGGCGAGCCCGCCGCCGTCGGCGAGGTCCGCGAGATCCTCGCCGCCGCTCATCGCATGGCCGGCGACCTCGACGCGTCCCTCCGCGAGATCGAGGCGGCGATCGCCTGCTACGACCGCCTCGGGCTCGCCGAGGAGCTCCTCCGCGCGCTCCTCCTCGCCGCCAAGACCGCCTGGCAGGCCCGCCGCACCGACGACGCCCGCCGCTGGGTCGACCTCGGCATCACCGCCGCCCGCGCCCGCGCCGCCCACGACGCCCTCGGCAACTTCCTCGCCCTCGCCGCCACCCTCGCCAGCCTCCGTGGCGAGAGCGACCTCGCCGCCGAGCACCTCCGCGAGTCCGAGTCCCTCGGGCGCGGCGGCCCGCGCCACGATCAGGGCCCCGCCCCCGAGGTCGGCGGCCGCCTGGTCGTGGCGATGACCTCGCCCTCGCTCGCCGCCGAGCCCGCCGCCCTCCAGACCCAGGAGGACGCCGAGCTCCTCGCCAACGTCTTCGAGTCGCTCCTCACCACCGACGAGGACGGCCACATCATCCCCGCCCTCGCCGAGCGCTGGGAGCCCCGCGACGGCGGCAGCGCCTACCTCTTCACCCTCCGCGCCGGCGTCCGCTTCCACGACGGCCACGTCCTCACCGCCGACGACGTGGTCCTCTCGCTCGAGCGCCTCACCCGCCTGCGGAGCGGCGCCCTGCCGCCGGCGATCGCCGCGATCGACGGCATCGACGAGGTGCTCGACGGCGAGGCCGCCCGGATCCGCGGCCTGCGGGTGATGGACGACCTCCACCTCGAGGTCCGCCTCTCCCGCCCGCTCGCCATCTACCCCGCCCTCATCGCCACCACGAGCGCCGCGATCTGCCGCTTCTCCGACGCCGACGCCGCCGCCGGTCGCCTGGCCGCCGGGACAGGTCCATTCCGCCTCACCCACACCGGCGTCCGCTCGACCGTGATCGAGCGCTTCGACGACCACTGGCGGGGCGCCCCGCCCTACCTCGACGCGATCGAGTTCCGCTTCGTCGAGAGCGCCGCGGCGATGGCCCAGGGCCTCCGCGTCCGCGACCTCGACCTCATCCGCGCGCTCGCCCCCGAGGACGTCGACGACGAGCCGGGCCCGGTCGGCGGCGCGCGGCGGGCCCTCGAGGGCCCCGTCAAGCTCACCTACTTCGCCATCTTCAACGCCCTCCAGGGCCCGCTCTGCCGCCAGATCGAGGTCCGCCACGCGCTCGCCCGCGTGGTCCCGGTGCAGGAGATGGTCTGGCAGGCGCTCGGCCGCTTCGCCACCCCCGCCTCCGGCCTCGTCCCGCCCGGGATCCTCGGCTACGACCCCGGCCGCCGGCGCGCCCGCCTCTCGGTCGACGAGGCGCGCGCCCTCCTCGCCAGCGCCGGCGTCGCGCCGGGCGCCCGCCTCCGCGTCCTCGTCTTCCCGGTGATCGTCGAGCGCTTCCGGGCGATCCTCGACGCCCTCTGCGGCCACTGGTCCGCGCTCGGCCTCGACGTCGAGGTCGTCCGCCTCAACATGGCGACCTTCATCGCCCGCGGCACCATCCCGCCCGACATCGACGTCGTCCTCCTCCGCTGGGGCGCCGACTACGACGACCCCGACGACTTCACCTACGGCAACTTCCACGGCCAGACCGGCCGCTGGCGCCACTGCTTCGCCTCCTCCGAGGCCGATCGCCTCCTCGAGCGCGGCCGCACCGACGGCGACCCCGCCGCCCGCGAGCGCTGCTACGGCGAGATCGAGGCCCTCCTCGCCCGCGAGGGCGCCGTCCTCCCCCTCTTCCACGCCGTCGACCACCGGATCACCAGCCCCGAGGTCCGCGGCGTCCGCCTCCGCGGCTCGCCGCCCTTCGTCAACTACGCCGAGGTGTCGAAGGTCGCCAGCGCCCGCCGCCGCCGCGACTCGCCCGCCGGCCCCGTGATCCGCGTCCCCATGCGCGGCCAGGTCGCCACCCTCGACCCGATCCACGGCGGCTACGCCGAGCACAACGAGGTCCTCCCCAGCGTCTTCGAGTCGCTCACCCGCCGGATCGGCGGCGCCCAGATCGTCCCCTGGCTCGCCGAATCGATCGAGGTCCTCGACGGCGGCATGGCCTACCGCTTCCGCCTCCGCCGCAACATCACCTTCCACGACGGCCGCCGCCTCACCGCCCGCGACGTCCGCTACTCCTTCGAGCGCCTCCTCACCCGCGCCGACACCACCGATCGCTGGCTCTACGCGCCGATCGCCGGCGCCCGCGCCCTCCTCACCGGCGAGGCCCACGAGCTCACCGGCCTCCACGTCCACTCCGACCACGAGGTCGTGATCGAGCTCGTCCGCCCGCTGGTCTACTTCCCCGGGCTCCTCTCGCACTCCGTCGCCGCCATCATCCCCGAGGGCGCCGACCTCCGCGGCAGCCGCTGGAGCGAGCAGCCGGTCGGCACCGGCCCCTTCCGCGTGGTCTCCTTCGAGCCTGGCCGCCGCCTCGAGCTCGAGCGCGCCCCCGGCTACTGGCGCCCCGGCTTCCCGCGCTCACGCTCGCTGGTCTTCCACTTCGGCGCCTCGCCGGCCGAGATCCGCTCCGGCTTCGAGTCCGGCCGCTACTCGGTCGCCGGCGAGCTCGTCCCCGAGGACGTCGAGGCGCTCCGCCGCGACCCCACCTACGCCTCCGGCTACCAGGAGACCCCCTCCTTCGCCACCTACTTCCTCGCCCTCAACACCCGCCGCGGCCCCCTCGCCGACGTCGCCCTCCGCCGCCAGATCGTCAAGGCCCTCGACCGCCCCCGCCTCGCCCGCCAGGCGATCGGCCGCCTCGCCAGGCCCGCCCAGGGCATGATCCCGCCCGGCCTCCTCGGCTACGAGGCCGAGCGCGGCGGCCCCTCCCGCGCGATCGACACCCCGCAGCCGGTGGTCCGCGACCTCGAGCTCACCGCCCTCGTCCACCCGGTCTTCCTCAGCGAGTACAAGGCCTACTTCCGGCGCCTCTGCGAGACCCTCGGCGTCCTCGGGATCCGCCTCAAGATCCACGAGCAGACCCACAACTTCCTCGACGTCCCGCGCCCCGAGGAGGTCCTCGACCTCGGCCTCACCCGTTGGATCGCCGACTACCCCGACGCCCACTCCTTCGTCGGCCTCCTCCACAGCCGCGAGGGCCTCCTCGGCACCTTCTGCGGCGCCGAGCGCTACGATCGCCTCCTCGAGCGCGGCCAGACCATCGCCGACCCGCAGGCGCGCCACGCGATCTACCGCCAGATCGAGGACATGATCGCCAGCGACGCCGGCCTCGTCCCCCTCTTCCACCCCCAGACCTACCGCTTCGTCCGCCCCGAGCTCGGCGGCCTCGAGCTCTCCCACGGCGGCCCCGTCGTCGCCTACGACGAGCTCGAAGTCGCCGGCGACGAGGGGTAGGGCCCCTCGCCCCGGCGCCGCTCCCCTGGCGCCCGCGGGTCGTCGCGCGCGTCAGGGGCTCCACGGACGAGGCGCCTACCAGGTGATCTTCACCTCGCCGTTACCCATCCGCACGCCGGCCATCGTCGAGCCGTTCATCACCCCGCCGAAGTACGACGAGCCGCCGCCGCCGCCGCCGCCGGGCCAGGCGCCGCCGCCACCGCCGGGGCCACCCGCCCCGCCGCCGCCGCCGTAGTAGCCGCCGCCACCGCCGCCGCCGCCGGAGCCCGTGAAGCCGCCGCAGCCGATCTTGCCGTCGCCGCCGCTCCCGCCCGCGCCGATCGCCCCGACGACCCCGGCGCCGCCCTGCGCGCTGCAGTTGCTCGCGCCGGTCCCACCGGCGCCGCCGGCCGCGTCGGTCCCTCCGGCGCCGCCCGTGCTCGTGCCCCCGCAGTTGCCGCCGGTGCCGTTGGTGCCCGCGGTCCCGGAGACCCCGCCGGACCCGCCGCCGTTGCCGACCGTCCCGCCCGAGCACGACCCCTGGCCGTTCCCGGAGCCGCCGCCGCCGCCGCCAGCGACCAGGACGCGATCGGCCAGATCCCCGGCGCCCGTACGCACGTCCGAGGCGCCGCCGCCGTTGCCGGCCTTGTTCGGCCCGCCTCCCCCCGCCGCGCCGCCGCCGTTGAAGCCGTTCATGCCGCCGACGGTGATCTTCAGCATGTCGCCCGGCGTGACCGCGAGGGTCCCCGTCGCCTGGCCGCCGAGGCCCGAGGTCCCGCCGGGGCTGCCCGGGTTGCCCTGGGCGCCGAAGGCCTCGATGGTCAGGGTCGAGACGCAGGTCGGGACCTCGAACATCTCGGCCTGGCCGGTGAAGGTGAAGGTCTGCTCGCCGGGCATCGCGTCGAGGAACGTGACGTCCACGCAGGTCGGCTCGGAGACCCCGCACTCGGTCGAGTAGGTCACGCACACCTGGCCGGGCGTGTCGCCGAAGTCGACCGTGACCATCGTCGTGCCGAGGCCCTCCGAGACGACCGCGCCGTCGGGGACCTCCCACGTGTAGCCGGTGGCCCCGGGCACGTCCGGGATCATGAACTTCCCGGTGCCGCCGGCGCAGATCATCGTGTCGCCCTCGAGCCCATCGGGCGCCGGCGGCGGCGGGGCCATCACGCAGCCGCCGTCGGCGCACATCGAGCAGGCGTCGCAGGGCATGTCACAGCCGCCGCAATGTGCGTCGTCGGTCTGGGTGTCGACGCAGGTGTCGCCGCAGGCCATCTGGTCGCCGGGGCACTCGATCATGCAGAGCCCGCCGGCGCAGAGCTCCCCGGGGTCACAGGGCATGTCACAGCCGCCGCAGTGCTCGACGCTCTGCGAGACGTCGACGCAGGCGCCCCCGCACTCGACCTCGGGATCGACGCAGCCGCCGGTGGTCGTGTCGGTGGTCGACGTCGAGGTCGACGTCGACGACGTGACCGCCGTCGTCTCGGCCGTCGTGCTGGTCTCGGTCGTGGTGGCGGTCGTGCTCGCGGTCGTCGACGAGGTCGACGCCGTGGTCGTCGACGTCGACGAGGTCCCGTCGGTGTCGGTGCCGGTGGCCGACGACTCCGAGGTCACGGTCATGTCGCCGCTACACGCGACGACGAGGGCGAGCAGCATCAGTGAGGGGCGATAGCGGTGGGTCATGCAGGAGGCTCCTTGAGTTCCGAACACCATAGCCGGCCGCTCGCGGCGTGAGCGCGCGTCGAGCCCGGGGACCTGGAGCCGGCGTCACGAGCCGGCCACGAGCCGCCCGACGGGCCAGCAGGTGGATCCCCTCGAGCTGGAGGTAGTCGCAGCTCCGACGGATCCGCGCCCCTCGCTCACGCGGGCGCGTCGATCCGCACCCGCTCCTCGTCGAGCCCGAGGAGCGGGTAGATCCGGTTCGTCCCCGACTTCCCCTTGAGCTGGCGCTCCACCACCTCGCCGACCTGCACCCAGTCGCCGAGGATCTGCCGCGTCGCCTCCGAGATCAGCAGGTCGAAGCCGACGTCCTTGGTCGCCGACTCGATCCGCGCCGCCAGGTTCACCGAGTCGCCGATCACCGTGTAATCGAGGCGCTGCGGCGCGCCGATGTTGCCCGCGATCGCCTCGCCCGTGTGGATCCCCGTGCCCACCCGCAGGACCGGCAGCCCCTCGGCCAGGAGCTGGGCGTTGAGCGCCGCCAGCCGCCGCTTCATCCCCAGCGCCGCCCGGGCCGCCCGCAGCGCCGACACCTCCGGCGGCAGCCGCACCGGCGCGCCGAAGACCACCATGATCGCGTCGCCGATGAACTTGTCGATGAGCCCGCCGTGCTCCAGGCACTCCTCCACCATCTCCGTGAAGTAGCGGTTCAGGAGGCGCACCAGCTGCCGCGGCGGCAGCTTCTCCGTCATCGGCGTGAAGTCGCGGATGTCCGCCATCAGGATCGTCACGTCGAGGAGCTCGCCGCCGAGGTTGAGCCCGCCCTGGAGCACCACCTCCGACACCTGGCGGGTGACGTAGCGGCTGAACGCGTCCTTGATGAACTCGCGCTCCTCCAGCCCGCCGAGCATGTGGTTCACCGCCGCCATCAGCTGGCCGGCCTCGTCGCTGTCGATCGGCAGCGCCCGGCTCGAGTAGCGCTCCGGGATCAGCTCCTCCAGCATCTGCGTCAGGTCCTCCAGCGGACCTGTGACGTGGCGCGCGACCAGCAGGCACCCGCTCAGGCTGACCGCGAGGCCAGCCAGCGTCACCCCGAGGATCTGGAGCGCGAGCCCGTCGACGTTGCCGTGCGCCACCGCCTCCTCCGCGCCGCGGTAGGCGAGCGTCCCCACCACCACCGCGCCGACCACCGACACGCCGATGATCACGATCGCCATCTTCGCGCCGAGGCCGAGGCTCACGATCTGCGGCCCCGACACCGGCAGGAGGGGGTTTCGCGCCGCGATCGCCTGCAGGATCGGCCGCATCCCGTGGTCGGTGAAGAGCCAGGCGAAGATCGCGTCGAGCACCGCCGCCAGCGCCCCGCCGACCGCGATGTGGAGGCCGAGCGTCAGCGACCCCGCGTACACCCCGGTGATCACCGCCACCACCGCCGACACCACCAGCGCGGCGACGCCGACGGTGAGCGAGAGGCCGATCGGGTAGTTCAGCGCCTGGTACCACGCGCCGAGGTCGACGTCCTCGCTCGGCCGCTTGAGCCAGAGCGCGAGCCGGTCGGTCGCCTTCCCGTGGAAGCGGTAGCTCGCGCCGATCGAGGCCAGCACCGCCACGCCGAGGACGATCAAGAAGAAGCCCAGCGTCCCCGGCGGGAAGACGGCCGAGAGCGTGATGTAGAGGGCGCCGACCGCCGCCGCCGTCGAGCCGATGCCGATCGCGCCGACGAAGGTGTGGAAGAGGCGCCGCGGCGGCGGCAGCGGGATCTCCACCTTTCGCCCCGCCTGCGGCCGGCTGAGCAGGCGGATCGCCGTCGCCCCGGTGAGCGAGTCACCGGCGCTGATCCGATACTCCTGGGTCTTCTTCGGGGCGTTCAAGTGGGCTTCAGGAGCCGAGTGTAGAACTCGGCGGCCAGCGCGAGGGGGTCGGACGCGTCCTCGAAGATGTCGGAGGGGGTGATCACCGTCTGGGCGCCGTAGCTCAGCGCCTCGGCCGCGGACGCCGGCGTGAACTCGTCGGAGACCACCAGGTGGAGCCCCGGGATCCGGCGGAGCGCCGCGATCAGGTGGGGATCGATGTTGATCTGCGGATCCTCGTAGTCGAGCGCGAGGTAGCGGTAGCCGACCATCCGCGCGTAGTTGGCGTAGCCGAGGAGGATCTTGGTCGACGGCAGCAGGAAGGCGTCGAAGTACCAGCGCGCCGTCGAGTTCCCCATGATGATGTAGGCGACCGGCACGAAGTTGAGCCCCTGCCGCATGATGTTCATCGCCGTCGCCACCGCCCCCGAGCCGAAGGGCCGGGCGAAGTGCGAGTTCGAGTTCATCACGTCCGGCATGATCACCACGTCCGTCGCGCACACCGCGTCCGGGCCGGCCGGATAGAGCGCCACCGTCAGGTCGGTGTGCGCCTTGATGCTCCGGACCACGTCGACCAGCCCCGCCGAGCCGGTGCCGCCGAGGAGCACCTGGCGGTAGCCGATCTTCGAGAGCTCCTGGTAGAACGCGACGTCCGAGAACGTGTCCGGGTCGATGAGCGGCAGGTAGCGGTCGAAGGTGAAGCGGAATTCGGGGTCCACGCGGCGAGGGTACACGAGGGGCCGCGCCGCCGGGAAAACCCAGCGCATCCCGCGCTCCCTCCCCGCCGGTGCCGCCGCTCGCGGGCGGGGCGCCGCCCAAAGGGGCTGGTCCGCGCGCGCGCGAAAATGTAGTGTAGACGTAATCACGCGTGCCGACCGCCGAGGAGACCTTCGAGCCGCTGCCGCCGCCCCCGCCCTGGGGTGAGGAGAGCGGCGCGCGCGACCTCGCCTCGCTGGTCTCCGCGGCCCTCCGGCCGCCCGCTGTCGACGAGGTGCAGATCGACGTCGACGACCTCGACGCCCCCTCCCCTCGCCTCGTCGAGCTCCTCTACCGCCGCTTCCGCGGCGACGGCACCCGCGTCCGCGCGGCCCTCGGCCAGCTCCGCGGGCGCTTCCAGTGCCTCGCCGACTACGTCGACACCGTCCTCGCGGCCGAGGGCGTCCCTGCCTGGGTCCTCCCCTACGTCGACGTCGACACCCTCGGCAGCGAGTGGTGCAAGACCGGCCTCATCTGGGTCGTCGACGACGCCGGCGACGACGAGCACGACGCCGGCCTCTACGTCTTCCGCGGCTAGTCCCCCTCCGCCTCGCCCCCGGCCTCGCCGCCGCGCCGCCGCACCTGCCAGCGCGCCTCCAGCTCGCGCGCGCTCGAGAAGAGCACCGGCACGGTCAGGAGCGTCAGCATCGCCATCGAGATCCCGCCGACCACCGGCAGCGCCATCGGGATCATCAAGTCGGCGCCGCGCCCCCGCGACGTGAGCACCGGCAGGAGGGCGATGAGCGTCGTCGCGGTCGTCATCAGGCAGGGCCGCACCCGCCGCTCCGCCGCCTCGATCACCATCGCGTGGATCTCCGCCGCCTGCCGGGGCGCCGCCCCGCGGAAGCGCTGCCCCAGGTAGGTCGCCATGATCACGCCGTTGTCGGTGTCGACGCCGAAGAGCGCGAGGAAGCCGACCCACACCGCCACCGTCACCTCGACCTCGTGGACCTGGAAGATCGCCCGCAGATCGAAGCCCAGCGGCGCGATCGCCAAGAACCCCTCCTGTCCGTAGAGCCAGAGGAGCACGAAGCCCCCCGACGCCGACAGGAGCGAGCCCGAGAAGACCATCATCGTCGTCCCGACCCGCCGGAACTGCAGGTACATGAGCACGAAGGTGATCGCCAGCGCGAGCGGCACCAGGATCAGGAGGCGCTGGTTGGTCCGGAGCTGGTTCTCGTAGGTGCCCGCGAAGCGGTACGACACCCCCTCCGGCACCACCAGCGACCCCTCGGCGATCCGGCGCTCGAGCGCCGCCTTCACCGCCTCCACCGCCTCCACCTCGCCGACGCCCTTCGCCGGATCGAAGGTCACGTAGCCGGTGAGAAAGGTGTCCTCCGCCCGGATCATCTGCGGCCCGCGGACGTAGCGGATCCGGGCGAGCTGCTCGAGCGGGATCTGCTCGCCGCCCGGCGCCGGCACCAGGATCCGCCCGAGCGCGTCGACGCTGTCCCGCTCCTCCCGCATGTAGCGCACCCGCACCGGGTAGCGCTCGCGCCCCTCGACCGTCCGGGTCAGCGGCTCGCCGCCGATCGCGATCTGGATGACGTCCTGCACGTCCACCACCGCGAGCCCGTGGCGGGCCAGCGCCGGCCGGTCGAGCTCGATCTCCAGGTACGGCTTGCCGACGATCCGGTCCGCCACCACCGTCTGCGGCGCCACCTCCGGCACCTCACGGAGCGCCGCCTCCAGGCGCACCCCGAAGCCCTCGATCGCCGCCAGATCGGGCCCCCGCACCTTGATCCCCACCGCCGCCCGCATGCCCGTCGAGAGCATCACCAGGCGGGTCTTGATCGGCATCAGCTTCGGCGCCCCCGTCACCCCGGGCACCTGCCCCTCGCGCGCGATCTCCCGCCAGATGTCGTCCGGCGCGCGGATGTGGTCGCGCCAGCGCCGGCGGAGCGCGCCCTCCTCGTCGCGCTCGTACTCCGGCGCGTAGTCGACCAGCACCTCGAACATCGACACCGGCGCCGGATCCAGCGCGCTCTCCACCTGGCCGATCTTGCCGACCACCGCCGTCACCTCCGGGATCGCGGCGATCGCCGCGTCCATCTCGGAGAGCATCGCCAGCGCCTCGCCGATGCTCGCGTGCGGCGTGGTCGTCGGCATGAAGAGGAACGACCCCTCGTCGAAGGGCGGCATCAGCTCGGCTCGCAGCCCCGGGAACGCCCGCACCAGCGCCGCCGCCGGCGCCGACCCCCGCACCTGCCCCGGCAGCCAGCCGACCAGGCGCTCCGCCCCCAGCCACGCCGCCGCCCCCCAGAGCACCATCGCCACGTTGAGCGCCAGGAAGGGGACCTTGTGGCGCAGGCAGAGGCCGAGGAGGGGCCGGTAGATCCGCTGGAAGAGCAGGAACGAGGCCGCCAGCGGGCCGACGATCACCAGCACGAAGAGGAGGTTGTCGGCGAGCGAACGACCTGGCCCGAGGGGCATCCAGTAGCGGACCAGCTCGAAGACCACCAGCGCGCCGATCGCCAGGTTCGCCGCCCCCGGCGCCGCCGCCCCCAGCCGCGGCGGCAGGTGGGGCGCCGCCAGGCGAAGCGCCGCGATCGCGGCCAGCACCCCGCCGACCCGAGGCGCCCCGCTCACGGCCAGGGCCACGCCGACGCCGCCGAGCGCCAGATCGACGAGCCCGCCCCGCGCCGGCCCCTCACCGCGCCGCCGAAGGAGCATGTGGGCGAGCGGCGGCAGCACCACCAGCGACACCAGGAAGGCCGCCACCAGCGCGAAGGTCTTGGTCCACGCGAGCGGGGCGAAGAGCTTGCCCTCCGCGCCGGTGAGCCCGAAGATCGGCAGGAACGCGAGCACCGTCGTCGTGATCGACGTCATCACCGCGGCCGCCACCTCACCGCTCGCCCGCCGCACCAGCCCCGCCCGGCTCGCCCCCGGCGGCGCCTCGTCGAGGTGCTGGACGATGTTCTCGACGAAGACGATGCCGACGTCGACCATCGTCCCGATCGCGATCGCGATCCCGCCGAGCGCCATCACGTTCGCGTCGACCCCGAGGTGCTTCATCAGCACGAAGGTCGTCAGCACCCCGAGCGGGAGGATGATCGACACCAGCACCGACGAGCGCAGGTGACGGAGGATGATCAGGATCACCGCGACGGTGATCAGGAGCTGCTGGATCAGCGCCTGCGAGAGCGTCCCCAGGGTCTCGCGGATCAGCCGCGTGCGGTCGTAGAAGGGCACCACCCGCACCTGCGCCGCGCGGCCGTCGACCTCGCGGCGCGGCAGCCCGCGGGTGATCTCGTCGATCCGCGCCTTCACCCGCTCGATCACCTCCAGCGGGTTCGCGCCGTGCCGCACCACGACCACCCCGCCGACCACCTCCGCGCCGCCCATGTCGAGCGCGCCGCGCCGCAGCTCGGGCCCGAAGCCCACCCGCGCCACGTCCTTGACCCGGATCGGCGTGTGGCCCCGCGCCGCCACCACCACCTCCTCCAGATCCTCCGGGCTCCGCACGAAGCCGAGCCCGCGGATCATGTACTCCGCCCGGTTGATCTCGATCGTCCGCGCGCCGGTGTCGAGGTTGGCCTTGCGGACCGCGTCGGCGATCTCGCCGAGCGTCACGTCGGCCGCGAGCATCGCCTGCGGATCGACGTCGACCTGGTACTCGCGCACGTGCCCGCCGACGCTCGCGACCTCCGCCACCCCTGGCACCGCCGTTCGTGGTCGGCGCCT
>WBZL01004284.1_pt1 | contig 12482 bp, 13 predicted proteins | sample 5204291 | NCBI WGS metagenome assembly WBZL01 (sample SAMN12344345, study PRJNA552823) | activated sludge metagenome | biome: Activated sludge suspended growth; feature: Nitrification reactor; material: Wastewater; isolation source: activated sludge from nitrification reactor of wastewater...
AAACAAGATCCTCAAGATTGCTTGTGCTGTCGTCCGCTCGCAACAACCCTACCTTCCCAACTATGTTGCTGTCAATCCCCTGGTTTTTCAAAAAACCTTGACGGCTTCATAGTATTCAGAATGACATGGCTTTATTGACTCGCCTGATATTCCAACACGACGACGTGGGTTTCGCTGGGGAGAGCGGAGCGCGTCACCTTCAGGGACGGCTGGGTCTCCGGCTTCGACAGTCCCATCTCTTTGACAAACTTGCTGAGCGAGTCAAGCGAGAGTTTGACTGCCGGAGTGGAATAGTGCATCGGGATAACAAGATTCGGCTCGATGAGGCTGATGACCTCCGCCGCTTTCGCCGCGTTGAGTCCGCCTCCCCCGCCGACGGGGACGAGCGCGACGTTGATCGTGCCAAGCGATTCGATCTCGGATTGAGTCGGCGTTTGCTTGAGGTCGCCGAGATGCGCGACGGTGATGCCATCGTAATCGAAAACGTAGATGGTGTTGTTGGGCGAGCCTTTGCCCTTCTTCTTGCCAGCCCCGCCGCCGTCGGTTGACACGCCGGTGACGAAGACGCCGCCGATCTCGAATTCGCCCGCGCCATCAATGACATGCGACGCGCCTTTGACCGCGTCCACGTTGTTGTGACCGGGCGCGTCGTGGCTGACCGTGACGATATCCGATTTGAGTTTGAGCGCCGAATAGCCGATGGATTTGTTGTCGAATGGATCCGTCACCACCGTCGCATAGTTGCGCTCGGTGAGGCGGAAACAAGAATGTCCGTACCAGGTGATTTCCATGTATGAGAGGTCTCCGAGGGGGAATTATAATGCAAGCCGCAGGGCTGGGAGAATAATCGTTGGATTTCCAAATGGTATAATTCTTTTGGCAACAGGAGCAACAATGAAAAAAACATTTACCGCTTTTGTGGAGTACGACGATGATAGCAAATTATATGTAGGCATCATACCCAACGTGCCGGGCGCGCACACCCAAGCCGAGACTCTGGATGAATTACAGCGCAATTTACAGGAAGTATTGGAATTGTGCCTTGAAGAAAACCCGGAACTTGCCGATGCAACTTTTCATTTCGTTGGTACGCAGCAGGTAGAAGTTGCCGTATGAGCAAACTGCCAATGGCAAATTTCAAGACGATGGACAAAATCCTCCGTCGGCTTGGGTTTGCTGCTGTGCGCCAGAAGGGGAGTCACGTTTTCTATCGCCACACTGACGGCAGAACTACCACGCTCCCCAATCATGGACACAGGGATATTGCTCGGCCACTTATGCGCGAGATACTGCGGGAAGTCTCCGTTTCTCCTGATGAGTTTGTGGAATTACTTGAAGAACTTTAGGTTGAATATGAAATTCAACTACTACCCTGAAACCGATTCGCTTTACATCGATCTTTCCGCAAAGACCAGTTCCGATTCACAAGAAGTCGCCCCGGGCGTTGTGGTGGATTTTGACGCGCAAGGCAATATCGTCGGCATTGACATTGACCGCGCCAGCAAGATTGTTGACCTCTCACGGCTGGAGACAACTTCCCTGCCCCTTGCCGACTTGCACATCGCAGGCGCGAAAGTGTAGAAACAAAACGTCCGACGAAAATTCGTCGGACGTTTTTCAATTTTACACGTCTTCTGAAGTCGCCATTCCCGTGTTGCGCTCGGTGAGGCGGAAACAAGAATGTCCGTACCAGGTGATTTCGATGAAGAGAGAGGCTGGTTAAAGTCAGGTCGGGATGGGTATCATCTTCGCTTGCGATTTTTCTTGCGCGATTTCTTTTCCTGTTTGCGCTTGTTTTTTTGTTTATGTTCCGTCTGACGCGATTTAGACGCCATCTCGACACGCACATCGGCCGCCAAAGGAAAATTGCCAAAACGCAATGGCCGCTCAGGCGTGATCCGTTTTTCGAGCAAGCCTAGCTCAATCTGAACATCCTCCACGTCACCGTTGATAAATTCATCCACCGCGTTTGCTTCAAACGCCCCCTTGATTAATTCGATTTGCTCTACTGCCTTCGCGTCGATCAACCTGCTGACGAGGAAGCCATTAAACTCTTCGTCGTTGGTTTCGTATTTCTCAAGAACCACCGTAATGCCTTGAATACAGCGCACGCGTTCTTCGGGGTAGCGGTTCCCGATTTCGACTAGCGACATGCTTGCTTCCACGCGAGCATACATGGGGTTATTCTCATCCGCCAGAAATCTCTTCAATGGTTCGATAGCGACCGGACCCAACGTACCAAAGACGAGACGCGCATCGGAGGTTAACCAATCGTCATCGTCTTCGTCAATTTGGCGGAGGATTCCAAGCACGGCGGGAATCGCTTCTTCAACTTTGAGTTGAGCCAACGCGCGCCAGGCGTGAATTTGCCCGTACCAGTCTGGCAAATCTTCATCTTCAGGAAAGTCTTCAGGCAGGTCGAGATAGCGGAGATTGTTATCTTTGACAAGTCGAAGCAACTCTGGAATATCTTCGTGAGTGAAACCCAAAGTTGAATAATCAAGCCAGGGGCGTTCTGGCCTCCCAAGTTTTAGAAGTTCCGAGACCGGTTGGGTATAGGAGTTTGTCATGGCTTTTCCATCGGATATTGTTGCAATACATTAATTTTTTATTGACTCGCCTTACGCACTAGAGGTCATAATGCGAGACCGCGAAGCGTGTCGCTTTCCCAGTCGTTCTTGCACAAGAGCGACATGAATGTCGCATTGCAAAAACTAAACTGACTTTAACTGCGTAACATCTGTTATTGAGACTTCTAGATTTCACACCTCGAATACAGAGAATGATACAGGATGGGCAAGAATAAACTCATCAAGAAAATTTACAACCCTTCCATCTTCACCTTCTCCTCCACAAACATCCACCTCTTCGTCTTCGAGTAATCCCCGCCTTCGGGATAAAAGTACTTCTTGTACTCTGCCCAGTTATCCTTCATCCGAAAGTACGGATCAATCTCACCGTCCGCGAGTTCGTAGCGGGAGATTCTTGCGTGTGCCTGTTCGCGCAAGGGGTTGTCGTTTCCCCAGCCAACGTACATTGCCACCGACTCGGCGAAATCTTCCACGCGGTTGAATGCCCAGTTCGAGCCGCTGGGTTTGTCGCCGTAGAAGTAGCCGCGCGCGTTGCAGCCGGGTTTGCGTCCGCGTTTGCCGGGTTCCTCCGCTTTGACGAAGCCGTTTAGATCGGCAAGCCTGAAAAACTTTTTCGCCCACGAGAAAAATCGAGAGGTGTGCCCGCCGGTATATCGTTCGAGTTGACGGGATAACTCCCAGCCGCTGCGCTCATCCCAGATGTGAGCAAATTCGTGGACGACTGTCCATGAGGTGAATGAACCGGTGTTGGAAAACGTGACTTGTCCATGCAAGGCTTCCCCGCCGTGCGAGCCGATGCTTCCTTTTTTCACGGTGACGTTTCCTACATTGTTGAGGAGATTTTCGCTTCCGCCAAACGCATTCGCCAGCAAGGAAATCGAGGCGTGCAGTTTATCTAATTCAGCGAGCGACCATGTCCCTGCTTTCTGTGCGGAATTGCCGAGCGTAATTTCATCATCCCTATCGGTGATAACGGTTACTTGAAAGTCCGCACCTAGGCGGGCAAGTTTCTTAGCGGCAATCGCAAGTTCCGCTTTTTCCATGACCGAAGTATAACGGCATTTTCAATTGGCAAGCCAAATTTTCCAGACCACTTGATGATATAGCCCAACTTCCTCTACCAGTAGAAACATAAAGCGGTCTCGGATGCGCATCCGAGACCGCTTTCATTTTATTTTAGCCGTAAGTTATTACCCAGCGACTTTTCTCGCCATGTAAAACGCCATCCAGCGGTTGTTGATCTCCTCCTGCGCTTGCTGACGGGTATACCCATATTTGACTTGAAGCAGGGTGACGAATCGATTCTGCTTGTCGTCTGCCTTGTCAATTTTTTTCAGGTCATGCTCAGCTAGCAGACTCCACCATTCAGTGGAACGACTGCGGAACACTTTCCATTGCAGGTCGAATTTTGTTTTCGGATTGCGCATGCGGGTCTCCATAGAGAGTAAAAAATAAAGCGGACTCAGTTTGGAGTTTTCGAGATTTCGTTTCTTGATGACCATCCCTTCCCCATGGCACAGACAGGAACAAAATTGTCAAACTCTTTCAATGCTGATTGTACTACAAGATGAATGAGATTCAATAATTTCGGGGGTGAATTGCAGAATTGAAAACGCCCATCGCGGAGTCTCCCCAAGAGAGAAGCCCAGACATCCTCAAACAAAACTTTTCCTTGGAAACTCAACAACATCATCAGCCAGAAAAGAAGTCAACTCAACGCCCTCTCCCAAGGGAGAGAGGCAAGCTGACATGGCAAAAATCGTGTTTATCTGGGTGAGGTCAAACCAACACACTGATTCAATCACCACCATCTGGTAAAATCAAATTGTGTCTGAGATATTCGATATTGCCCAACTTCGTAAATCAATTCTCCAGCGAAAGATTATCTGGCGCAGACACGCCCTCGAGCGGATGCTGGAACGCGATTTGAGTCGCGCTATCGTTTTGGACATCGCATCGAACGGCGAAGTCATCGAGGATTATTCTGCCGACCGCCCAAAGCCGACCGTGTTGATGTTTGGCTGGGATAAGAAACGCCCCATTCATGTTGTCTTGTCCCTCGAACCTGACGGAGAAGTTGCCGTCATCACCGCCTACGAACCCAGTCTGGATATATTTGAATCGGACTATCGAACTCGGAGGAAACCATGAGCGCCAAAAATACCTGTCCCATTTGTGGTGGGTCAAAAGTAAAAGGCACAACCACGTTCACTGTTGATCTCGGCTTCGGGGTGGTTGTTGTCCGCAATGTGCCAGCCCTCGTTTGTGAACAATGCGGCACAGACTGGATCGCCGACGAAACCGCCGAGCGCCTTGAAATAACCGTCAATGACGCGCGCAAACGTCACAGACAAGTGGAAGTGACCGCCTATATGCCCGCGTAAGAAACCAAAACTCGGAGACGAATTCTCCGAGTTTTTTTGTTCTTCGAATCCATTTTTCATTTCCTTCGCTCTGCTTTGAGCAACGAACTATCTCCAGAATGGAATCGGATAAACCCTTGTAACAAATTTTCGTCAATCACTTTAAGCCAGCCGTCACCAGACAATAATTCACCCTCATCGTTTCCCTCAAATGTGAAAGAGAACCGTTTTTCGCCGCCGAACTCTTCCATTTCTCCGTGAATGCTCGCTTGGACAAGCCCAAAATGAAATTCGCCATAGCCTTTTCGATCCACCCTGATATAGGCTTGCGTTTCCATGTGCAGGTACATTGCATCCCACTCGTCCATTTCGATGATATTCCACGTGCCTAAAAATTTTTTCATGGTTTCTTCCGAATCGGCGGACTGAAGTCCTTCCTCAGTTCATAAAAGTCGAATGAATTCGACTCGGGGTGCCAATTCATCCTTCATCCTTCCGACTTCATCCTTTCCCCTCCCGCCACCCCATCAACTCACTCAACCCCAGGGACGGCGTCGCATCCCCCTGCCGACCTGAATTCCACGTGACGATCAACTCCCGCTTCGCGCGCGTGATGCCCACATACAACAGGCGCAGGCGTTCCTTCACGTAATCCAGCCGCGAGCGCATCGTCGCCGCGCCTTCTTCGTACCAGTCGTATTCGCCCCGCGACTCTAACGCGCTCAACTGCGCCAACGCCTCCGCCGTCAAGTCCAACCCGCTCCGCACGAACCAACGCTCTGAAATAAAACGGTCATTTGGCATCGCCGATGGGAAGTCATAATTATTGACCGACATCAAATAGACGCGGTCCCACTCCAGTCCCTTCGCCTTGTGCATCGTCGTCACCACCACCCGTCCGCGATGGCGTTCGGGGTCAAAGCCCGAATCGTCCGACGAGAACCCGATGAAGCGCCGTTCATTCTTCGCGATCACCGCCAGTTCCGCCGTCAACTCAGGCAGTCGCCAATCCGCGTGATCGTCCGCCGCGCTCCGCAACACCAGCGCGAGTTTATGCGCCAGCGCCAGATCCGACGCCTCGCTGAACACATCCTGCGCCAGCGTCAACACCAACTGATCGATCGGAAGCGTCACCGCGCTCAACCATCTCTGGATGACGACTCGGAACGCGTTTAACTCTTGGATGACTTGCTCCGCTTCATTCGCCCTTACGGCTGACAGCCAGTCGTCGGCATTTTGCGGCGCGACGAAGTTTTCCACATCAACCATCTTGCGCAGAAGAGTCGATGTCATTGCGAGGAGTGTTTGTTGCGACGAAGCAATCTCCTCGCCACCAGATGTCGTTGCGAGACGATGCTCTTCCGTCGAAGCAACCCCCTCGTTTTCAGCATTCTCCTCATCTTCAGGAGATTGCTTCGCAACTTGCGCTCGCAACGACATGCCTTCACGCCAGTCTCTCCTCCACACCTCATACGCCTTCGACAACTTCTTCGCAGAACTCGGATCAGCCAAATACGCCAACAAATAACTCAACGACCCCGCCGCCGCGCGTGTTTCGGATGTGCTTGAAATTAACTCTATCGGCTCGATTCCCTTTTGCCGCAACGCATTGACCACATCCACGCCGCGTTGGTTGCGCGGGACAAGGATCGCAATCGTCGGCTTATCGTCATCGGGGAAATCCCAGATCGAGTCAACATATCCCTTCACCGATTTGACCACCGCTTCGAGCTCTTCGTCGGGCGTGTATTTCTTGCTGATGAACTTGATCGCCTCAGGGTCGTCGGGCGGATTCTGTTGCGGGTCATCCTCAGGCACAGGGACAATATGCGGCACCGACAACGCCGTCCGCGCTTCAGGGATGGGATGCGACTCCATCACCCAGTCAATGAGATGATTCGCCAACGCCAAAATAGACGGCTGTGACCGTCCCGACTCGGGCATGTCTACACTTGGGTTGTTCTGAATGAACGCGCGCAAAAGTTCAGGCGAGGCAGTTGTAAACGTCTCAAAGATGGCTTGGTTCGGGTCGCCGACGCGGACCCAATTCCCTTCCAACTCTCCGCGCTGAGCGGAGCGACGAGTGTTCTCCGAGGAGCGCAGTCGAAGCGCGAGGTCGCCAACAATATGCCCTTCGTCTGCGCCTCCGCTATCGCTACGGCTCCGCTCAGGGAGGAAGCCGCCACTTAATAGTGAAAGTATCCTCTCCTGCGTCCGACTCGAATCCTGCGCTTCATCCTCCAAAATAAACGGATAGCGATATTGAAGACGCGCGAGATACTCTTCGTCGTTTTCGAGCAAGGTCAACGCGAGACGAATTAAATCGTCGAAATCCACTGCGCCGCGATAGACGAGGGCGCGTTGGTAGTCCGCGTAGATGCTCCAGCCGAGTTCGGCGAGAGGCAGAGGCGTGGGAGAAGAGTCGAGTTTGGTACGCAGGCTTTCGGGAGTGATGAGGCGATCTTTCGAGGAGCGGATAAATGCTAAGGCGAGGGAATCCAAAAGATCAGGTAGTTGCTGACGTTTGACCCAATCCGTTTTCGATTGATCAAGCGCGGGGTCGAGGTATTCATCCAGTGAGTGATTCGCCAGCCACGCATTGACCGACTCGCGGCGGATGAAACCCGCCTCACGCTCGTCAATGATGCTGAAACGATTTTCGAGCCCCACGCTCGCAGGCTTCTCGCGGACAATGTCATGCGCCAGCCCATGCAATGTGCGCACGCGATATTTGTATAATGATGCAAGTTTGTTATCAAAAAAACTTTCGAGACGATTCTTGAAATTGTCCACCGCTGAATTTACCAGTGTAACAATCAGCACTTCTTGTTCATCTTGAAGCGTGCCGCTTTGAATAATCTTCGCCGCCAACGCCGAGAGAATGTGCGTCTTCCCCGCGCCAGGGACAGCGGCAATGCCAAGCCTTCCGCCATCGTAGAGGAGGATTTGTTGTTGGGAGGGACGAGGGGTAAAGAGCATATTAGCCTACAATTAAACTTTCTTGATAACTATGTAACTGTAAGTCTGCCTCAATAAAAGAATAAGATGCCACTATTGTAGAAACAATTATGATCAGCTTCTCTCCATCTAGGAAAGATATGGAAACACTTGTTATAATCCCAAAAAGCCAGGGAGCAATTGCCAATGTTGCTAACAAAACCGCTGGAGCAAAAGTGATACGCTTATTAACAGCATGAAGATAACGCCCCGCGACGGCATTTGAACTAATCGTTGGTATTTGGCCTCTCATCTTTCGTAGGCCTTCTCCATAATTTTGATTTTTAAAGGCTACATCGGCATAGTAGTAAGTAAACATTGCAACAACCAAGAAAGTAATTAATCCCAATAGCAAATTGTTTTCATGGAAAAACGAGATTGCCTTATAAGCAATATTGTTCAACCAACTTATGCGTGAGCATGTAAGCAAAGGCATATAGAATACAGTAAGTGCAATAAGCAAATGACCACCAACAAGCCCATCTTGTCCTAGTGTCAACCTAAGAGGTAGAGATGGTGTCGGAAATTTCACTCCTCTTCTTAGCCCAACAAACTCTTGTTTTTTTTCAAAATACACTACAGGTATATTACGGCGACCTAACAACAGATAAATAACTATTAATATACTTCCGAGAAGTAGAACAAAGTAAAAACTAATGGGTCCCACATGGAGTTGCGAATTCACCAGCTTGATGATCTCACTAGAAAATCCAGCAATAATGTTACTGGTTACCAGAATAGCATTTCCCTGCCCTTTGATACCGTAATGGCTAATTAATTCCGAAATCCACACCGCGAAGAATGAACCCGCTACAAGTATTGATATGGTTGTCACAGTTAGTATGATACTAGACTGTGTTCCTGAGTTTTCAAGTATGAAAAACTTTCCTTGGCAATTAGGAGAAATAAGGAAGAACAAAAAGAAAGATTCTAAAATTGCAATTGGAATGGCTAAAAATAGATTCCAGCGAGTAAATATACGGCTTGCTGTCCAAGGATTTTCTTTAACCTCTCGTTGAAAAGACGGAAGAAGCGGCATTAATAATGTCAACAAAGCACTGGATGCATTGTAAGGAAATAAACCCAATGCTAGGACAGAAAGCGTAAGTAATGACCCGCCAGATAACATACCAATAAACTCTACTAATAAATATAGGTTATTTCCAGAACCAAGATTCTCGTACGCCTCATTGGAGGTAATCGTTATTCCGGGTAAAGGAACGTTTAGTAAAAATCTAAATAATATTACAAGTGCTAATGTTGCAAAAAGTCGTTTTCTTAAATCAGCATGGGTAAACAATGCCCTGAGTAGGTTTCTTTGCGACCTTTTTTGATTCGTACTTGGTGGAAATCTACTACCCATATCATTCTCCTCGATTTTTCTCTGAACCGTCATTTATAGCACTTTATACTCATTCAGGGCATGATGGCGCACATCCCGTTGCCCGCACGGTGGGATTTCTCCCTCACCCCAACCCTCTCCCACAGGGAGAGGGGGTACGTGACACTTGAAACCTGAAACTTGGAACTCATTTCGCTTCTCCTGAATCCTCATCCACCATCAACACAGACGTATCCACCACCTCGAAATCATCGCCCGTCAACACATCTAACAAATGGAGCATGTCATTGTCCCAGCGTTCATCGGGCGCGCCGCTGACGTACCAGTTCGAGCCGTTATCTGCCAATACAATGCCATAAGTTTTCATCGCCTGCAACAAGATTTGCATCTCAGGCGGGAAACCTGAAATGTCATAATCCGCTTTCAAGCGGAAACGCGCGCCCATCGGCGGGATTCCGTTTTGCGGATCGGATGTCTGATGCCGCGCGGGCCAGATGTATCCTGCCGTATCTTCAACTGTAAAACGCAACGCGTGCTTAATTTCTCCCGCGACAATTTCATCATATCGAACCAAGCCAGGCAAGATCGGCAAGCCTGCCGCGTCGGCAGAAGTCCACGTGTCGGGGCGCAGGGCGTTAGAGTTCAGATCCCAGATCGCACCCGAGCCGCCGCTCCACAAGCCGCCGTCGAAACTCATGTCGTATGTTTCATATAACCTGCACGTCTCAGTATCCACAACCAAAATGTGATGATCGCTCCCCCATTCGGTATTTGGATTCTCCGGGATCGGATACGGTCCCGGGTCGGATTCTTTGGGATAATAAAACTCCGGTTCAAACTTCGGGACGGCTGAGGCTGTTACGATGTTATATGGGATTCCAATCGGACCGCCGTCCCACTCGCCCGAGCCGAAGTCCATGTGGAAGCCTTCGCCGCGACCGATGCTGTCGATCCACGAATCAGATTGCGGGTGGACGGGAAGCGAGTCAACACGCGCGTTCCAGTAATTGTTCGCGGGGAACATCGGACAGTTGGCGAGAGTCGGTCCGCCCGTCGAGGGAGGCGGCGTAGAAGTTGAATCAATCGGCGGGATGATCGAAGTCGGGCTTGGTTCAACGGGAGAAACAATCGTCGGGGTTCCAGTAATACTGCAAGCCAACAGAAGAATCGAAATGGTCATGAGCAAATATTTTTTATTCATCTAGGTATCCTAAAGGTGACAGTCGCTTTCGAAGTGACTGTCACCTACCTTTCACAAAACTTTCTGAAACGCGCGCAACAATTCGCCGCGTCCTTCAAATCCGCTTTCGCCCAATTCGGAGATTCCCAAATAGACTCGTTCGCGGCAACGGTGAAGTAATCCCGACACCAAGCGCGCCATCGCCTCTTTGCTGTATTGCACATCATCCGCATCCGTCCACTGGCGACCCTCTCCCCATTCGCGGCTCAACACGTACGGATGCGTGAGCGGCTGGGCGAGTCGCTCGTACCATCCGCTTGAACCCGCATCGAGCCAGAACTGAATCGTGACGGGGCGGTTCATCATCAAGAAGGTGTGCGCGGGCGCGACGAGAACCGCGTCCTTGTCTTCATTCTGCCAGCCTTCGAGATACGACGCGGCGATCACGCCATCGTGAAGCATTTGGATGTATTCTTTTCCGAGACCTAACAGGTTTTCAAAACCTGTTAGGTCTAAAGCCAAACGAAACTTCTTCACCGACTCAACCAAACTCGCCGCCACGCGGACCGAGTCAAAGTTGCGGTGATAACCGAATCCAACTTGCGACAGCACCTCGCCAAACATCTTGCGGAAGAAATGATCGAGCGGCAACACATTCGACGCGCGATATTCCTCGATCCAATTTCGAAGCGTCGAGTAGCGACTGCCAATTGAGTAAGTGATTCGCTCCTGAACATCGGATTTGATCTCTTCAAACGGCGAAAGCCGCAGGTCGCGTTGACGATAGACAATATCCGTCAGCAACTGCGCGCGGACGAGGTCAAGTCCGTCAATGGACTGCATCAGCGCATACGCCACGTCAAATTTTGGCGGGGGGATGTTCCAATGCGGATGCGCCAGCGCGGCAAGCGTGATCAACGCGTGGGAAGCGGGTTCCTCATTCAACGAGCGCGATGGACGATGCGAACGCCAGGGGATGTTTTTCGCTTCGAGCCTGTGCGTGATGGAGAAGCGCAAGGCGTCGGAGAGGTAGGGAGCGAGGACTACGATTTCAGAGGGAGAGATTAGATGACTAGAGACTAGAGACTGGATTTCGTTAACGACAGCGTCGAGCAGTTCAGGGTAAAAACGTGCTTGAATAATAGAGAGCGATTCAGATGACCTGTGACCTTCAACTTTTGACTCAAGATTCGGAACAATCGCCTCTACCAACCCATCGCTCAACTCCGCCACGCCCTCCGACATCACAAAACTTTCTTGCAATTGGATTTGTTCATCGCACACTTCGCGCAGTTGCAAGCCTGTGTACACGTCCGCGCCGAGGAAGAAGCGAAAGCCTGCGCCTTCATCGTAAATCAGTAAGGCGGACTCGAAGTCCGCGCTCCATTCGGCGATGATCTCATGCGCACGAGGACCATCCTCTTCCACGTTGTCGTAGATCAGGTGGCGATAATTTCTGACGAGGTAATCTTTCACAATGTCTTGCTTCCACATCGTGTTTGCGAAGACTTCGAGTTGGAGGGAAAAATCGAGCAAGTTATGGTCAAGGCAATATTGGCGGAAGCGATTCGCGCAATCTTGCGCATCTTGATAAACGCGTCGTTGGGCGGGATCGCCGAAATACGACAAGTCGAGTTTTGAGCCGATGTCAGTATGCGGAAAGCCGATCACCGCGGCTTTGTTGAGGTTGTCAATAATTTGGGAATACAAACGGTTGCGGTCAATCGTCACCGATTCAAAATAGCCATCATCCAACAACGGGCGGACGAGGTGCGCCATGTAATATTGCGCGGTTTCCAGTGTGAGGAAAACTGGCGGTTGGTTTGGGTTTGCAAATCCCGCCGCTTCGCCCGCGAGGGGCCAGAACAGGTCGCACATGCGCCGCGCCAGGCCACCGATCGTGGCCGGCGTCACTTCCCCGCCCGCGCCGCGCCCGGGGCTGTAGAGCAGGTCAAGGTAGGGTTGCTGCAAAGTACGCTGCGGGGTCAGCATCAGGATCGATTCACCGG
>WBZL01004286.1_pt1 | contig 12473 bp, 4 predicted proteins | sample 5204291 | NCBI WGS metagenome assembly WBZL01 (sample SAMN12344345, study PRJNA552823) | activated sludge metagenome | biome: Activated sludge suspended growth; feature: Nitrification reactor; material: Wastewater; isolation source: activated sludge from nitrification reactor of wastewater treatment...
GTCGGGGTGGACGTTTTTGTTGGCGTCGCGGTCGCGTTCGGAGTTGCCGTAGCTGTGGGGCCACCGGGCGTCGGGGTCTTGGTTTTCGTGGGGGTGCGGGTGGCGGTGGGAGCCGGGCCGCCTCCTGGCGTGGCGGTGGCGGTCGGGGCGGCCCCTTCGCTCTCGCTTTCGCTCCCAGTCACGATTTTGAAAGTGCGTTGGACTAAGGGAGACACCGGCCCCTCGTTGCTGGTGGCCTGGGCGACCAGGGTGTAATAGCCCTCCTGAGCGGAGAGGTTGGGGCGGGACAAGCAGGTGGAACCTGACTGTCCCCAGACGCAGTAAGGCACCGCGTCGTCTTCGTGGGTGAAGAGTAACGTGCCATTGGGGTTGTAAACATTAAACGCCACGCCCTTTATCCCTGCCCCATTGGTCGAGCCTGCACTGAGCGCCCAGGCTTCGGCAGAGAAGTTCGTTTGGGCGGCGGTCATAATCAGGCCGTCGGTGGCCGGGTGCAGGAAGGCCAGATGGACGTTGGGTGTCGGGCTGGGGCCGGGCGTGGGGGTAGAGGTGTGCGTGGCGGTCGGCGTGGCCGTGATAGTGGCTGTGTGCGTAGGCGTGGGAGTTTTGGTCGCAGTGGCCGTCGGCGTAGCGGTTGGGCCGCTCGTGGCTGTCGCCGTTGGCGTGGCGGTTGGCCCGGTAGTGGCGGTGGGGGTGTTCGTCGCGGTGGGCGTAGCCGTGCTGAGGACCGGATTTTGTAAGACAAAATCGTTGTCCGGGAACAGGCCGCCATCCGTACCCTGCCCGCCCCAGGTCCAGATGATTTGCCCGCCGTTTTCGACGTAACTCCCGCCCAGCCCCCATGGATAGCCCACCTGGCTGGCACTGACCACATAACCGGGCGCAGGCACATTGGCCAAGAGCGCAAGTTTGCCCGTTGGAACCGTTTCCACGAGATAAAGTGCCGTCCACGAGACGGCGGTCGGCGGCAGGAGCGGCCATGCGGCGGTCTCCACCAGAAGCGTGTAATTGCCGTCAGAACCGGTGGTCGCACTTTCGATAGGGACCAGGACATAGGAAGACTCAAATTGTGGCACGGGGCTAATCGGCAGGATCGCCGGAGCCGAAGGCAGGCTGGCTTCCAGATCCACCTGGGCATTTTGACCACTCGAAAGGGTGAACACCTGGCGGGAGGAGTAATAGATGCCGGTGTTGGTGTTGATTTTCAAATAGGCCTGGTAGGCTCCCGGCGCTAACTCGTGGAGATAATTCAGGGGGTGTTGGGCGGTATTGAACTCCAGGCGTTCGACCAGGGTGCCATTGGCATTGTACAGATACAAGGCATACCGTTGGATCGTCGCCGTCCCCACGGATGACCCCAGAGACAATTGTCCCAACGCATACCCGGCCTGTAAGAATTCGGCGGAGAGGGCGATTTGCACACCAGAGACTCCGTTACTCCCATCGTCTAAAACGGTACCCTCGAATTCTGCGGGGGGCTGGGTGGGTGGGGCTTCGTAGAGTTCAAAGTTATTCAGGCCATAATAGGCGTATTGTAAGACCACGGGATATTCAATCGTCGTCGGGCCGGAGGCCCATCCGGGCGGGGTGGCCGGTCCGGCGGCACTGGCTATCGCCTCTGCGGGAGGGGTCTCTACCAGCAACAAGCGCGTCCAGTACACTCCCTCGGGAGGCAGGGCAGACGGCAGAAGATCACTGACTGCGACGGAAACCTCATACGTGCCGTTCAAATCGGCCTGATCCGTATCAAGCGACACCGTCCCGAACCCCAGAGTAAACGCGGGAAGTTCGTTATTCACGTTAACCGTTGGCGGGGTGGTTTGATCCGCAGCGAAGTTTTGGCTGGTGGTAGTCTGGCTGGAGATACTCAGCGGGTAAACCGGAGAATAATAGACTTCGTTCGAGGGGTTGACGATGCGTGCATACACCTGGTAACTGCCAGGGGCCAACGCAACCGTGTAGTTATATATCTGCTGGTAAGCGGCCTGCAAATCCACGGTTTCTACCAATGAGCCTTGGGCATTGTAAAAGAAGAGGGTATAGACCGGGTTACTCGGCCCTTCGTCTGGCGGGGGCGGCGGGAGGGTGGGGGCAATTTCAAGTAACCCGTTTAAGGTCCCTTCTTGGACATACTCCGCTGACAATTCAACGGCCACATAGGGGAAGGCCCACCCATCTGGGTCCGTGATTTTTCCGTCAAACGTAATGGTCTGGGCCAGGGTGAAGTTGTTCTCTTCGTACAACCCGCCCGGTGTTTCCCAGGCAAAGGCCACCGTATTGGGGGTGGCGACGGTTCCCGGCAGAGGGGCGCTGGCACTGTGCGCTACATGCCCCTGGGGAGGGGCGACGACGACCAGCAGGCGGGTCCAAGTGACTCCCTCGGGAGGCAAGGTTAAGGTGTTGACGAGGCTGGTTAACAGGGTGAGTTGATAATTTCCATTGACATCGGTGGGAAGCGTCGGGACCTGAATGGGGACGGTCGCATAGGCTCGGGCAAAGGGTAGTTCTGCGACGTTAGGATTGACCGTGGGAGGCGCAGTCAGGTGGGCGATGAAATGTACCTCATTGTCGGCCTCGCTGGAAATGCCGAACGTCTGCAAGTCGGAGAAGTAATAGGAGCTTTCAAATTCATCATAGACGCGGGCATAGGCCTGGTAGGTATCTGGGGCTAAATCGAGCTGGTACGTATTGCCCGGCAAGGAGGCATAGGTTTGCGTCTTCACCAATTCTCCCTGTTGGTTGAAGATATACAGCGTATACATGGTTGGATTGGGTCCTTCCGGGGGCGGCGGGGGAGGAAGCTCATTCCCCAGTTCCATCTGGCCGGTTAGGGTCCCGAAATGCTCATACTCTGCTTCCATATGCACAGATACGTGCTCTAAGGGCTGGATAGAACCTGGATTTGCCGTAATATTCACCACCTGGCCGCGGAAGCGATAACCGTACAAGAGATAGAATTGATTTTCACTATAGGTTGTACTGCCCATGATATCCGCCCAGGCATAGGCAAGGGTGTGTTCATCCACCCCATAGCCTGGTGGTGGAACAAGGACACTGGTAGCAAAAGCGCCAGCGGGTGGGGTTTCAACAAGCAGGACACGAGTCCAGCCCGTCGAACCCGGTGGGGAAGCGGGGGGCCATTGATTCCAGGCAAATGCAAACTGGTAAGAACCGCTCGAAGTGGTCGTCGAACCCAACAAGGTCGTTTGGAGGCCGTTGGCTGTCTGATATTCGCCCAACATCTGAATGGTGACCTCATTGACGGTGTTGTTTGTTTCACTGTCCACAACACTCCCTTGAAAGATGAGGGGCAGTGGGGTGGGCGTGGGGGTCAGGGTGGGGGTGGGCGTAATGGTAGGGGTGGGGGTATGGGTGGGGAATGGAGATGGCGTTGGGGAAGGGGTGGGGGCCAGTGTAGGATAATAAGCCGCCCCATTCATCCGGTTTTCAGCGTCGTATGAGAAGGTGCTGTAAGCCTGGGACGCAAACCACCGCTGCGTCATGTTCCCATTGGCGTCGTAAAGGTAGTGGATGTCGGCCCCGGCAAAGAATACGAAATCACTTACGGCATGGTCATGTCGCTGATTGAGGGAAGGGTATTGGTAATGATCGGTCCCCCCATTCATGGACGTCAATCGGCCAAAGTTGTCATATTGAAAATCCCATAGCCTGCTGAACCCGCCATCCTGGTTGAAGACATCGGTATCAAAAAGTTTGGCGGTATCCAACCGATTAAGTTCATCATAGGTGTAAACAAGGGTTTCGATCGCGCGCCCATCGTCAACGCGGGTGATATTCCCCACTTCATCGTAATAATAAAGTAGGTTCTGTAATTCGGGGTCTGATACACTCGAGGTTTCCAATGAAGATAGGCGGCCTTGCCCAAGTTCAGTCCAGGGATAATATATATATTGGGTAGTAAATGGATAGAGAGGATTTCCGCCTCCAAGATAACGCGTAGTCATACGTCCAGTAGCATCATAGCTGGTGCCGTTGATATAGATATTGTCACCTTCTACGGTGTTCAAGCTCCCTTGTGGTAGATAATCAAAATTCACCACTTCGCCATCGGGATAGGTCGTTGTGAGCATTTGGTCGGCGGAGTTATAGCTCCATCGTGTCACGAACGACATCGGATCGATATCTTTCGTTTCTTTGACCAAGCGCCCGCGTGCGTCATATTCCCAAATGGTCTCGCCCGATGGATCGCTCATGCCGGTCCGCTGTCCAATCGGGTGATTCTCTTCAGCCGTATAGCCTGGACTGTAATTATCGTAGCTGTACGTGGCTAGGTTAGCACACTCCCCTGTAATGGGTACCACACACTTACTAATTAGGCGATTTAAGTCATCATAAGCAAACCGGATTTTTGTACTGCGCGCATCCGTTTGCGTGACTAAATTTCCCAAAGCGTCGTATGCATAGGTCCAAATGCCCATATCCGGGTCATCCATGGAGATTTTATGACCTGCTAAGTCGTATGCGATCTCGGTGGTTGGGTAGTCATCGTTCGTCAGATCAGGGGCTTTAACGACCTGAATGAGACGGTCCAAGGCATCGTACAGGTAATGAATGGGCAGGTGATCTTCCGAACCCTCGGAGGTGATCGCAGGTGGCTCCACCCGCACTACGCGCCCCCATACATCCTGATAAGTTGTTGTGGTATGCCCATTGAGGTCCGTAACGGCTGTCCAGGATAAATTGTCTGCTAGCCCATATTCATAATGAGTAAATGCACCAGAATATGTACCCGTAACTCTAGCCACACGCCCAAAAATATCATACACGGTGAAAGTGGAAGGCTGAGAAGTACTCGGGTTTAAATATCCATCCGAAGTAGTGACGGCATACGGAATAGATTGTTTTGTCATGCGGCCCGTGACCGGATCATAATAATTGTCGGCCACAATAGTACAGGCCACATTAGGATTTGGACAATCCGACAACTTTGCGCCAAGGAGTTGGGTTTGAAGTAGCCGTCCCAGTCCGTCATAGAACTTGCGGACAGTGATGCTGGTCCCGGAATCAACTTTCTGGATAGCCTCTGTGTAGAAATACGGCTCAGCAGAATCATGATAAGTGAATTGCTGGGTGGGATCGTTATTGATATCATCTTCAGGGTAGGCAATTTTGAAGATGCGGCCATACGCATCATAGCGATATTCAACATTGTCATCCGAATTTGGCCCGTCTACGAGGGTCGGAACGCCAAAATTGTAATCATATGTATACGTTATTCTTTGACCCAACGCATTTTCTACCCAATTTGGATAAGTATGGTACCCATCGTTCGGACATTCTTCATTGTCTCCGGAACCATAGCAAGTAGTTGTCGTCAGGCCAATTCCAACCCCAAAGTTGCTGGTAGTTCCATATAGCGCATACTGCGTTACAGTCGTCTGATTGCCAAAACTGTCATATCCCAATGACGCATCACTATAGAGATATAGGCCGCCGTCTCCAGTACATCCATCGGGATCATCACTCTTACACACTAGCACCCGTTGGCCAGTTAATTTGCCAGTGCTTGGAGGTTGGCTATAAGTCTCTGCTGCATCGTAAAGATACCAGACAGAGGATAGCAAATCATCGGGACTTAAGCCACATTGTCCTACAAGACATTGGTAGACATTTGTAAAACCGGGCAAGCCGGTCAGATTTTGATTCGTCCCAAGGGGATTTGGCGGAAAATATTGCGTCAAGGTCGCCCGGTATCTTTTCCAGGTCGTGCCGTCCCACGCACCTTCGTATACCTGGGTGACGTTGCCATACTGGTGCCCACTCTGATAGCTCTCATCATACTGGTATTCCGTTCTCCGCCCCAGGAAAATTCCGTTTCCGTCAAAAGTATAGCTATTCGACTCGTCCAGGTGATTCCAAACGACTTGGTATTCTTCATATCCTTGAAACATCCCGTCTTCCCCCTGAGTAATAACCGTAAATAGATTATCTGTAGTCCCATATTTATTGGAGGTGAGGCTGAATACCCTTCCCTCCGCATAATCATCGAGCCAAATGGTGCCCTGGAGGTCCCATGCGCCAAACGCCCAGGCGGCCCCGCGAAGATTAGGGGTTGTCCCACCACTACAAACACAGGAAAACTCGCCAGCCCGTATGGGATCATCACTGTCCCACAGGCGCATGTAGAACTGGTTCTCATCATCCACGATGAGGAGCAGGGTGTACCATTCGCCAAATTCAAACTCAGTAGCCTCCAGGAGCACGCCTCCACTCACAAAAGTCCCTCTCCCATAATGTGACTCAATACTCCCTCCTGGCTTAACCGTAATCCCCCATCTCGTTTGCTGTTCTCCTAGTGAACTATACAAACCAAAATGGATGTCTGCTGTTGGATTAGAGTCTACTCGAAACTGAGCAAGCACCGAATTTCCATACGCCCCTCCATCTTGAATCAAGGGGTCTCTTCGACTAAACGAATATGCGGTCCCAGCAGAAACAAATTTAAGGGCGGAATCCCCATCTCCATTTGCGCGCTCGGTTGACAAATCTCCCCCGGATGCCACCATCCAGCTGGTGTCATCCAACCCATTTTCAAAAGTGTCGCTGAAGGAAATTGTATGAGCAAGCGTGGTATGGCCGGTTCCCATCCTGCTTTCGTCCTGGTAGAACCAGGTCGTCGTGGCTAAACCATCCGGGCCAATTTGCCGGACGGAGGTGTGTCCGCGGAATTCGTTGTATTGTTCTATATGGTGATACTCCCCTTCGTCATTGGTCGCGGCCCCATCGTAAAAATAGTGATAAGCATATTCGCTTGGATTGGCTGGAACGCTCATCTCCTGCAGGGTTTTGGACATGATTCGATAATGCGTAGATAAAGCAGTGAGCGTGACTTTGGGTAGTTTGCACTCATCGGGACAATTAACATAGATCCATACATGGTAGGCTAATGGCGAAATTGTGAAAATTGCCTCACTTGTGCCGCCTGCTGTTACCTCAATAGGTGGTATTAATCCTTGCCCATCATCAATTCCAAATTGGACAATATCTGGTCCATCTCCATATGGATACGTCTCGACTTGAAGCAAGTAACTTCCCCCTAGTTGTAAATAATCTATAGGAACTTCATGATAAATCGCGCCCTTTGCAATAGGGTTCCCATTCTCCTCATCGCATTCTAAAACACTTCCTTCGACTAAATCGGGATAATCATCCCATGCATTTTCTTCCCTACGATCACATCCTATCGGAGGGTCATTATTCTGAACATGTTGAAACTCCTCCACATTCTCGGTTTCATGCCAGGGGAGATCTTCATAATCTATAGTAACTGTCCCACCGTATCCATTGGTCACTTGGGTCAAATGCATCTCGTTGTAAATAAACGTTGTTGGCGGAAGCGGAGTTGGCTCATCCATTCCGAATTCTTCAATTTTTTGGAGTGTGAGTGTACAGGCATGGTTATCCTCCCACATATGCTGGGGGAAGATGACATTAGGCGGACACCCTTCATTTCCTGGGATTGAGGTTCCACCTGCATAACTGAAATGATATGTTTTCACAGTTACCCAATCTGCGCTAACGTCATCGTAGTGCTGTATCCAAATATTATCAAGGCGTGATCGTTGGTAAAATATACGCGAATGAGCATCATCCCAAACAGGATTATAGTCTTGGCGGTATCCTGGCTCGTCAACGGGAACTTTCCGTTCATCAAGTGGAACTCCCCGGTCAAAAACAATACGATATTTATTTACAGAAAGTTCTGGGTGTTCTTCATCATACCCTGAATATTCAATCGTTTTTGGATAAACTGCCATGCCTGTATCAAATTTTGGATATGGAGGATCATCTTCATCTCCTTCATCACACCAATTGTCTGTCTTCTGAATTTCGGTATAATACGTATATTTCAACTCCTGTCCAAAGATATTCTTGACGCTTGTCAATGCCCATTTCCAGGTACGTGAAACATTAACCATGCAGTTGGAAGTATTGTAATCTGGATACGCGGCCATGGACTCAAAGACATACTGGTTCCCGACTTTATCCCATACAGTCCAGGTATCTCGTTGATCAACAACCCAATAGTCCTTCGTGTAATATCGAATGCGGGAAAACGACTCATCCGTGGTGCGATATTCGACGGTATTCAGTGGCGCATCACTCGACACGACTGGTGCAATCGCGCTGCTGATCCCGTTCAAACTAATCGAAAAGGTGTCATTTCTGTAATTGTCTATCGTTCCATTCATGTTCCGTTGGATCGATCCTGTCTCTAGCGACCAGCCCATCCCTACCCAGGAGGCCTGAGTATTGTAGTTCGCCCCGTCGACGGACTGGCTGCTGTAATTGACCGACAAACTGGGCTGTAATCCTCCTGGCCCAGGAGGCACCCAAAAGGGGTAACTATACGTCGCGGCCCCGGTAAACTGTGACACCTGAAAGGACTCGACGCTGGGCAAACGCGCAGCTTCCCATTCGCTGGAGCCAGTGCTCAAGATGCTGAAGTGTGTGGTCCAACCGATGACTACGTTATTCGTTGTATCTACTCGAGCAGGGAGGGGTATCCAGGTTTCTGAATTTTCATCATAATAAAATAGGGTAAGGGTGCTTTCATCTTTTCGAAGGGTGGTCTCATCGTAATGCACCCTGACTTCTACGGGTTCGTTCGGGTTGAATCGGGTAATATTCGTGCCGGTCCCTTGCTCAAAAGCCAGGATCTCGAACGGTTCTCCATCCAACAACCAGGCTGGCGTAATGGAAAGAGCACTACTCACATACACGTCCAGATTGCCTGTATTGGTCAGTGTATCAGTTCCGAAAATTAACTCGACCTGCCCGTTCAGGGATGAGATGGTTTTGCTAATACCCGGATTAACAATATCTGGGGAGGCTCCTGATGGAGGCGTGGGGGTGGGTGTCGGCGTGGTTGGGGCATCCGGCGTTACCGAAACCGTTGGGGTAATAGTGGGGGTTGCGGTGAAGGTCCCGGTAGGGGTCGTGGTCGCAGTGGCTGGAGGAGGGGTGGTTGGCGTCAGGGTTGCAGTGGACGTGGGTGGGGTTGGCGTGGCATCCGTTGGCGTCGCACTGGGAGTGGACGTCTCAGTCGCGGTTGGGGAGGGAGTAACTGTCCCCTCTTCCGCGAGCGATGCAGCATAGACCATCTCTGCTGTGCCCATCAAATTTGGCAGCAACATGGATATAACGACCACCAAGTGGATCGCAGGCACAAAAAATCCGGATTTGCGAAAGGAGAAACGTCCGAATTGTCTCAAGGTGCGAACAAACTGAGGAAAAATGTTCCACAAGGACTGCATTGAAGGCCTCCTAAATGTGCAACTGGTGGGAACGGAAAAAACGCCCAACTGAAAGCAGGGCGGTAAATTTGACTTGGGGCGTCTACCCCCTGCTTGTAGAAAAATTAAACTGTGTCTTTTACTTATCTGCCCTTAAGAATAAATTAACCTGAATTTTTTGTCAAGGAAATTTCCAAAGGGCAAACTAATTAGGACTTTTCTATCATTTCGAGGGGGACAGTTTTTGCACCGTGGAAATCCCCCCACACAGTCAGAATGATTGCTTCGCCGCCAAAACCCCGCTTGCAATGACGTTTTATGGCAGTTTTGATCCCATTTTTGCCCAATGCGTTTGCCCTACCCCCTTCAATATTTCGGTTTCCCTCCCGTTTATCCGGAAGAGCCAAATTTTTGAAGCACCTGGTACGTTCCGCCTAACTGTCCCACACCAAAAAACTGTTTTTCCACCAACTCTCAAAAAGGGAAACCCAAACATTTAAAGACCCCTTGACGAAAAGCCTAACCCGCGCCAAGATCGCCTTGATGTCTGCGCCCTTCTATCCTTCCAGCCTACGGGATGAAATTTAATGTCCAGCCGTTGGCAACACCTTACCCAACGGGTGTCGGCCATGCCCGGTGCCGACCTGAGTCCGCACCGTCTTAAATACCTCACCAATGGGTTACTAAGCTTTATGCTCCTCGGCGCGAGTCTCCTCGCGCTCAGCACCTGGGGCTTGCAGGGAGTTCAACGGATCGAAGGGCTAACGCAATTCGGTCTCGTCATTGGCCCCGTCATTGCCGTCTTCCTCCTCATCCACTTAAAACTTAAAAGACCTATCGTACCCGGCACACTACTCGTGTTTGGACTGGCCACGCTCTTAGCCTTGGGAGATTACCCGCAAGGTTTTTTCTCAGGGAGCACCTTATTCTTTTTTAGCCTCCCCATTCTTTGTGCCAGCATCGTGATCAGGCCCACGGCCAGTTTCTGGCTGGCCATCTATTGCACCTTGTTACTCATCCTGTTGCCAATGCCGACCTTCGGGCTAGAAGGGACTTTTCAGATGTTTAAGCCTGTGGTCGTCGGGGGCTTTTTCTTGCTGGCGACGTGCGCCTGGGGGGTGACGAAAGCCCTTGAACTCGCAGTTACCCGACAACGTCAGATCACCTCTCAACTGATCACCCTGCTCGAACAACATGAAACCCTCAAACAGGTGGATGAAGATAAAGATCAATTTCTCTTGACCCTTTCGCACGAACTACGAGCCCCGATGTCTGCGATGCGTTTTTTTCTGCAACCCCTGATCGGGGCAGAACGCCAGGAAAATTTACGCCTTGTCCACGATGAAATCTCCCGCTTGAGTGACCTGGTCGGCGATTTATTGAGTCTGGCCCGGCTCGAACAACAAAATAGCCGCGTGTTCACCCCGATTGATTTGAACCAACTTGTCCAACGGGTAGGCGCACCTTTCCAGGCCGAAGCCCAAGGGAAAGGGTTGGCCTGGGTGTGGGAACTCTCCCCGTCGTTGCCGCCCCTATCTGGCAATCCCGCCCAATTAGCCGAGGTCGTACAAAACTTGGTGGCCAATGCCGTCCACTATACCGAAAACGGGCAGGTACGGGTCCGCACGGCGAACAGCGCGGTGGGGATCGTGTTGGAAGTGGCGGACACAGGATTGGGCATTGCCCCAGAAGATGTCCCGCATATTTTTGAACGCTTATTCCGCGGGGTGCGCACCAGCCATGTCCCAGGAACCGGGCTTGGCCTGGCATTAGTCAAAACGATCATCACCCAACATCGCGGGGAAATCGCCGTACAAAGCACTCCGGGGTCAGGCACCATGTTCACCGTAGTGCTCCCCATATGAAACTCCTCCTCCTATTTACTTTTCTCTGGCTCATCCCCTGTGCCTGGCAGGACTGGCGGACTGGCGAAGTTTCCAACTGGCTCACCTTACCCCTGTGGGTGGGCGTCCTACTGGCCCGTCTGTTGGGCTGGCTGGACGCATCCTGGCTCGGAATCTTCCTGATTTCCGGGCTGGCGTGGGTCTTTTGGCAACGTGGCGTATTGGGCGGGGCAGATGCAAAAGGTTGGATGGTTTTTGCGGTGCTGGGGCCGCAGGTCATTTTTTGGGTGGCAATCGGGCAAATCCTTTGGTATGCCATCTGGAAACTCGCCCTCCAAAAGAGGGCACGCTTTGCCCGTGAAGTGGTCATGTTTCCGGGTTTTGCCCTAGGGGTGGGCGTTGGCCTATGTTGGGTAATTGTGCAACACGTCGGGACAAATGTCCCTTGACCCTCTAAAAGCCTCATGTAGAATATCAAGCATTAGGGCGCACCCCAGGTGCAAAGTCGCTTTTTCGCGCACTGATCCTCTGGATCGGTGCGCTTTTTTATTTCCTGCCCAAAGCAGGTCACATCTATATTCTTTTTCGGAGGCTCATCATGTTTTTCAAAATTTCTTCACCTGTCAGTCGCTTCTTAAAGGCACGCAAGGGCGGCGGTCTGGCCGAATACGGCCTGATCCTGGCCTTGGTTGCCGTGGCTGTGGTCGCGTTTCTGCAAGCCCTGGGTGTAGACATTGCCGGGATTTTCAGCTCTGTTTCTGCCGCTCTTTAGTCCACTAACCGCTCCCTTCTCCCTCTAAATAAAGCAGGGAGACGCTTCTAGCCGCCTCCCTGCGGGAGACTCCTTATGTCTTTTTTGCCTCGCTTTTTTTCTGATCGGCGCGGGAATATGGCCGAAACAGCCTTGACCCTGCCCGTCCTCTTGATGGTCTCGTTAGGCTTGATTAATCTCGCCCTATTCGGGATCGCAGGAGCCAACGCCAACAATGCCGCCAATTATGGCGCGCGCATTGGCTCTGTCGCGCAGAAGAATCAGGTTTCCCAAGCTACCAACGCCACCTGGGAAAAACTCACCGCCGCACCCATCGGCGATTATGCCGTGAATGTCACCGCGACCGGCACGCCGGGAGGCCTGGTCGCCGTCCGCGTGACGTATAGCGTCCCGAATTACTTCGCCGGGTTGACCGGGTTTTTCGGCATCCAAACCGCGGGAACTTTCCAAAATACCGCCCTAAGTTATTTCCGGCAAGAGGGGTGGACGCCATGACAAAGGGTGCCTTTCCGCCGGTCCTGGTGCAGGTTAACCGCGCCGAAAGGGGCATGTCCCTGGCGTGGACTGCCGTACTTTTCGCGTTTGTCCTCGTCCCCTTGT
>WBZL01004288.1_pt1 | contig 12469 bp, 13 predicted proteins | sample 5204291 | NCBI WGS metagenome assembly WBZL01 (sample SAMN12344345, study PRJNA552823) | activated sludge metagenome | biome: Activated sludge suspended growth; feature: Nitrification reactor; material: Wastewater; isolation source: activated sludge from nitrification reactor of wastewater...
GTGGTTCCCGTAGAGCGGAGCTTGCTCCGCTTGCTGTTCGCGATGCGTTGATAGCCGAGCAAGCTCGGCTCTACAAGAGCATCGTGGTTCCCGTAGAGCGGAGCTTGCTCCGCTTGCTGTTCGCGATGCGTCGATAGCCGAGCAAGCTCGGCTCTACAAGAGCATCGTGGTTCCCGTAGAGCGGAGCTTGCTCCGCTTGCTGTTCGCGATGCGTTGATAGCCGAGCAAGCTCGGCTCTACGTCTGGTCGACGCTGTCTTTGCGTCGGCCGAATTCGTGCACGGCATCGACCAGCACGCTGACATGGGCGGGGTCGATGTCCGGGGTGATGCCATGGCCGAGGTTGAACACGTGTCCGGGGCCGTCACCGAAGCTGGCCAGCGTTTGCCGAACGGCCTCGCGGATCGCCTCCGGTCTTGCCGCAAGGGTGGCCGGATCCAGATTGCCTTGCAGGGCGACCCGATCACCCACGCGCGCACGTGCTTCGGACAGGCGGATGGTCCAGTCGACGCCGAGCGCATCGCAGCCGCTGTCGGCGAGGCCCTCAAGATGTCCATTGGCGCCCTTGGAGAACAGGATCAACGGAATATCGCGGGTCGCCGCGTTCGACTTGAGCGCCTGCGCGACCATGCCCAGATAGCGCTGCGAAAACTCGACGAATTGTTCTGCGGCAAGCATGCCACCCCAGGTATCGAACACCATCAGCGCTTGCGCACCGGCGGCAGCCTGCGCGGAAAGATAGGCGACGACGGCGCGCGCATTGATATCGAGCAGGTGATGCAGGGTGGTCGGATCGTCCCAGGCCAGGGCCTTGGCGCGACTGAAACTGGACGAGCCCTCGCCTTCGATCATGTAGCAGGCCAGCGTCCACGGACTGCCGGAAAATCCGATCAGCGGCACGCGATCGGCCAGTTCGCGACGAATCAGACGCACCGCATCGGTGACGTAACGCAGCGAGGCTTCCGGATCGGGTACACCCAGGCGCAGGATGGCCTCGCGACTGCGCAAGGGATGGGCGAATTTCGGACCTTCACCTTCGACGAAATGCAGGCCCAGACCCATGGCGTCGGGAACGGTGAGAATGTCGGAAAACAGGATCGCGGCATCGAGATCAAAGCGTGCCAAGGGCTGCAGGGTGACTTCGCAGGCCAGCTCCGGCGTCTTGGCCAGCGCCAGGAAACTGCCGGCGCGTTCGCGCGTGGCGCGGTACTCGGGCAGGTAGCGACCGGCCTGGCGCATGATCCAGACAGGGGTGGTGTCCACGGGTTCGCGCCGCAGCGCGCGCAGGAAGCGGTGTTCGGTCACAACAGACTCCAGGGGTTCAACGGGCGATTTCTTTTTGCAGCAGGCCGATCTTGCGCGGCCAACCGGAAGTGATGCCGACATCGGAAGGCAAGGTGTTGCGTGCAGCACGGGCGGCCTCGACGTCGGTGAAATCCGACCAGCACAGGCTGTACCAGTCGCCATCGGGCATGGCCAGTTTGAGTCGATACAAGGGGCCGGGCAGCTCGGCAAGGGCGAGCGCCAGCGCATCGAGGGCGGCCGGATTGCGCACGCTGGCCAGTACCAGGGTGTAGTGCTCGGCAGGCAGCCGGCCGAATTCGCGGGCACCGGCCAGATTGCGCGAAGCGGACGCATCCGTAGACGCCGCCGGGATTGCCGCGCTGGACGCCGCTTCCGGCGTTACGACTGGCGCAGGTGCCGCGGCTGCGGGTTTCGATACGGTTTCGGGCCCCGGTGCACGGGTGGCGGGCGCCTCACGAACAAGGGGTTTCTCCAGCGGGACCGTGGCCGGCTGTGGCGCTGCCGGTTCCGGTGCGGGGGAAGGTGGGGGCTTTGGCGCCTCCACGATGGCTGCCGGCGGAGGCTCCGCCTTGCGAGGCTCGACGGTTGCCGGGGCGGGAGGCGGCGTTGCGAGGGGCGCCGACGGTTGCGATGGCGGACGCTGCATCAGGTAATTGGGCAGCTTGCGCGTTGACGGCGCAGTCGGATCATGGTCATCGGCGGGTGCAGGCAACGGCGCTGCCGGCACCGGCGCCGAAACCTTGCTGGCAACGGCGGCTGCGGGTGTTTCCTGCGCTTCCGGAGGTGCATCGACCTCGCCGGTGACCTTGTCGCGGCATTCGAAGGTCTGGCCATCGGCACTCGGCTTGCACACCCGCTCGTTGCCGGGTTCGAATGCGACGGCCGACGCCGACACGCCCAGCAGAACCACGAGCGCAATACCGTCAATGCGCATGGGAGTTTTCCATGCCCTGGCTGAAGACCACGCGGAATCCGCGCTTGACCTGCGAATCGCGCGCCTTCTCAAATGCGCTCACCGCGCTGTCGCGGTCGAGGTAGACCTCGCGTTTCATGCTCGAGCGCGCGCCCTGGTTGCCCCATTCGCGGTACAGGGTCCAGCCGCCGAGCAGGTCCTGTTGCAAGGACAGCTGATAGAAGCGGAGCGGTGCGGAATCGTCCGACCGCGTTTGCATGTAGATGCGCATGCTGCAATTTTAGCCCGCAATGCGGGTGATTCGCTGCGATTGTGTGTTGGTCATGCTGCCGCAGCCGTGTTTTTCAGCTGATCGAGAATGGCGGTCTCATCGATCCCGCTGACGATTTCGGCCTGGCCAATCCCCCGCCACAGGATCAGGCGCAGTTCGCCGCTGACGGATTTCTTGTCCAGACGCATGTGCTGGAGCAATCGTTGCGGATCCATGCCGTTGGGCAGTCGGGTCGGCAGGCCCATGCGTTCGAGCAACGCTTGCAGGCGCTCGGCATCGGCATGCGCAGCACGTCCCAGGCTGGCCGAAAGGCGGGCTGCCAGCAGCATGCCGATAGCCACCGCCTCGCCGTGAAGCAGGTGTCCGTAGCCGGTTTCGGTCTCCAGCGCATGGGCAAAGGTGTGGCCGAAGTTGAGCAGGGCGCGTTCCCCCTGCTCGCGCTCGTCGCGTGCCACCACGCCCGCCTTGTGGCGACAGCTCACGGCAATGGCCTGTTCAAGCACTCCGGGTTCGCGCCCAAGGATCGCTTCGGCGTGGTTTTCAAGGAATCCGAAGAACGCGGCATCGCCGATGGCGCCGATCTTGATGACTTCGGCCAGCCCGGAAACAAATTCGCGCCGTGGCAGCGTGGCCAGCGTCGCCGTGTCGATCACCACCGCGCTGGGTTGGTGAAAGGCGCCCACCAGATTCTTGCCGGCGGCCAGGTTGACGCCGGTCTTGCCACCCACCGAGGAATCGACCATGGCCAGCAGGGTTGTAGGCATCTGCACGAAGGCAATGCCGCGCATCCAGCAAGCCGCGGCAAAGCCGCCCATGTCGCCGATCACGCCACCGCCCAGTGCAATCAGGGTGGCGTCGCGATTGGCGCCGAGCCGGGCCAGGGCATCGAGAATGCGGGCAATGTTGTCGAAGGTCTTGAACTGTTCGCCATCCTCCAGGATCACGCTGGCATGGGCGAGTCCGTGCAGGCCGTCGAGCAGCGTGTCCAGATAGAGCGGCGCCACGGTCGCATTGCTGAGCACGAGCACCTGGCGACCGCGGATGTGCCGGCGCCACAGCTTGGCATCGGCAATGCCGCCACTGCCGATGTGGATCAGATAGCTGCGCTCGCCCAGACTGACTTCAAGCTCGATCATGCGCGGGTCTGCATTTTTGTGGGAATCCAGTTGCGCGCAAGGTGCGCGGCGAGGCGGCGAGACACGCTGGAACTGCTGGCCAGCGGCGAAGCGGGAATGCGCAGGTCGGCGATTTCCGCGTACAGCGGATTGCGCACCTGGGCCATTTGCTCCAACTTCGCGCGTCGATCCTCCGCAGCCAGCAGGGGACGCTGGCGATCATTGCGCAGGCGCTGCAACTGGGTTTCGACATCGACATCCAGCCAGACCACGAAGCCATGCGAGCTCAACTGCCTGCGGTTGTCCGCATCCAGCACGGCGCCGCCGCCAGTGGAGAGAACCACGCCGTCCTGCTTCACCAATTCACCCAGCATCGCACTCTCACGCCTGCGGAATGCGGCTTCGCCCTCGAGTTCGAACATGAGCGGAATGCCAATGCCGTGGCGCTCCTCCAGGGCATGATCCAGATCGATGAATGGCAGGCTGAACTGATCGGCGAGGTGGCGTCCGATCGAGGTCTTGCCTGCACCCATCGGGCCGATCAGGTAGAGGTTCGGTGACGGATTCATGGAAGCGATGCTAGCCTGCATTGTTCATGAACGGGCGCGGATGTTCGTGGAGGATTTTGCCCCAAGCGCAAGGCGCGCGGAGCTGCAATGGTGGTTCCATTGGGGCGACAAGCAACACCGCGATTGGGGCAAAAGACCCGCGAGGGCCATGCCAGCAGGGAAACGCAGGCAGACACTTTGTTGAAACAGTAGAGATCGGGAATGCGTTGTCATATCAAGACTTCGGGCGTTTTCCTGTGACGTTCGTGAATAATGCAGGCTAGAGCATCATGCAGGCCAGCGGCGAATCCGGACGGTGTACCGGCAGCGCAAGGCAGGCGATGATCACGCATCCTGGCGTTGACGAAAGGCATGCGCATGAAACCCGGCGGGACGCCCTCACCACCCCATGCCTTGCAACCCTGGGCGGACTTCATGGACAAGGTATCCATTGTCGTCCCGCATCTGGTTCCGCTGCTTGGCGTACTGGTTCTCGGTTGGTCCGCAGGCGCGTTCCTTGTGCTCGGGCTGTTTCAGTTGTCCTTTTCCATCATGTCGATCGGCGTGGTCGGTGTTGCCGCTTCCACGAAGCGGGAAAAGCCCGATGTCACGGATGCAGGTTGGGCCGATCGGATTGGCGGTTGGGTGGCGCTGGGTGCCATCGCGGTGATTGGCTCGCTCGTTCTCACCGCGTTGTTTGGCTGGGTGGTCGCAATCATTTCCGAGCACGTGGAGGGCGCTCTTTTCCACCGTGGACTGCTGGCGTCTGCCGTGGCGATGATGCTGGCGGCCTTGCCCGGCCTGTCTCGTCAGTACAAGGCAGATCTGGCGGCAAACCTGGGCGAGGAGGCGCGCAAGTCTCGCGACCAGCCGCGGGTCGGGTTGTTGCTCATGAGCTGTGGTGCCTATTTCCTGCTGGCCGGATATGCCGGTGGGTTTGGTCGAACCGGCCTGTGCGTGATGGCCATTCTGGTCACCGCGCTTTCAATCCTGCGCGACTGGAAGCCGGAGCTGGCTCAATTTTTGTTCCCCTATCCACGTCCGTCTGCCTCGCTGGCGAAGCGGCGGGATGCCGGATCGAAACGCCGCGGTCACCGGAAATGAGCCAGCCGCCGCTGGCAAAAGGGTCGGAGATCGCGGCAATCGGCTGCCAGCCTGTACACTGGCCGCTTTGATCCCCGGCTTTTCTCCTCATGTTTCGTTTCATCACCGTTTTCCTGGTCATGCTCGTGGTGTTGTTCGTCGCAGAGTTGACACCCATCGTTGAACACTGGGTCATCGAACCCTTCACCGGGATCCTCGCCCATGCCAGCGCCTGGCTGATTGACGTGTTTGAGCCCAGCACGATTTCCATGGGCAAGCGCATCCAGAACGCGGATGGCACCTTCATTGTTTCCATTGAACGCGGTTGCAACGGCATCGAGGCGGTGATCATCCTGATCTCCGCGATCATTGCCTTCCCGGCGCCGTGGAAGCATCGCCTGATCGGCCTGGTGGCAGGCTTCATCGCCATCCAGCTGCTCAACCTGGTGCGCATCGTCAGCTTGTTCTTCCTCGGTTTGTGGAGCCAGGTCTGGTTTGAATGGTTTCATCTGTATCTTTGGCAGGCCCTGATCGTGCTCGATGCCTTGATCGTGTTCCTGATCTGGCTGCGCTTCCTGCCGCACAAGCCATCGGCCTCACGCACCACGGCTGCGGCGACCTGACGCGCGAGCTCGCGCGATGGTGATTCGCGGCTGCTTTGCTATAGTGCAAGGACCATCCGCGTCAGGAGAGCGATCATGTCCGTGGCCAAGATCATTGAATTCAGCAGCTCATCCAGCAAGGGCATTGAAGATGCCGTGCAGAGTGGCTTGAAAAAGGTGGCCGAAACGGTCAAGAACGTGCAGGGCGCCTGGGTCAGCGAGACCAAGGTGGTCACCGACACCAAGGGACACATCAAGGAATGGCGAGTCACCCTGCGGGTCACCTTCATCGTCGACTGACAGGAGCGGTCCTCGCCAGCCAGCCCCCCGCAATGGACGGAGCCTGATTCATGGAACAGCACGCTCCGGTCATCGGGTTTCTGGAAGACGATCCGGATCAAGCCGTTTTGGTCGAACACTGGCTGAAGCAGGCCGGTTACCGCGTGCGATTGTTCAAGACCGCTGCGGAATTCCGTCGTCGCCAGGGCTCCGAGGCCATCGACCTGCTGCTGCTTGACTGGATGTTGCCGGATGCCAGCGGTCCGCAAGTGTTGCAATGGGTTCGTGATTCCGCCAATGCACGGCTTCCGGTCATTTTCCTGACCGCGCGTGGCAGCGAGGAAGACCTGGTGCGCGGCCTCAACTCCGGCGGCGACGACTACGTCGTGAAGCCGGCCAGGCAAGCCGAGCTGGTCGCCCGCGTGTCCGCCTTGCTGCGCCGCATTGGACTGGCCGGGGACGAGATGGAATCCTTCGAGCTGGCGCCGTACCGCATCGACGCCAGCCACCGACGCATTTCCTTTGCCGGCAAGGACATCGAGCTGACCCCGCGCGAGTTCGACCTGGCCGCATTCATATTCCGTCGACATGGCCGCATCGTGAGCAGGGATTCCCTGCTCGAAAACGTCTGGAACATGAGTTCCGCGGTTTCCACGCGCACGGTGGATACGCACATCAGCCGCCTGCGCAAGAAGCTGGAGCTCAATGGCGAGCACGGCTGGCGCCTTGCCGCCGTCTATCAACATGGTTACCGTCTCGAACAGGCCTGACTTACCGAGGGCCGTGCACAGGGGGAATTGACATGGCAGGTGCAGGCAAATCCGGTCGCAAGAGTTCGGCATCCCGAGCTGCTTCGCATAAACTGGCTGTCGCCAAGAAGCGCACGGTTGCGAAAGGGGGGAAACGCGTCATGTCCGAATCCAGGAATCCAGCCGCCGACGGCGACGCCGATCGCAATGTCGACCAGATCCGCGACATCCTGTTTGGCGGACAGATGCGCGACTACGAGCGCCGCTTCCAGGAGTTCGGCCAACGCCTTGAAGCCGAAATGACGCGCCTGCGCGAAAGCCAGGACAAGCGGCTTGCGCAAATGGACAAGCGCATCGACACCGAGTTGGAAAAGCTGTCGCGGCAGATTCGCCAGGAACTCACCGACCGCACGCGTGCCGACGATGACCTGGAAACCCGCGTGCAGCAGGCGGCGCGCACCGCGCGCGGCGAGATCAACAATGCCCTGGAAGGCCTGCGCGGAGAGCTGGGTTCGCTTGATGAGCGCCTGCGCGATGCGTTGGCCGAGCTGGGATCGGCGCTGGATGCCCGTGCCAGCGAAGCGGCTTCGTCACTTTCCCGGACCAACGCTGAGCTGCGCTCGGAAAAGGTGGGCAGGGAGGATCTGGCGGCGATGCTCACCGAGCTTGGCTTGCGCCTGAAGGGCGATTTCGACCTGCCATCCAACTGACCGCCGGGTCCGATCGCTGTCATGGGCGACCTGGAGCGACTCAAGCACCTGTTGATCGCCGACGAGCGCGAAGTCCTGTCGCGTGTCGAACGACGCGTCGAAGCACTCGAGCAGGTCAACGCCGAACTGGCCTCGCAATTGCCTTCGCTGGTACGTGCGGCACCCGTCGAGCCGATGAATCGCGCGCTGGCCAACCCGGTTGCCGCCGCATTGGGCAGCGCGGTGCAGCGCAACCGCACCAGCATTGTCGATGCGCTGTTCCCGGTGATCGGCCCGATCATCCGCAAGGCCATTGCCGAGGCACTGCGTGGCCTCATGCGCGACATGAATCGCGTGCTGGAGAGCACCTTCACACCGCGCGGCATCCGCTGGCGCATCGAGGCATGGAGCAGCGGCCTGCCGTACGCACACGTCGTGCTCAAGCACACCCTGCGCTACCAGATTGACCATGTCTTCCTCATCGAGCGCGATTCCGGCTTGGTCCTGCATCGTGTTTCAAGCCCAGGCCTGCCTGACCTCGATGCCGATGCCATTGCCGGCATGCTCACGGCAATTGGCCAGTTCGTGCGAGATTCGGTGAGTGGCGATGGCGACGACTCCCTTGAAGCTGCTCGCGTCGGCGAGCATCTGCTGTGGATCGTCGAAGGACCGCGCGCTTCCCTGGCCTGTTTCATCCAGGGTGTACCGCCGGACGAACTGCGCAGCGTGCTCAGCGACCGCCTTGAGCAGATCCATGCCGACATGCTCGGGGCGGACGTCGATCCCGAAGATGCGATGGAAACGGTTGCCCGCAGCGCGGATCTCGATGCAAGCCTGGAGCCGATGTCACTGGTGGCTGCCAGTGCATCGATGGTCGAGCAGGAATCGCCCGCGCGAAAACGCTCCGTGCGTTGGCCTTGGCTGCTCGTATTGCTGGTTCTGCTGGCTGTGCTCGGATGGCATTTCCTGCGCGTCGAACGCTGGAACGAGCAGGTCTTGCGGTTGCGCGCGCAGCTGGAAAAACATCCGGGCTTCCAACTTTCCGCGCTGGATTCGGAGCCATGGGAAAAACTCACCGTTCGCGGGCTTCTGGATGCCGATGCTGAACCACTTGCGCCGGTGCTTGATGCTGCCGGGCTCGACGGGATCCGACCGGAAATCCAGGTGCGGGGCTTTGTCTCCACCGATGACACCGTCGTGGCAAAGCGGGCTCGCCGCATGCTGGACGCGCCGCACGGCGTACAGGTCGATGTGAAGGATGGCGTGCTGACGGTACGTGGCGATGCCGAATTGGAGTGGGTCACGCGCGAGAAGCCGCGCGCCAGCCTGATCGCGGGCGTGCGGCAGGTTGACTGGCAGGTACGCGGGCACGATCCACGCACGGCCGCACTGGCGGCCGCGCGCGCCGAGCTGCAAGAGATCTCGGCAAGGTTGGACAAGACGCGGGTGATATTCCTGCGCGACAGCGAAGCCGATGCGGATGCCGCGGCAAGCCTTGGAGTGATGGCCAGTGCACTTTCCCGAGCTCACGCCCTGGCGACGAATTCCGGCATTCCGTTTGCCCTGCATGTGTTTGGCTACACGGACACACCCGGAACCGACCAGATCAATCTTGACCTGCGCGTCGCGAGGGCCGCATGGTTGCGTGACAAGCTGCGTGAGAGCGGCGTGGACGAAAAACTGCTGGAGGGAGCGGTCATGGATTCAGGAGCCAGCGGCAAGGATTCCGAGTTCCGTGGTGCGGGTGTGCGCATTGAATTTGCGGATGCCACGCAATGAGCACCAATGCCAGCAAGGTCTGCCTGTTGGGCGACTTCGGCGTGGGCAAGACCAGCCTGGTTGCGCGTTACGTGCGCAACACCTTTTCCGACAGCTATCTCACCACGGTCGGGGTCAAGGTCGACAGCAAGGAAGTACCCCTGGTCGATGGCGCCGTGCGCAAGCTGGTGATCTGGGACATTGCCGGCAAGAGCGGGCTGGACGCACTCAACATGAGTTACCTGCGCGGAGCCAGTGGCTTGTTGCTGGTCGCCGATGGCACCCGCGAGGCAACCCTGCGCAGCGCAGTCGACCTGCTCCTGCAATCACGCAGCCTGCTTCCCGATGCGCATGCCATCCTGCTCATCAACAAGCTCGACCTGGTGGATCGCTGGGAAGTGGCGCCGGCCACGCTGGTCGAATTGCGCAAGAGCATGACGGTGATCGAAACCAGTGCACGCCAGGGTGATGGCGTGGAGCAGGCATTCCGCGAAATGGCCACGAGGTTGCACGCATGAATGGGCCATCCGTGAATGATCGGATTTCGCCCGAGCTGGAGCGTCAGATCGGCCGCCTGCTGTTCGAAAAGATGCAGCCGCTGTTGCTGGAGTTCGATCGCGACTGGCATCTGGTCAACCTGCACGGCGATGCCGCCCTGTTTGGATTTGCGCCGGACGATGCCGCAACCAGCGTGCAGCAGTTGCAGGATCTGTTCCTCGGCATGCCCATGGAGGCGGCCATCGACCTGGCATTCGTGCAAATGCCGAACGGACGCAACGCGCATGTGCACTTGATGCTGGTTGACGGCGGCCACCAGGTGCTGCTGATCGATGCGCAAGGCGAGCATGACCGCCAGCAGGCGCAGCAACAAGTCGGCAATGAATCGTTCCTGATCGCACAACAGAAGGACAAGGCGGTACGCCAGTTGCGCCAGATCCGCAGCGAACTGGAATCGCAGCGCAATCGGTTGCAGGAGGCGAACGCGCTGAAGAACGCACTGATTGCAACCTTGAGCCATGATTTCCGCACGCCGTTGGCGTCGATCTTCGGTTATCTGCATCTGCTCGAAGAAGAGCCCGACGCACCTTTGGAAACGCGCAACTCCTTGCGCGCGTTGCGGCGAAACGCCAACTACCTGTTCGCGCTTGCCGAAAACCTGCTGGAGTACGCGCGCTCGGAAACCCGCTCCAGCCTGCTCGCTCCGGTTGTCACCGACCTTCAGATGATGGTCGAGGACCTCGACCAGATGTTTCGCGTCCAGGCCGAGGATGTGGGCCTGGGCTTTTCCATCACGCTGGACCAGGAACCGGGCGAACCGCCGATACTGGATGAATTGCGACTGCGCCAGATCCTGGTCAACCTGATCGCCAATGCCATCCGCTACACGCAAAGCGGCTCAGTCAGGGCCAGCCTAGCCTGGCGCGGCGGAAGCCTGGTCCTGAGCGTGCGCGATACCGGAGTCGGTATTGCCCAGGAAGCCAGCGAAGCGGTTTTCGTGCCGTTCAATCGCGCCGGCAATGCGGGCAATGGCGGAGCCGGACTCGGCCTCAGCATCGTCAAACGACTCGTCCAGCAAATGCTGGGCACGCTCGAGTTCGAATCGAAACTCGGCAAGGGCACCTGTTTCCGCATCGAATTGCCCGATCTGACCCATCTGGTGCAGAAGGTGGATGCGCGCGCGGAATCGGAAGCGGGGCAAATGCTCGCGGAACGGGCCAGCAGCGTGCTGATCGTCGATGACGATCCCGACATGTCGCACCTGCTCAGCGAGATCATGGCCGGCGTGGGGTTCCGCGTTCGCGTGGTGGCCGACGCGACACGCGCCGTTGAACAGGCACTGGCCGATCCTCCGGACATCCTGCTCGTGGATGTCGAATTGCCCGGGCTTTCCGGCAACACCGCCGTGTTCCGCCTGCGCGCCAAGGGCTATCGCGGTCATGTCGTCACCATCTCCGCGACACCCACCGAAGAAGCGCGCAAGGTGGCCCTGAACGCAGGTGCCAACCAGTTCATGACCAAGCCCATCAACATCGAACAGTTCACCCGCGCGATGTTGCACGTGCGTCGCTTGGATTGATCTTTCCTGCGTGGTCTCGAAAGCAGAGCTTTCCCGCGCCTTCGGATACTTCAAGCAAAAGGCTTTCACACGCTTTGGGACACTTCCAGCAAAGAGCTTTCACACGCCTTCGGCGCGCGCCCTACTTTCTCTTGCGTGGACACTGCGCCGCAGGAGCGGCGCGAACAGCGGAGCTGGCCCGAAGGGCGGAGGGCAGGATGCCCGGAGTCAGAGAAAGTAGGCAAAGAGAAGTCCACCCGGGTTTCGTGCATCGCTCGCATGGCGAGCGATGTGCCCTTCGCTCCTTGCCGTCCACGGGCCGGCGCCAACTCGGCCATCCCTAGCCTCGGACAAGGGCGCCTTGTTCCCGTGTCCGACTGCGTTGCTCGGCACGAACCACGGGGGTTTGCGCGCTGAAAGAACTCTGTTCAACAAATTTCCCGATCCGCGACCAGAATTATTCGAAGCACGCTGCCTGAGGCCGTGGCCAGGATGGCCACCAAATCGGCAGGAAATTGCTCCTGCATTTCCTGCACTCCGGCCATCCATGGCCATCGGGCCCCCTCGCTCGTGGTGCGACTGCGTAGGAAATGTCCGCAGGAGGGCCCACACGATGTGGGCCCGTGAGCTGCCAGCACACGGATGTGCTGTCAGCGAGCCCCGTAGCAGGCGCGCGCACCCGAAGCACAGGGAATGTGCGTAGGGCACGAGCGCGGGGTGGGCTTTCTTTGGGTTACCTTTCTTTGCCCACCAAAGAAAGGTGACTTGGGACGCCCATAGGGCGGTCCGAAACGCTTTGAAATTGGCTCTCCTCTAAGGAAACTCTGATTTTGCTCGTCATTCCGGCGAGGCGCTTTACAACAGCCGAATGGCTGGTCAAGCCGGAACCCATCTTGATCTTGTTCCAATGGAATCAAGGGCAAAATGGACCCCGGCGTATGCCGGGGTGACGAAAACTGTGGTTGATCAGAGTTTCCTTGGCACCTTTCGCTCGCTGCTGAGATCGGGGGCATGTCCTTCGCGAAAACGCCAAAATCGGCACTTTCTGACCGGAAATGTCAGTTCGGGAATGTTGCGCTGCGAAACGTTTGGTTCGGGTGAT
>WBZL01004290.1_pt1 | contig 12464 bp, 13 predicted proteins | sample 5204291 | NCBI WGS metagenome assembly WBZL01 (sample SAMN12344345, study PRJNA552823) | activated sludge metagenome | biome: Activated sludge suspended growth; feature: Nitrification reactor; material: Wastewater; isolation source: activated sludge from nitrification reactor of wastewater...
GCCGATCGCGGCGTCGCCCTCGCCGTGCTTCTGGTAGTAGTCGACGAGCACCTGGTACTGGGTGCGCGCCTCGTTGACCAGCCCCTGCTTGTGGTAGAGCTCGGCCAGCCGCTCGTAGATCTCGAGCCGGGTGGGGTCCAGCTTGATGATCTTCTTGTAGATGGCGATCGCCTTGACGAAGAAGCCATCCTCGGTGTAGTGCTCGGCGATGCGTACGAAAAGGCCCACGGCCTCGTCGATGCGCTCGATTCGAGCATAGAGGTCGCCAACCCGGTTGAGGGTGTTGGTGTCCCGCGGGTTGTCGGCGAGCACCTTGCGGTACTCGCGGATCGCCGCCTCCACCTTGCCGCGAGCGACCAGCCGCTCGGCGGACTGGATGACCTTCTCTCGCACCGTGGCCATCAGCGCAGGGCTCCCGCCTCACTCACTCGGGGCAGCACCGAACGGAAGGTCAGCCGGTGCGACGCCGACGGCCCGTAGGCGGCGAGCGACGCCAGGTGTTCCGGCGAGCCGTACCCCTTGTGGGAGGCGAATCCAAAATGAGGATGGGAACGATCGAGCTCGACCATCATGCCGTCGCGCTCGACCTTGGCGAGGATCGAGGCGCAGGCGGTGGCGTAGCACACCGCATCGCCGCGAATCACCGGCAAGAACGCAAAGGGAAGCCCGGAAAGCGACACAGCGTCGATCACCGCGATGTCCGGTTGCGGCGCGAGGGCAAGGAGGGCCCGCCGCATGGCGAGCCGGGTCGCTTCGAGGATGTTGATGCGGTCGATCTCCGCCGGCTCGACGGCGGCGACCGACCAGGCGAGGCAAGACGAGCGGATCAACGCCGCAAGGCCCTCGCGCTCGGCGGCCGAGAGGCGCTTGCTGTCGTCGACGCCGGGGACGAGGCGTTGCGGGTCGGGGATCACCGCGGCGGCGACGACCGGCCCGGCGAGGGCGCCCCGGCCGACCTCGTCGACGCCCGCAATGCGCGCGTAGCCGATCTCAGCCAGCCATCTTTCGAGGCCACAGAGGAGCCTTAGTCGATAGGCTTCGGCGAAAAGATCGACCACTTCGTCGCTCGCCTCCCAGGCTGGCGCGAGCTAGCTCGCTCGAGCTAGGCGCCGGCCGACGCGTCGAGCCGCTCGTCGCGGCGCTCTTCGATGCGCGCCGCACGGCCCCTGAGATCGCGCAGATAGTACAGCTTCGCCCGCCGCACCTTGCCGCGCCGCACCACTTCGATCTTGTCGACCACCGGCGAGTGGAGGGGGAAGATGCGCTCCACACCGACGCCGCCCGACACCTTGCGGACGGTGAAGCTCTCGCGGGTACCACCACCGCGACGACCGATCACCACGCCCTGGAAGACCTGGATGCGCTCCTTGTTGCCTTCGACGACCCGGACGTGCACCTTGACGGTGTCGCCGGGGCGGAACTCGGGCACCTCGGGCTTCAAGTAGGCGGACTCAATCTGCGCTAGCTGGCTCATCTTTGCATCCTTGTTCAGAAAATCTCGGACCCTGGATCATTTCCCAAGTGGCCCGTCGTTGGCAAGTGCAGGCTCGGCAAGTGCCGATGGCGATTCGACTTGCGGCGGTCCTTCCGGTCCGGCGGCGAGCGTCGCCAACCAAGCCCGCTCGGCTGCGCTGAGCGCGGCCGTCGTCAGCAGATCGGGACGCTTACGCCAGGTGGCGAGGATCGCCTGGCGCCGGCGCCAGCGCTCGATCTCGGCGTGGTCGCCGGAAAGCAGCACCTCGGGCACCGGCTTGCCCTCGACCCACGGCGGCCGGGTGTAGTGCGGGTGGTCGAGCAGGCCGGCGCGAAAGCTGTCCCGCTCGACGGAGTCCGCCAGACCCACGACCCCTGGTACCTGCCGCGAGATGGCCTCGATCAGCACCATCGCCGGCAGCTCCCCTCCCGACAACACATAGTCGCCGATCGAGACCTCCTCGTCGACGACGCTTTCGATCACCCGCTCGTCGAGGCCCTCGTAGCGCCCGCAGAGCAGCATCAGGTGCCCGCGGCCGGCGAGCTCGCGCACCTTGGCGTCGTCCAGCCGCCGCCCCTGGGGCGACAGCAGCACCCGCCAGGGCCGGGCCGCGTCCGCGATCTCGCGCACCGCCTTGAGCCAGGGCGGCGCCATCATCACCATCCCGCCGCCGCCGCCGTAGGGCTCGTCGTCGACGCTGCGATGACGGTCCTCGGTGTAGGCCCTGAGGTCGTGCAGGTGGATCCCGAGGATCCCCTTGTCGATCCCCCGTCCCACCAGGCTGGTCTCGAGGAAGGTCGAGAACAGCTCGGGAAAGATGGTTACGACTTCGATGCGCATGTTTCGAGAAGCCCCGGCGGCAGTGCCAGCTCGAGCTCTCCCGCCTCGACGTCGAGCCGGCGCAGGAACTGGCGAACGAACGGCACCGGCACCTCGCCGTGGGGGCCGACCACCAGCAACAGGAGGCCGCCACCGTCCTCGATAACGTCCGTCACCTCGCCCAGCTCCCCGGCCTCGAGGTCAGAGCAGCGGCAGCCGATCAGCTGGTAGTGGTAGACCTCGCCGGCGGCTGGTGGCGGCACCTCGCTGCGGTCAATCTCGAGCGACTGGCCGCGTAGCGCCGCCGCGGCGTCACGGTCCTCGATGCCCTCGAAGGTGACCAGCAAGCCACCCCGATGAGGCCGGCTCGCCCGCACGGTGAGCCGGCGCTTGCCGCGCGGGCCGAGCGCCCACAGCGAGCTGCCAGCGGCGAAGCGCCCTGGAACGTCGCTCAGGACTTCCACCGCCACCTCACCCCGGATGCCGTGCGGGTGATGGGCGCGGCCCACCACCACGGTGTCCGGCAGTTGTCTACTGGTCGAGGAGGTCGAGCCCATACTGCGCGCCATCGGCGTCCCCGCGTGCATCGAGCAGGGTGCGAAGGGCGCGAGCCGTGCGGCCTTGTCGGCCGATCACCTTGCCAAGGTCGTCCGGCGCCGTACCGACCTCGAAGACCGTCGCCCGGCGCATGGGAACGATCGCCAGGCGGAGGTCCTCGGGACGATCGACCAGCCAGCGCAGGGCACCGGCAAGGTCCTGGGCGACCTGCTTATCCACGGGCGACGATGCTCTTGACCGTCTCGGACACCTGGGCGCCGTTGGCCACCCAGTAGTCGTAGCGCTCGCGGTTGATCTTTACCTCGGCCGGGCTCTTGCCCGGATCGTAGTGTCCCAGTTCCTCGACCGCGCGCGCCGTGGGAGTGCGGCGGCTGTCGGAGACCACCACCCGGAAGAAGGGCCGGTGGGCAGCGCCCATCCGCCGCAGCCTGATCTTGACCATGTTGCTCAGAACCTCCAGATTGCCTGCCTGATTGCTCGGAGATGCGTGTGCCGCGCTGACTGCGCCCGGTGTCCAGGGCCCTGCAGTCCGGCCGCGCCGCAAGAAGCGCCAGATGATACCAGGAAGGCGGCGCGCTCGCCAGCGGTGCCGGCGACGGGACGCTTCAGCGCCGCCGCGCCCGCTGGAAGGCCCACCAGCGGCGCAGGAGACCCAACGGGCCTTCGACGGCATGCCCCGCCTCGCGGTTGCGACGGCCGATCTGGTAGGCGGCGCTCCACTGGCGGAAGAGTACCCGGTAGGCGGCGAAGAGGCTGTGCCTGGGGTCGTAGATGTGCGTCGCCTCGGAGGTGACGCCGTTGAGCTCGAGGACGCGCAGGCCGCGGCCGGCCCGTAGGTCGTCGACCGACGGCACCCGCAGGTCGTAGCGGCCGAAGAAGAAGCCCTCGTAGCTGCGGCTGATCCGCTCGATCGCCGCCGCCAGCTCGGGGGTATGGTGCGCCGCGCCGTCGAGAAAGACGGCACCGCGGCAATGGGTGCCGAGGTCGGTGAGGCGCACCGCCTCGCCCGCCGCCGGCACCTCGTCCAGGCGGCCGGCGAAGCGTTCGAAGTAGGAGCGCGCGGCGAACACCGCCCGGCGGTCGGCGAGGATCAGCTCTTCGAGGGTGCGCTCGCCGTCGCCCACGACGCTCGGGAGCTGCTTTTCGGTGATCGAGAAGATCGTCCCCGTCTCCTCACCGGGCTGCCGCAGATAGAAGACCCCGAACTCCAGGCCTTCGACGTGCTCCTGCACCACCAGGTCTCCACTGGCAGTCGCGAGCGTGGTGTGGACCTCCTCCCAGCTGCGTGCCACCACCACGCCGAGGCCCCGCTGGCCGGCGTCGGGCTTGACGACGAGCGGCAGGTCCAAGCCGTGCTCGGCGAGGAAGGCGCGCGCGGCGGCGAGCTTCTCCTCGGGGCTCGCCCCCGCCGGCAGGCGGCGGTAGCGAGCGACCCACTCGGGGCCCAGGCCATCGAGGATCTCGCCCTTCGACTCGCCGATGAAGCCGGAGGCCGGCATCGCCGGGTTGGCGGCGGTAAAAAGCGTCGCCGAGCGATGGCGCAGCGCCAGGCAGGCGAGATAGAGCACCACCGGCGGATAGAAGGCCCACGGCGGCCAGAACTCCCAGCGGGTGAGCCGGCCCCAGGCACCGTAGAGCCGCCGCCGCCCCTTCCAGGTGAAGAGCGGCACCACCAGCCGGCTGATCACCAGAACGAGCACGGCGATCGCCACGACGCCGATCCAGGCGTAGCGCTCGAAGCCCTCGAAGAGCGACAGCGCCCCCTGCCCCAACCAGGCGGCGAGCCCGACGAGGATCGGCGTCCACAGCGCGACGGCGAGCAGCAGGGCGAGGGTGAACGGCCAGAACGGAGCGCGCAGCACGCCCGCCGCGACGTAGGTGGCCAGGCGGGTGCCCGGCGTGAAGCGGCTGATGAAGGCGATCATCGGGCCCCGCTCGGCGAACCAGCGGGTGCCGCGCTCGACCGACTCGGGCTTGATCCACCAGCGCAGCGGCGCCCGGCGCAGCCAAGGCCGCCCCAGGGTGCGGCCCACCAGGTAGAGGAGCAGATCGCCGGCGAAGATGCCGAAGCCACAGGCGAAGGTCGCCGCCAGCAGGCTCACCCGGCCCTGGGCTGCCAAGACCCCGCCGGCGATGCAGGCGAGGTCTTCCGAGACCAGCGTCGAGAGCGCCAGGAGGGCCATCAGCACTAGCAGGGTCACCGCCTCGGCCTTGGTCACCAGGCGCGGGTTGAAGGGCTCGGCGGCCGCCGCTAGGCGATCGGCGGGAGCCTGGGCGCGGCTCGTCGCCGTGCCCGCCTCGACCCGTGCCACGAACTCCGCGATCGGCCGCCACAGCCGCTCGCCGCCGGCGAAGACCATGAAGTGGTTGTCATCCAGCTCGACCAGCTCGCTCTGCGGCACCAGCCGGTGGGTCTCGTGGGCCGCCTCGATGGGCACCAGCACGTCGCGGGAGCCGTGCAGGAGAAAGGTCGGCATCGGCAGCTGGAGCAGCAGCTGCCGCAGCGGCCGCTGGTCGGTGTCGAAGAAGTTGCGAGCGTAGGCCACCGAGAGCATGCCGCCGTCGAAGAGGCCGAAGTGCGGCACCAGCTCCTGGAGGAGCCAGAGCCCGGCGAGCTGCAGGGCGTGGACGGCGTGGTTGGCGCCGTAGTTGCCGAGGAGCTCGAGCTCCTGGGTGCCCAACCCCGAGAGCAGGATCAGCGAGCGCACGCGCCCCGGGCTCTCGCCAGCGAGCTCGATCGCGACCCCTCCCCCCATGCTGTAGCCGAGGACGTGCACGGCCGGCACTCCCAGGCGGTCGAGGAGCTCCCGGCAGTAGGCGGCATGGGCGCGGATCGAGTAGTCCGGCACGTCGCGGCCGGAGGCGCCGAAGCCCGGGAGGTCCGGGGCGATCACCCGAAACCGGGCTGCCAGCTCGGGCCCTAGGTGGAGGAAGTCGCGGCTGCTCCCGGGGCTGCCATGGAGCAGCAAGAGGACGGGGGCGGAGGCATCGCCAGCCGGCCTCCACTCGCGATAGGCGAGGCGTACCGCGCCGGTCCGCACCTCGGTGCCGACGACCGGCGCGACTTCGACCGTGCGGACTTCCGGGTCGCTGGGCGGCCGCCAGGGATGCAGCCAGCGGACGAGATGGGAGGCGGCGAGTAGCAGCAGCCAGACGATCGCCAACCAGCCGAGGCAACCGCGGCGCCCCCGCGGCGAATGCTGCTCGTCGCTGCCCATCGTTCTAGCAGCAGAGGGCCGGCGCCACGCCGGTACGGGCCAACCGCAGCGCCGGCCCCAGGGGCGTCACGCAGGGCGAGCCAGCGGCGTAGGCAAGCGAGACCTCGTCCCGCCTCACCCGCACCCAGCTGAGGCTCACTGTCTCGGCGTCGTGGCGGTGCATGCACGGCGAGGCCGGCCCGCGCTCCGGGCGATGGCTGCGGTGGAACTCGTAGAGGAGCTCCCCACTGAGCCCGCCGCTCTCTGCCTCCATCTCGGCGAGCAGCGCCTGGCGGGCGCGGCGGGCGGCCGCCACGTCGTAGCCGGAGGAGACGAGCGGCATCTCGAGGCCGCTACCCGCGGTGAGCCGCACCAGGCGGCGGCCATCCCATCGCCAGGCGAGCGCCGCGGCGGGCGGCGCGAGAGCGAGCAGCGTGAAGGGCCGGAAGCGGCCAAGCTCCTGCCCCTCGAGGCGTGCCGCCACAGCCTCCACCGCCGGCTCGACGGCGAGGCCCACGACCAGCTCTCCGCGGCTCGCCACCGCGCTTCCGGCTGGCCGCGGTGGCGGCTCGATGCCGTAGAGGTTGAGCAGGCAGAGCGCCAGACCGTGCTCGTTGACCGTCACCCAGCTGCCGCCGGCGTCGCCGTCAACGGGAGCGAGGAACGCCACCCCCGCGCGCTCCCAGCGCCGCGGCGGCAGGGCCGGCGAGCGCTGGTGCGACTCGTCGCGGTTGGAGAGGAGGTCGAAGCCGTCCGGGGAGAACAGCCAGGAGACCGTGCACATGCGGTGAAGAGTCTAGCAGCCCCGGGGCGTGCCCTCAGCGCCCGTCGAGGCTCGCCGCCTCGGCCAGCCGCTCCAGGGGGTGCACCACCACCGGCTCCCCCTCGGGCGCGATCTCCAGCCGATGCCGGCCCGGCGGTAAGGCCTCGAGATCGAGGAGAGCGGCCCCTACCCAGCCGTAGCGGGTCTTGCCGCAGAGCCAGTTGGCGGCTTCCCACGGCCGGTGATCGACCCGGATGCGGGCTGAGCGCACCCGCCGGCCCAGGGGCCGCAGGGCGGCCGTCCAGCGCGTGGCGCAGAGCGGCTCGCCCTCGCTCGCCGCAGCAGCGTCGAGAGGCGGCCGCCAGACCTGGATCGTGCGGCGGTCCCAACCCAGCCCGGTGCCGTCGCCGTGCTGCAAGGAGAGCACGTGCGCCCCTTCCGTGAGGTACGGCGCCGGCACGAAAGCCACGAAGCGGTCGCCGTCGACCACCGCCTCGGCAAGGTCGTGGACCGGCGTGTGGTCGATCATCAGGCGCACACCAGCAGCGCCGTTGGACCAGGGCCAGCGCCGCCCCGGGGCTCGGCGGCCCACCACGATCAGCGGGTCGGTCACCGACTGGCCGTCGAGCGGCCACTCGAGGTGCCACGGTGCCGGCGCCGGCTCGGCGCCGGCAAGAGGCAGGAGGGGCCGATAGCTCACCGGCTCGAGGGCGGCAAGCATCGGCGAGTGGCGCTGGCGGCCGTTCGCCCGGCAGCTGCCGCAGCCACGGGGCTTGCCGTCCGGCAAGGTGTGCTCGGTGCGGAAGCGCCGGTACGGTTCGCCGTTCCAGATCTCCTCGAAGCTCTGCTCGAAGAGGTTGCCGAACACCGTGTCGTTGAGGCAGCAGGTGCGCACCTCGCCGGCGGCGGTGATGAACACCGTCGACCACGGCTCGCTACACAGCCAGCCGTCGCCGGCCCGGCGCCGTCGCACCCGCTCGCGGTAGTCGAGCGTCCCGCTGTCGCTGAGGAAACGGCTGCTGAAGTGGATCCCGGCCTCGCCAGCCCGCTCGCGCGCCGTTGCCAGGAGATCGGTGCCCGCCGCTTCGGCCATGCTGCCGAGGGCCTCGCGCTGGTAGTGCACGGCGAGCTCGGCGCTCTGGTCCCCCCAGTCAAAGAGGGGCTCGACGTTGATCGCCTCCACCCCCGCTTCGGCGCAGAGATCGACCAGGGCCGGCAACTCGTGGAGGTTGCAGTCCATGGCCACGAAGTTCACCGTCACCTGCGGCCGGCCGAGGGTGCGCCGCATCGCGGTCAGGGCGTGGAGGCCGCGCAGCATGCTGGCGAAGCGGGCGCCGCGGCGGATCGTTTCGTAGGTCTCTGCCGTCGCCCCGTCGATCGACACCGAGATGCGGCTGGCGCCGGCCTCGGCGAGCTCCCTGGCCTTGGCCTCGTCGATCAGCGTCGCGTTGGTGGTGAACCAGGTCTCGATCCCCGCCGCCGAGAGCGCGCGGATGTAGTCGGCGAGATGGGGGTTGAGCACCGGTTCGCCGAGGCCGTAGAGGTGGGCCCGCAGCAGGGTCGGGAAGAGGGGGCGCAGGCGCTCGAAGAGGGCTGGCTCGAAAGTGGCCGGCCGGCCGCTGCCGTTGCGATGGCGGGTGTCGTAGTTGATCGCGCACATCTGGCAACGCAGGTTGCAGCGCGCCGAGATCTCGAGGATCGCCTCATGGGGCCAGGCGGCCACGGTGGGGCTCTGCTGCTGATAGGCCGCGCGGGCGCGTTCGAGGTTGAACCACCGCTGGGCGTTCATGCGGACCTCCGGGAGGATTGGATATGCTCTGAGAGCATACGGCCGAAGCCCTCTCCTCGTCACACCCTCCGGCCAGCCGTGTGAAGGCTCAGGTGATGCTCACGCCGGCCAGCGTCTCGGCCGCCGCCAGCCGGATGTCCTCAAGGCCGGCCTCCAGGCGCTCCCGGTGGGTGCGGAAAGAGAGCACGCAGACGCGCAGCACGAAGCCCGCGGGAAGCAACGTCCCGCTGAGGAAGACCCGCTGGCGCGCGTTGATGCGGTCGAGGAAGGCCTGGTTGAGCGCGTCGAGCGCGGCCCCGTCGAGGCCGGCGACCCTGAGGCGGAAGGCAAGGATTGAGAGCTGCGGCGGGGCCACTATCTCGACGCCCGGCAGCCCCGCGAGCTCCGCGGTCAACCACCGGGTGAGGTCGAGCTTCTCGTCCAGCTCGCGCCGGAAGGCGCCGGCGCCATGGAGCTTGAGCGGCAACCACACCTTGAGGCCGCGGAAGCCGCGGGACAGCTCGGGGGAGATCTGGCAGAAGTCGGTCCACTCCTCCTCCCCTGCGGCCTGCAGGTTCCGCATGTAGCCGGCGCTCGCGCCGTGCGCACGGGCGAGGGCCGCGCCGTCGCGGACCAGGAGGCAGCCGACACCGTAGGGCAAGAAGAGGCCCTTGTGGGGGTCGAGGGTGATGGAGTCGGCGCGGTCGAGGCCCCGCATCGCAGACCGGCCGCGCTCGGTCATCGCGAAGAAGCCCCCGTAGGCCGCATCGACGTGGAGCCAAAGGCCTTCACGGGCCGCCAGGTCAGCGAGCGCAGCCAGCTCGTCGACGGCACCGGTGTTGGTGGTGCCGGCGCTGGCGACGATCAGGAACGGCCGCCGACCGGCACGGCGGTCCTCGGCGATCGCGGTGGCGACGGCCGCCGCCCGCAGCCGGTAGTGCTGATCGCTCGCCACCGCGCGCACGTTGGCGGCCGGAAAACCCACCAGCGAGGCTGCCTTGGCCACCGAATGGTGCACCTGGTCCGAGGCGTAGAGGATGCCGTCGGAGAACCTCTCGCCGAGCTTCTCGCAGCGAGCGGTGTAGAGGGCCGTGAAGTTGGCGAGTGAGCCGCCGCTCGACAGATAGCCACGGGCGGTGGCGGGATAGCCGACGATCGCGGCCAGCCAACGGATCACGTTGGCTTCCAGCTCGGCGAAGCCGGGGGCCGCCATCCACACCCCGACGTAGCGGTTGAGGCCGTCGGCGAGCAGGGCGGCCAGGGCCGAGTCGAAGAGGCCACCCCCGGGGATGTAGGCCAGGTAGCCGGGGCCGGCGCAGTTGAAGCTCAAGGGCGCCAGGCGGTCGACGACGAGGTCGAGCAGGGGCCCGAAGTCGCTCCCGGCCTCGGGCAAGGGCTCGCGGAGGTCACGGGCAACGGCACTGCCGTCCCCGAGGAAGGCGGCCGGCTGTTCGCCGAGGCTCGCCAGATGGGCGACGAGCTTGTCGGCGGCGAGGGCGAGGCGGCGGTGCATCTCGGCCGCCGAGGGCTCGAGGGGACGGCGGCGGTCGAGGCCGGGATCGGCGGCAGGATGGCGATCGCTCACCCGGCGAGCATACCCGCAGGCGGGCCGGCCGAGCTCAGTCCGTCGAGACCTGCTCGACTCGCCAATGCCCCTTCAGCCGGCGTTGGTTGAAGCGCAGCTCGCAAGACCATTCGCCTTCGCCGTGCCCGGCCTTGAGCTCGCCCTCCATCAGGCCCTCGAAGGCCACCGGCAGCATCCCCGCGCGGCTCTTGCCGGCGAACTTGGCGTAGAAGCGGTCGCCGCTCAGCCGGCCCTCCATCTCGGCCGCGAAGGGCTGGCGGTCCTGGGTCTCCCCGGAGAGCTCGCCGGTTAGCCGGGTACCCCGGGCATTGATGCGGAACTCGACGGTGCCGGCCACGCTACCGTCGAAGGTCCCGGCCCAGCTGCCCCGGTTGGGCGACTGGCAGGCAGCGACAAGCAGCACCAGGGCGAGCAGGCTCGCCGGCCCAGGAGCTGACTTGCATCGGGACTTGAGCGCTTGCTTCTCGACCATGGCAGCCCCCTCGGCCAGTGGCTCCCGCCTCCGCTCGTCCATTATGATGGTTCCCCCACAGACTTTCCAGGCAGCCCCGTGAGCTCCCCGGCGGCCGTCGTGATGAGGAGCTTCCTATGCGCATCGTCGTTTTTGGTGGAGGGGGGAGGATCGGCCGTGCCGTCGCCAAGGACCTGGCCCGCGATCCTGCCGTCGAGAAGATCGGCCTGGTCAGCATGCACGCCGAGGAGCTGGCTGCGGCGCGGAGCTGGATCGGCGACCCACGGATCCAGATCCATGTTGCCGATGTTACGGACCGCGAGGTGATGCTGTCCCTGATGAACGGCTACGACGCCGGGGTCGTCACCCTGCCGAACCGCCGGGTGAGCTACACCCTCCTCGAGCTGGCGATCGACGGCGGCCTACCCTTGGTCGACGTCCTCGAGGAGTACCACCGCCGCCCCGACACCTACGAGATCGAGGGCCTGAAGCTACCCGAGGGCCTCTCCCTCGCCGAGTACGGCGAGCAGCTGCACCGCCGGGCGCTCGCCCGTGGCGTGCTCGTCCTCGACGGCATGGGCCTCGCTCCGGGCCTTACCAACGTCACCGTCGGGGAGGCGATCCGCCTGCTCGACAGCGCCGACACCGCGGTCGCCCGGGTGGGAGGCGTGCCGGAGAAGGCAGCCGCCGAGCGCCATCCGCTCTCCTACATGATCACCTGGGCCTTCGAGCACGTGCTGCGGGAGTACGTCATCCGCCTCAACATCTTGAAGGACGGACAGATCACCGAGGTCGAGGCGGGCAGCGAGCTGGAGTCCTTCCACTTCGACCGCCTGGGCCAGGACGATGTGCTGGAGTGCGCCGTCACCCCCGGCATGCCGAGCTTCATCTACACCCGGCCGGAGCTGCGCTACTTCGCCGAGAAGACGGTGCGCTGGCCTGGCCACTGGCAGAGCGTCGCCACGCTCAAGGAATGCGGCCTGCTCGAGCTCGAGCCGATCGACCTCGGTGGTACCGCGGTGGTGCCGCGCAAGTTCCTGAGCGCTCTCCTCACTCCCAAGCTCCTGCCGCAGCCGGGGGAAACCGATGTCTGCGTGATGTACAACACGGTGACCGGCACCAAGGACGGCGAGGCGGTCAAGGTGGAGCAGTACATGTGGCAGCCCGCGGACCCCAAAGCGGGCCTCTCGGCGATGATGCGCACCACGGCCTTCCCCGCCGCCATCGCCGCCCGCATGGTGGCGAGCAAGAAGATCAGCGGCAGCGGCATCGTGGCGCCGGAGGACGCCATCACCGGCGACCTCTACCAGGAGTTCCTGGCCGAGCTGCGACAGCGCCAGATCGTCATCCACCAGGAGGTCCGGCCGCTCTGAGGCTCCGGCGGCCGTCGCGGCCTCTTCGAGAGCACCGGCACTTCAGGCCGTCGCCGGACCGCTCCTGCCGTAGCGCTGGGTCGCATAGCCGACGATCAAGCCCACCAGGCTCCCCGGCAGCATGACCTCCACCCAATAGGGCGGCAAGCCAGCGCTGCGGTTGCCCAGGCAGACGAGGAAGGCGAAGAAGAGCCCCACCAGGCCGCCGAGGATGAGCCCGGCCGCGGCGAGTCCGCCCATAGATCCTCCTGGTTGATTGCTCGGCACGCCAGGTGCCGGTGTCCGAACGACCCGCGACGAAAACCTTCAGATTGTTCGAGTCGGCGGCGTAGTCCACCCGGATGGTGCCACCATTGGTCAGCGGAGCGCGGGTGGACTTGCCGCGCAGCAGCGTGGTCAGGCGCACAAAGCCTGCGGTGGCCAGATGGGCGCTGGCGGTGATGCCGCCGGCCGCACCGCGGGCCAGCTGGTCGAAC
>WBZL01004291.1_pt1 | contig 12462 bp, 4 predicted proteins | sample 5204291 | NCBI WGS metagenome assembly WBZL01 (sample SAMN12344345, study PRJNA552823) | activated sludge metagenome | biome: Activated sludge suspended growth; feature: Nitrification reactor; material: Wastewater; isolation source: activated sludge from nitrification reactor of wastewater treatment...
GGCAAGCTTGTTGGCGTTTCAATCGCAGAGGCGATTCTGGGGGAGTTCCGGCGCCGCGCTCGCAGCAACGGCCGTTTACTCCATTCCCCCTCATATTTTTTACCCATTGGGCAACTGTGTCCCCATTTGCCACCCTTTTGGCGGCCAAAACGGCCGTTTTTCCTCCACCGACTGCGGTCTGGCGAGTGGGACAATGGTCAGGGCGATAGTTTCGGTATGTGCCGCACATTTTGCGGGTTGTCAAGGTGCTTGCCCCCACATTTGGGGGATCATGGCTGCGAGTGCCTACGGCTAAGGAGCGGGGTGCTGCGCCGCTCGCGGTCACAATCAGGGTCGCTGTGGCACACAAGACAAGTATAGCGCATTTTCATGCGGTTGAACACTACCAATGCTGGCGGGCGGGAGTCTACGAACAAGTTGTCACTGAATCTCACGCAAAGGCACAAAGAAAAACGCTTTATCCTGGCGGCTTGGCGCCTTTGCGTGACCTTTTAATCATTTGCCCAACAACCCGTTCAGACCCCCTGGCAGTTTTACCGTTCTGACAACCTGCCCCATACCCATCGTGGTTTTGTAGCCAACGCCGGTGTAAAAGGCAAGGTCGGCCAGCAGGTTGAGATAGCTGGTCATGGTGGGGTTGGTGTCATCCAGCAGCTTGAAAACAACCTTGCCGCAAAAACCAACCTGCTTGCTCTTGCTGAATTGGTACATGTGGCTGGCAATATCGTGCCGGGCCACGGCCATGCCAAAGGCGGTGAACTGGCGCACGGCATCTTTGGTGTCGCTGCCGCTCAGCCTGTCCCAATAGCTGGCAAGCTCGCCAAACACAAGGGGCGGGTCGGGGAGGATGTGCATGTGGCGAAAACGGCCGTTACGCAAACTAAAGGCGGTGGGCGTGCAAAAGGTGAGGTCAATGGTGGTAGGGGGCTGGGAAACGGCCGTCCATTTGGCACCCAAAGCCGCCACGCTGCTGCTGCCCGCCAATGGGTGGCTGCCCTCGCTGCTCAAAATTTCGCTAACGGCAAACTGCATCCGCTCCAGCCGCAGAGCCGGCAGGGGGTGGCCTTCGAGGAAGTAGCGGATAAAGGTTTGGAACAGGGTGGGGTCCAGCAACGTGACGCGCAGCCAGCCGCTTTGCCCGGCTGCAATGGCAAGCTGCCCCCTGCGGCCGTGGCCGAACTCATACAGAGGGGAAAGGGTAAAGGGTTTACGGCCGTTTTTGTCATGCAGGGCCTCGGCCAAGGCGGGGTCTACCTGCTGGACAATGTTGAGAAAGGCGGCGTGGGCAAGATGACCTTGGGTACTGTGTAAACGGCCGTTGTGCTTCGCCGTCAACCGAATCATCAAAGCATAAAGATCGGGAGATTCATTCATAAAACTTGCCTTTTGTGCGCTGGCAGCAAAGATACAGTACCATCATTGGGCATGGTTCAAAAGCCCGAAAAGTTAGCCTGACACGCTGTAGGGTGATTTTGCAAATCGCCCAGAGAACGATTTGCAAAATCGTTCTACCATTTGTAAAGCTAACTTGAACCATGCCCGTAATTGTATGAAAGGCACGCCATTGCGCCAAAGCAGGGGCGCAGCAACCGGCACAGATACTGGCAACGCCACGTGCCTTTCTCCTCGGTTGCTTCGCCCTTATCTGTACCGGTTACGGTGTCTGAAGACAGGCGCGGCAGAATGTCATTTCGACGAGTCTTCGAGGAGAAATCCCACTCATCAGGCCGTTGCCAACGGGATTTCTCGGAGGACCTCGAAATGACATGTTTGCCCGTTTATTTTGTTAACCGCTAAAACCTGTTCACCCTGCCTCTTTCCGCGCGGCCTCGCCCCTACTTTTCGGCCGTTTGTCAGGAAAAATATGACAGACAATTTCCGTGACTAACCTTAAAATTTGGTGACAAAAGAATGGAGAGTGTTTGATACACGTTGGAATTCCCAACCAAGTCGTTTCCAAACTTTATAAACCACAAGCAAGTAGATAACGTATTGGTTCCCCGTTTGTCATAATCTGCTATGCTTTCGTTTACCATTTGGAAACTATGCAGGTTTTCAGCAACAGTGAGAAAAAAGGATTGTCATTCCCACGAATAGCGGATTCATAAGTTAATCGGGACCCTATCATTCCGAGCGGCGTCTTCAGAGCGAGGAATCTTTCCCCTGAAGGAAGCAAAAAGATTCCTCGGAATATCTCGGAATGACATGGAAAAGCATAAGATATTTTCTGCCCATTGAATTGGTAAATCCACAAACGTGAGAGCAACGCCTGCATAGATATCCCGTTTGGACAAATCGTTTGACAAATATTTTGGAGGAACAGAATGGATTGGTTAAGTCTCATCATTGGCCTGCTGATCGGCTGGATTGTTGGTATGCTGATCGACTACTTTTACTGGCGTCCCCGGCGCATTTGCACCGAAGCAGAGAAAAATCTCACAGCTTCCCTGCGTGATGCCGAGGCAAACAATCAGGGACTGCAAACGCAGTTAGCCAATTTCCGCGTTAATGGCAAGCGTTTGGAAACGCTGGAGGCGGAGCTAAAGGGGAAGGAGCGTGAGCTTGCTGATGTTGCGGCAAGCCATGCGCTGCGGGCAGGAGAATTAGCCGCTTTATCTACCAGCCTGGACGGACGGCAAGGGGAGCTGGACAAGCTGATGCTGAACCTAAACGGCCGTAAAAGCAACCTCGACGACCTGGCCGCCAGCTACGCCGTCACCGAACAGCGGCTAACCGATTGGGAAGCCGACCTCCAGACCCGTGGCACCGAACTCGACGACCTCAACCTGCGCTATGACAACCGGGGGGCCGAATTGGCAACCCTGGCCGCCAGCCTCAACACCCGCCAAAGCGAGCTTGATGATTTGGCACTCAACTACAACGCCACCGAGCAGCGGCTGGGCGATTGGGAAGCCCGCCTCAATGCGCGTGAGGCAGAATTGGGCAATTTATCCCTCAGCCATGACAATCGCGGGGCAGAGTTGGCCGTTCTAGCAGCCAATCTGAATGGTCGCCAAAGTGAACTCGACGGCCTGAATCTGACGCACAACGCTACCCAACAGTGGCTGGGCAAGTGGGAAGCAGATTTGAATGCCCGCGAAGCCGAACTGGGTGATTTGTCCCTCAGCTACGACAACCGGGCGGCCGAATTGGCAGCGTTGTCGGCCAGTTTGGATGCCCGGCGTGGGGAACTGGATGATTTGTCGGCTGAACTTAACGGCCGTTCGCACCACCTCGCCACCCTGCAAGCCGATTTAGACGCTCGCGCCGCCGAACTACCCGAACTGGAAGCCGCCCAAAGCCGCATTGCCGCCCTCGAAGCCGACCTCGCGGCCAGCCGCGCCGAATCAGAAACCCTGAACGCGCAATTGAGCAGCAGCCTGACGGCCAATGTCACAACTGCCGATGACGACGACGACGGCTTTAGCCTCGCCGGGCTGGGTGCCGGGCTGGCCGCTGCCGCCGGTGCCGTTGGCGGGGCCATCGCCGCCCTCTTTGATCGGGACGAAGCACCAGAAATTGAGCTGGATGACCCCAACATGGAAACAGGCACTATCATGCTGGCAGGCACCGGCCGCCCCAACACGGCGGTTGAGCTGCTGGTTAACAACAATGCGGTGGGGACAGCGGTTGTGGATGAAAACGGCCGTTGGTCACTGCCCACCGCCATCACCAACGCTGGCGACTATGAGGTAACGACGCGCTATCTTGACGACGACGGCGAACCGCAGGATGTGTCCGCCCCCTACTACCTGTTCCTGGCTGCCCCCCGCGAATGGGCCAAGCTGCGTACCCTGGATCCCGTTCTGGGTGCCTTTAGCCCCGTGGGTGATGGCATGGTTACGGGCAGCTTTAGCATGGCTGGCGAAGGTGAACCCGGCACCAGCGTTCATTTCTGGGTTGGTGAGAGCGAAATTGGCAAAACGGCCGTTTCCGACGACGGCACCTGGGCCTATCAAACCGAGATAACCGCCCCCAGCGGCACCCACGATGTCATTGCCCGCATGGTCAACAGCGACGGCCGTTCCCTCATGCGCTCCAAAGTGCGCCCCATTTACTTCGGCGCACCCGATGACCTCAAAATTGTGTGGGGCATCGGCCCCAAAATCGAGCAGTTGCTCAACGCCAAAGGCATCTACACCTTTGCCAAGCTGGCCGAAACCTCCTCTGAATTTATTGACCAACTGCTAGATGAAGCCGGCCCCCGCTTCCGCCTTTCCAACCACGAAGCATGGCCGGAACAAGCCCGCCTGGCCGCCGAAAGCGCCTGGGATGCCTTGAAGGAGTACCAGGAGAAGTTGGATTGGAGAAAGGGCGGTCTGCACGAGTAAACAGATATTGCGCTAACGCTTACAAAGAAGACACCATGGGCAATTGCCCATCACGAAGAATAAAAACAGGACGCAGATTTACCTGATTAAACAGATCAGGAAAATCAGGTAAATCAGCGTTCTGTTTACAAGGGAGAGATAAGGAAATGACGGATCCCTGCACCATCGAAGAAGCTGTCGAACCTGAAGACGTTCGACGCCATGATATGTTCAAATGGAGCGTGCTGGCTGTGTTGCTGGCACTCTTACTCATCACCTGGCTGCTGCAACGCTGTAGCGGAGCCACCACACCCACCTTGACGCTGCCCGATGGCAATGTGCAAACGGGCGAGATACAGCTAAACGGCACCGGCGAACCCGGTTCCACCATTGAAATTTTGCAAGATGGCAGCCCCATCGGCACTGCCACCGTTGGCGAAAACGGCATCTGGGGCTACAGTACCGACATTGCCCAGGCGGGTGAGTATGCGTTTGTGGCACGCAGCCTCAGCAGCAGCGGCAGCGAACAAGGGCGTTCGGCCGCGCAAACGCTGCGCGTGCGCGAAGCCGATATTGCCACACCTACGCTGAATCTGCCGGGAACGGCCGTTGGTTTGGGCGCACTCACCCTGGCTGGCACTGGCACCCCCGGCACCGTCGTCGAAATCTTCCGCAACGGCGTTTCCCTCGGTACCACCGAAGTTGGGGCAAACGGCAGTTGGTCGTTTGACGTAGATATGCCCAACGCTGGCGACTACGACTTCTCCGTGAAGGCACTCAACGCCGCTGGCGACGTGGTAGCCGAATCCGCCGCGCAAACGCTCACCGTCAACGCCCCGGAAATAGCCCTGCCCACCTTCAACCTGCCGGAACTGCCCACCGTTGGCCCATTCACCCTCACCGGCACCGGAACCCCCGGCTCCGTCATCGAAATCGTCCGCAACGGTGTTTCGCTTGGCACCACCACCGTTGGCCCTGATGGCAACTGGTCGTTTGACCTCGACCTGCCCGATTTTGGCGATTATGATTTCACGCTCAATACGCTTGACGGCAGCGGCAACGTGCTGGGCAGCGTAGATTTGCCCACCGTCAGCCTGAGCGCCCCGGAAATTGCCCTGCCCACTTTCAACCTGCCCGAACTGCCAACGGTTGGCCCCTTCACCCTCACCGGTACCGGCACGCCCGGCTCCGTCATCGAAATCGTCCGCAATGGCGTTTCGCTCGGCACCACCACCGTTGGCCCCGATGGCAACTGGTCGTTTGACCTCGACCTGCCCGACGCTGGCGACTACGATCTCACGCTCAACACGCTCGATGGCAGTGGCAACGTGCTGGGCAGTGTGGCACTACCGCGCTTTACGGTAGCGGCACCAACCGTCAACTTTGAGGCACCGGAATTTGGCCCGTTTGCCCTGGGTGATGGTGGGTTGCCAACGGGTCGGCTGCGGCTAAACGGCCGTTCCAACCCCAACGCCACCATCGAAATCTATGCCGGTGACGAACTCATTGGCACCACCACCGCCGACGCCGACGGCAACTGGTCGTTCGACAGCGACATGAGCCTCGCAAGCGGCAACTATCCGCTCACGGCTCGCGTGGTTGGCCCCGACGGCACCGTTTTGGCTGAATCTGACCCGTTTGATCTGGCAATACCGGCCGTTGTCGCCGTTGCCAAGCCCACCCTTACCGCCCGTTCCGGCGGCGTGCGCTCCGATGAAACGGTTGAGCTGACCGGCACCGCCGAACCCAACAGCACCGTTGAAATTGTGGTGAATGGGGAAGTTATTGGCACGGCTACAGCTGGGGCTGGCGGCAACTGGAGCTTTAGCACCCAACTGCCAGCAGGCAACCATACCATCATCGCCCGCACCACAGTCACCGATGCCGATGGCGCCAGCGGCACGGCTGAATCAGCTCCGCTGGCTCTGGTTGTGACCGACGCCGACAACGCCGGCACTTTGCGGGTTGTTTATGATGCCAATGCCGCAGCGGCCGGCACCGGCACAGGAACCAGCAGCAGCAACGTCACCACGCTGGTCAGCCAGCTTCCCACCGTCGAGCTGATTCTCGACGCTTCCTGGAGCATGGTTGACCTGCTTGGCGGCGTACCGCGCATTGACATTGCCCGCGACACTATGAACGGCATCGTCAACAACGTCATCCCCAACGGCTCCCCCGTCGCCATGCGTGCCTATGGCAACATCGAAGGCAACCTGGCCTGCCGCACCGACCTAATGGTGCCGCTTGCGCCACTGGATCGGGAGGCGATGAGTGCGGCCATTGCTAACGTTGAGCCACAATTTAACGCCAACACCGCCATTGCCGCCTCGCTCGATCAAGTTCCCAACGATATGGCCGACGCGGAAGGCAAAGTAATTGTGGTGCTGCTGACCGATGGGCAGGAAACGTGTAACGGCGACCCAGCAGCCTCTATCCAGGGGTTGATTGACCAGGGGTTTGACGTGCGCGTGGACATCGTGGGGCTGGACATTGCCGACCCGGCACTGCAAGCGGAATTCCGCCGCTGGGCCGACATTGGTGGCGGGCAGTATTACAATGCTGCTGATGCCGATGGGCTGGTTAGTGCCATGTCGCGCTCGCTGGGCATCACCTATCTGGTGCAGGATGAGACTGGCAACGGTGTGGCAGTGGGCATCATTGGTGGTGATGAGCTGACCCTGCCGCCCGGTACCTACACCATCAACATTCTGTCGGCTCCCGATATTGCCATCGAGCCTGTAACGATCACGACCGGCGACGCGATTGAAGTAACGATTGATTAAATGCAAGTTCAGAAGTTCAACTTCTGGCAGAAGTTCAACTTCTGGCAGAAGTTGAACTTCTAAATCAGAAATTGTTTACGGGGAAGTGTCAACCGTGGTTGACACTTCCCTTTTTTGTCGCTATCTGCCCTCCACAAATCCCCTATTGACAAAAGGTACAACTGATCAATAATGCTGGCTCTGGGAGCTTTTCCCAAATTTATCAATCGTTTCAGTTTTGGAGAAAACCATGATCTTCTCACTACGTCGTTTTCAATTTCTTGGTTTGTTGATTTTGTTGCTGGCTTTGGCTGCCTGTGGTGGAGATGAGCCGGCCGAAACGGCCGTTTTGCCCACCGCCATTCCCCCCACCAGCACCACCGAACCAACGGCCACCCACACGGCCACACCGGAACCAACGGCTACCAATACAGCCACGCCCGAACCCACCGCCACCAATACCCCGGAACCAACGGCCACGCACACGGCCACACCAGAGCCTACGGATACGCCGGAGCCAACCGCCACAGCAACGGATACGCCTGCCCCAACGGCCGTTCCTGCCACGGCAACGGCCGTTCCCGCCAGCACCACCGACAGCAACGCTGACAACAGCGGTGGCGAAGGGGATGGCAGCGGCGGCGAGAATGAAACGCCCGATTCCATCACCCTGTACTACATCTCCAACCCCAGCGACATTCTTGGCACTTTCCCCGTGCAGCCCTTTGATGCCGACGCCATTCGCAGTGATTTGTACGGAATGCAGCAGGCGCTCAACACCATGCGGAGCAATCTGGATGGAGCCAAGGCCGGGGATGCTGCTGCCTGCGCCGCCTATGTGCAGGGATACAACAACATTCTTTACGGCACCCGTTTCTTTGACGAAGTGCCAGCCAATTGGGAAGATATTGATTCCCTCTACGTGCTGCTCTTCATCTACTCGCTGGATCGCACCCGCCCCGCCTATATTTCTTGCGCCGATTCCGGGCGCATTGATGATTTTAACTACAGTCTGGCCTACACAACCATCAACGAAACGCTGGAAGTGCTGAACCCAACGGTACAAAGCGCGGCCGGCCGGTAAAAACGGCCGTTATTTGTAAAAAAGGTAACTGTTCAGGTCTATCACCAATAAACGAGTTTTTGGTCAAAACCTGTCATTTCGACGAGTCTTCGAGGAGAAATCCCGCTCACTTTGCCGACAGGAATGGGATTTCTCGGAGGACCTCGAAATGACACCTGTATGGTCACAAAAAAAGAAGTGTCAACCGTGGTTGACACTTCTTTTTTTTCGCTGTTTCACGTGAAACAGTGTAGGAACGCAAAATTGTGCGTCTCTACGTTTTTATTCAATCACAAACGGGGTGCTGGATGAGCGACCCCAGATGGTCAAATCATACATGGCATACGCCTCGGCAGGCATGGCGGTGAAGCTGCCGCTGTGCAGGGCGCGGGCGACATAGGTAAAGGTGTGGGGGCCACTGTTCATTTCGGTGATGAAGAACGTCACGCGATCACGATGCACCTCTTTGTAGTTGTAGCCAAACTGCTGCCAACGGTACTCTGGCTCTTGATCATACAAACCAACGCGGCTGCTTGTGTTGAGCTTCTCGTTGAGTGGCTCCAAACCGCCGGGCAGTTGGTCTTCCACCAGCATGTAGGCGGCGTTTTGCGGCATGGTGACGCGAAGCTGTACGCGCACAAGCTGGCCGGGATGAACGGCCGTTAACACCTTCCCCGTCACCACATCCAGATACGCCCGCTCGATCTTCACCCCTCCCGCCGCCGCAATTTCCGTTTGCGCCAGGTAAACGCGGTGGTTGAGGGTGAGGTACAAACGGCCGTTTGCCCCCTCACCCTGCCGCACCACCAGCCGATTCGCCCCCGCTGGCAGTTGCTCCGCCGGGATTTCCAGGCTAACCGAGGGCTGCCCCGGCCCCAGCGTGCCAGAGAAAAGCGGCTCATCGTTGAGCAGCACCGTGTAGGGGGTGGCGCCATTTTCGGCAAAGCTGGTCGCCAGCAGATGGTCGGTGAGCGCCAGAATGGCAAATGAGGTTTCGTTGGTCGTTCCCCATCCTTGCGCCCGCCGCTGCGTCATCAGCCAGCGCACGGCGGCCGTTTCGGTGGCCGTGCCAGGGCGCATTTGCGCCAGGGCAGAGACGACCAAGGCGGTGGTTCGCACGTCGGAGGCCATTGTTTTGCTGGTGTATTCGCCATCGTGGTTGGCTCCAGACCAGTGGGTGAGGTTGTTGGCAGAAACGGCCGTTTCCACCACCCCATCCAGCAACGTCTGCGCCTTCACCGTTTCCCCCTGCGCGTGAAGCGCCAAGGCCAGCGCCGTTTTGCCAAAGGTATCAAGCTGGTTTACATCCCGTTCATACGCCCGCAGGGTCGCTTGCTCATTGGCGTGACCAGCCAGCGACAGGCTGTAGAGGGCAAAAGCTCGAACACGCTGATCTGTTTGGGGCAAGGCATCGTTGAGCCACGCCGCCCCGCGTTCCAGCACCACCGGGTCAATTTCATGCCCGGCATCGTCAATCAGGGCCAGCCCAAACAGCACCCAGGCCGTTTGGTACGCATCGGTACGGTCGTCAAACCACCACCCCCAGCCGCCGTCATTGTGCTGGAAGCCGTAGAGCCGCTGCACGCTGGCGTTGATTTTGGCCTCCAGTTCGGGGTCGCGGGAGCCAATGCCAAGCTGGAAGAAGGCACGGCTGACGACGGCGGTGGGCAGGGCGCGGCTCATCGTTTGCTCCACGCAGCCATAAGGGTAGCCCGTCAGGTAGTCCAGCCCTTCGGTCATTGAGCCAGCGATGGAGCGGCTGAGTTCAATTTTGACGCTGCCCTGGGGCAGGGCGTTGGCGGGCTGGGTGAGCGTCGTTGCCCATTCTCCCTGAAAATCGGCAATCTGGGTGGCGACATCGGGGATGGCTAACGGCCGTATTTCCAGCGGCAGGGCGATGGCATCTACAAGCTGGCCGTCAATGCGGGCGTTGAACTGGAGGGTGGTGCTGCCAGCCGTATCAGCGACAACGCTCCAACCCACGATTTGGCGTTCGCCGGGGGGAATGGTAATAGATTGGGCGTTGGTTTGGGGGAAGGAGAAATGGGGCGAAACGGCCGTTTCCTGCACCTCCACCACAATCGTTTGCGCCACATCGCTGAAATTTTGCACCAGCGTCGAAAGCTGCATTTGATCACCGGCCGTTAACCCCTGCGGCAAGATGGGCTGAATCACCACGTCTTGCTTTGTCTGCACGTTGATGATCGCTTCGCCAACCTGGGTATCGGTGGTGGTGGCAACGGCCGTTAAGCGCCAGCTTGTCAGCGAATCGGGCATCGTCACCGTCACCGTCGCCTCACCGTTGTAGTCGGTGTGGAGAACGGGGAACCAGGCGGCCGTATCGGGGAAGTCGGTGCGCGGGCTGCCTTCCTCATAGCCGCCACCGCCACCGCCCCCCATGCCGCCGTCGTTCAGATAACGCTGGGGAGCCATCGCATCAAATGTGTTCACGGCATTGCTTCGTTCGTAATAAAATGAATCGTAAATGGGGCCGTTGAACAGGTCGCTGAGGGCAAAGATCGCCTCATCTACCAGAGCCAGCGACACCTCGGCGGAAACGGGAACACCGGCGGGGTTGGTCACGCGCACGGTAAAGCTGGCTTCTTCGCCGGGTGCATAGGCTGGTTTATCGGCCGTTAGCGTCACCTGAAGCTGTTTGTCCCGCGCTGGCACCAGCATATTGACCGTTGCCCGCCACAAGCGGCTGTCGGGCAGGGAGTTGTACTGCTGGCTAAAGTTGGTTGTGTCCTGCGCCTCCCAGGCACTGACGGAGATATAGATGTTGGGCGTGTCGTCGCGCTGCACCGGGATTTCGACGATGGTCAGCGGCGGGGTCAGCGTTACAAGCTGCTCGCGGTGAACAGTTGCCCGTTCCAGGGTGATGAGGGCGGGGCCAGCAACGGTGGATTCGATCATGAGCCTGGCAACGTCGCCGGGGGCATAACTTTCCCGATCCAAGGTGACAGAGAGCTTTTCACCGCTGCGCTGGTTCCAGCTTTCGGTTTGGCCCCTGTAAACATAGCGATAGGTTTGGGCGGTGATGGTGTTGCCCAGCCCATCTCCGCCCGTTACCTCAATCTGATAGAAACCGGGGGAGGGAATGGCAATTCGGGAGGTAGCACGGCCATCGGGGGTCGTGGTCAGGACTGAAGTTGTGACACGATTGCTGTAATCACCGGTGCTGCTGCTATAGCTGTGGACGACCAGGTTGAGGTGACGGCCGTTTACCGGTTCCCCCGTAATGGTTTGCACCTGGGCAGTGATGGCGATAGGTTCATTGGGAGCAAAGGCGGCGTATTCACGATTGAGGGTGATACGCTCGGCGGTTTTGGCGAGGTGGACAATGGTTGTGGCGCTGACCGTTTGGTGGCTGCCATCATCCACGGTGGCTTCCAAGGCCACAGGGATTGGCTGCCAGTTGCCTTCCCAATCGTTGTTGTAGAAGCTGTCTTTGAAAGCGTTAGTAGGAAAGGTGATGGTTAAACGGCCGTTTTCATCCGTCATGCCGCGCAGGGGAGTCCCGTAATCCGGCCCCCAGTAATAGGGGTCGCCGCCGTAATATTCCCAATCATAATTTTCGTAAAGACGGAAGGTTTTGATCGTCACCGCTGCGTTGGGGACGGGTTCGCCCAAAAAGTAGCGGCTGTCCACCGTCAAAACAATGGGCTGCCCGGCGACCTGCTGGCTGTGGTCGGCCGTCAGGGTCACTTCATAGTCGGGTTTGTGGTACTCCTCCACCTTGAACTGCTGCACATGCCGTTCTGAGCCAATGACGACTTCCAGCCTGTAGGTTCCCAGCATAGCGCCTTCGGCCAGGGCAAATTGGCCGTTGATGGTGCCAAAATGGTTGGTTTGCAGGGTGCTGGTTTGCACGGTGTTGTTGCGGGCATCTCGAATGGTGGCAGTAACGGCCGTTCCTGCGGGCCACAGCGACAGTTCGGCATCGTCGTCAAGGCGCAGGATGGCTTTGTAGAAGACGGTTTGGCCGGGCTGGTAGATGGGGCGGTCGGTGTAAAGGTGGGCGGCACTGGTTTTAACGGCCGTTTCCGTTCCCCACCAGCCATACCAACCGCCGCCCGACCGCCACGCATTGTCCAAACCCATTGCCGCCAGTTCGCCATTGACATTGGCAACGGCAAAAGAAGCCACGTCGGTGGTGGGGAAACGGGCAACCCCCGCCTCATTGGTCACAGCTTCGGCCAGCGGCTGCCCTTTTTCGTTGTAGAGCGTCACGGTGGCGTTGGGCTGGGGGTCGCCGTTGATACCGCTGACCCACGCCAGCATTTGCCCCTGCCCGTCTTTTACCATAACGGCGTAGTTGCTGACG
>WBZL01004294.1_pt1 | contig 12461 bp, 9 predicted proteins | sample 5204291 | NCBI WGS metagenome assembly WBZL01 (sample SAMN12344345, study PRJNA552823) | activated sludge metagenome | biome: Activated sludge suspended growth; feature: Nitrification reactor; material: Wastewater; isolation source: activated sludge from nitrification reactor of wastewater treatment...
CGTGGGTTCAAATCCCATCGCCCGCTCCAAAAAATCCCCCCTCAACTCAAACGATTCTGAGTCACTCAGGCGTCTTGCTGAGCGAGCCATCGGTGTGCTCTTGCTGAAATCTGTGACGGTTGTCACGGGTGAGCATGACGTTTCTGGACTTACTACGCCTTCAGGGCGGTCATCCGTCTTACCTGCCTTCTGTTGAGCAGAAGGAGGTCATAGCTGTATCTAGGGTATCCTGCGGCTACGCGCGATGCGTGGCCACGTTCGACCGAGAAGAATGCGCCGCCGTTGAGACCGAAGTAGGCCGGTCTTCGGGCGTGCTTGTCTGATCCCAGGAGTTATGCCAGCGCGGGCGGTCGGGTGAGTCCGTTCTGGTGGGCCCGGATGAGTAATTTCTGGCGATTCGAGACACCGAGCTTGTCGAAAATGCTGGTGAGATGATGTCTGACGGTAATGCTGGAAATGCACAGACGGTCGGCAATGTCTTTGTTGGACAATCCCTCACTGACCAATCGGACGACTTCCTGTTCCCGCTCCGTGAGTCCATCGAGGCGTTTATGTTGGGCAGGGGCGCGTGTCAGGAGGGGGGGGCGGCTCTGCGTGTGCGCTGAGTTTCCGAGGGCTGCCGAGTCTTTCAAAGGTAAGAGGGACTTCCTCGTCCGCCCTGGCGAGGTGGGCGATCGTGGCGATGAGCACGGCGGAAGGTTGTACCTTGAGCACAATACCATCGACTCCGGAAGCGAATGCTTGACGAGTGCGCTCCATGTCCTCGAATCCGCTCAATAAAATAACTTTGATGGCTGGAGCAGCACGCTTGATTTTCAGGATCAGCTCAGGAATGGCATGATCATTTTCCGTGTCGAGAATCGCGATAGTCGGGTGATTGCTGGCCAACACCTCATCCAGGTTCGTTCCGTGCGTAGTCTGCCCGATCAACTTGATCCATGTTTCTGCTTCGACGATCCGCTGCAAACCGAGCCGCAGGAGATAGTTACTGCTGATGATTGCCACTACCGTTTGGATTGTAGCTGTGTCGGTTTCCCTCATTGCCCCTCCTGAAGACACCCGCCCTCTGACCGTCGAGTTGGCTGAAAACCAGACTACGTAATAGTAAAAATATTACGCAGTGGATGCTAGGTTGAATAGGTGATTCCAGACACCTGCGACGGCGCATATTCTCATACCGGTCTACCTTCAAGCAATCGGGAAATTTCACCAGGCAATCGACCTAAAAGCTTGCCCATCGTCACTTTGCGCCGATTCCAGGTATTACGTGAGAAGCGCTTTCGGCTGCACAATAATGTGCGCACGTCGAAATACGAGGGGGAAACCCTCGTGTCATCGACAGAATGTCTCGAAAGGTACAGAGGATACCTTCCGCACTGGACCGTCAATCCGGGAATGCTGGTATTCTCCTCCCGCCTGCAGCCCTCTAGAAGGAGGTGGCGCCCACACATATGACTGTGGCCTTCCGGCATCCCGCTGTCGAGCTCTATGGCGTTGTTGATCTATCTATGGGGATGAGGAGGTTACGCATAAATGAATCCAAGGCGGATGGACGTGATTCGCTTGGCAGCAACAGGTAGCGCACTGAGCTGAGGAGAGGACCACTGTGTGCCTCTCCTCGGTTGCCTGCTATGGTTGTGCTACGGCTGGGTACATTGAAACGACTGAGCCATTTCCTCGCTTCGAATTGTGACGAGGCTCCCGCAAGGGTTTCGCTTCATGCCGATGCTTGTTTTCTTTCCGGATAACCGCCTATCACATTCGCCCCAAGACGCAGAATGCCGAGCCTGATACGGGGCTCATAGATCTATCGATCTCTGTTCCGGAACGGATTGGCTTGTCCCGTTGATTGTGGGGTCAAAAGGCCAACTCGAACATCCTGCCGCAGAACTGTTGCACAAATTAATACAGCCCCCAGATACGTGGGCGCTTGCTGGTGTGCTTACCAGGTTGGATGGTGAGGTGTGTTCCGGTTATCTCAGGATTGCACGGAAATTAAATGGACGCATTCTCATCGGTTCATACCGACGATCCTGGTGCAATCAACGACCAGCACAAACGTACGAGAGACGGTCTGATTTTTCTGATGGTAAGAGGCACCAATATCCGATGTGCAGGCCCGACCGACCCTGTATAAATCGCCTCCCATGGAATCCGGACTAGCATGGGTCGATGGCTATTTTGGGCATGTGGTGAGGGGCATATTCTCCTCTTGGGGTTTGAGAGGGGCCGTTCCTGGGTGGTCCCACGTTGAGTGTGTGGGGGGACGCCTGAAGTTGTCGATGGCCGCACATGGGTAGGTTTGGCGGCGGTCTCAAGCCGCCGAGGAGAGAAGCGGCAGCGGAATCGGATTCGATCGGACATTGTTGAAGGATGCGCTCTCGATTCACTGACAAAGAGAAGCAACAGATTCTGAAAGAAGGACGCTCCAAGGGGGCGATTGAACGCGTGTGCAAGAAATACGACATTTCTGCGAGCACGTTTTATCGTTGGAGGAGCAGGGTGGGTGTCCAGGGGACGGATCCAATCCTCCACTTGCGCTCCCTGCAACTGGAGAATCGACGCCTCAAACATCGTGTCGCGGAGCTCTCGCTGGACTACACCATTCTCCGGTCCGCCTTGATCAACGACAGGGAGAATGAATGCTGATGTGCTGGACGACGTGGGGCATATGGGGCAGCCGCATACAGACGGACGAGTGGAGCGTTGCGTCTGAAACAGAGCAGCGCTCAGGGCGCACGCGTTCTGTTCGGTCGGCCGCTCAGGCGCACCGTATCGTCTCTTCTTTCGCGAGCATGGAGTCCATGACATGAAAGCCGTGATCATGGATGGTGCTCCCTGGGCTGGGACGATGCTGACGTTTCCGGTAGGAAACGAACTGCTGATCCAGCATCTGCTGTCAATGTTGAGGACGCACGGTATCCGCGAAGTGGCGGTCGTCTCCTGTGAGCAGGATCCCTACGTACGTGAGTTGGTGTGTCAGGCCGGTCAAGCTCAGAGCATGGAAATACTGTGGCGGACGGAGAGCGTGTACCGTGGCACCGCCGGCAGTATCGAAGTTGTGAAGGATTTTCTGGATACGCCGGCCTTCCTCGGGGTCCATGCGAATGTCTATGTGCGCGATGTTGATTTGACGGCGGCATTCAGCTTTCACCGTCAGTATCACGCGAGTATCACGTTAGTCGCTCAGCGTCGAGCAGGAACCGATGAAGCACTGGAAAGTGTGGAGCTCGATCCTGCCGGCCTCGTGTCCAGGGTGAACATTCTGCACTGGTCAAGGAATCGCCGGAGCCAGCTGGCTCCTTGCGGGCTGTATCTGTTTGACCGTGATGTGCTCTCACAGATTCCTCGCGATGAGTACTTCGATGTCAACGAGCAGCTTGTGCCGCTCGTCAGAAGTCGAGGCGGCGTCATTCGTGCCTATGAGGTCGATGGAGGGGTCCACCCCATTCACGGACCGGAGGATTTTCTCTGGCTGAACCGGGAAATCCTCTTGAAAGATTTACAAAGCGTCGATCGCGGCGATGGTCGCCATAGTGGATTCGACGAGATTGTGATCGGCGAAAACGCAGACATTTCCCCTCATTCCTTCTTGCTGGGGCCGCTGGTGATCGGGCCGAATTGTGTTGTGGAAGACTATGTGCACCTGATTGGGCCGGCAGTAATTGGGCCGACCTCACATCTGGAAAAAGGTAGTTTGGTACGGGAAAGCGTGTTGCGACCAGGCACGAGGGTGCGAGGCAATGCGAGGGTGGAGTATTCGGTGGTCGGTGGAGACGAAACGGTGCCTGAAGGCATGCGACTTCGCAGCACATACTGGACTACCGCAGATCCGGGGATTCGAGGATCTCGTAACGCGATCGATCAAGGTGCCTCGATCAAGATCGTGTCTCGGCCACGACGCACGCCACGATCGGCGACCACCCGATCTGGAGAGAAGCGGGGGGACTCGATCTATGCGGTGATGAAAACCGTCGCGGACAGGACGGGCGCTCTTGCAGGCCTGATCCTCGTTGGTCCTCTCCTGCTGCTGATTGCGGCTGCGATCAAGAGCGACTCTCGCGGGCCGGTATTCTTTTCCCAGAAACGCTGCGGAAAGGATGGCCGGGAATTTTGGATGCACAAATTCAGAACAATGGTGCCGGACGCCGAGCAGCGACAACAGGACCTGAAAGCCAAAAATAGCGTCGACGGACCGATGTTCAAGCTGGAAGAAGATCCGCGCATCACCCGGGTCGGCAAGTTCCTTCGAAAAACGAGTCTCGACGAACTGCCGCAACTCTTGAATGTGCTGCGGGGAGACATGAGCCTGGTGGGGCCGCGTCCGTTGGCCTACGACGAGATGAAGTTCTGTCCGACGTGGCGTGATGCACGGCTCACGGTCCGTCCGGGATTGACCGGACTTTGGCAGGTGAAGGCACGTAATCGCAATCGGTTCTCAGAGTGGATCCGATACGACCTCGAGTATGTTCGTCGGCGTTCGCTGGTGCTCGATCTGTATATCCTGATCCGGACCGCTCGCGTGTTGTTGAAAGGAGTGTGATGAACGTGTCGTACCCTACTGGGCTGCCAGAATCGAAAGCCGCTGCCCCGAGCCGATCCGCGTTTGGTCTGAGAGAGCACCTGATTACGGTGTTTCGCCAGAAACGGATGTTGCTGACGATTATCGGCGTGGCGACCATGGTGGCTGGTCCCGGCTCGTTCCTGATGACGAATATCTACAGCGCCGAAGTCCGGTTGCTCATTCAGAATGCACGAACGCCGTTCAGCATGAGTACCCCCTTGACCGGCCAGGTGTTTACTCCTTCGGACATCACGCAAAAAGACGATGTGGCGACCGAGGTGCAAATCTTCACCAGTCCGATCCTGTTGGACAAGTTAGTCGAGTACTTTGGGAATGAGCGCGTGCTGGCCTCGATGCGCGGCCGATGGGACTGGGTTGCGGATTTGCCGAAATCCGCCCTTAAGCAACTGGCCGGGCTGCCGCCGGTTGCCCAGTTGTTGACGACGATGGGATATGTGCCCAAACCGGAAAATCTGCATTATCAAGCAGTCCAACAGATCCGCTCTCATTTGAATGTGGAAGGCGTTCGGCAAACGCATGTGTTCGTCGCCAGCCTGGATTCACCCGATCCGGACTTTTCGGCCGATGCGCTCAACGCATTGGTCGGCATCTATCTGGATCATCAATTGTCGATCCGCAAAGGCAAAGGCGCACGTGAGTTTTTTGACGAGCAGACGAAGCAGATGCGCGGGGAATTACAGCAGGCAGAACTCCGGCTGCAGGCCTTCAAAGACAAGTGGAACATCGTGTCCATCGAAGATCAGAAACGGCATCTCTTACAGCAGGTGACGCATACGGAAGCCGCACTCCGGGAGAGTCAGGTGCAGGTGGCAGAAACCGAAGTGCGCATCAGTAAGTTGAGGGAGCGCTTGGCTGGACAGCAAGAAGCCATTCCGCTCACGAACGTCTCAGAGCGGAATCCGATGTTGGATCAACTGAAGAACCGGTTGATGCAAATGGAGCTGGAATATTCACAGTATGTGCCGGATAGCCCCGCTGCGGCAGAGCTGGTTCGCGAGATCGCCGCCGTACGCGGGCGTCTGCAAGCGGAGAGTGCGAAAGTCACCGGAGCTGCAACTTCCGGTGTCAACCAGACGTATCAGGAATTGAAGCGTACGCTGGTGATGGAGGAGGGGCGCAGGGAAAGTTTACGTCCCCGACTGTCGGAACTGACCAAACAATTTAAGGCGTATCGAGACTCGCTGAATGTCCTGGACCAGCGAGAAATGGAATTGCAGGGATTGATGCGCGAGGTCAAGGTCAAGCAGGAGGCCTTCGACATCTATCTGAAGAAGGAAGAAGAGTCACGGATCAACGAAGTCCTCGACCGGAAAGGCATCTCGAACGTCAACGCCATCGAACACGCCACGCCTCCTCAAAAGCCGGTCAGGCCACGTAAGTTTCTCAATATTGTCATTGGGCTGTTGATAGGGTTAGTCGGGGGATTCGGCTCAGCTTATGCCTCGGAATATCTGCGGCGGACGTTCGTCACCCGCGAGGAGGTCGAGGATACGTTGGGGAAGCCTGTGCTCGCCGCCTTGCCGCTTGTCCGTCCCGACACGTCCGATGCCGAAAGTTGCGAGCTCGAACTGCGGCATACCGCGCAGCACGTTGTTCGTTCGTACCATGAACGTGGGGTACGAACGCTTCTGGTGACCAGTGCGCTCCGAGGCGAGGGCCGTTCCTACCTGGCCGGTGCCCTCGCACGGGTGCTTGCCGATCAAAAGTTTCGCACGTTGCTCCTGACCTTCGAAGAGGCCGGTCCTGAGCACGCCGCCGGAGGCGAAGACAGTGTAAGCGTGAAACAAGGAGTGGAGGCCAGCCGGCCGATGCGAGAGGTACCCGAGCCCACGGATCGACCGCATCTCCATCGCCTGCTGATTCGACACAAAGATGGTACAGCTCTGGAGTTTGCGGAACATCTGGCGGAAGTCGCGAAGACGATGCGCGATCGCTTCGATCTGATTGTCATCGACGGACCTGCCTTGACGTCCTTCCCTGAGATGCGTGTGGCCATCGCAGGAATCGATGGGACGATTCTGGTGATCGAAGCGGAACGTACGGTCTCGGTGGCTGCAGCGCGGACGGTTGCAGCGATCGAGGAAGCCGGTGGTCATTTGCTCGGGCTCGTGTTGAACAAGCGGCGCTATATCATTCCAGAGTGGATATACGGTCGATGGTTGGCGGCCGGGGGGAGGGAGGGCGTATGAGTGAGTCGATGACGGGAGTAGCGGGCGTCATGGCAGTCAACGAGATGGCGGCTCCGGCGGAGGGGTTCGTTCGCGAAGACGGATGGTATGCCCCCTACGATTATTGGTTGACGCTCTGGGGCCTCTACGACCTCTATGCCTATGCGTTGGCCCTGCTCGGAGATGTGAAGGGGAAGGTGTTGCTGGATTGCGGTTGTGGCCCCGGACATACCTCGGTGATGCTGGCAAAACGTGGTGCGACGGTGACGGCCTTCGATACGGCAGATGGGCAGCTCGATACAGCTCGTCGCTTGGCCACAGCGAACGGGGTGAAGGTGATGTTCCTGTGTAAGCCGTTTGAAGAGTTGGACTTTCCCGACGCGAGCTTCGACGTCGTGTTCGGGACTTTTGTCCTCCACCACGTGGATTTACCCAAGGCCAGCCGACAAATTGCGCGCCTGTTGAAGCCGGGAGGGAAGGCCGTTTTTATCGAGAATTCGGCGTTGAATCCGTTGCTCATGGCGGCTCGGAGCAAGGTTTGTGGCCACTTCGGCGTGCCGCAGTATAGCGACGAGCATGAGCATCCACTCACCCGCCGGGATATCGCGACCTTGCAGAGTGCCTTCCCCGGTGCCTGTACCATTCACTTTCCGAGTTTGTTGTTCTTCCGTCTGCTTGATTTCTACGTGTTCAAGAAACGATGGCCGTGGATGACCTCGTTGCTTCTCCGTTGTGATCAGGCCGCCGGATCAATTCCGTGGATACGCCGGTATGGGTATCTCCAAATTGTTGAGCTTGGCAAGGGAACGACTGGTGCGTAACTACGTGGTAAGACACGAGGCGGCCTGTTGGCTGACTCTGGCGGTTTCGGTAGGCCTCGTGCTTGGTGCGTCCCAGGCCACGGCTGCCCCGGCAGCTGAAGCGACCGCCGGCTGTCGCAGCGAAGTGACGCCTCCGAAAGGGAGTCGGTCCCCATCGCCAACCTCCGTGTCCCTTGCGACACCCAGTCGGGGTGCCTATATCGGCCTATACAGCATCGGTCCGATTCTTGCCGATCGGCGCGACTTCGTCTCCAAGACCGGGCATGTTCCGGCCATCGTGTTTACGTTCCACGATTGGGTGTCCGACGAGGACTGGAACTCGTCCTCCCCGCATTTGCGTACCTTTGCAGACCCGATGGAGTCGGCGTCGATCAGCCCCCTTCAACTAGCCGAAGAACTGCGAACGCAGGGCGGCGTATTGGCCGTGGCCTGGGCCATCCAGTGTTGTGATTGGGACTCCACCCTGTTTTGGTACGGGTTTCGGAAGCCGACGGTCACCGTCACGAGACTCCTCGCGGGCGACTTTGATGACTACATTGTGACCGTGGCTCGACAGATTCGAGACTATCGCCATCCGATCATGCTCACCTTGTTCAGTGAGTTTAATTATCAAGGCATGATGGTGTTCGGCAAACAGGGCGGAGAACGCCTCGAGGATACCGAGCAGCTCTGTCGGTTATACGGTGATCCGACATGGCCGGACGGGCCGGAGCGTATTCGAGACGCGTTCGTTCATGTCATCGAACTGTTCCGTAGAGAAGGTGCACGGAATGTCACGTGGTTCATGTATGCCGGCTCGCACTACATGAATCCGCACCATGAAGACTACAATCCCTGGCTGCATCCGAAGTTCTTTTATCCTGGCGACGAGTATATCGATTGGGTGGGGCAAAGCGCCTATTTCATTGATCCACGGATCCCGCCGAAGCTTCGGCAACAGGAATTACGCACTCCGATTACGGAGGCACTAGCTCCTGGATATGAGGCGTGGAGGACCGTGACGCAGCGGCCGCTGTTCCTGCCCGAGTTCGGGATCCTCGGGGATGGGAGCACCAGCCGCGCGCGCATCATCGAAGAAGTCTTTCGTGAGGTGCTCCCTCGATTCGATCGTGTGCACGCCATCACGCTCGCACACTTTCAAATTGCCCAGGATGTCTACGAAGTCCCACGGCTCGGTGTATTTCGCGATGAGGAAATCGCTTGGAAGCGGGCGGTTCTCGAGAATTCCCAGTACCTGAAACAGGCCTCGTTCACAGGTAGAGAGTAGTGTCCCGATGGCGCTGAACCGGTCTTCACGATGGCTCTGCATCTGCGCGGTCTTTGCCTTGTGTTTCATGCTCCGTGCCGGTGTCGCCCTACTGATCGATGCGTCGGTACACGTGATCAAGCGGGTGGATGTCTATTCGGAGATTGCGGCAAACCTGGCGCACGGACACGGATTTGTCGCCGAGCCCGAGGGGGAGGCGATTCTCTGGAGAGCGCCGGGCTATCCCGCATTTCTCGCGGTGCTCTATCGTCTCTTCGGGGAACACAACGAGACGGCGGTGCTGCTCGCCCAATCGGCGTTGGACTCGATGACGGCCGTACTGATTCTGTATATCGGCGCACGACAGTTCGACGAAACCATCGGCTGTGTGTCGGCGGTGCTGTTTGCGCTTCACCCGCTGTCTGCCTATTACACCCTGCGATTTCTATCCGAGCCGTTGTTTACGCTGATGTTTACGGCAGCGATTGCAGCATGGGTGGCTGCCATGCATACGCGGCGTCCGACAGCGTTCATGCTGGTCGGCGCGTTGATTGCCGGGGCGGCATTGGTGAAGCCCGTGGCGTTGGAGTTGTGGCCCTGCCTGGTTGCGGCTGCGTGCTACCGACTGCGAAAAGAACCACAACGTGCCCTGTCTGTGGCGATTGCCTTGTCGCTTGCCTGTCTCCTGGTACTTGCGCCTTGGGCCATCCGCAATTATCGGTTGACGGGTCAGGTGGTGGCGGTGGCCACCGGCGGAGGCTATGCATTGTGGTTGGGCAATCAAACAGTCAGCGACGGGCGGGAAGATTGGGAAGTCGATGCCGTCACGAGAGAGCATTTGGCTGCGTTGCGTGGGGGCGTGTTGGGACAGATCGAGGGGTCCGCTTCGAGTCTGGTTAGGGTGTCGAATCATCCGTCGGCGCGTTCTGCAACGCATCCGGTCGATATCACGGTCGGACAAGATCGTGCATTTTTTCAGGCTGCGTTGCAGGAAATAGCCGATCATCCTTTCGAGAGTGTGGTGCTGACCGTCAGAAAACTGTATCGCTTCTGGTTCAGGATTTTCCTCCCTGACAATCGCTGGGCGCAGTCCTACATCGTCGTGTTTCAGGCCTTGTGTTTGGGGCTTGTGCTAGGTGGAATCTTGCAGGCCGAGCGCCGGGAAGAACTCTTGGTCGTGCTCCTTCTCCCGATCATTTGTCTCGCGATGATTCACGCGCTGACCTTTTCCACTCTTCGTTACAGCATTCCCACGGTTCCGGTCATGACTGTGTTGATGACCGCCGGTCTGCGTTCGTTCAACAGTCGGTGGGGATTGTCGCTTGGTTCGTCGAGCGTTCGCTGGCTGAAGTTGTCGCCGGTGGGAGAACTGGCCGCGTCGTATCGACGGAGGCAGTCGTGAAGCAATCTGGTGAAACGAGACGTTGTGATGCGGTGAGGAGCCACAGATGAAGCCGATTCGCGTACTGATTATTCGCAATTGTCGAGGGATCACCGGCATGACCGGAGGGGAGACCTATCTGCTTTCCCTTTTGAAAGGGTTCGACCCGAAAAAAGTGCGCTGTCTGCTGGTGTGTATCGTGAATCCGGCGCTGGGTGAAACCACCTGGATGAAGGAATTGAAACAGACGGGCTTCGAGTACGTCACCATCCCGATCGGCAATCCGTTCAATTTGCGTGATGTGCTTGCCGTATGCGAGCTGATCAAGACATATCAGGCCGATGTGATCCATGCGTTGGATCATCGCTCTGATCTCATCGGCATCCTGAGTGCGAGATGGACCCGCCGGCCTGTCGTGGCGTCGTTTCTCGGGTGGGTCAATTTCGAGAAAGGCTCGTGGCGTGCCAGGGTATATCCATGGATCGATCGAATGATACTCCGGCGACTGGATGCCGTCATCACTGACTCTGTGGCGATCGGCACAGAGCTGCGGATGAGGAAGCAGGATCCCCCCGTGGTTGCCATACGCAACGGCATCGACACCGCGTGGTTCAATCCCGCTCGTACCCTGACGCCTTCGTCCGTTTCCGAGTTTGCTGCAGGCGGCGATTACGTGTACGGGATGGTTGGTCGTATCCATCCGGTGAAAGGTCACCTCAATTTCTTGAAGGCGGCTCGCGCGATCCTTGACCGCTACCCGCGTAGTCGATTCGTGATTGTCGGCACGGTACTGCCCGGGTTCGAATCCTATCGACAGGCACTGCTCGATTGTATCGCCGCACAGAACTTGGCGCCCGCTGTTGTCATGGCCCATGTCTCGCTGTCGGAGATTCCGGCGGTGTTTGCTGCCTTGGATGTGCTGGTGGCGCCGTCTTTTGCCGAAAGTTTCAGTTTTACGATGCTCGAAGGCATGGCGATGGGGAAGCCGGTGGTTGCGTCGGATGTGGGCGGTGCATCAGAGATGATCACCGACGGCCACACAGGGTACTTGGTGCCCGTGGATGATGTGCCTGCGCTTACTGCGACGTTGCTGCGGTTGAGAGAAAACCCTCAGGCTGTGAAAGAAGTGGGCATGCGTGCACGACAAAAAATTCTCAGCGATCTGGGTATCGAGGCGATGGCGGCAAAAACCCACGAAGTGTATCTGAAGTTGATCGAATACAACGTTACGAAGTCGAGTGATTCTGCCGGCATTGGTCGATTGCGTGAGCAGTTGGTTGCGATCAGTGCGAAGTAGGTGTGGATGTGCTCTGAGGATGGCTGTGTGGTGACTATGAAAATTTTGATTACGGGTTCGCTGGGTTTTCTAGGAAGAAGCCTTGCTCATCATGCTGTTACTGCCGGACATCACGTTCTTGGTGTTGCACGGTCCGAGGCGGGCGAGATGCTGCCCGGAATAACATTCGTACGTAGCGCCCTCGGTGACACGAAGTTTCTGGATATCTTGAACAGCTTCGACCCCGATGTGGTAGTGCATGCAGCCGGTTCGGCGTCAGTGGGCCAATCGTTTCAAGAGCCGCGGAAGGACTTTGTGATGGCCGTCGAGACGTGGGCATCGGTGTTAGATGCGGTTCGCAGCTCGAAAGGCAACCCGTTGGTCATATTTCCGTCCAGTGCCTCCGTCTATGGCAATCCGACGCGGTTACCCATTCCGGAAGGCGCCGCGCTTCGACCGATCTCGCCCTATGGGTTTCACAAAGTGATTTGCGAACAATTAGGGCAGGAGTACGCCCATTGCTTCGGGCTGAATGTGGTTTCGGCCAGATTGTTTTCCACCATCGGTTCGTATCAGCAACGTCTGCTGGTATGGGAACTGTTTCGGCAAGCGATAGGCGACAGTCCTTATCTCACCATTCAAGGCACAGGGACCGAGAGCCGTGATTTCCTGCACATCGACGATATCTGCCGATACTTTTTGGGAATCGCGGAACGGCAGCCAAGAGGATTCTGGGCCGTCAATGTGGCATCCGGAGAATCGACCACGGTGAGAAAGATGGCGGAGTTGGTCATGCGGTGTGTGGGCAGCACCCAGGCGCTAAAGACGTTGAACAGGGAGTTGCCCGGTGATCCCAAACACTGGCAAGCCGATACGACGCTGCTTCAGGAATTCGTGCCCTATCAGCCGAGGGCCATTGCCCATGGCTTGGAAGACTGCATTCGTCATTGGCTGGCTGATTTGTCCTCGGCATCGGAGCATAGG
>WBZL01002029.1_pt2 | contig 12459 bp, 9 predicted proteins | sample 5204291 | NCBI WGS metagenome assembly WBZL01 (sample SAMN12344345, study PRJNA552823) | activated sludge metagenome | biome: Activated sludge suspended growth; feature: Nitrification reactor; material: Wastewater; isolation source: activated sludge from nitrification reactor of wastewater treatment...
GTTTGTCCACCTGATGGCTATTCTCGGCGTGAAGAACCGGCTGTTCGTGTTCATCAACTGGGCTTGGAGCTACTTCACCTACGACCAGTCGCTGCGGCTGCTGATCAACCCGAAGCGGAAATCCTCGGCGCAGTTGGTGGAGGAGGAGGTGTGACAGTTGTCAGTTTTCAGTTGTCAGTTGACAGTCTCCGCCCGCAGTAGCTTCAGCGAAGGAGGGGGGTAGTCTCCGCCCGCAGTAGCTTCAGCGAAGGAGGGGGGCAGTCTCCGCCCGCAGTAGCTTCAGCGAAGGAGGGGGGCAGTCTCCGCCCGCCGTAGCTTCAGCGAAGGAGGGTGGCAGTCTCCGCCCGGCAACTTCGCCGAAAGCTTCGTCGCCCGGTGGCCGGAGGTTGATTTGATTATTCCCTTCGGTCATGTACTTCGTGCTTGTTGATTTGGTGATTCGAAGGCTTTCGTTTTTCAAATTAACAGATCAACATCAGGTCTGCAATAATTCCATCAAAAGTTTTTTTGTTAAAATTCAGATCGGCGTGTAACCTTTCCCGGGGGTCGGCGTTTTAGTTGGGTCCTTTGATTACAAATACCACAATTTTTACTAGGCGATGTTGACAATTACCGTGTTCCTGATCCTACGCAGGTTGATTCGCAAGGTGAAACCGGCATAAGCCCAAAGACATAAGGGGGATAATGGGTCCCAAAAAACGCGACGCTCTTTTTAAGGGGTTATTGTTGTTGGTTATAGTTTATTGTTGTTGCGCCCGTAACAACAATAAACTCCATAAACAATCATAAACCCCATAAACAACAATTAACTCCATAAACAATCATAAACCCCCACAAACCCCCATAACCACCTCCTTCAAATACGGCAATACCTCCTCCCCGAACCAGGGGTTTTTCTTCTCCCAGATCTGATTGCGCGGCGACGGATGCGGCAGCGGCAGATAATCCGGCACATAATTTTTCCAGTTTTGAACGGTTTCCGTCAGGGTGGCTTTCCGGCGTTCGCCGAGGTAGCGTTCCTGCGCGTACTGGCCGAATAACAAGGTCAGCCGGATATCGGGCATGAGGGCGAGTAAGGGCTCGTGCCATTTCGGGGCGCATTCCGGTCGCGGCGGCAGGTCGCCGGATTTCCCGGTTCCGGGATAGCAGAATCCCATCGGGAGCAAGGCAAAGATCCCGGGATCGTAGAACAGGGCATCGTCCACACCTAACCATTGACGGAGGCGTTTTCCGCTGGCATCGTCCCAGGGAATGCCGGTTTCGTGCACCTTTCGCCCCGGCGCCTGCCCGATGATCAGGATCTTCGCCGCCGGGTGGACGGTAAACACGGGGCGCGTGCCGTGCGGCAGGTGGGGAGTGCACAGCGTGCAGGATCGGGCGTCGCGGATCAGTTGGTGCATGATCAATCAGCATTTTTTTGAGGTTGACCTCCGAAAATAACCGTTTTTTCCAATTTTTGGGGTTCCCTGGTTCGTAAATATAAATTTTGAATTGACACAATTTCAATCTGCTTGGGTCAGTTGTTACACATATTCCAGATCTAACAGCCGGGGCTATTGCCGATCGGGTTGGGGCAATCCTTGGACCATGCACCGGATGCCCGACCATCCACAATAATAAATCATTGCCCGCCGCAAGCAAACCCGCCGGCCTGGCAATCTGGGCCCTCCGTCCTCCGCCCGACGAAGCCTCGGCGAAGTCGGGCCCCGTCTACCGTCCTCCGTCCTCCGCATACACCCCGGCATCATGCCGTTCCATCCACCGGTCGGGTTTGGCCAGGTCCGTCCAGCCGAATTGCCGGTAAAGGCCGTGCGCGTCGCCCGTGAGCAGGATCCAGCGCCGTAATCCTTGCAGGTCGGGGTGGTTCATCACTTCGGTCATCAATATCTTTGAGAGCCCTTGTCCGCGGTATTCCGGCAGGATGAAAACGTCGCCCAGGTAGGCGATCGTGGCGAAGTCGGAGATCACGCGGGCAAAGCCGACCTGATGCTCACCGCAAAATACACCGAAGCACATGGCGTTTTCAATGGAGCGCTGAAGTGTTTCCAGCGGGATCCCCTTGCACCAATAGGCTTCCTGCGATAGAAAGCGGTGGATCATGGGGATATCCAAACGGGATTTGTCGGTGGAGACCTGGAAGATTTGATCCATGGGTTGTTGTAAGTTGTATATCAAACAATTGTTTCGATTTCGCCGGGTCCTTGAACCAGGTCGAAGTTGAGACTATTCAGTATTTTGTATTAACCAGATTTTTAACACGCTACGCGTGTTAAAAATCAAAGCTTTGCGTCTTTGCGTGAAAACACTATTTTGAACAGTCTCTCGAAGTTAATTCCTAATTTTGCAATCTGGGTACATTTGTTTTTATAAACACAAAATTCGGAAAAGTCTGCCCAATGGGACTCCAACCGGAAGTGGATTACCTGAAGGGAGTTGCTGAGAACGATCTTGCGGTACTGCAGTTAATATACAGGGAGTCGCTGCCGGAGGTGATCAAATTTGTAAGGAAGAACTCCGGTACCGCTGATGACGCGAAGGATGTATTCCAGGAAGCTATTCTCATCATTTTCAGAAAATTGTCGAACGAAGAACTGGAACTCACCACGCGGTTTCACCTCTATCTTTTCAGCATCTGCAAACGCATCTGGTTGAAAAAATTAAGAAATAACCGGAACCGGGAGGTTCCTTTTGCGGCGGAAAAGGAATATGGTTTTGAAGAACACCTGGAGGAGCAATTCCTGAAAAGCCGAGGCCGGGTCCCCTTCCCGCATATATCCCAATGCTGTTTTCAACGATTGGCCGATCTGAATGGAAACCCGCTTCTCTTCGTCCTCAATCAGCGTCAGGCTTTTTTGATAAAGCGGATCCACCTCGCTCAACGGTCTGGAAAGGCGGGAATACGTCTCAGCCAGCCGGTAATAGAGTTCGCCCAGGAATGCCTTGTCTTCCGCCGTCTCCGCACCCGGGAGCGCCTGTTTTTCGAGCACATAAGCGGCCTTTTGGTAATAGTCCAGGCTATACAGGTATTCTTCGGCCGTAAAAAACAGGTCCCCGATCCGGCAATAATTGCGGCAGGTGACCGGGTTGTTTTCTCCATACCGGCTGATGGCGAGGTCCATGCTCAGATTGGCATACTGCATGGCCTTTTCAAGCCGCTGGAGTTTCTGGAAAGCCAGGCTGAGATGGTCGTAAGTTTGGGCATATTGGTCCTGATCCTGTGTTTCGGCGCCCGGTCCGGTGGGCGGGATACCGGCGAGTTTGGCCTCGGCCATCCGGAAGAAATGTAAGGCGCTGTCCAACGGTTCCTGTTCCAAAAAATAAGCGCCACGTTCATTTAACCGGGCAATTTCCGACCGGCGCCGGGCGCCATCTTCTTGCGCATCAGTCGTTTTACCGATCCGGACCGAGGTTTGGGTGGACAAAATTCCTGGGAACGCCCCAAAGATCAGCAGGACGAAAAAAACGCGCTGAAACATAGTATTATTTGTTTTTAGGTTAGTTTCAGGATAGATTGCTATACTATATTTCTTCAAAAATAATGAAATCAGCTAAGGATCGCTGAATAAATAAGTGTCGCCCAAAACTCAAGCCAGGATCTCTACCTCCGCCGGCACCATAAAAAACAAGGTACACCCCATTTCCGAACGCACTGAATGCCTGAACCCCGGCGGCGTGTACAGGTAATCTCCGGCCGACAATTCCACACCCTCGATGGTGCAACTGCCTTCCAGGACCAATAACTCTTCACCTGCCGGGTGGTTATGGCAGGGGTATTGCGCGCCGGGTTCGAATTTGAGGAGGAAACTCGGCGCCCGGCCGGTGTGTTCGTCACGTCGCAGGGGTTTGATGTAAATTCCCCGGGTATCTACTCCTTCTTCGGTCAGGGGCATCCAGGCCATTGAACGGGTGGCAGCAATATAATTTTGAATATTCGTATCCATTGTCTGAAATTGAGATTGAATAAATCAACACGCTATCGGATACAAATATCGACCGGATTGATGCGCTAAAAAATAGACGATCCTGAGAAAAACATGTAAGATCCCGTGGATTTCCTCCAGGGTCATTCCTTCCTGATCCGGCTCTGCTCCTCCTCAGGGTCATCGTTTCGCCGGGACCGGGTTTTGAGTTGGGTATTTCCGAAACTTTGAAAATAGGTGAGCTTCAGGATCGGCGCCACAGCCGATTCGGCCCGATAGACTACATCCGCCTTTACCAGAAATGCATCATTACCGATCGTCCCGAGGTGGGAAGTGATGCGCATGGAGCCCATCAGATCGGAAACAGATAACTGGAAACTGCCGCGGCCGTTTTTGAGTTCGTGTTTGACGCCTGCATTGAGCATACCGAACCCGCCGACCTTGACGGAGCCGTTGTAATGGCGGGAAACGTACCAACCGGAAAGTTCCAGCGACCATCTTTTGGGGAGGGTGAAGGTCTGGCTGCCGTTCAGGCCGCAGGCCCAGAAGGATTCTTCGACCGGCTCATGGGTATAGGATAATTTGAACCGGTTGTAACCGGCAATCAATCCGAAGTTGGCCGACCACCATTTGCTGAAATCCACCGGCAGATCCGCCTGAACATTGTAGGTCCTTTGCCAGTCTACATTCTGCGGCGAAATGATGACCAGATCGCTGCCGGCATTTTCAACGATCTGATACCGGGCTATCGGATTATCCGTGTAGCCGTACCAGGCGGAGAAGTTGGCGGTCTTGTACTGGACTCCCCCTTTGAATTGATTGGAAATTGCCGGTTTCAACAATGGATTACCGGAATAGACGGAAATGGGATCATTGTAAGCCAGGTAGGAGGCCAGATCGTTGTAATCCGGCCGGGTGATCCTTTTGGTATAGGAAAACCGGAGCTGTGTTTCTTCCGAAAACCGCTTCGAGAAAAACAGAGACGGAAATAATTTGCCGAACCGGCGACCCGGCGTAGTATCGTCAAATTGCTGATCCCAGTACTCGTATCTGGCGCCCAGGGTCAGGTTGGCGGACGTACCCAGCGGCAGGTAGACCGACGAATACGCCGCCCCGATACCTTCGGTTACCCGCAAATTGGTCCGGCTCCGTTCGTCCGCTACCCATTCTTCCTGTTCCATCCTTTCCAGGCTGCCCAGGTTAGCGGATTCGGCGTAGGAACCTTTGAGACCGGTTTCCAGGCGGATGCCGGATGAAAAGGTTTTCTCCCAATCCAACTTCAGTACGCCGATGTGGATGGACGTCCGGCTATGCCCTTTGATCGCTTCTGCGTACAGGCCGCCCTGCGGATAGATGGGTTCGCCGCGGCCGTTGGAATACTGGTTGCCGGCCAATGTGGGGTTCTGGTGCCGGTAGTGCAGATAATCGCAGTTGAGCTTCAATTTGGCGCCGCCGTCAAACTGCTTTTCAAAAAACACATTGGAGACCAGGTGGTTCCATTTATTCTGACCGGCTATATTGACCCGGATATTCACCATGGAATCCGGGTCGATCTCGTAGTGCGACCGGTTAAAAGCTCCGGATCCATCATTGGAAAACTGATAGGAAAGGCTGGCGCCGATGGCCGTATGGGCGGCCAGGTCGCGTTCAAGGCCGAGGGAGAATTGGTGGCTCCGCCGGATCCGTTTCGAAACGTTTTTAAAATCAAAATCCAGGTCGCCGCCCAGGGCCGGGACGATCTCCGACCCCATTCCATGCAGATCGCTGTAGGTTTCATCATAGGAAAAGGCATAACCGCCGGAAATCCGGTTTCCACCGCGCTGACGGCTCAGGTTGAAGCTGCCGGCGCCTTTGGGCCCCCAGCCATGGCCGCCCGTCAGGGAAAAAGAACCGTTGGTGCCTTCCAGGTCATTTTTTTTGAATACGATATTGATGATCCCGGCGCTACCTTCTGCGTCGTGTTTGGCAGACGGCGCCGTCAGCAATTCAATTTTTTCCAGGTTGTCGGCGCTCATGCCGCTGAGCAGGTTGACCGCTTCCGCGACCGGCAGGCGGAGCTGTTTTCCATTGATCATCAACAGGACGCCGTTTTGTCCGTTCAGGGAAATGTCGTTGTTTCGCCGGTCGATAAATACGCCGGGAGAGCGCTCCAGGACCTGCAAGGCCGAGCTTCCTCTGGTCATTACGCTGCCTTCCACATTGAATACCGCCCCTTCTGCCTGTTGCTGCAACAGCCCTTTTCTGGCGCGAACTTCCAGGCCTTCCAGTTGGATGGCTTCGGCATGCAGGGTCTGCAATCCAAAATCCCGGGGGATATCCGGTCCGGCAATTTCAAACGGCTGAGAGATCCAGGTACTGAATCCAAGGTTGGAGATCCGGATCAGGTATCGCCCTTTTTCAACCTCTTCGAATAAAAACCGGCCCTCGTCATCCGTCAATCCTCCTTTTGCAAAAGAGGAGTCTGCTGCCTGGAGCAAAAGCACGTTGGCAAAAGGGATCTTTTCGCCGCCTTCAGCAGCAACCATACCGGTGATCTGGGCATTCAGCTGCTGGGTAAATCCGTAAAACATCAGGGTGATCAAAAAACTTTTCATCATCATTGGTTTACAATAACCCTTTTGTCGGGTTATCGGGCCCAAATCAAGGCAGAAGGAGGAAGAGCAGGAAATGGATATGCTGACCTGCAGCAGAATATTGACGAGCCGGACATCCGGAAAAAAAACAGCGGAAAACGGGCCAAATCCGCTATTCATCAAGAATTGAAGACCATTTGTCAATTTATGGGCGCCGTTCAATTCCGGGGTGCAGCCCATTGAAGGGCATTTCTTAACTTTAGCGGCGGATTCACGGTCCACGGTGGACGCTTTACGGTGGACGGCTATCGGTGGATGGGTGAGACGGTTTAAAATGTGGCCCAATCCGGGGATCACCTGTAAAGTATTAATCCTTGGGCCGTGGACCGTCAAACAAATAAATAAACTTGCAAGATCGACCTTCCCGATATCATTGGCTGTATAAATACAAGCTTTACCACCTGCCGTTCTGGTTGGCCTACCATTACCTGTGGTGGACCCTGCATTCCGGCGATCCGCTGGAGGCGGTCCACAGCATATTAACCACCCCGTATGTCTTCAAATTTTCCTTTTACGTGGTTTTCCAGGCGATCGGGGTGTATTTCAACCTGTATTTCCTGATCCCGCGGTACCTGGAAAAGGGAAAATATTTCCGGTACATCAGTCTGGTGTTGATGACGGTCATTTGCTCCGCCTGGCTGATCGTTATCGGGTATTATGCAGGGTCTGCCTGGTCGGGCAAAACCATGCAGGAACTATACAATGTGGCACAGGACGGTTATTTCATCCTTTTCAAAAACAATTCCTTACCCTCTACGGTAGCCGCCATGACGTTTGCCATGAGCATCAAACTGGCGAAAAACTGGCTGCAGACCCGCCGGAAACAACAATTGCTGGAAAAGGAAAACCTGGAAACGGAACTGAAGTTCCTCAAATCTCAATTTAATCCTCATTTCCTGTTCAATACCATCAATTCCATCTTTGTGCTGATCCATAAAAACCCGGATCTGGCCTCCGATTCCCTGGCCAAATTTTCCGGTTTGCTGCGGTACCAACTCTATGATTGCAACGAACCCCAGATCCCGTTGGGTCAGGAAATGGCCTACCTGGAAAACTTCATTGAGCTGGAAAAACTGCGGCAGGACTATTCTTTCGAGCTCGACGCGGAAATGCCCGTCGAAGGATACGGCAACCTCACCATCGCTCCGTTTATTCTGATGCCGTTCATGGAAAATGCCTTCAAGCATATATCCCGTTTCAAGGACCGGACCAACTGGATCAAAATCGACCTCCGGCTTGAAGGCGCCCGGCTGCATTTCCAGATCAGCAACAGCAAAACAAGCCAAAACGGTCATTCAGCGGGCTGGATGCATTACAGCGGGATCGGCCTGAAAAATGTCCAGAGAAGGCTGGATCTGGTCTATCCCGAAGCATACGAGCTCAAAATACAGGACAGCGAAGAAAGTTTCAGGGTCATGTTGCGTTTAAACCTTCAGGAACAACCGACCCCGCAAATGAAATCCGCAACAGGATGATGAATTGTGTAATAATAGACGATGAGCCGCTGGCCCGGGAAGGCATCTCCAATTATGTCCGGGAGGTGGATTTCCTGCATTCGGTCGGCATCGGCAACAACCCGGTAGATCTGATCCAGCTGCTGGATCAACAGGAGGTGGATCTGGTTTTTCTGGATATCCAGATGCCCAAGATGAACGGCATAGATTTTCTCCGGATGGCCCGAAACCCGCCATTGGTGATCCTGACCACGGCCTTTCCCAGTTATGCCCTGGAGGGGTATGAGCTGGATGTCGTGGATTACCTGTTGAAGCCGATCACGTTCAACCGTTTTTTAAAAGCCATCCACAAAGCCCGGGATCTCCATCAGTTGCTGGCGCGCCCGTCGGTGGGCGAACCCGGACCTGTCGTCGTTCCAACCGACTATTTCTTCATTAAATGTGATCAGAAATATGAAAAGATCTTTTTCAGCGATATTCTGTTCATCCAGGCCATGCAGAACTACGTCACCATTTTTACCGAAAAAGGGAAATTCATGACGCTGTTGTCGATGAAAAACATGGAAGAAAATCTCGACAACCGGGCTTTCAAGCGGGTGCATAAATCCTATATCGTTGCTACATCCCGGATCGATTCGATCGAAAACAACGAGATCCTGATCCGTTCCTTCCGCATCCCTGTCAGCCGGAATTATTATTCTGAGGTGATCGACCGGATCATCAGTGAGCGGCTTTGGCGGAAATGAAGGGGTTGTGGTTTTTATAATGGTCTACAGGAAAATATTCAGGGCCGGATTGGCAAAGTAAACATCAACCTGAACAGGGTTGAAGGCTACCTAAAGGCCGTCAAAACGGCCGGGGATACCTTGCTTCGAAACGGTTCACGCAAATATTTCTCACGCCAGGACCCTAAGATCTGATTTTCAAAAACCTGATTGGAAGCTGAAGTTAACCTGGACGCATTTGTAGGTACTGTCCCTTCACTTCAATTTAAACCGCGCTTCCTCCTGCTGTGCAACATCCGTTTTCAGCTCCCGCCACCGATACCGCTCCGACCATCGATGCACGCCGCCTTCCGCCGTGGTTGCGATCATATCACCGATCACCGGCCCCATTTTAAACCCGTGGCCGCTGCCGCCCGAGCCGATGGTCAGCCCGCCGATCTCCGGGTGGTTGTCGATCCAGAAATGGCCGTCGAGGGTGTCGGTATAACAGCAGCGCCGGGTGTACACGATCGGATCGTCGGCAAGCGCGGGGATGGATGCCCGCAAAAACCGGCGCAAATGGGCTTCATCCGATGGGTACACGACCCGTTCGTCGCGATCCGGGTGCAACTCCAGCCCTTCGCCGTGGTTGGCGATCTTTACGACCCCCGCCTTGGGGTGCAGACTGAATCCGTACCAGCCCGTATTGGAAATATCAGCCGCAAAAACGGCGAAACCGGGATGAGCAAACAGCTCCGGCCGGCTGGGTTTGAGGTGGAAAACCGGATGGCCCGTCACCTTCATGACCGGCATCAGATCCGGCACGAGGTAGGGCGTATGGTTGCCGGCGCAAACAACGGCATGTCCGGTCCCGAACCGCTCGCCCTCCCGGGTTTCCACAGCCCGGAGCCTGCCGTTGACCACCACCAGCTTTTCAGCCGTTTGCCTTTCAAACACGGATACCCCCAATCGCCGGGCATATCCGGTCAGGGCTTCCACTACCCTACCCGATTCGGCAAACCCGCCGACGGCGTGATAAAAACCATCCGCATAAGCCGAGGTGTCAAAAGCCGGAAACCGGCCCGCGATCTGCATAGGGTCCATGCGCTCAGGCCGAAAGCCCTTGTCCAGCAAATTCCGGTAACTGGCCGCCTCGAATCCGCCGCCGGGATCATCCAGACTGGCAGCTGAAAGCAGGACAAACCCCACTTCATGGAAGAGCGTTTCACCGAAAAAGTCGTTCCAATCCCGCCAAACCGGCATGCAGGCCGCAGCCATGTCCATGTATTCCCGGTCGGTGCCGTATTCCATCCGGACGATCTTGCTGATGTCGGTGGAGGCCGCCAACGGGTGCGGGATCTGATCCGGGTTCAATACAGCAACTTCATGCCCCCGCTTGCGCAGTTCAATAGCGGTAGTAATGCCGAATATGCCGGCGCCGACGACGAGAAAATCGAAGCCCTTCATCATGTAGAATGCAAGATGTAAACGTTAAAATGTACAACCTTAAATCTTCAAATCTCCCCCCGTTTCAACGCCTCCACCGCATGCGTGCAGGCCCGGGCCGTCAGCGCCATATAGGTCAGCGACGGGTTCTGGCAGCCGGTGGAAACCATGCAGGCGCCGTCGGTCACGTATACGTTAGGGGCTTCGTGGCACTGATTGAATTTGTTGAGCACGGATGTTTTGGGGTCATTGCCCATCCTGGCCGTACCCATTTCGTGGATGCAACTGCCGGGGATCGGGTCGCTGGGGAAGCCGACAGGGTTATTGAAGCCGGTTTTTTCGAGCATTTCCACGGACGAGGCTTCCATATCCTTGCGCATTTTGAGCTCATTCTCGCCCCATTGCATGCTGATCTTTAGCATGGGCATGCCGTGCGGGTCGGTATTGTCCTTGTCGATGGCGACCTGGTTGTTGAAATCCGGCAGGCATTCCCCGTAGCCGACCAGGAACATGCTCCAGGGACCGGGTTTGCTGATGGTATTTTTGAAATCCGCCCCGAACCCGGGTTGGTCGGCGGCGCCGGACCAACTGCTGCGCTGCGAATAACACTCATAGGCGAATCCGCGGACGTAATCCGGGTGTTTTTCCGCTACGTTCCGGAACCGGGGGATGTACATGCCGTTGGGTTTGCGGCCGAGGTAATACTTGTCGGAAAAATCGTCGGTACCGCCCCAGGCGCCGCCCGCTTCCTGGTGATCCATCAGGTAGTGGCCCAGCACGCCGCTTGCATTGGAAAAGCCGTTCGGAAACCGGTTGGAGGTCGAATTCATCAGGATGAGCGTGGAATTGAGCGCTCCTGCGTTCAGGAAGATCACCCTGGCAAAATATTCGGTCATTTCGCCGGTTTCCGAGTCGATCACGCGTACGCCGGCGGCCTTGCCTTTTTGTTCGTCATAGATGATGCTGTGCGCGATGGAAAAGGGCCGCAAGGTCATATTGCCGGTAGCGGCCGCGGCGGGCAGCGTTGCCGAGTTGCTGCTGAAATAAGCGCCGTGCGGGCACCCCAGCGAGCAGCGATTGCGCGACCGGCACTGGCCTCGACCGTTATGCGGCTGGGTCAGGACTGCCACCCTGGCCACGATCATCATCCGGTCGTTGTAGGCTTTGGCCAATCGCTCTTTCATTTGTTTTTCCAGGCAATTCATTTCCAGCGGCGGCAGGAGCTGCTGATCCGGCAGTTGAGAAAGCCCGGCATTTTCACCGCTGATGCCGATGAATCGCTCCACATAATCGTACCACGGTTCGATGTCCTTGTAGCGGATAGGCCAGTCGGCGCCGACACCCTCTTTGGCATTGGCCTCAAAATCGAGGTCGCTGAGGCGAAAGCAATGCCGGGACCAGAGCAGGGATTTGCCGCCGGCCTGGTACCCGCGATGCCAGCGGAAAGGTTTCACCTGCTGGTACGGGTTTTCAGTATCCTTGACAAAGAAATGCTTGGTATCCTGGCGAAAATTGTACACATTGGATTGGATAAAATACGCCTCCCTGTCCGTTTGGGTGAGCTCGTTGCCGTAAGGGATCTCCCAGGGCGGCAGGTTGGCCGTCGGGTAATCCTTGATGTGTTCCACATTGCGGCCCCGCTCCAGGACAAGCGTTTTCAGCCCTTTTTCGCAGAGTTCCTTGGCTGCCCATCCGCCGGACATCCCGGAGCCGACAACGATGGCATCGTAGGTGTTGGACATTGTGGTGGTTTATGATGGTTTATGATGGTTTGTGGTGGTTTATGGTGGTTTGTGGTGGTTTGTGGTGGTTTATGATGGTTTGTGGTGGTTTATTTTGGTTTATGATGGTTTATGGTGGTTGCGGGCGTCAACAACAACAAACAACAATAAACAACAATAAACAACAATCAAAAAGTATACTTGAACGCGGACACTTTCTGCCCGGGGGCCAGATCGATGCAGCCCTGGAAAGGGCCGGGATCCAGATCAAATACAGCGCCCTTGGTAGCGCCTTCCTGCGAAGTGAAATAGCCCAGCACGGTAAGGTACTTGAACATGGCGCTGAATTCCGGGTAATCGCGTTCCATCTCGGTCAGGATGCCGATTCGATCATCCTGCGACAGCTTGCCGAAGGACTTATGGTGGCGGTCACCGGCCCGGTTTTCCACTCCTTCCAACCCCTGGATGAAGGCATTTTGTTGTTTTTCGCAATAGCAGTCGCGAACGTACAGGTCGATGAACACCTGGACCATAGCGTCGGCGGCGCCGGGGGTATCCGTTGCGGGAATGACGGTATCCGC
>WBZL01003999.1_pt2 | contig 12457 bp, 13 predicted proteins | sample 5204291 | NCBI WGS metagenome assembly WBZL01 (sample SAMN12344345, study PRJNA552823) | activated sludge metagenome | biome: Activated sludge suspended growth; feature: Nitrification reactor; material: Wastewater; isolation source: activated sludge from nitrification reactor of wastewater...
CTTCGGTTTCGCCGGGAAACCCGGTGATGAAGGTGGAACGGATGGTCAGGTCCGGCACGGCCCGGCGCCAGCCGGCGATTCGATCGAGAATCCTGTCCACGTCGCCCGGACGCTTCATCAGTTTGAGGATACGGGGACTGGCGTGCTGGAACGGGACATCGAGGTAGGGCAGGATCCTGCCCTCGGCCATCAGGGTCAGCAGGTCGTCGACGTTGGGATACGGGTAAACGTAATGCAGGCGCACCCAGACTCCCAGTTCGCCCAGCGCCCTGGCCAGGTCGAACAGCTTGGTCTTCACCGGTTTGCCACCCCAGAAGCCGGTGCGATATTTCATATCCACACCATAGGCGCTGGTGTCCTGGGAGACGATCAGCAGCTCATTGACGCCCGCCTTGACCAGATTCTCCGCCTCCTGCATCAGCTCGCCAATCGGCCGGCTGACCAGGTCGCCGCGCAGCGAAGGAATGATGCAAAAGCTGCATCGATGATTGCAGCCCTCGGATATCTTCAGATACGCGTAGTGCTCCGGCGTGAGCTTGATTCCCTGCGGCGGCACCAGGTCGATAAAGGGATCGTGCAAAGGCGGCAGATGCTGGTGCACCGCCGCCATCACCTCGGCCAGGGCGTGCGGCCCGGTGACGGCGAGTACCTTGGGATGCGTCTCGCGGACGATATCGCCCTTGGCGCCCAGACAGCCGGTGACGATCACCCGGCCGTTTTCGGCCAGCGCCTCGCCGATGGCTTCCAGCGATTCCGCCACCGCCGCGTCGATGAAGCCGCAGGTATTGACGACCACCAGATCGGCACCATCGTAGGAAGCGGAAATCCCGTAACCCTCGGCGCGCAACCGGGTGAGGATTTGTTCGGCGTCGACCGTCGCTTTGGGGCAACCGAGCGAGACAAAGCCGACCGACGGCGCCTTCTTGCAGCGGTTCACTTGTGCTGGCGCGCCACTACTTCTTCTCGCTGGTCCCATCCTTGGCTGGCTGGCCGGGTACGGGATAGGAGGGAAACTGGAAGCCGCTGAACAGCTTGCGGGTCTGCTCCTGCATCTTGTCCTGCATCTGCTGGAACATCTTGGCGCTCTGCTCGACGTAGGCGCCCATCATGCTCTGCATCGCCGGTCCCTGGAAGGTGAGGAACTGCGCCCAGAGTTCCTTGCTCATGGAGGCGTTGTCGCCGTAGAGGTGCTTGGCCTGCTCCTGCAATTTCTTCTGCACATCCGTGAAGGCCTGAACATTGTTTTCCAGATACTTGCCCATCATGCCCTGCATGGCGTTGCCATAGAAGCGGATCATTTGCGCCAGCACGTCGGACGAGAACATCGGCGCGCCGGCCGCCTCTTCCTCCAGGATGATCTGGAGCAGAATGCTGCGGGTGAGATCTTCGCCGGACTTGGCATCGACGACCTGGAACTCCTCGTGCTTGAGCACCAGTTCCTTCACGTCCACAAGGGTGATGTAGGTGCTGGTCCGCGTATCGTAGAGACGGCGGTTCGGATACTTTTTGATCAGTCTGAGCTGCTCGGCCATGGTGCCCTCCTCCAGCCACAACGTTATGGGTCTTGCGGGGTTATGGCGGTGCAGCAATTATAAGGCGAAACCCCCGCCAGAGCGGGGGTTTCGTGTGCCGCAAAGCCGGGTTGGCTATTGCAGGTAGAGGCCACCGTTGATGTTCATGGTGGCGCCGGTCATGTAGCCGGCAAGGTCGGAAGCCAGGTAGGAGCAGAGCGCACCCATCTCCTCCGGCTTGGCCAGGCGCTTCATCGGGATGGTGTCGATGATGCTCTTCAGCACATCCTCGCGGATGGCCATGACCATCTTGGTGGCGACATAGCCCGGGGCGATGGCGTTGACGGTGACGCCCTTGGTCGCCAGTTCCTGCGCCAGCGCCTTGGTGAAGCCGATCACGCCGGCCTTGGCGGCCGAGTAGTTGCTTTGTCCGGCCTGGCCCTTGACGCCATTGACGGAGGAGATGTTGATGATCCGGCCCCAGCCGCGCTCGGCCATCTTGGCGGAGACCTGCTTGGTCATGTTGAAGAGACTGGTCAGGTTGGTGGAGATCACCGCGTCCCACTGGTCCTTGTCCATCTTGGCGAACATGCGGTCGCGGGTGATGCCGGCGTTATTGACCAGAATGTCGATCGGGCCGGCATTGGCTTCCGCCTCGGCGGCCATCTTCTGGCAATCCTCCAGCGAGGAAACATCGCCGGCCACGCAAACGAAGTCCTTGAAGCCGGCGGCGGCCATTTCCTTCAGCCACTCGTCCTTGTTGTCGAACTGCGGATGATAGGCCGCAACGACCTTGTAGCCATCCTTGGCAAAGGCCTGGCAAATGGCGGTACCGAGGCCGCCCATGGCGCCGGTGACGAAAGCTACGCGTTGAGTCATTTTCACTTCTCCTGGTTGAATTGCGGCGGTAGGCGCGATGGCCTTAATACATGTGCTGGCCGCCGTTGATGGAAATGTTGGCGCCGGTGACGAACGCCGCCTCCTCGGAAGCGAGGTAGGCCACCAGGCCCGCCACCTCTTCCGGCTTGCCCAGCCGCGACTGCGGAATCTGGGGCAGGATCTTCGTTTCGAGGACGTCCTGCGGAATCGCCATGACCATCTTGGTGCCGATGTAGCCGGGCGAGATGGTGTTGACGGTCACACGCTTCTTGGCCACCTCGAGTGCCAGCGCCTTGGTGAAGCCATGCATGCCGGCCTTGGCCGCCGAATAGTTGGTCTGACCGAAAGCGCCCTTCTGGGCGTTCACCGAAGCGATGTTGATCACCCGGCCCCAGCCGCGTTCCAGCATGCCGTCCATGACCTGCTTGGTCATGTTGAACACCGAGTCGAGGTTGGTATGCATCACCGCGTCCCAATCGGCCTTGGTCATCTTCTTGAACGTCATGTCGCGGGTGATGCCGGCGTTGTTCACCAGCACGTCGATCGGCCCGACTTCCCGCACCACCTGGGCGACGCAGGCCTTGGCCGAGTCGAAGTCGGTGACGTCGCAGGGGTAGGCCTTGAAGCCATAGCCCATGTCGTTCATCTTGCGCAGCCACTCCTGCGCCTTGGTGTTACTCGGACTGTAGGTCGTCACCACCTTGTCGCCCAACGCCGCCAGCTTGACGCAGATGGCCTCGCCGAGACCACCCATGCCCCCCGTCACCAGCGCGACTCGCTGCGTGCTCACGCCTTTTCCTTCACATAGCGGCCTGGCGCGGGTTCGCCGGGTGGATAGGCCTTGCTGCCGAGCCGGCCGCGCGCCGCGATCTCGCCGTCGGCAAACGTTTTCAGCCATTCGGCCCAGCGCGGCCACCAGCTGCCCTTGACTTCGGTGGCGCTGGCCAGCCATTCGTCCGGATCCGCCGCTTTGCTGTCGTTGATCCAGTGGCTGCGCTTGTTCTTGGCCGCCGGATTGATGACGCCGGCAATGTGGCCCGACGCGCCGAGCACGAACGTGGTCTGGCCACCAAGAAGATTGCGGCCCAGGTAGGAGGTCTTCCACGGCACGATGTGGTCCTCGCGGGTGGCCAGAATGAACACCGGCATATCGACCTTGCCGAGATCGGCCTTGACACCGCACATGGACAACTTGCCCGGCACGCGCAAGTTGTTTTCCAGGTACATGTTGCGCAGGTACCAGGCCGCGAACGGGCCGGGCAGATTGGTCGAGTCCGAGTTCCAGTAGAGCAGATCGAAGGGTTGCGGCTTACCGCCCTTCAGGTAGTTGCCAACCACGTACTGCCAGATCAGGTCGTTGGCCCGTAGCGCGGAGAACACCGACGACAACTCCCGGCCGGTCAGCAGCCCTCCTTTGCCAATGGTATTTTCGCGGGCCACGACGGACGTTTCGTCGATGAAGCAGTTCAATTCGCCCGGATCGGAAAAATCGAGCAATGTGGTCAGCAGCGTCAATGACGCGACGTCGTCGCCGCCCCGCGCCTTCATCACCGCGAGGGCGGAGGAAATGATGGTGCCGCCGACACAGAAGCCCAGCGCGTTGACCTGGCCGACCTTGCAGATCTCCTTGGCGACACGGAAGGCGGTGAGAGGCCCCTGCTCGACGTAGTCGTCCCAGCCCAAGTGACCCTGCGCCGCCGAGGCGTTGCGCCAGGAAACCAGAAAGACGGTGTGGCCCTGCTCGACCGCATAACGAATGAAGGAGTTATCGGGTTGCAGATCGAGGATGTAGTACTTGTTGATGCAGGGCGGCACCATGACAAACGGCCGCTTCGCCACCGTGTCGGTCAGTGGCGAATACTGCACCAGCTGCATCAACTCGTTTTCGTAGACCACGGCGCCTGGCGTGATGGCCAGGTTGCGCCCCACCTCGAAGACCGATTCGTCGGTCATCGAAATGCGGCCCTTTTCCAGATCGGCGATCAGATTCTTCAGCCCCTGGGTGATGCTTTCGCCCTTCGTCTCCAGCGCCTTCTGTACAAATTCCGGATTGGTGGCAACGAAATTCGATGGCGCCATGGCGTCGACGAACTGGCGGGTGATGAAGCGCAGCCGATCCTTGGCCTGACCGTCGGCGACCGGTGCGGCCTCGGTCACCTTCTTCAGATAGTCGGAATTGATGCGGTAGGCCTGGCGCAGGTAGTCGTAGATGGGGCTCTCGGCCCAGGCGGGGTGATCGAAACGGCGGTCGCCCGGCTCGGCCGGCGCGACGGTCGGCGAGGAATCTCCTTGTCGGCGCGCCAGCATCGCCTGCCAGAGCTGGGTGTGGCGCTGCCGCCATTCGTTCTGCAAAGCGGCAGCCGCCTCGCTCTGCGGCTGCCATGCCTGTGCCCAAGTCTCCATCGCCGCCGAAAAATCCGGAGTTGCCGACATCCGCCACCCTTTCCGGCGCCGAGCGCCGACCAATATAATTTGTCGAGCAGATTTTGCGTTGCAGCATGCCCCCTGTCAAGCCAACCGCACCAACTGCGCGGCGCCCGGGGCACAGCCCGCCGGCATCCCAACTTATCTATACTTCGGCGATGTACATCATCGCCATCGCCTGGATCTACGTCACACTGCTGATGGCGATCACCGAGGCCAATATTACCGCCGGAATCCTTACGTTTGTCTTATACGGATTGGCACCGCTCGCCTTGCTGCTCTGGCTGCTCGGCACACCGGCGCGGCGGCAACGATCAAGAAGAAATGCCCAGCAACTCGACCAAGTGGTGAGTGACGGCGATGGAGCCGATTCCCGCGCCGATCAATGACACCTGCTGGACGGTCGCGCGCAACTCCGGCCGTTTGTGCAGACCGGGAATCAGGTCGGCGACCGCCACATAAATCATGCTTGCCGCGCCCAGCGCCAGCAGGACAGGCACGGCGCTCTGCGCCGAGCCCAGCGCCAGCCAGGCCAACAGGCCGCCGACCAGCGTCGCCAGACTGGACAGCAGATTGAAGAACAAGGCACGGACTTTGGAATAGCCGGAGTGCAGCAGAATCAGAAAGTCGCCAACTTCCTGCGGAATCTCGTGGGCGACGATGGCCAGCGCCGTAACGATGCCCAGACGCGGGTCCTCGATGAACGCAGCGGCGATCAGCACACCATCGACGAAGTTGTGGAAGGTATCGCCGACCAGGATCATCAGGCCGGTCCGGCCACCGTCATGGCCGCCGTGCGAGCTGAAATGCGGCTCGTGCCCCTCGCAGGACTCGATATGGCAGTGGCGCCAGAGCACCAGCTTTTCCAGCACGAAGAAACCGAGAATGCCAGCCAGAACAATCGCGCAAGTGGTGGTGGCGTCGCCGCTGGCGATGATCGCCTCGGGCAGCACCTCCAGGAACGAGGCCCCGAGCAGAGCGCCGATCGCATAACTGATCAGCATGGGCACCCACGCCGCACGGGCATTGAAAGCGAAAACCGCCGCCGCGACGACCGATAACGCTCCGCCGACGAAGGAGGAAAGAACGATCCAGACCAAAGTGCTCATGAATCGATTATACGGCTGCGCAGCGCCGCCTCGACGGACCATGCGACAAGCAGCGAGCGCTGCCGCTCAGGTCATCCAGATCAGGCTGGCCATGCGGCCGCTATCGTTGGAATTGCCATCGCGACGATAGGAATAGAAGCGCGCACCATCACTGAACGTGCACAGCCCCCCACCGGAGATCCGGGTCAGCCCGAGAGCCATCAACCTTCGGCGCGCCAGCGCATAAAGATCGCAGTGCCACTTGCCGTTCGGCTTGGCCTTGAAGGCGGCCAAGGCGCCGGCGTCGCCGGTGGTGAAGGCGGCCAAGACCTCATCGCCGACCTCGAACGCCGAGGGCCCGATAGCCGGCCCGAGCCAGGCCAGCAACTGTTTGCCCGGCACGGCCATTTCCGCCACCGTCGATTCGAGCACGCCCGCCGCCAGACCACGCCACCCGGCATGCGCCGCGGCCACCACCCCACCCGCCTCGTCGCACATCAGCACCGGCAGGCAATCGGCGGTCAGCACGGCACATACCCTACCCGGTGACCGGGTGGTCACCGCGTCGGCCTCGATACCCGCCACGGCCGCTTCCGCACGCACGCAGCGGATGCCATGCACCTGGCTGAGCCACAGCGGTTCGGCCGGCAGGTGCCGACGCAAGGCCGCCCGGTTGGTCGCCACCCGGGCCGGATCGTCGCCAACGTAGCCAGCCAGATTGCCGACGCCGACCGTCGTCGCCAGGGCCCGGACACGGGCGGGCGCGGGCCAGTCGGGAAGCAGAAAGTCACGCACGGCGCAGACTTTCCAGCAGGCCGGCGAAATCGGCCGGCAACGACGCCTCCCAGGCCATTTCGATCCGGTCATGAGGATGTACCAGCGCCAGCCGCCAGGCATGCAGAGCCTGCCGAGCGAAGCCGTCGAGCCGCGCATCGGCGGACTTGCGCTTGCCGTAGACGGCGTCGCCGACCAGCGGATAACCGATCGACGACATATGCACGCGGATCTGATGGGTGCGACCGGTCTCCAATCGGCACTCCACCAGCGTCGCGGCGGCAAAAAGCTCGCGAACGGCATAGTGCGTACGCGCCTCGCGGCCGGCGCCGCCGCGCTTGACCACCGCCATCTTGGTCCGATGTACCGGATGGCGACCGATCGGCGCATCCACCGAACCACCGCCGGTCACGCCGCCATGCACCAGCGCCAGATAGTGGCGCTTGACCGTACGCGCCTGCAATTGCCGCACCAGATCGGTTTGCGCGGCCAGCGTCTTGGCCACCACCAGCAGGCCGCTGGTGTCCTTGTCCAGGCGATGGACAATCCCGGCGCGCGGAACTTCGGCCAGAGATGGCGCATGATGGAGCAGCGCGTTCATCATGGTGCCCGACCAGTTGCCGCTGCCCGGGTGCACCACCAGGCCCGCAGGCTTGTCGATCACCAGCAAGTGTTCGTCCTCGAACACGACCGGCAACGCGATGTCCTCGGCCTGTTCCGAACTGGCCGCGGTTGTCGGCGCCACCGCGACGTTAACCCGCTCGCCACCCAGCACCTTGCGCTTGGCGTCAGCGGCGGCGCCGTCGACCGTTACGCGCCCTTCCCTTATCCATGCCTGAAGGCGGCTGCGCGAATGCTCCGGGAATAACCGGGCCAGCGCCGCGTCGAGCCGCAGGCCGGCGGAGTCGGCCGGAATGGCCAGGGCGGCTGGGCTATAATCAGCCGCTTCGGTTTGTTGGGTACTCATCATGCGTAGTGTAGCCGCTCTGCTCGTTTCGCTTGTTCTTCTCGGCCTCTCCGGCTGTGGCCCGCTGCCCGAGGAATCGGACGAGACCATCGGCTGGTCCGCCAACAAGCTCTACGCCGAGGCCAAGGAAGCGATGTCCGACGGCGCCTTCGACAAGGCGATCAAGTACTTCGAGAAACTGGAAGCCCGCTATCCCTATGGCCGCTACGCGCAACAAGCGCAACTGGAAGTCGCCTACGCCTACTACAAGCAACAGGAGCCGGCATCGGCCGTTTCGGCCTGCGACCGCTTCATCCGCCTGCACCCGAATCACCAGAATGTGGACTACGCCTACTACCTGAAGGGGCTGGTCAATTTCAACGAGGATCTCGGCCTGCTCGGTCATGTCAGCATGCAGGACCTCACCGAGCGCGACCCCAAGGCGGCCAAGGAATCGTTCGACGCCTTCAAGGAACTGGCCACCCGCTTCCCGGAAAGCAAGTACGCCGCCGACGCCATCCAGCGCATGAACTACCTGGTCAACGCGCTCGCCGCCCACGAAGCCCACGTTGCCGACTACTACATGCGCCGCGGCGCTTACGTCGCCGCCATCAACCGCGCCCAGGCCGCGCTGAAGACCTACCCGGACGCGCTCGCCAACGAGGAAGCGCTCTTCATCCTGGTCAAGGCCTACGACGCCCTGGGCATGGCCGACCTGCGCGACGACGCGGAGCGGGTGATGCGCAAGAATTTCCCGAACAGCGGGTACTACAAGGGCGACAAGGACAAATCGCCTTGGTGGAAGCTCTGGTAACCAATTCGCTCCCACCCCCCATCCCCCGCCCGCCGGCGGGGGAGCCTGCAAGTTCGCTGCGCTCGTAGTTTCCTGATTGCCGCCCGCCCTGGGGCGGCCCGGCGGCGGTCAGCCCCGCTGGCGGCGCGCCTCGAAGAGGCAGATCCCGGCGGCCACCGAAACGTTGAGGCTTTCCACCGTTCCGGCCATGGGAATGCGCGCCAGATCATCGCAGGTATCGCGTGTCAGCCGCCGCAGCCCCGCCCCCTCCGCCCCTAGCACCCAGGCCAGCGGCCCCTGCTGGTCGATGGCGTAAAGGTCCTTGCTCGCCTCGCCGGCCGCGCCGACCACCCAGATGTTCCGTTCCTGTAGCTGGCGCAGACTGCGCGCCAGATTGGTCACCGTGAGATAGGGCACGGTGTCCGCCGCGCCGCTCGCCACCTTGATCGCCGTGGCATTCAGGCCGCAGGCGCGATCCTTCGGCGCCACGACGGCATGCGCGCCGGCGGCGTCCGCCACCCGCAGGCAGGCACCCAGATTATGCGGGTCCTGCACGCCATCGAGCACCAGCAGCAGCGCCGGCCCGGAAAGCGTTTCCAGAACATCGTCGAGCGTCAGATGCTTCTGCGCCGCCGCCACCTTGGCCATCGCACCCTGATGCCGGCCACCGCCCGCCATGCCGTCGAGCCGGGCGGCATCGGTCACCCGCACTGGCACGCCCGCCGCCTCGGCCGCCTTGACCAGATCGCGCACCCGGCCGTCCTGCCGCCCCTCCGCGACATAGATCTCCTTCACATCCTCTGGCGCATGGCGCAGTTTGGCAGTGACGGCGTGGAAGCCGTGGATCAGGCGGGTATCGGTCATGGGGGTTCCTTGCAGCGGCCGCGGTGCCGAAAACGACCCGACTCGGCCTGGTCATCCCGGAAGAACGCGGAGTCTACCGGTTAACCCGGCGATTCCCCAGTCCAAGCGCCCGACCAGCCCAATTGCCCGGCGATGTCAGCGAACTGATCGCCGAGCGGGGCGCGGATCAGTATGGGCTCACCGGTCAGCGGATGTCGGAAGCGCATTTCGACGCAGGCGAGCAGGAGCCGGCCGCAGCCGAACTGTTGCTGGAAGAAGCGGTTGTGGCGGCCCTTGCCATGGGTGGCATCGCCGATGATCGGGTGGGCGAGATGCTTCATGTGGCGACGCAACTGGTGTCGGCGGCCGGTAAGTGGATGAAGTGCCACCAGCGCGTAGCGCGCGGTCGGGTAACGGTCGACGGCGTGCGGCAGTTCCACGGTCGCCAGGCGGCGGTAATCGGTGCGAGCGTGCTGGGCTTCGGCCTCCTTCAGGACGCGGCCGTAGTCGTCGTATTGCCGAGCCAGCGGATGATCGATGGTACCGGCTTCCGGCGGCCACCCGCGCACGACCGCCAGATAGGTCTTGTGCACTTCGTTGCGCTCGAACTGTTCGCCGAGGCGGCGGGTCGTCTCGGCCTCGAAGGCGAACAGCAGCACACCGGAGGTGCCCTTGTCGAGACGATGCACGGGTTGCACGCGGCGACCGATCTGGTCGCGCAGCAATTGCATCGCGAAGCGCGTTTCGTGTCGATCGATGTCGCTGCGGTGGACCAGCAGCCCGGCTGGCTTGTCGATGGCGATCAGGTGTTCGTCGCGGTGAATGATCGTTAACATGGCGCGGCCCGGAAAGAATGCATCGTACTGTGGATATGATGGGGGTCGTATTCCCACTGGAGTCGTTTGATGGTCCTGCACACATTTCAACTCGCCGGCGAATTCATCGAACTCAACGTCCTGCTCAAGTTGCTGGCGCTGGTCCCGTCCGGTGGCGCGGCCAAGGCGCTGATCAGCGAGGGGCTGGTCACCGTCGATGACGCCGTGGAGACACGCAAGGCGCGCAAGCTCCGGGTCGGCCAGGTCGTGCGGCTGGATGACCAGGAGATTCACATCGTGGCGATTGGTGGCGCCTGACCGGCGCGGCCAACCGGCACTATCGCCCTTCCCGCGCCAGTTCCTCGAAGTCGTGGATCAGGTCACCGAGCTTGTGCCGGGCATGGGCGCGCTGATCCGGGGTCGCCATGGCGAGAATGGTCACAGTCAGTTCCGCGCCGGCGCGCCGCAGAGCCAGCACCATGGCCGCCGCAGCGGGATCGGTGGGCAGATCGAAACTCGCCACATAGTCGCGCAGCCAGCCAATCGCTCGTTCGCGCGGCGGCTGGTCGCGTTGTATCCGGCTCACCAGAGCCAGCCACTGCCTCTGGCGCCGCAGGCGCTCGTCATGCCAGAACTGGCCGTCGGCCGGCTGATGCTCGATCATGCGCCGCAACTCCGCCTGCTGCTGGTCACTGAGATCACCGAACCAGTATTCGGCGCGTTCGACCAGGCGCTGGTAGCGTGCCTGGCGCTGGGCGCTTTCACCCTCGCCGAGCCGCGCCTCCCGGTCATGCTCAGCGTTCCGTTCCGCGAAGCGAGCAACCATGCGCTCGATTTGGGCGGGCGTGACGGTCGTCAGCAGATCGGCGACGTCCGGGGTCGCCTGATCGGCAAGCCGCCGCCCGCTACGGATCATGCCGTCGACCAGCGCCAGCGCATCGGCGGCCGATGGTCTGCCGGCGACAAACACTTGGCCCTGCCGCAATAAGGCGACATAGGCCGGCAGCTGCGTCATTCGGTGCCAGGCATGTAATCGGGCAACGCGTTCGCGTACCAACAGATCCTGCGGCGGCGACAGATCGAGGTACTGATCGACCCACCAGCGCGTCAGCGCATCGGCATTGTCATAGCCGAAGCGCACGGCGCTACAGCCTTGTAGGAGCAGGCCGGCAACCAGGAAAAGCAGCCAGCACCAGGCGATACCGCGCATCGGTCAGATCCGGCGCCTGGCGTCACCCGCCAAGTGCGCGTAGGCCGGTTCGCTGCCGAGCCGGGCATCGATCACGGCCTTACCGACCGTGAAGTGATAAAGGTCCTGAAAGCGCGCGGTATCGAGCCCAAGCGCATCATGCACGGCGTCGTCGAAGTAGCAACCGATGCCGGTACCCTGAACGCCGGCGACCTCGGCCTCGAGATAGAGGGCTTGGCCAAGCATGCCCGTCTCCCAGAAACGCCGACGATAGAGCCAGGGCCGGGTGGCATCGATGTCGTCGAAGCGCGCGAGCATGGCCACCGCAAAGGCGGAATCGGCGGCGATCTCCTGTTGGCACGAAACACCGGCGGCGAATTGCCGCACATCCAGCGGCGCCAGGAGATACAGCTGCAGTTGCGCCGGGCTTGCAGGTATCCGCTCCCAGAGCCAGCCCGGACGCATCGCGGCGCGCAATTCGGGCAGCGCCGCCGGCGTGCGCGGCAGACAGTAAATGCCCGGCGCCAGGCCGGCCACGCGATGGACGAACAACACCGGATGCACCCGGGGGACCGCGTCTGCACGCTCCAGCAATGACCAGGGCGGCAGGCCGGGACGTGGCAGCAAGGCATCGAGCATGCGGTAGAAACGCACCGCTTCGATCGAGGTGGCGCCATCGAAGGCCTGGGCCGAACGGCGGCCACGGATTACGTGGCTCACCGACTCGCGCGAAGCGGGCGACAGAACTGGCCAAGATGGCGCCGGTTCCGGCGCTGCGCACGCTGCAGGCAATCCGGCCGGGTGGCCGGTGACGGCGGCGACCGCGGCGATATCCGGCCACTCGCGATGGGATGTGCTCAAGACGTTGGCCTGCCCCAACCACCGGGCTCCGGCCAGCCAGGCCAGCACCGCCGTCGCGGCCGGCGCATCGCCCGGACCGACCCAGACGACCGCCTCGGGCGTCTCGGCCTCGGCACCGACAAAATCCTCGACACGATCCACCCCGGTAAGCGCCGCGATTTCCTCGTCGCCCCAGTCCGCCAGAAGACGCACCGGCCAGCCGAGCGCGGCCGCCGCATACGACAGCGCGGCCAGGGCATGGCCGCAATCGTGCTGGCAATAGCGGAAGGCGCGCATGCCGTACTTCCAGGCCTCGCGCCAGTGGATGCCGGTCAGCGCCACCAGGAAGCCGCCG
>WBZL01004296.1_pt1 | contig 12456 bp, 10 predicted proteins | sample 5204291 | NCBI WGS metagenome assembly WBZL01 (sample SAMN12344345, study PRJNA552823) | activated sludge metagenome | biome: Activated sludge suspended growth; feature: Nitrification reactor; material: Wastewater; isolation source: activated sludge from nitrification reactor of wastewater...
GGCGCCGCCGCGCGCCAGTCGATGGGCACCGGCGTGTTCGGCGGCATGATCGTCGCGACCTTCGTCGCGCCGATCTTCGTGCCGCTGTTCTTCACGCTGCTGGCGCGCAAGCCGCGCTCGACGCACGGCCATCCGCCGCCCAACCTGCACCCCGGGGAGGGCCACGCATGAGCCCGCGCCCTCGCCTCCCGGCATCCGCCTGCAGGCTGCCGCACGACAGCGCCTCACCGATCGCGCGCCGCGCTGCGTCGCGCCGTCCCGCCCTGGCCCTGGCGCTTTTCGCGGCAAGCCTGATGGTCGCCTGTGCCAGCGCGCCGCCGCCGAAGTCCACGCCACCGGTGCTGCCGGCGGCCTATCCCGCGGCCGCCGACACGCGCCCCGGCGCAGCACTGGCGTCCAACTGGTGGACCCTCTTCGGCGACGCGACGCTCGACGCGCGCGTCGCCGAGGCCTTGCAGCACAACCTGGACCTGCGCCTGGCCACCGCCCGGATCGACGAGGCCGCCGTGGCACTGGGCTTGGCACGCTCCGCGCAGTGGCCCCAGGTCGACCTGGGCGGTTCCGTCACACGCTCGCGCGTCAGCGCCTTCGGCAGCCAGCCGGTGAGTGTGGCCGAGACGACCTCGCACCGCGTGGCCTTGTCGACCAGCTTCGAGATCGACCTGTGGGGCCGGCTGCGCAACGCCACCCAGGCGGCGCAGGACCAGCTGCTGGCGGCGGTGTACGCGCGCGACGCCGTGCAGGTGACCCTTGCCGGCACGGTCGTGCAGACCGTGTTCGGCGTGCGGGCGCTCGACGTCCAGCTGGCGGTGCTGGACGATCAGCTGCGCCAGCGCGACGAGAGCCTGAAGCTGATCGAGCGCCGCGTGGCCGGCGGCCTGGCCTCCGGGCTGGAGCTGGCGCAGGCGCAGGGTGCGCTGGCCGCCGCCGCGGCTCAGCGGCCGGAGCTGCTGCGCCAGCGCCGGCTGCTGGTGCACCAGCTCGGCGTGCTGACCGGCCGCCTCGACACCACGCTGGAAGCCACCGGCAAGGCCCTGCCGCTACCGGTGCGTCCGCCGGCGGGCCTGCCGTCGGAGCTGCTGACCCGCCGGCCCGACGTGCAGCAGGCCGAGGCCTCGATGCGCGCCGCGTTCGAGCAGTTCGACGTCACGCGCAAGGGCGCGTGGCCGACCTTGTCGCTGACCGGCAGCTTCGGTGCCCAGAGCCGCGACCTGGCCGACCTGCTGCGCACCGGCGCCCGCATCTGGTCGATCGGCCCGTCGCTGCTGGTGTCGGTGTTCGACGCCGGCCGCAACACGGCCCGCACCGACGAGGCCCGCGCCCGCGCCGAGCAGGCCGCGCTGGTCTACCAGAAGGCCACGCAGACGGCGTTCCGCGAAGTCGCCGATGCCCTGGCCAACGGCGAGCAGACCGCCGCGCAGGAGGCCGATGTCGAACGCCAGCGCAAGGCCGCCGACGAGGCCTTGCGCATCGCGCGGCGCCGCCACGAGGCCGGCTACTCGGGCTATCTGGAGGTGCTGGACGCGCAGCGAGGCGTGCTCGACGCCGAGCTGGCCGCGGTGCGGGTGCGCCAGGCGCAGCTCGATGCCAGCGTCAACCTGATGAAGGCGCTCGGCGGCGGCTGGCAGCCTTCAGCCGCCCGCTGAGGTCGATGGGGCCGAGGCGGGTGTCGGGCGCCGAGGTCCCCGCGGGCCTCGGCCGTCCGCCCTGAGCCCCGCGCCCTACAAATTGCGCGCCAGGAACCGCACCGCCTTCTCACGCGCCGTGAAGGCCTGGCCCACGTCGGGGCCGATGCGCACCGTGGGCAGTTGCCCGGTCTGGAAGTAGCTGCCCTGGTTGCCGAACGGATCGTTGACGACGATCGGCACCATCAGCCGGTCGAAGGCATGCAGGGCGCCGGTGTACTCCACCACGTCGTAGGCGTTGCCGCTGGAGGGGTTCAACGACTGGGCCAGAGCCCGGCAAGGCGCACCGCCGTTGTCGTAGTCGTCCAGCGCGCCGATCTGGATCAGCACCTTGGCCTTGGTGGGATTGAGCAGCTGGGTGCCCAGTTGCACCGGCGGCGGCAACCCCGGAATCGCCGTGTTGAATGCGTAGCAGACCGGGTAGTGCGCCACGTGGGCCTTGAACTGCCGGCCGCCGCCGAACATCCCGACATAGGCCTGCTCGGAAGCGGCCAGGCTCATCACGCCACCCCAGGAGAACCCCAGAACGCCGATGCGGTTGGCGGCGATCGCAGGTTGGCCGGCCAGGAAGGCCAACGCGGCGAATGCATCGCCGTAGGTCAGGATCGGCGCCTTGGGCCGGTCGGCCGCGGTGGCCACGCCGCGGGCCTCCCACATGTCGATCTGCAGGGTCACGATGCCCGCCTCGTTGAGCGCGGCCTCGTAGAAGTCACCGCGCGCATCGACGCCGGCCGAGCCGTGCAAGATGACCACGGCGGGCAGCTTGCGCCCGTTGGCGTCGGTGCAGCCGCGATGGCCATCACCCTGTGACGGCCAGCTGAGCTTGCCCTTCACCGTGTAGGGGTGCGTCGGGTCCTGCAAGTTGGGCGAGCTGAACTCGACGAACGAGATCTTGGGCCCGGTGTTGTTGCCGCATCCGCTTGCTCCTGCCCACGCGGTTGCCGCTCCGCACATCCACGCCAGCGCGACCACCCCTCGGCCAAAAGCTCCCAGTCTCTTCATGTTGCCTCCTTGGCCGGCATCCGTTGGCTTGTCGGCACCTCGCCGGGTCGTCGACAGCTCGGCGCGCAGCCGGTGCACGCGCCGAAGACGCAGTCTGGACCGGGTTCTTGGCTTGTCAAGCGGTCATCCGTGAGTCCGTGCAACGGACCACCACGACCAGTTGCGCGATGCGGTCGGACTGCTTCTGGGTTCAGGCCGCGAAGTAGCGCGCCTTCATGCGCTGGCAGTACGCCTCGAGGTTGGGGCGTGCGCGCGCGTGGCGCTGGATCGGCGAGTCCACCGGCGGCCAGAGGATGTTGGCCAGGAATGCGTGCGCGCACGCGTCCAGCGTGCTCGGGCGGTCACCCAGCATGAACGGCTTGTCGCCCAGGAAGTCGGCCAGGGCGGTGACGTCGCGGCAGCCGATGGCATGGATCTGGTCGACCGCGTGGCGACCCATGCCGTGGCCGCGCAGCTCGGCCCGCAGACCGCGCCGCGCCAGGGCGGGCACGAACCAGCGCAGCGGCGCGGGCATCGCGCCGAAGAAGGCCTCGCGCGTGAGCCGCCAGCCGGCGTCTTCGATCCAGCGCGTGTGCAGCACGGCCCAGTAGAGGTCCTCTTCGATGAGGCGCTGGAAGGCGGTGGCCAGCGCCCGCTCCAGCGGCCCCAGGTGGGCGTCGAGCGTGACCACGTGGCGCCGCGTCAGGTGGTCGATGACGAAGGTCGAGTCGGCCACCACCGTGCCGTCGTCGTCGACGATGTACGGCAGCTTGCCCATGGGCGCCTTGAAGACGTCGCCGCGGTTGTCCAGCTCGAAGGGCAGACCGGCCATGCGCAGCCAGGTCTCGAGCTTCATGCAGAACGGGCTCGCGTTCGGCAGCCCGAACGCCGGCGCAAACTGGTGCAGCTTGATCATCGCCCCGCCTCCGATCGTCGCGACGACCGGACTGTAGACCCGGCAGGCCTCAGGTCAGCCCCAGCAAGCGCTTGGCGTTCTCCTTCAGAATGAGCGGTTTGACCTTGTCCTTGAAGCCGGCCTCCTCGAAGTCGGCCATCCAGCGCTCGGGGGTGATCAGCGGGTAGTCGCTGCCGAAGAGCATGCGGTCCTTCAGCAGCGTGTTGGCGTACTGCACCAGCTGCGGCGGAAAGTACTTCGGGCTCCAGCCCGACAGGTCGATCCACACGTTGGGCTTGTGCAGCGCCAGCGACAGGGCCTCGTCCTGCCAGGGCCAGCTGGGGTGGGCGACGACGATCTGGATGTCGGGGAAATCGATCGCCACGTCCTCCAGCAGCATCGGGTTGCTGTTCTGCAGCCGCAGACCGCCGCCGCAGCGCATGCCGCTGCCGATGCCCGAATGCCCGGAGTGGAAGATCGCCGGCAGCTTGTGCTCGGCAATCACCTCGTACAAGGGCCAGGCCATCCGGTCGTAGGGCAGGAATCCCTGCACCGTGGGGTGGAACTTGAAGCCCTTGACGCCCTCCTGCTCGATCAGGCGACGCGCCTCGCGCGCGCCCATCTTGCCCTTGTGCGGGTCGATCGACGCGAAGGCGATCATCATGTCGCTGTGGGCCCGCGCGGCCTCGCAGATCTCCTCGTTGGGGATGCGGCGGCGGCCCAGCTGGGCCTCGCTGTCGACGGTGAACATCACCAGGCCGATCTTCTTCTGGCGGTAGTAGGCCACCGTCTCGGCGATGCTCGGCCGGCGGTTGGACCCGAAGTACTTGTCCGCCGCGCGGTCGTACTCCTCGCCGTAGGCGTCGAAGGGGTTCCAGCACGACACCTCGGCATGGGTGTGGACGTCGATGGCGATCAGCTCGGCGGTGTTCATCGGCTCTTTCTATTCAGTGCGTGAACTAGATTCTCTGGTCTTGCCCCACCGTTGTCGAGCCCACTTCACGACGTCCGGCGGGCCGATCATCGGGTTTGCCCTGATTCTTTAATTCAAACCCTGAACTATCTTCGCGCCCATTTCCACGCCACGACATGACCACCGCCTTCCAACCCGCCAGCGGCATCCACGCCACCTTCGACCTGCTGCAGGTGAGCATGGGCGGCGCCGTCGTGCACGTGCGGCTCAACCGCCCGGCCAAGCGCAACGCGCTGTCCGATCCGCTGATCCAGCAGCTGCACACCTGCTTCGTCAACCTGCCCGAGGCGACCCGGGCCGTGGTCATCAGCGGCGAGGGCAGCCACTTCTGCGCCGGGCTGGATCTGTCGGAGCTGGTCGAGCGCGACATCGGCAGCGCGGTGTGGCACTCGCGCATGTGGCACGCCTGCTTCGACGCCATCCAGTTCGGCCGCGTGCCGGTGGTGGCGGCGCTGCACGGCGCGGTGGTCGGGGGCGGCCTGGAGCTGGCCTCGTCGTGCCACATCCGCGTCGCCGACCGCAGCGCCTACTACGGCCTGCCCGAGGGACAGCGCGGCATCTTCGTCGGCGGCGGCGGCTCGGCACGCATCCCCCGGCTGATGGGCGTGGCCCGCATGACCGACCTGATGATGACCGGTCGCGTCTACGACGCCGACGAAGGCCTGGCCGTCGGCCTGTCGCAGTACGTGGTCGACGACGGCCAGGCGCTGGCCAAGGCGCTGGCGCTGGCCGAGCGCATCGCCACCAATGCGCCGATGTCCAACTTCGCGGTCATGCACGCGCTGCCGCGCATCGCCGACCAGTCGCAATCCGAGGGCCTGTTCACCGAGTCGCTGATGGCCGCGGTGGCCGAGAGCACGCCCGAAGCGCAGGACCGGCTGCGCGCCTTCCTCGAAGGGCGCGCGGGCAAGGTGGTGAAAGGCCCATGAGCACCGAGGCGCGCTACCTCGAGGTGGCGGTCGGCGGCTGCACCGAAGCCACGGTCGAGCATCGCCCCGACGGTGCCGTCGTGGTGCGGTCCACCGAGGCGCTGCGCTGGTTCCCCGACCGGCTGACCGACTGCCTGGAGCAATGGGCCACCGATGCACCCGTCCGGGTGCTCGCCGCCCGCCGCGGCCCCGACGGTGCCTGGCGCACCATCACCTTCGCGCAGATGCTGCAGCGCGCCCGCGCCATCGGCCAGGCGCTGCTGGACCTGGGCCTGTCGGCCGAGCGGCCGGTGGCGATCCTGTCGGGCAACGACCTGGAGCACCTCAGCCTGGCCCTCGGCGCCATGTGGGCCGGCGTGCCCTACGTGCCGATCTCCACCGCCTATTCGCTCGTCTCGCAGGACTACGGCAAGCTGCGCCACATCCTGGCCACCACCACGCCCGGCCTCGTGTTCGCGGCCGGCCCGGCCTATGCCCGGGCGATCGCGGCCACCGTGGCCCCCGACATCCCGGTGGTGCTGACCGAAGGTGCCCTCGAAGACCGCGCGACGCGGACCTTCGACGAGCTGCTGGCCACCCCGCCCGGCGCCGCGCTGGATGCGGCGCACGCCCGGGTCGGCCCGGACACCATCGTGCGCTTCTTCTTCACCTCGGGCTCGACCAAGCAGCCCAAGGGCGTGATCACGACGCACCGCATGATCTGCGCCAACCAGCAGATGACGCGCCAGTGCATGGCCTTCTTGGCCGACGAGCCGCCGGTGCTGGTGGACTGGCTGCCCTGGAACCATGTCTTCGGCGGTGGCCAGAACGTCGGCCTGGTCGTCTTCAACGGCGGCACGCTGTACATCGACGACGGCAAGCCCACGCCGGCCGGCATCGCCGAGACGCTGCGCAACCTGCGCGAGATCAGCCCCACGGTGTACTTCAACGTGCCCAAGGGCCTGGACGAGATCGCCAACGCGATGGACACCGACACGCAGCTGCGCGACACCTTGTTCAAGCGCTGCAAGGCCTTCATGTTCGCCGGCGCCGCGCTCAGCCAGGCCACCTGGGACAAGCTGCACGCGCATGCCGAGGCCTCGGTGGGTGCCCGCGTGCGCGTGATCACCGGGCTGGGCATGACCGAGACGGCGCCGAGCTGCACCTTTGCGGTGGGCACCGACAACGCGTCCGGCCACATCGGGCTGCCCGAGCCCGGCGTGGAGGTCAAGCTGGTGCACGATGCGGCCAGCGGCAAGACCGAGATCCGCTTCCGCGGCCCCAACGTGATGCCGGGCTACTGGCGCATGCCCGAGCAGACCGCCGAGGCCTTCGACGATGAAGGCTTCTACCGCACCGGCGACGCCGCGCGCTGGATCGACCCCGCCAACCCGCAGCGCGGCCTGATGTTCGACGGCCGCATCGCCGAGGACTTCAAGCTGTCCACCGGCACCTTCGTCAGCGTCGGACCGCTGCGCGGCAAGATCATCGCCGCCGGCGAGCCCTGCGTGCAGGACGCCGTGATCACCGGCCTGAACCGCGACGACGTCGGGGCGCTGATCGTCCCCCGCCCCGACGAGTGCCGCCGCCTGGCCGGCCTGCCCGCCGACGCGCCGCTGCCCGAGGTGCTGCACCATCCCGACGTGCGCGCGTTCTTCCAGCGCCTGGCCGACCGGCTGTGGCGCGAATCCACCGGCAGCGCCAACCGCGTGGCGCGCATGCACGTGCTGGCCGAGCCGCCGTCCATCGACAAGGGCGAGGTCACCGACAAGGGCTCGATCAACCAGCGCGCGGTGCTGTCGCACCGCGCCGCCTTGGTGGAAGCCCTGTATGAGGGAACGGCGTCCGATCCGTTCCTCATCCTGCCCCACCGTGCCTGACCCGCACGCGGCACCCGCACCCCCGGAGGCAACACCATGGACCGACGAGACCTGCTCTTGCACGCTGGCGCGCTGACGCTGGCCGGCCTGTGCCTGACGCGTGCCCACGCCCAGACCACACCGATCCGGGTGGTGGTCGGCTTCTCGCCGGGCGGGAGCGTCGATGCGCTGGCGCGCATGACCGCCGATGCCCTGGGCGGCGCCAGCGGACGGCCCGCGGTGGTCGAGAACAAGACCGGCGCCGGCGGGCGGCTGGCCGTCGACCTGGTGCGTGGCGCGCCGGCCGACGGCGACACGCTGCTGGTCGCGCCGCAGGGCCCGATGACGCTGTTCCCGCACGTGTTCAAGACCGCGCTGCGCTACGACCCCGCGCGGGACTTCTCGCCCGTGACCCGGCTGGTGACGGGCGACTTCGCGCTCACGGTGGGCCCGATGTCGGGCGCCAAGGACCTGGCCGGCTTCCGCGACTGGCTGCGCCAGGCCGGCGCCGGCGCGACCTACGGCTCACCCGGTGCCGGCACTCTGCCGCACTTCGTCGGCGTGTCGGTGGCCCAGAAGCTGGGCGTGCCGATGACGCACGTGCCGTACCAGGGTTCGGCCAAGTCGATGATCGACCTGGCCGGCGGCAACGTCGCCTCCGCGGTGTCGCCGGTGACCGAAGCGCTCGAGCTGCACAGGGCCGGCAAGGTGCGCATCGTGGCCACCACCGGCGCCGTGCGCTCGCCGTTCACGCCCGACGTGCCCACGTTCAAGGAGCTCGGCATCGACCTCGAGGTGCCGCTGTGGTTCGCGGTGTATGGGCCAGCCGGCGTGCCGGCGGCCACCGTGGAGCGGCTGCGCGCGGCCATCGACAAGGCCTACGCGACGCCGGCGGCCGGCGAGCGCCTGTCCAAGCTGGGGCTGGTGGCCGCCCCGCTGGCGCCGGCCGAGATGGAGTCGCTGCGCCAGCGCGAATCGGCGATGTGGGGCCCGGTGGTGGCCGCCTCGGGCTTCGCGCCCACCAACTGAGCGCCGTCCCGCGCCTCCCGACAGGAACACCGACATGCAGATCGAAGGTCAATCCGCATTCGTCACCGGCGGCGGCTCGGGACTGGGCGAGGCGGTCGCCCGCGAGCTGGCGCGCCTGGGCGCGAAAGTGACGGTGTTCGACCTCAATGCCGAGGGCGCGCGCCGCGTCGCCGCCGAGGTCGGTGGCCTGGCCGCTACGGGCGACGTGGCCGAAAGCGCCGCCGTCACCGCCGCGCTGGATGCGGCCGGCGCCGCCCATGGCGTGCCGCGCATCGTGATGAACATCGCCGGCATCGGCCGCGCCGCGCGCATCGTCGGCAAGGACGGATCGCCGGCGCCGCTGGAAGACTTCGAGCGCACCATCCGCATCAACCTGATCGGCACCTACAACGTCGCGCGCCTGGCCGCGGCGCGCATCGTCGCGCTGTCGCCGCTGGCCGACGACGAGCGCGGGGTCATCGTCAACACCGCGTCGGTGGCCGCCTTCGACGGCCAGGTCGGCCAGGAGGCCTACAGCGCCAGCAAGGGCGGCGTGGTCGGCATGACGCTGCCGATGGCGCGCGACCTGGCGCAGTACGGCGTGCGCGTCTGCACCATCGCGCCGGGCCTGTTCAAGACGCCGCTGCTGGCCTCGCTGCCCGAGCCCGTCCAGCAGTCGCTGGCGGCGTCGATCCCCTTCCCCAAGCGCCTGGGCCAGCCAGCGGAGTTCGCCGCGCTGGCCGCGCACATCGTCACCAACGGCCACCTCAACGGCGAAGTCATCCGCCTCGATGGCGCGTTGCGCATGGCACCGCGCTGATCGCGCGCTGCCGACTCTTCGCCCCCACCGCTTTTCACCCCGCTCCACAGGAGACACCCCGATGAAGTCCGTGCATCTGAAGACCCTGCTCGCCGCCGCCGCGGCGCTGCTGGCCTCGGCCCAGGCCCTGGCCGACGTGAACATCGGCGTCACGCTGTCGCTGACCGGCCCGGCCTCGGGCCTGGGCATCCCGGTCGGCAACCAGTTCAAGCTGTGGCCGCAGACCATCGCCGGCGAGAAGGTCAACCTGATCATCCTCGACGACGCGTCCGACCCCGGCAAGGGCGTGACCAACGCGCGCCGCTTCGTCACCGACGACAAGGTCGACATGATCATGGGCGGCTCGATCACCGTGGTCTCCGCCGCCATCGCGCCGGTGGCGCTGGAGTCCAAGACGCCGCAGCTGGCGATCTCGCCGGTGGGCGTGCCGCCGGACCAGGAGAAGTGGCTGTTCCGCCTGCCGCAGGGTTTCTCGGTGATGGCCCACCCGATCGTCGAGCACATGAAGAAGCAGGGCATCAAGACCCTCGGCTTCCTCGGCTACACCGACGGCTACGGCGAGCTGTGGCTCAAGGAGATCACCAAGCAGGCTGGCGACGCCGGCATCAAGGTCATCGCCGCCGAACGCTTCGCGCGCACCGACACCAGCGCCACACCGCAGGCGCTGAAGCTGGTCTCGGCCAACCCCGGCGCGATGCTGGTCGTGGCCTCGGGCTCGGGCGCGGCGATGCCGCACAAGGCGCTGATCGAGCGCGGCTACAAGGGCAAGGTCTACCAGACCCACGCCGCGGCCACGCCCGACCTGGTGCGCATCGGCGGCAAGGACGTCGAGGGCAGCTTCGTCGTCTCGGGCCCGGCCGTCATCGCCGAGCAGCTGCCCGACAGCCACCCGTCCAAGGCCGTGGCGGTGGATTTCGTCAACAAGTACGAGGCCGCCTACGGCAAGGGCACGCGCAACCAGTTCGCCGGCCACTCGTACGACGCGAAGATCGTCATCGAGAAGATCCTGCCGGTGGCGTTGAAGAAGGCCAAGCCCGGCACGCCCGAGTTCCGCGTGGCGCTGCGCGACGCGATGGAGACCATGGGCCGCACGATCTTCAGCCACGGCGTGATGAACTGGACCGCGCAGGACCACCAGGGCTACACCAACGAGACCGGCGTGATGCTCAAGGTGGTGAACGGCCAGTTCGTCGTGGAGAAGTGAGCGCCACGCGCGACACCTCGACCCCTTGAGTCGACCCGGTGCAGCCCTCAGCCGGCTGCGCCGGGCGGCCGCTGCCCCGCACACCCCACCCCATGGACTCCACCATCGCCGGCATCCTGGCCCTCGACGGCCTGAGCAACGGCGCCATCTACGCGCTGCTGGCGCTGGCCACGGTGCTGGTGTTCGCCGTCACGCGGGTGATCTTCATCCCGCAGGGCGAGTTCGTCGCCTTCGGCGCGCTGACGCTGGCCCTGCTGCAGGCCGGCAAGGTGCCGGGCACGGTGTGGTTCCTGCTGGTGCTGGCCGCCGCCGTGACGCTGCAGGACCTGGTGCACGACCTGCGCCACCACAAGCCGCTGCCGCGTGTGCTGCGCCAGGCGTTGCGCACGCTGGCCTGGCCGGTGGTGGTGTCGCTGCTGGCCTGGTGGGCCGCGCCCAGAGGCCTGCCGCTGCTGCTGCAGGCGGCGCTGACGGTGGCCCTGGTCACGCCCTTCGGCCCATTGCTGTACCGCCTGGCCTACGAGTCGCTGGCCGACGCCAGCGTGCTGGTGCTGCTGATCGTCTCGGTCGGCGTGCACTTCGCACTCGTCGGGCTGGGGCTGTACTTCTTCGGCGCCGAGGGATTTCGCAACCCCAGCTTCTGGGACCAGCGCTTCTCGTTCGCCGGCATGACGCTGGCCGGCCAGACGGTGATCATCTTCGTCGCGTCGCTGGCGCTGATCGCCGGCCTGTGGCTGTTCTTCGAGCGCTCGCTAGCCGGCAAGGCCTTGCGTGCCACGGCGGTCAACCGCCTCGGCGCGCGGCTGATGGGCATCTCCAGCAGCAGTGCCGGGCGGCTGTCGTTCACGATGGCGGCCTTCATCGGCGCGCTGTCGGGCCTGCTGATCGGGCCGACGACGACGGTGTTCTACGACAGCGGCTTCCTGATCGGCCTGAAAGGCTTCGTCGCCGCGGTGTTCGCCGGGCTGTCGAGCTATCCGCTGGCCCTGGTGGGCGCGCTGGGCGTGGGCCTGCTGGAGAGCTTCGGCTCGTTCTGGGCCAGCGCCTACAAGGAGGTCATCGTCTTCTCGACGATCCTGCCGGTGCTGCTGTGGCGCTCGCTGCGCGATCCGCATGGCGATGAACACTGACCTGCCGCCCGGTCCCGGGCGGCCTTCGAGAGACCTTTGACGTGAGTCGCTGGGCCTTTCCCGTCTTTGCCGCGGTGATGCTGCTGCTGCCGCTGGCGCCGGTGCCGGACTTCTGGATCACCCAGAGCATCTACATCGGCCTGTACGCGATGGTGTCGCTCGGCCTGGTGATGCTCACCGGCGTGGCCGGGCTCACCTCGTTCGGCCAGGCGGCCTTCGTCGGCGTCGGCGCCTACACGGCGGCCTTCCTGGCCACCAAGCTCGGCGTGTCGCCATGGCTCACGCTGCTGCTGGGCGTGACGCTGGCCGTCGCGGCGGCGCTGGTCCTGGGCGCGATCACGCTGCGCATGTCGGGCCACTACCTGCCGCTGGCCACCATCGCCTGGGGCCTGGCCCTGAACTACACCATGGCCAACATGGAGTGGCTGGGCAAGTACGACGGCATCCTGGGCATCCCGACGCTCAAGCTCTTCGGCATCGACCTCGGCACCGGCCGCGCGCTGCACCCGCTGGTGTGGGCGCTGGCGCTGCTGGCCGCGCTGGGCTGCATGCACCTGCTCGATTCGCGCCCCGGCCGCGCGATCCGCTCGCTCAAGAGCGGCTCGATGATGGCCGAGGCGATGGGCATCTCGACCTTCCGCTACAAGCTCACGGTGTTCGTGCTGGCGGCCTTCCTGGCGGCCGTCTCGGGCTGGCTGTTCGCGCACTTCCAGCGCAGCGTCAGCCCCTCGCCCTTCGGCATCAATAAGGGCATCGAGTACCTGTTCATGGCGGTGCTCGGGGGCGTGGGCCATGTCTGGGGCGCCTTCCTCGGCTCGGCCGTCGTGCGGCTGGTGGAGGACGAACTGCAGGTGCTGCTGCCCAAGCTCATCGGCACCAGCGGCAACTTCGAGACCATCGTCTTCGGCATCGTGCTGGTGGTGGTGCTGAAGTACGCACCCGACGGGCTGTGGACCTTCGTGCAGCGCTGGCTGCCGGCCCCTGCGCGGCGCC
>WBZL01004298.1_pt1 | contig 12454 bp, 9 predicted proteins | sample 5204291 | NCBI WGS metagenome assembly WBZL01 (sample SAMN12344345, study PRJNA552823) | activated sludge metagenome | biome: Activated sludge suspended growth; feature: Nitrification reactor; material: Wastewater; isolation source: activated sludge from nitrification reactor of wastewater treatment...
GGCCAGCGTGCTCCCGTCTTCGCTCAACGCCACGCTCATGCCGAACCGGTCGCCCGCCTCGGTGTTCGACGCCTTGACGTACGCCTGCTGCGACCACGCCCCCAGCCCGTCTCGCGTGTACACGTACACCGCGCCCGAGCTCGACGCGCTGTCATCGGCCTGGTTGCCACCGATGCCCGTCGCGTTGCTGTCCTCGCCCCAGGCCCCCACGGCCAGCGTGCTCCCGTCTGCGCTCAGCGCCACGCTCCCGCCGAAGTAGTCTTCCGTCCCGGCGTTCGACGCCTTCCCATACCCCACCGCCTCCGCGAGCGACCCCGTCACGTCCAACACCGCCGAGTCCGTGCACCCCGCCGCGTTGCACGCCCGAAGCACGTAGCTCGCCTGCCACCGCAGGTGCAGCGGCATCTCGAACGACACCGACTCGCCCACGACGTCCCCACCAAGCTGCACGAACGGCTCTCCCGGCGCCGCGCTCTCGAGCACCTGGTAGCTCTCCACCCCCATCGCCGCCGTCCAGCCGAGGTCGAAGCGCTTGACCTGCGAGAAGCTCAGCTCCAGCACCGGCGTGGCGGGCAGCACGTGGCACTCGCTCACGTCGTAGCCGCACCCCGCCCCGCACGCGAGCGTGCCCGCCTCGAAGCCCAGCCCCTCGCAGGTGCCACCCGCGAGGTCGTCGCCGTCGCACTCCTCCCCCGCCGGTTCGTTCACCAGCCCATCGCCGCACTCCACCGGGGTGCAGTCCTCGTCGCACCGCGCCGACTCACCCTCGTCGTCACAGTCCTCTCCCGCTTCGACGATCCCGTTGCCGCACTCCGGCTCCGCCCCGGTGTCCGGCTCCACCCCGGTGTCCGGCTCCACCCCGGTGTCTGGCTCTGCCCCGGTCGACCCCGTGTGCGGCTCCGAGCCCGAACCCTCGCTGCTCGACGAGCCCTCCTCCGACGTCCCGGTGCCATCGACCGCGATCGGTGGCACCGGACCCTGGCATCCGACGACGCTCACCATCCCCACCACCCACTGGCTCACGCGAGGGCCGGCGCCACGGCGCCCTTGCGCCGGCGGGGCCGAGGTGTCAGTGGAGGCTAGCAGCGGGGTGGTCGTGCGCGTTCGGAGAGCCACGCTGCTCTATGCGACACCAAGCCCCGGACCGGACGCGCCGCGGCGAAGATCTTTGCTCGCGCCTTCCGCACTCCACGCCACGCCCCCGTCCAACCCGCGGATGATGCGCGGATCCACCCAACCCCGACTGGCGCCCAGCCGCACTCCCCCGTCGAGCCCATGACCGACCCCTCCCACGCCTCCTCGCCGGCCCCCCACGAGGACACCGCTCGCTCGCGCATGGAGGCGCTCATTGCCGCCATGCGGCGGCCTGCCGCGGCGCCGGCCCCCGACACCATCGCCGGCGGCGACGAGCGCCTGGCGGTCGCCGCGAGGCGGGCCATCCGCGACGAGCCCACGGTCGACGCCGCGCCGCGCTCGACGGACGCCGCGCTGCCGCACCTCGAGCACGGCACGCGGGTGGGCCGCTACGTGGTGCTGCAGCGGCTCGGGGCCGGGGGCATGGGCGTGGTGCATGCGGCGTACGACCCCGAGCTCGACCGCAAGGTGGCGCTCAAGCTCGTGCACCCGCGGCGGGCGGGCGAGGAGCACCAGCTGCGGCTCCTGCGAGAGGCACAGGCGCTGGCCAAGCTCTCGCACCGCCACGTGGTCACCGTGTTCGACGTGGGCACGATGGGCGAGCACGTGTGGATGGTGATGGAGCTCGTCCGCGGCCAGACCCTGCGGCAGTGGCTGTGCACGCCGCGATCGTGGCGCGAGGTGCTGGCGGTGCTGCTGCCCGCGGGCCGGGGCCTGGCGGCCGCCCACGCGGCGGGGCTCGTGCACCGCGACTTCAAGCCCGACAACGTGATGATCGACGACGATGGTGACGTGCGCGTGATGGACTTCGACCTGGCGCGCACGCTGACCCCGGTCGTGACGCCCGAGCCGGGTGCACCGCACGACGGGTCGATGCCGACGACCAGTACGCGGACGATGCCGGTGACGCGCGCCGACGTGCTGGTGGGCACGCCGGGCTACATGGCGCCCGAGCAGCTGCTCGGCCTCGCGCTCGGCCCGGCGGTCGATCAGTTCGCGCTGTGCGTCACGCTGTGGGAGGCCCTCTACGGCGAGCGGCCGTTCCCGGGACGCGCATTCGAGGCGCAGGTCGATGGGCTGCTCGCCGGCCAGCTGCACCGGCCGCGCCAGGGCCGGGCCGCGCCCGCGTGGCTGCGGCGGGTGTGCGAGCGAGGGCTCCGCGTGCGGCCCCAGGAGCGGTTCGAGTCGATGGAGACGCTGCTCGCCGCGCTCGAGCGCGGGCGTGCGCGGGCGCGGTGGCGGGCGGGCGCGGCGACGGTGGGAGCGCTCGCGACGTGCGTGGCCGGGGTGGGGGCCTGGCGGCAGCTCGACCTCGCCCAGCGCGTCGCGGCGTGCGAGGCGACCGGCGACGAGATCGAGAGCGCATGGAGCCCGGCCCGCGCCCAGGTGCTGCGCGAGGCGTTCGTGGCCACCGGGGTGAGCCACGCGGAGACCACGGCCGAGAAGGTGAGGCCGTGGCTCGACCAGCACGCGCAGGCGTGGCGCGAGGCCCGGGTGGCGACGTGCCTCGACACCGAGGTGTACGCGCGCTGGGACGCCGAGACGGTCGACCGCTCGCGGTGGTGCCTCGAGGACAAGCGCGACCAGCTCCAAGGCATGGTCGACGGCCTGCTCGCGGCCGATGCCGATGTCGTGCAGCACGCGGTCACGTCGGTGCTGTGGCCCGCAGCGGTGGAGCAGTGCCGCGACCCCCGGGCGCTGGCCGAGGTTCCTCCGCCGCCCGTGGACGATCGCGCGGCGGTGCGTGCGGTGTCGATCGAGCTCGGCCGCGCCAACGCGCTCATGGAGCGCGGCCGCATCGACGAGGGGCTCGCGCTGGCGCGCGAGTGCATCGCCCGTGCCGAGGCGATCGGGTGGGCACCGCTCGTCTCGGGCGTGCGGCTGCAGCTCGGCGCGCTGCTGCGCAGGGCCGGCCAGGCCAGCGAGGCCGAGGCGATGCTGGAGGACGCCTACTTCGACGCGGTGGGCGTGGTGCCCGAGGCCGCGTTCGATGCGGGCATCGAGCTCTCCCAGGCGGTGGGCGAGCACGGGCGCGAGGCCGACGCGCGCCGCTGGCTGCGGCACGCCGAGGAAGTGCTGGCGCTCGTGACCGACCAGCCACAGCTGCGCCGCTCCAACCTGCTCAGCCTGCTCGGCCAGCAGCATCACACCGACGACCCGGCGCGCGCCAAGGCGCTCTACGAGCAGGCGCTGGCGATCCGCGAGGCGGCGTTGGGATCCCACCACCCCTACGTGGCCATCGCGCTCAACGACCTCGCGCTCGCGCACCATGCCGCCGGTGATGCGCACGCGGCCGCCCCGCTGCAGCGACGTGCGCTGGCGATCCAGGAAGAGACGCTCGGCCCCGAGCACCCGCACGTGGCCACCAGCCTCCACAACCTCGCCGAGGTGGTGCGGGCCAGCGGGGGCTCGAACGAGGAAGCGAAGGCCCTGCACGCGCGATCGCTGGCGATCCGCGAGCGTGCGCTGGGGCCCGAGCATCCCCAGGTGGCCATGAGCCTCGTCAAGCTGGGCCGCGTGTACGAGGCGCTGGGATCGCTCGCCGAGGCGCGCGCCAGCCACGAGCGGGCGCTCGCCACCTACCGCCAGGCGCTCGGCCAAGAGCACCCAGAGGTTGGCCACCCGCTCGTGGGGCTCGCCTCCGTCGCGCTCGCCGAGGGGCGCCCGGTCGACGCGGCCGCGCTGGCCCGGCAGGCGCTGGCGGTGTGGGAGCCGGATCGCGCCCCGCCCTCGCGGCTGGCCCAGGCTCGCTTCGTCCTCGCGCGCGCGCTGTGGGACGCGCCCGCGGACCCGAGCGGCGATCGGAGCCCGGCGCTCGCCCTGGCCGAGCAGGCTCGCGACGCCTACCGAGCCGGAGGTGTACGGGATGCCGCGGCGCTCGCCGGGGTCGAGCAGTGGCTGCGTGCGCGTGCCTCTGCAGCGCACGTCGCCGAGCCCTCGCCCGAGCACGTGGGACCGTAGCGTGCCGCGAGGTGCTTGCCGACGCCCGTGGTCCCTCTATGCTGCGGCAGCGTGCCGGCCCCATTCCCCGAGCTCCCGCGCGAGCGCGTCGCCCAGGCCCTGGCCGGCGACCGGGCGGCCGTGGCCGACGTGTACACCACCTACGATCCCGCGGTGCGCTCCGCCGTCGTCGCGGCGATCCGCCACCGCCCCGCGCTCGAGCCCGAGCTCGAGGACTTCGTGAGCGAGATCTGGACCCGCTTCGTGGCCGAAGGCTGCTGGCGCCTGCGCAGCTACGACCCCGCGCGCGGGGCGTTCGGCTACTACCTGCGCATGCGGGCGTTCGCCACCGCGCGGGCGCTGGCCGCGGCGAAGGCACACCAAACCACCACGGTCGAGATGACCGACCCGCTCGTCTCGCTGCTCGGCGACGACGGCCTCGAGGGCCGCGTGATCGATCGCGACGCGCTCGTGCGCCTGTGGGCCGCGCTGCGAGAGCGCCTGGGCGAGGCCGACCTCGCGCTCTTCCAGGGCGTGCTCGTGGAGGGCCGCCTCGTGCGCGAGGTGGCGGGCGAGCTCGGCGTGAGCGAGGCGGCGGCGTTTCGCCGCAGCCACCGGCTCAAGGAGAAGATCGAGCGGATCTCCGGCGAGGTGCTCGGGGCGAAGGCGGTCGAGCCCGGGCGGAGCGCTGCCCCGCTGGTGGCGTTGATGCTCGCCAGCGCGCTCGCGCAGGCGTTCGTCCGCTGAGGGCCCAGGCTCAGGGCTTGGGCCGACCGAGCACGCGGGTGCGGGTGATCCAGTAGACGGCGTCGTCGTCGACCGCGATCGAGCGCCCGATGTTCTGCTGCTCGGCCAGCAAGAGCGGCTCGCCGCCTGCGTGGGGCAGCGCCTTGACCTCGGTGAAGTCGGTCCAGTAGACGTAGGCGTCGTCGGCCGCCACGCCCCACGGCGCGGTCTGGTCGAGCGAGAGCTCGGTGGGGTTGGTCGAGCCGTCGACGGGGGCGCTCATCAGCCGCAGCGGCTGGTCGTTGCCGTTGCCGTCGCCGTTGACCCAGAACACGGTCGAGCCCGCGACCGCCAGGCCCCACGGCTGCGCCTGCTCCACCGCCACGAGCAGCTCGTCGCCCGGGGCGGTGGGGGCGTCGCTCGCCGCCGCGTACACGTTGCCCTCGGGGGCGAGGCCCGGCATGGGCGGGGGCTCGTGCGCGGTGAAGTACACGGTGGGGCCCACCACCGCGAGATCGGCCACGCCGCTGCCGACCGTGACCAGCGTCTGCGGGGGCTGCCCGATGCCGTCGGTCACCACCCGCCGCACGCGGCCCTCCACGTCGTCGAACGTGCACCAGTACACGTAGCCGTCGACCAGCTCGAGCATGCGCGGGAAGTCGTCGGCCGACAGGGCGATGGGCGGGCCGCTCGGGAGGTTGGCCCGCACCACGCTGCCGCCTTCCACGTAGGTGGTGAAGAACACCTGCTCGCCCGTGGCCGCCACGCCGTAGGGCTGGGGCTGGCCGTCTTGCAGCAGCTCGCGCGGGCCCCCCTGCTTGGGCACGCGCTCCACGGTGCCGGCGTCTTGGTCGGTGAAGTACACCCACGCCTCGTCGACGAACAGGCCCCGGCCGCCCACGAGGCCGTCGGCCAGCACGGTGCACTCGGGGCACCCGGGATCCTCGATCGTGGGGCCGGTGGTGGTGTCGTCACCGGTGCTGCTCGAGCTCGAGCCGGCGCCGGTGCTGCTCGAGTCGGCGCCGTCGCTGCTGCTGCCGCCGCTGCTGCTGCCAGGGGTCGCCTCGCCCGTCGAGGTGGAGCCGGCCCCGCCCGTGGAGCTGCCGGCGGCGGGGGGCATGGGGCCGTCGTCGCCGGGGCAGGCGGCGAGCAGCGGCAGGAGCGGGATCGCGAGGCATGGAGGGCTGGTGCGACGGGTGGTGATCCCCATCCTGCTAGGGTCTGCGAGGGCGAGCACGGGTTCAAGCCCCGCGGTGGGGACGCGCCGGCGATGCGGGTACACTTCGGCGCCCATGCACGAGGCCTCGATTCCCACCCCGGCCCCCTTCGATCCCTCGGCCGTGGGCGTGCGTCCGCTGGCGCTCTCGGACGACGGGCTGCGGCTGCGGCTGCTCGATCAGCGCGCCCTGCCGGGCGCGGAGCGCTGGCTCGAATTCGACGACGTGGAGGGGGTGGCCCGCGCCATCGAGGACATGGTGGTGCGGGGCGCCCCGGCCATCGCCTGCGCGGCGGCGCTGGGGCTCGCGGCCGCGGCGCACGGCTTCGGCGACGACCCCCACGAGGTGCGGGCGCGCATCGAGGCCGGCTGCCAGCGCCTCGGGGCCACGCGCCCCACCGCGGTGAACCTGTTCGTGGCCCTCGCCCAGCTGCGCGAGGCCGTCGCGGCCGCGCCGGCCCACGCGAGCGCGGCCGAGCTGCGTCAGGTGCTGCTCCGCACCGCGCAGCGCCACGTCGACGACGACCTCGCGGCGTGCCTGGCCATGGGCGAGCACGGTGCGCGGCTCTTGCCCGAGGGCGGCACCATCCTCACCCACTGCAACGCCGGGGCGCTGGCCACCGCGGGCTACGGCACCGCGCTGGGGGTGATCCGCCGCGCGCACGCGCTGGGGCGCGGCATCCGGGTGCTGGCCGACGAGACGCGCCCCGTGCTCCAGGGCGCGCGCCTGACCGCGTGGGAGCTGATGCGCGACGGCATCCCGGTCGAGGTGATCTGCGACGACATGGCCGGGGCGCTCATGGCCCGCGGCGCGATCCAGGCCGCCATCGTGGGGGCCGATCGCATCGCTCGCAACGGCGACGTGGCCAACAAGATCGGGACCTACACCGTCGCGGTGCTGTGCAAGCACCACGGCCTGCCGTTCTACGTGGCGGCGCCCTGGACCACCATCGACCTCGAGACGCCCAGCGGCGCCCACATCCCCATCGAGGAGCGCCACGCCGACGAGGTGCGGCGCCCGGGGGGCACGCTCACCACGCCCGCCGACGCGCGGGTGCGCAACCCCGCGTTCGACGTGACCCCGGCCGCGCTCGTGACCGCGATCATCACCGAGCGCGGGGTCTTCGACCCCCACGCGCTCGCGGGCGCCAGCGGCTAACATCGGGCGCCTGATGATCATGCGCGCCGCTGCCCGTCCCGCTCTCCGTGCTCGTCTCGCCCGTGGGCTCGCCGTCGGCCTCGCGCTCGGGGCGGGCCTGGTCGCCACGCCCGCCCGGGCCCACATCGAGCTGCTCACGCCGTCGGCCCGCTACACCCCCAACCTCCAGAAGGACCCGCCGTGCGGCGATCCGCTCAACCCCCCGGGGGCGGGCCCCGTGGCCACGTACCAGGCCGGCGAGACGATCACCGTCGAGTTCGACGAGTTCGTCGATCACTCCGGGCACTTCCGCATCGCGCTCGATCCCACCGGTACCGACTCGTTCACGCTGCCGATGGGCTTCGACGACTTCTACAACTCGCCCGAGGTGCTGCTCGACGACATCCCCGACGGTCCCGGCGGGGTGTACTCGATCGAGGTCACGCTGCCCGACACGCCGTGCGAGGCGTGCACGCTGCAGCTCATCCAGGTGATGGACGACGGGGCGTGGGGCCCGGGCGACTCCAACCTCTACTTCCAGTGTGCCGACATCGTGATCGAGCCCGCCGGTGCGGGCACGGGCGATCCCACCACCGGGGCCGACGACACCGGGCCCGGCGGGTCGAGCGACGGCGGCCCGGGCTCGGCCAGCGCCGACGGCCCCGCGGGCAGCGAGGGCGTGACCGCGGACGGACCCGGCGGGTCGGAGGGCGACGGCTCGGGCACCTCGGGCCCGGCCGACTCCGAGGGCGACGACGGCGGGTGCGGCTGCCGCTCGTCGGGCGGGCCCGCCGGCGCGGCGCCGTGGCTCTTGGTGGTGCTCGTGGCCCGGCGCCGCCGCCGGGGGTGAGGCGCTCCGGCGCCGGGGCGTCACCCGTCGCAGGCGATGCGAAACGCGTCGTCGAGGTCGAGCGGCAGCAAGAGCGTGCGGGTGCGGGCCGTGGCGGCGGCCTGGCACACCCGCGCGCGCGCGGCCTCGGCCGCGGCCAGGCTGCCGGGGTACTCGGCGTTGAGGACGGGCTTGCCCGCGTCGATGAACGGCTCGAGCTGCCCGCACTCGCCGTACTGGTGGCACTCCTCGTTGAGGTCGAGGTCGAAGTGGTCGACGAGCTGCGCGGCCTGGGGCCCGTCGTTCTTGAGCGCGACGGTGAGGCCCCGCAGGTGCGCCTCGTTGGCGATGCGCTTGTTCCACCCGAGCTGGTCGTCGGCGGTGAGGCGGAAGCCGGTGCGCTCCTCGAACGCCTGCATGTTGTCGGGCTCCACGCCGTCGCAGCCCTTGTCGACGGCGAGGTCGAGGCGGTCGAGCATCACCGCGAGCACGTCCTCGGAGCGGATGTCGAGCCAGCGCTCGCCCGCCCACCCGTCGAGCTTGTAGCCGCGATCGGCCCGCGAGAAGCGGTCGTAGTCGGGGCGCCAGTCCTCGGCCGAGCCCGCCGAGAAGTAGCACAGCACCCGGCGGCCCTCGGCATGCAGCCCCTCGATCACGGCCGTGTCGGTCTCGAACAGGTCGAGGTCGTAGATCTCCGCGTCGTAGCTCGTGTTGGGCGTGCCGGTGAGCTGCCACTGCCACGTCACGTCGAGCGCGGGGCGATACCAGTCGCCCTCGGTCACGGGCGGCGCGCTGGGATCGAAGCCGGGCCCGCCGCAGCCGGAGGCCATGGCGGCGCCGCTGACGAGCAAGGCGAGGACGCTGCACGGTGAGCCCTTCAGTCCCATAGGATCTCCTCGAGCCGCTTGGCGGTCAGCAGGTAGCTGGCCAGGAGCGCCTTGCGATCGGACGACTCGGCCACGTCGAGGTCGGCGAGCCACTTGGCCGACTCGGCGTCGTCCGAGCTGCGGGCCATGATCGCGTTGGCCAGCGTGACCAGCATGCGACCGCGCACGGCGGTGTCGGTGGGCACGCGGGTCAGCAGCGCCAGCGAGTCGCCCGCGATCGCGGCCACCTGCAGGCCCTTGGGGCGCGGCAGCACGGCCTCGATCACGGCGCGGAGCGAGCGGCGCTCCATGTCGCCCAGGCCCAGCTCCCGCAGCGCGGCCTGGTTGAGCACCACGAACATGGCGGTGTCGCGCGGCACCGCGGCCACCAGGCGCTCGAGCTCGGCGTTCATCCGACGCTTGCGCTTGCTGCGGGCCTGCTCGATGGCGGGCAGCAGCGCGACGGGGGCGGCGAGCAGCTCGCCCTCGTCGAGCGACACCAGCCGCACGTCGTGCTCGCCGTAGGCGAAGTCGGGCAGCGCCCAGCGGCCGGGGCCGTCGGCCACCAGCCGCCCCGCCGCGGTCGCGGCGGCCAGCTTGTCCGCGAGCCCGTCGAGCTGGAAGATGGCCGCGGTGCGGTCGCGCTCGCGGTGGTGCGCCACGCTCGTCATGCGCCGCCACGCCGCGTTGTCGGGCAGCTCGAGCGCGGCCCCCAGCGGGCAGGCCAGCTCGAACAGCAGCGGCGGCAGGTCGCGGGTCTGGCCCTTGCGCTCGCGCTCGGCCTGGCGGGCGGCTCGCTTGCGGTCGCGCTCCTGCTCGGCGTCCCACTTCTCGTAGTAGACCTCCCACGTCGGCCGGCCCTGCGTCGCGGCCTCCTCGGCCGCCCGGCGCCACCGCTGCGCGATCTCGACGTCGTTGCGCCGCACCTCGTCGCAGGTGAACAGGTAGTCGTGCAGCTCGGGGCCGCCGCGCTCCACCAGCGCCGAGGCCACCAGGCGCGGCGGGTCGATGTTGATCATCACGTCGAGCTCGCTGGGCAGGAAGCGGGTCGAGTAGGGCACGTGGCCGGTGGACCGCCGCCCGCCGCCTGCGTCCCAGAACCGCCGCAACAGCGGCGCGACGTCGTCCTCGCGGCCGGCCCGGCGATAGAGCACCAGGAGGCGCAACAGCGCGTCGGTCACGAGCTCCCGCTCGGCGGTGTCCTCGTCGAGCAGCGCCTCGAAGCTCTCGATGGCGCACGCGGGCCGCTCGATCTCGTCCATGCAGCGCACGCCCTTGGCGTGCAGCCGCGCCGCGGGGCTGCTGGACGGCCGCGGCGCAGGCTTGGGCGCGGGCTCGGAGGCGGGCTCGGGCTCGGAGGCGGGCAGGGGCGCGGGCGCGGCCGTGGAGGTGCGCGCGGCTGCGGCGGCGGGCTCGGCCGCGATCGTGGGCTCGCCGGCGAGGGCGACGAGCAGGCCGACGAGGGTGGGCCGGAGCATGCGGCTCGAGCATCGCACGAACCGCGGCGAGGCACGAACGACGGCTCACTCGCGCCGCGGCGGCCACGGCAGGAAGGCGCTCGTGCGGCGCGCGTACTCGGCGTAGCCCGGCTTGTGCGAGCCGAGCGAGCGCTCGAGCAGCGCCACTCCCGACACCTTGATGATGAGCGCGGTCATCAGCACGGCGCCCAGCGCCGCCACGATCCCGCCCGCTGCGATCGACAGGAGCCCGTAGCCCCACCAGCACGCCGCGTCGCCGAAGTAGTTGGGGTGCCGGGTGTAGCGCCAGAAGCCCGTGGTGAGCAGCGCGTCGGGGCTGCGCCGCCGCGCCCGGAAGCGCGCCAGCTGCAGGTCGGAGCCCGCCTCGAACACGAAGCCCACCAGCCACACCGCCACCGCCACTGCGTCGACCCAGCCCAGCGGGCCCCCGCCCGCTTGCGCGCCCAGGAGCGGCGCCCCGATGAGCCACGACAGCACGCCTTGCAGCACGAACACCTGGAACAAGCTCACCCACCAGTAGCGCTCGGGCCCGTAGCGGCGGCGGAACGCCTGGTAGCGCGGATCCTCGGGCTGCCCCCAGTTGCGCCAGAGCAGGTGGATCGACAGCCGCAGGCCCCACACGGTGACGAGCCCCATGAGCAGCAGCTTGCGGCCCGGGTCGCCTTCGGTCGTGCGCACGAAGTACCACCAGCCCGTCACCACGAACGTGGTGCCCCAGAACGGATCGACGATGCTGGCGTTGCGCTTGGCCACGCTCACCAGCCACAGCGCCACCATCATGGCCATGAGCAGGCCGAAGGCCTCGAGGTAGAGGGTCGCGTGGCTCATGCGTGCGGCGGGGGCGTGGTGGCCTCGGGGCAGGGGTCGGTGGCGGTCGCTGCTCCGAGCGCCTGCACCACGCCCACGGTGTCTCACTGGCGGGGCGGTGACAAGCCGGGATGCGCGCGGCGGCGGCACCGGGGTCTCGTGGCGGACGAGGCCGATTCGGCGTGCGGCCGGCCTACAGACCTGATACGCCAAGGCGATGCTCCGTCGCTGGGTCCGCCGCGTGCTGATGGTGTCGGCCTATGCGGTGACGTTCGGCCTCATCCAGGCGCTCGCGCCCGTGCTCGTGCTGGTGCTGCTCGCCTACGACCTCGTGCGCGGCAACGGCCTCGCCAGCCTGCGCCTGCTGGGCCTGGTGTGGGTGTTCTTGCTCGCGGAGCTGCTCGGCGTGGCGATCGCCGCGGGCCTGTGGCTTCGGCACGTGGTGCAGCCGCGCCGCGACCCCGACGCGTTCCTCGAGGACAACTACCGCCTGCAGCGCTGGTGGGCGCGGCTCTTGCTCGGGGCGGGCATCCGGCTCCTGCGGCTGCGCCTGCGCGTCGAGGGCGACGCACGGGCGGTGCCGGGCCCGGTGGTGGTGCTCATGCGGCACACCAGCATCCTCGACACGATCCTGCCGGTGGTGTTCCTCGGGGCGCGCCACGGCCTGCGCCTGCGCTACGTGCTCAAGACCGAGCTGCAGCTCGACCCGTGCCTCGACATCGTGGGCCACCGCCTACCCAACTGCTTCGTGGACCGGGCCGGCGAGACCGCGCGCGAGGTGGCCGCGGTCGGTCGCATGGCCGATGGCCTCGGCCCCCGCGACGGCGTGCTCATCTATCCCGAGGGCACCCGCTTCGAGCCGGGCAAGCTCGAGCGCGCCCAGGCCAAGCTCGCCGAGGTCGACCCCGAGCTCCACGCGCTCTCCTTGCGCCTGCACCACGTGCTGCCGCCCCGCCCCGGGGGCACGCTGGCCCTCCTCGAGCATGCGCTGCCGCAGGGCGCCGACGTGGTGATCTTCGCCCACCGCGGGCTCGAGCGGCTGGTGCGGCTGCACGACGTGCTGTCGGGCAAGGCGGTGGGCACCGAGGTGTCGCTGCGGCTGTGGCGACTCCCCGGCGTCGAGGTGCCCGCCGAGCGGCAGGCGCGGCTGCGCTGGCTGTTCGAGCGCTGGATGGAGGTCGACGCGCTCGCCGGCGAGGGTGAGGGGGTCACGGCCGACGCCGCGGCGCCCCCCGGGGCCGCCGCGTCGCCGTAGCCGCGCGGCCGCGGCTCACCACCAGGGCTCGGCGGCCATCCACGTGCCGATGCCCAGCAGCGTCC
>WBZL01004300.1_pt1 | contig 12448 bp, 13 predicted proteins | sample 5204291 | NCBI WGS metagenome assembly WBZL01 (sample SAMN12344345, study PRJNA552823) | activated sludge metagenome | biome: Activated sludge suspended growth; feature: Nitrification reactor; material: Wastewater; isolation source: activated sludge from nitrification reactor of wastewater...
CCGCTGTGCGCCAACACCAACCGCTGCACCGGGCCGGGCATCGACCCGGCGACGAGATCGGCGCCGGCGGGGTCGGCCGTGTCGTCGAGTGCGCCGGTGACGATCAGCACCGGCACGTGCACCTGCCCGAGATCCGTGTGCAGCACTCCTTGCGCCATGGCGGCGAGTGCGCCGATCGGCAGGCGGGCGTACCCCTCCTCGCCCTCGGCGAGGGGCGCGCCATCGACCCACTCGTGGCCACGCGAGCGCATCCACTCCAGGCCTTCGAGCGCGTCGGGGTCGGGTGCGGGGGTGCTGATCGCCACCACTGCCGCGCACCCGCGCTGCGCGGCGAGCGCGAGGGCGAGCGCTGCACCGAGCGACTGGCCGACGATCACCGTCGCCTCGCCCAGCGCAGCGCTGACGGCATCGAGCCAGTCGGTCCAGGCGACACCCACGAGGTCGTCGGGGTCGGTGCCGTGACCGGGGAGGGTGATCGTCGCCGCGTCGTGCCCGAGAGCGGCCAATTCGTCGGCCAGCGGCTGCATCGTCGCGGCGGTGCCACCGAGACCGTGCACGAGAAGGATGCGTGCCATCGCCGTCCCGCCGTCAGCCTGCGGAGAGTGCGGCGTGCAGGTCGGCCAGCAGGTCGCCCGCGTCCTCCAGGCCGACCGAGATGCGCAGCAGGCCGGGGGTGACGCCCTGCTCGGCGGCCTCCTCGTCGGTGAGGCTGGCGTGGGTGGTGGAACGCGGATGGCACACCAGCGTCTCCGGGCCGCCCAGCGAGGTGGCCACGCGCACCAGCCGCACCTGGGCCAGAAGACGCTCGGCGGCCTCGCGGCCGCCGGCCAGGTCGATCGCCAGCACCGTGCCGTAGTGGCCCATCTGGCGGGCCGCGATGGAGTGTTGCGGGTGCGACTCGAGGCCGGGGTAGTGCACCGCAGCGACGGCAGGGTGCTGCTGCAGTTCGCGGGCAAGATGCAGCGCAGAAGCCGACTGATGGCTGGTGCGCACGCTGAGGGTGCGCAGACCGCGCAGGGCATTGAGCGCGTCGAACGGCGACGGGGTGGCGCCGTGCAAGACCGAATACGCCCAGATCGAGTCGATGAGGTCGCGCTCGCCGCTCACGACCCCGAGCGTCGCGTCGTTGTGGCCGGCGATGCCCTTGGTGGCCGAGTGCAGGGAGAGGTGCACCCCGTGGGCGAGGGGCTGTTGGCCGAGCGGGGTGGCGAACGTGGAGTCGACGACGGTGATCGGGCCGCGCAGGGCGCCGAACTCGGCGAGGTCGACGATCTCCAGCCGCGGGTTGGAGGGTGTTTCGGCGAGGGCCAGCATCGTGCGCCCCGGGCGCAGCGCCGCGGCGAATGCACCCGGCTCGGTGCCGTCGACGAACGTCACCTCGATGCCGAAGCGGGCGCACGGGCCCTGGAGGAACGCGAGCGTGGCGGAGTACAGCTGGCGTTGGGCGACGATGTGGTCGCCTGCGCTGCACAGCGCGAGCACGACCGTGCTGATCGCCCCCATCCCGCTGGCGAAGGCGAGCGCGCTCTCGGCGCCTTCCATCTGGGCGACGGCCTCTTCGAACGAGCTGACCGTGGGGTTCGCATAGCGGCCGTAGAACTCGCCCGAGCGCACCCCGGTGGCTCGCTTGCGGGCATCCTGCAGGTCGGCCGACTGCCACACGCTGCTGGCCCACAGCGCCGGGGCGAGCGAACGCCCGCTGTGGGCGCGGCCGGCCGTGATCGCTCGCGTGGCGGGCTGGTGCGGCGCGGCGCCGTTCTCCTGCGACATCCTGACAAGGCTACGCCGTCGTTCTACGCTGCGCCCATGACTTACGACCTCGGCGCTTCGTACCGGGCGGCTCGGGAGCGGATCACCGCTCTCGTGTCCGGTGATCACGTCGACACCGCGGTGACGGTGCCGGCCACACCCGAGTGGAGGGTGCACGACGTGCTCTCCCACCTTGCCGGCGTCACCCAGGATGCGGCGACGGGCAACATGGCCGGCGCACCGGGCGACGACTGGACGGGGGCCCAGGTGGCGCGTGGGGCGAACCTCGCCGACGGTGAGTTGTTGCAGGTGTGGGCCGAGCACGCCACGACTCTGGAGGGTCTGCTGTCGTCGCCGCATGGCGCGGCGGCCTCCGCCGCGGTGATGGACGTGCACTGCCACGAGGCCGACCTGCGCCACGCGTACGGCCTGGCCGCCGACCTCCCCGCCGACTTCCTCGGGTGGGCAGGCGCGGCGTTGCGGGAACGGTTCGCCACCCAGGTGGCCGAAGCCGGGTTGGCTCCGGTGGAGGTGACCACCGACGACTTCGAATGGTTCCGCGGGCGGCTCGGGCGGCGCACGACGGCCGAGGTGAGCGCGTACGGATGGTCGGCCGACCCCACGCCCTACCTCGACCTGTTCTTCATCTTCGGCCGCGCCGCGCAGCCACTCGGAGAAACGCGCGGGTCATGATCGGCAAGCTCGGTGAGGTCGTGATCGACTGTCACGACCCGGTGCAACTGGCGGCGTTCTGGCAGCGTGTCCTCGGCGGCTATGTCGTGCGCCAGAGCCACGACTGGGTGGCACTCGAACCGCCGTCGGGCCTCACCGTCTCGTTCCAGCTGGTGCCCGAGGCGAAAGTGGTGAAGAACCGGGTGCACCTCGACATCGACGTGTCCGACCTCGCCGCTGCCACCGCGGCGGCCGAAGCAGCGGGCGCGACGCGTGTCGGCGAGGTGGTGTACGACGAACTCGGCGGGTTCCAGGTGATGGCCGACCCGGAGGGCAACGAGTTCTGCCTCATCCACGGCCCCACCGCCATCACCGCCTGACGCGGTGTGGAGCGTCGCCCTCGGGTGGGTACTGTCGATCCCATGAGCAGACCCATTCGGCGAATCGCGATCTCCACCGGCGGCGGCGACGCCCCCGGCCTCAATGCGGTCATCCGTGGTGCGACGCTCGCGGCGGTGAACCGCGGGTGGGAGGTCGTCGGCATCCGCGACGGGTTCAACGGGCTGATGATGCCCGAGGACTATGCGCACAACGGTGGGCTGGTGCGCCTCGACCGCGACGATGTACGCGGCATCGTGCACATGGGCGGCACCATCCTCGGCACCACCAACCGTGGCAACCCCACCAACTACCCGGTGCTGCAGCCCGATGGCTCGTACGTCACGATCGACCGCACCGCCGAGCTGGTGTCGATGTTCCGCGCCCACTCCATCGACGCCCTGATCACCGCCGGCGGCGACGGGTCGCTGACGATCGGCAACCGCCTGCACCAGGCCGGCCTGAGGGTGATCGGTGTGCCCAAGACGATCGACAACGACCTCGAGCACACCGAGGCCACGTTCGGCTTCGACACCGCGGTGGAGTTCGCGACCGAGTGCATCGACCGCCTGTTCTCCACCGCCACCTCACACGGCCGCGTGTTCGTGGTGGAGGTGATGGGCCGCTACGCCGGGTGGATCGCACTCCACGCGGGCATGGCCTGCGGTGTGCACGCGATCCTGATCCCGGAGATCCCGTACCAGCTCGACTCGGTGGTCGCCACGATCCGCGAACGTGAGCAGCGCGGCGCCAAGTTCTCCATCGTCGTGGTGGCCGAGGGCGCCGCACCGAAGGGCGGCTCGGTCACGACGCTGCCGGCCGAGGCCGGGCAGTCCGAGCGGCTCGGCGGCGTGGGCGAGAAGATCGCCGCCGAACTCGCCGAGCTCACCGGCAAGGAGACACGTACGGTCGTGCTGGGTCACCTCCTGCGCGGGGGCACGCCCACCTCGTTCGACCGTCTGCTGGGCCTGCGTTTCGGTGCGGCAGCGGTGAGGGCACTGGAGGACGGCAAGGACGGGGTGATGGTGTCGCTCGACTCGGCAGGGATGAACTTCGTGCCGCTGGCGGAGGTGTCGCACCGCCAACGCACGGTGCCGCTCGACTGCGACACGATGCGCACCGCCCGCGACATGCTCATCAGCTTCGGCGACTGACGTGGCCGGCCCACCCCGTCGACGGCTGCCCGCGTGGCTGCTGGTGACGTTGGTGGCGTTCGCCGTCTATTCGGTGAACTTTCGTGGCGACCCGCGCCACGACGGGTTGCCGGCCGTACCGATCGCGGTGAGCATCGTCCACGAGGGCAACCTCACGCTCGACGAGTACCGCGACGTGCCCGGTTTCGCCGAGCACTATTCGATGAGCGAGCGCGATGGGCACCTCGTGGGCTTCTTCCCGTGGGCGGTGGCCCTGCCCGCCGTGCCGGTGGTGCTCGCCTTCGACGCGGCCCACCTCGTGGGTGTCGGCCCGGGCGGCGATGGCGCGGTGCGGGGCATGGCCCGTTGGTTCGCGGTGATGCAGAACCTCACCGCGGCGCTCGCGAGCGCACTTGCGGTGGGGGGCCTGTTCACGCTCGTGCGCCGCCGCCGGCCCGACGTCGGCGTGCGGTATGTACTCGCCGCCACGGTGCTGGTGGCGCTCGGCACGTCGCTGTGGAGTACCGCCGCGGCCACGCTGTGGCAGCACGGGCCGTCGGTCGCGGCGATCACCTGGGGGCTGGTGTGCCTGGTCGATCAGCGCCATGCTCGCGCCGGTGCGTTGTTGATGCTCGCCGTCGCGTTCCGGCCGACGAACGCACTCATGTTGGTGGCCGGGCTCGCGGTCGTGCTGATCTCGGCACGACGGTCGTGGTGGCGCTACGTCGTCGGTGCGGCGGCCGTCGCCGTGCCGTGGTGCGTGGTCACGGTCGTCACCTATGGCTCGCTCCTGCAGCCCTATGGCGACGTGAACCGCCTCGGGGTGCACGACGAGTTCGGCGAGGCGCTCGCGGCCAACCTGATCAGCCCCGGGCGCGGCCTGTTCGTGTTCAGCCCGATCGCCCTGCTCGCGGTCGCGGGGGCGGTGCATGTCGTGCGCAGCCGCAGCCGCGATCCGTTGTTGTGGGCCGCGGTCGTGGTGCTGCCGTTGCACTGGGTGTTGGTGTCGCTCTACCGGCACTGGTGGGGCGGCAGTTCGTACGGGCCACGCCTGTTCACCGACGTGCTGCCCCTCCTGCTGCTGCTCGCGATCACCTTGGGCGGCGCGGACACCTTCTCGCGGGCGTGGGTGCGAACCGGCACAGGGATGGCGGTGACGGCGCTCGCCGCCGCGAGCATCGTCGTCCACGCCGAGGGTGCGCTCGTGTTGAGTTCGGGCTGCTGGTCGAGCGTGCCGGTGGCGATCGATGCCGACAGCAGCCGGGTGTGGTCGATGACCGACGCGCTCGTCACCAAAGGGGTGCGCGACCTCGCCCACGATCCCGTGGGTGCGGTGCGTGGGGTGTGCCGGACGGGCTGATGCTCAGGCAGGCACGCCGACGCGGCGCGCCCACCAGTCGTGGAAGTGGGAGACGCCGGCTTCCAGTGCCGTGCCCGCGAGGTTGGGCACATAGTTGTCGAACGTGAGGCCGAGCGAGCGGGCGGCGACCATGCCTTCGTGGCGGCGTTCGACGAGGTCGTGATCCTCCAGCACGGTCTCCTCGAACGCGTCGACGATGGCGCGGGCGAGTCCGGGTACCAGCGTCTCCATGTCGGTGGGCACGCAGTAGTGCACACGGTTGATGTACTCGCCGAACCCGATCGGCACGATCACCGACAGCACCCGCAGGCCGTTGTACACCTCGAACATCAGGTTGGGGTAGATGCCCACCCACCCCACGCCCATTCGCGGCGTGGGCTCACCGCGCTTCACGTAGTACTCGTCGAGCCCGTCGGCCCACTGCGAGTACTTCGCCGACTTGGCGCCACGTTCGGGGGAGAGGGTGAGGAACTGGGCGTGGAAGTTCTCGCCGAAGGTCCACTCGATGGAGCCGCAGTCGACGAACGAGGCCAGGCCGGGGTGGTAGGGCGGCACGTGGTAGCAGTCGCCGAACACCTCCAGGAAGGCCTTCCAGTCGCCGTGGTAGGGGTCGTCGTGGGTGGAGTGCACCACACAGTCGTCGAGATCGAGCCAGTGGGCGACGCCGCGCTCGGCGAAGTCGGCATCGATGCGGGCGAGGTCGGCGGCGTACACGTCGCGGTGGGCGGGGTCGACGGCGAAGTGGAAGCCGTGCCACGAGAGCAGATCGAAGCCGGGGATCTTCAACGCCCGCCGCCGGCGCTCGGCGCTTTCACCGCGGCCGAGGTCGAAGTTGGCGCCCCCGATGAGCGAGCCGTCGGCGCGGAACGTCCAGTCGTGGAACTCGCACGTGAGCCGTGGCTTGGCCACCGGCTCGTCGTGGCACAACAGGGGGCGGCAGGCATGGGTGCACAGGTTGGCCAGCAGGCGCACCGAACCCTCCTGATCGCGGGTGAGCACCAGACGCGGGTCGCTGTCGCAGCGGCGGTGGCCCACCTCGGGCAGGAGGATGTCGTGGCCCACGTAGGTGAGGCCCTCGCCGGGTGTGAACACCTTGTGCGACTCGCGATCGTGGATCGCCTCGTTCGCGTAGGCGGAGGGGGGCAGCGAGGCCACCGTGGACGGATCGAAGTCGTACCCCGGCCGGTGCCACGTGGATCCGGTGCGCTGACCGGCGTTGGAAATCACACGTGAACGCTACTTACTTGCGCAGCAGAACGTCGATTCGCTTCGCGGCCAGTGTGATGGCCGCGCCGGCCAGCGCCACCAGCACGGCGACATGGGCGAGCACCGACATCGTCCACACCCCGGCGTTGGCGGCTCTCACCAGTGCCACCCCGTGGTAGAGGGGTGAGAGCTGCACCACCCACGCCCACGACCCGTAGCTGGAGGCGGGGAAGAAGGTGGCGGAGAACAAGAACAGGGGCATGATCGCCGTGGCGACGATGTCGAGGTCGGCCCACGAACGCATGAACGTGGTGGAGGCGAACCCGATCGCGGCGAAGGCCAGGCCCACCAGTGCGCACGCGGGCAGGGCGAGCAGGGCCCACCATGACTGCACCAGGCCGAGCGCGGCCATCACCCCGAGGAAGCTGATCGCGTAGAGCTGCCCGCGGATGAGCGCCCACCCGATCTCGCCGGTGGCGACGTCGGCGGGGGTCATCGGGGTGGCCAGCGCGGCGTCGTAGATGCGGGCGTACTTCAGCCGGTGGAGCACATTGCCGGTGGAATCGAAGATCGCCCCGTTCATCGCGGAGGACGCCATCAGGGCCGGCGCGACGAACGCGTCGTAGGGCACGGCCTTGCCGGCCACCGAGACATCGCCCACCAGGCTGCCCAGCCCGGCGCGCATGCTGAGGAGGTAGAAGAGGGGCTCGAAGAAGCCGCTGACGATGATCAACCACTGGCGGCGATAGGCCACCACGTGGCGTTCGATCATGCGGTGGGGGCGGCGCACCACCAGCCCGGGGGGCAGGATGCGCAGGGGAAGGCGCTCGGTGACGCTCACGTGTACAACTTCCTGCGCAGGCGGCGGATGGCCCACCAGGTGCCCGCCACGATCCAGGCCGCGGCGTAGCCGAGGTGACCGAGCGCGGCGCCCACACGTACCGAGCCGGAGGTGAACTCACGGGCCACCACCACGCCATGCCACAGGGGTGCCACCTTGGCCACCCATTGCACCCCCACCGGCAATTGGGACAAGGGGTAGAACGCGCCGCCGAACAGGAACAGGGGGATGATCACGAAGCGCTGGATGGCGGGGAACCCCCCATCGAGTTCGAACCCGATCGACAGCGCCATGATCGGCATCGCGAAGGAGACCCCGATGAGTGTGGCGATCAGCACGGCAGGGATCAGCCCCCACGAGCGCGTGTCGGGGAACAGGGCCAGGGCGATCGACACCGCACCCGTGGCCAGCGCGCTGCGGGCAGCCATCCACACCCCGTGGCCGAGCACGATGTCGCGGGCTTCCAACGGGGTGGCGGCGATGCCGTGGTAGCCGCGTTGCCACTTCAGGCCGCCCATCACCGGCCACATGCTCTCGCCCGCGGTGAGCGCCATGGCGGTGGTGACGAGCAGGCCAGGGGCGACGAACGCCACATACGTGGCGCCGCCCAGGGTGCCGCCGGTGGAGGTGTTGCGGTCGACGAGCGCGCCCACGCCCACGCCGAGGCCGAGGATGTACAGCAGGGGCTGCACGAACGACGACATCAGGTTCATCTTCCACAGGCGGCGGTACTGGGTGAGGTGCCAACTGGCGACCCGGAGGGGGCCTGGGGTGGAGACGTGGGCCATGTGTGGTGCCTCAGTCCGCCAGGCTGCGCCCGGTGAGCAGGAGGAACACGTCTTCCAGGCTGGAGCGGCGCACGAGAGCGCTCTCGGGGGTGAGGCCGCGATGGTGGGCCTCGGCCAGCGCGGCCTCGCCGTCGGCGGCGTAGATGAGCACCCGGTCGGGCAACAGCTCCTGGCGCTCACCGATGCCGCCGAGACCGGGCGCTGCCGCTTCGTTCTCGCCGGCCGGGAAGCGCAACTCGAGCACCTCGCGGGTGGAGTAGCGGTCGATCAGCTCGCGTGGGGAACCCTCGGCGACGATGCGCCCCTGATCCATCACCACCAGGCGGTCGCACAGCTGCTCGGCCTCGTCCATGTAGTGGGTGGTGAGCACGAGGGTGACACCCTGCTGCTTGAGCCGGTACAGCCGATCCCACAGCACATGGCGGGCCTGGGGGTCGAGGCCGGTGGTGGGCTCGTCGAGCAGGAGGAGTTCGGGCTCGTTGATGAGCGAGCGGGCGATGGACAGGCGTCGCTTCATGCCCCCGCTGAGGTTGTCGACGATGCTGTCGGCCCGGTCGGTGAGCTGTGCGAACTCCAGCAGCTCGGCGGCTCGTCGTTTGGCCTCGGCGCGGGGCAGGTCGAAGAAGCGGCCGTACAGCCACAGGTTCTCCTGCACGGTGAGCTCGGTGTCGAGTGTGTCGAGCTGGGGCACCACGCCGATGCGGGCCCTGATCTGTGCGCCGTGGGTGGCGGCGTCGAGGCCGAACAGGCGCAGGGTGCCGGCCGAGGCGGGCGAGACACAGCCGATCATGCGCATCGTGCTGCTCTTGCCCGCGCCGTTGGGGCCGAGGAAGCCGAACGCCTCGCCCCGCCGCACCTCGACGTCGATCCCGTCGACCGCGGTGAACTCGCCGAAGCGCTTCACCAGCCCGCGGGCGACGATGAGCGGCTCTGTGGGATCGGGCGCGGTGGACATCGCCCGGCACACTATCGAACAACGGTTCGATCACGGCGCGGGATTTCGCACGACCATGGGAAGTAGCGTGTGCGCATGGGCACAGCGGACGCCCCGGCAGGCAGATCGGTCTCGAAACGGCTGGTGGCAGGTGCCACCGCGGGGGTGATGGCGGCCGGGCTCGGTGGGTGGTGGTTGGTCCGCGCCGACGTGAACACCATCGACGCGCCGGCCACCGCGTACGCACCGGCCGTGAGGCTCACCACCACGGCGCCCGGTGGCCCCAACCACTCGTTGCGCTTCTACGGCACGGGTGCGGGCGGGATCGATCGTGTGGTCGTGCCCCTCGGCGCCGACACGCGGGTGAACGTCGGTGCCGGGGACTTCACCATCGAGTTCTGGATCAAAGGCGCTCTGGCATCCAACCCGGCGAGCGGCTGCAGCACCGCGAACGACGCGTGGATCAACGGGCACGTGGTGGTCGATCGCGACATCTACGGCTTCGGCGACCACGGTGACTACGGCATTTCCTTGCTCGGCGGCAAGGTGGCCTTCGGGGTCAGCAAGGGTGGCGCTGGTGCGACGGTGTGCGCCAGCACCTCGGTGTTGGACGGCGCGTGGCACCACGTGGCCGTCACCCGCCGCGCTTCGGACGGGCGCATGCAAGTGTGGGTCGACGGGGCGCTCGACGGATCGAACGCGTCGTCGCCGGCGACGGGCGATGTCTCGTACCGGGTCGGCCGCTCCGCGGCGTACCCGGCCGATCCGACGGTCGTGTTCGGCGCCGAGAAGCACGACGCCGGCTCTGAATACCCCTCGTTCAACGGCTGGCTCGACGAGGTGCGCTTCTCCACCAACATCCGCTACACGGCCACGTTCGCACCGCCGACGGCACGCTTCTCCGTCGATGCGAGCACGGCTGCGTTGTACCACTTCGACGAGGGGATCGGCACCCCAGTGGCGGATGCGGTGGGTTCCAGCCCAGCCGCCTGCGTCGTTGGTGGGCCATTGTCCGGGCCGGCGTGGAGCACCGACGTGCCCTTCGCCTGAACGGCGTGAACGAGCCGAGCGGCCGGGTTACGCCTGGCCGCCGAGCCAGTTCTCCGGGCGGGCGATGGTGGCCTCCCAGTCGATGTCCTGATCCTTGCCATTGCGGCCGACGAGCACGACGATCGGCGCGCCCACCCGCCACGCGCTGAACATCATCATCAGGCGGGCGAGCGCCAGTTCGGGCACCTGCGACTTCAACGACACCATGCCCTGCCCGGTGTTGAGGTCGAGGCGGTACACCCTGCGGCCGTTCATCTTCATGCTGGTGGGCTGGCCGCCGGCCAGTTGGGCGAGCATCGGTGTGCGCTCGGCGCGCCACTTGGCGAGGTCGTCGTCGCGCCGTTCGCCCTTGCGATACACCTCGACGCGGCCGGGCTGGGGCCACCGGTCGGGCTCGGGCCAGCGCAACAGGTGATGCACCACGAGCGACGCCCCGTTGGGGCCGTTGCCCCACATCACGAACGCGCGGCCGCGTTCCACCGGGTGCGTCTTCACCGCCACTCGGCTCCCGGGCACGAGCGTGGCCTGCACCTGGGGAGGTACGTCCTGGCGGACACACACCTCGTGTTCGCCGTCGGGGCGTTCGACGATCAACCGGAGGAGGGCGACCTGCTGGTCGTACTCGTCGGGCCCACCATCGGCCGGCAGGTCGGCGATGCCCACCACGCGGGCGGTGCAGCGCATGTCGCACCCGGCGGTCGGGTCGGGGCCGGGGATGATGTTGAGGGTGACCGAGTCGACGGCTGCGACGGCCTTCTTGAAGAATCCCACGCCTACCTCCGCTCGGTGTCGAGGAGAACGTAGCCGACACGCGCAAGGGCCCCCGCCGAAGCGGGGGCCCTTGTCAGTGATTGGGTGTCGCTGCGCTCAGCCGGCGGGCGGCGGGGGCGGCGGGGGCGGGGTCATGCCGGGGGGCGGCGGCGGGGGCGGGGTGCCGCCACCGGCCGAGCCACCGAACTGGCCCTTCATCTTGTCCATGTCCGTGAGGTCGGACAGGTTTCCGCCGGACTCCTGGAAGCCGAGGAACGCGCCGACGCAGGCGGCCAGGGTGCCGAGCGTGGAAACGTACAGGCCGATGCCGCGGCTGACCTCGAAGCCGAGTGACTCGGCCAGATCCTTGTTCTCCAGCGGATTGAAGATCAAGCGGATCAGCATCAGCAGCGATGCGAGCGCGGTGGCCAGCAGGAAGATCAGCGGCCAGGGCAGGCTGCCCTGCTTCATGGTTCCGCTGATCATCAAGACGGTGAGCACACCGGTGCCGAGCACCAGCAGCCAGGGCAGGATCCCGGTCCAGAAGAAGTCGAAGACGTTGCCGCTGTCGTACTCAACGCCTCCGCCCTCGATGGAGACCCAGTTGAGGAAGCCGAAGATGAAGAACACGCCGGCTCCACCGACCTTCAGCCAGTCGGATGTCTTGAATTTACTGAAGTCCACGGAATGCCTCCCGGTTGGTTGTCGGAAACTGACTCAGTGACGCGAACCGTACACCCTGTGCGCGAGGGCCTCGCGCATGTCGTGGAGTAGTGCAGCGCTCAGCCGACCGGGGGCGGGGGCGGCGGGGGCGGCGGAGGGGGAACCGCGCCAGGGGGCGGGGGCGGGGGTGCCGCGCCGTACATCGGCGGCGGGACCGCAGCGGGCTTGGGGCCACCACCCAGGCTGATCATCTCCGTGCCCTTGCCGAGCAACGCCATGATCGGGCCGACAGCCATCGCGATCGAGCCGATGAGCATGAACCAGAAGCCGATGCCCTTGTCGGCATCGAACGACACGAGGTAGTCGAACATCAGGCCGGCGGCGGAGATGCCCCACGTGGCCTTCAGTTGGTTGCTGTTGAAGGTGAGCACATTGTCGGGCAGTTTCACGCCGAACAACTCGCACAGCGACCAGGCCACCAGCACGATGGCGAGGATCGCGGGGACGGTGGTGATCCAGGCACCGCCTCCCTCACTCCACGCCGATGTGTCGTCGTAGTCGAAGAAGCCGAAGAAGGAGAACAGCAGACAGACGATGCCGCCCGCAGTGGCCACCAGGTTGGCGACGGAGATCTTCTTACCCATGGATGCCTCCCGGAGCACGGGACGCGTCGATGCGTCCGAACCGAAACGTACACCTTGTTAACGGCCCACGGTCATCTCGTGCGCCGTCACCTACATTGCGGTCATGCCGATCGCGTTGCTCTCCGTGTACGACAAGACCGGGATCGTCGATCTCGCCCGCGGCCTGCAGCATGCCGGGTGGCGCATCGTCAGCTCCGGGGGCACCGCTAAGGCGATCGCGGAGGCCGGCATCGAGGTCACTGACCTCGCCGAGCTCACTGGGCTGCCGGCGATCCTCGAC
>WBZL01004301.1_pt1 | contig 12446 bp, 10 predicted proteins | sample 5204291 | NCBI WGS metagenome assembly WBZL01 (sample SAMN12344345, study PRJNA552823) | activated sludge metagenome | biome: Activated sludge suspended growth; feature: Nitrification reactor; material: Wastewater; isolation source: activated sludge from nitrification reactor of wastewater...
CGGGCTCCTGGACGACCCCGCCCGGCGAGCGGCCCTCGGGGCGGCGGGTGCGGCACGCGTCGCCACGCACCACACGACCCCCGTCGCCGCCCCCGGGCTGCTGGCCGAGATCGAGGCGCTCTGGTGACCGGCCCGGCGGTCTCGGTGGCGCTGTGCACCTACGACGGGGCCCGGTGGCTCGGCCCGTTCCTCGACGGGCTGCTGGCCCAGACCCTGGTGCCCCACGAGCTCGTCGTCGGCGACGACGGCTCGTCCGACGACACGCCGGCGATCCTGGCCGCCTTCGCCGAGCGCGCGCCGTTCCCGGTGCGGATCGAGGTCAACGAGCGCCGGCTCGGCTCGACGATGAACTTCGGCGCCACCTTCGCCCGCTGCGCCGGGGACGTCATCGCCTCGGCGGACCAGGACGACGTCTGGGCCCCGACCAAGCTCGAGCGGCTCACCGCGGCCATGGCCGCCGACGACCTGGCCCTCGCGTTCAGCGACGGGACGGTGATCGACGACACCGGGAGCGCCCTGGCCACGACGCTGTGGGAGGGCGTCGGCTTCGACCCCGCCGAGCAGCGCCGCTTCGACCGCGACCCGCTCGGGGTGCTGGTGCGCCGGTCGGTGGTCACCGGCGCGGCCATGGCCCTGCGGACCGAGCACCTCGACCGCCTGCTCCCGTTCCCCGCGGCCCTCGACGAGGCCGCGTCACCGATGCTGCAGGACCGCTGGGCCGCGCTCGTGCTCGCGTCCGTGGCCCGCGTCGGGCGCGTGGCCGAGCCCCTGATCGCCTTCCGCCGCCACGCCGGCCAGCAGACCGGCCTGCGCGACCCGCTCACCGCCGGCGAGGTGGCCCACCAGCTGCGGCGCACGTCGAGCTCGTCCGCCGCGGCGCTGGGCGCGCGGGCCGACCAGCTCGACGCCGCGCTCGGTCGGGTCCGCGGCGCCGCCCACCCCGGGGCGGAGGCGCGCCTCGCCGCCGCGGCCGCCCACCTGCGGGCCCGCTCCCGCCTCACGACCGCCCGGCCCCGCCGCCTGGTGCCGGTCGGGCGGGAGCTCCTCGCCGGGCGCTACCGGCGGTTCTCGGGCGGCGTGCGCAGCGCCGTGGCCGACCTGGCCCGGCCCGTCGGATGAACGGCCGCCGCGTGCCAGGGGGGCGGGGCCGGTCCGGTACGCTGACGCCGGCATGACGAAGGGGGAACCGGCGGAGGCGACGGCAGGCATAGGCCTCGCCGATCCCAGCATCACCGAGGACGACATCGCCGCGGTCGTGAACGTCCTGCGCAGCGGCTGGCTCACGTCCGGGCCCGAGGCCGCCGCGCTCGAGGAGGAGCTGGCCGAGTACCTCGGCTGCCCCCACGTCATCGCGGTGTCGTCGGCCACCGCCGCCCTCGAGCTCTCCTTCGCCTGGCTCGACCTGCCCCCGGGCGCCCGGGTGGGCGTGCCCACCTGGACCTTCCCCGCGAGCGCCATCGCGCCGTACCACCACGGGGCGCGGATCGTGCTGCTCGACTCCGACCCGGCGGACATGAACCTGTCGGTCGAGGCGCTCGACGCGGCCATCGCCACCGGCCTCGACGCGGTGGTCATGGTCCACTTCGGGGGCACCCCCGTGAGCGAGGAGGCGCACCGGCGCTGCGAGGCGGCCGGCCTGCCCGTCGTCGAGGACGCCGCCCACGCGTTCGGCGCGAGCGACCACCGCGGCCGGATCGCCGGCACCGGCACCGCCGGCGCCGCGTTCTCGTTCTACGCCACCAAGAACCTCACCTCGGGCGAAGGCGGCGCGCTCGCCACCGACGACCCGGCGCTGGCCCGCTTCGCCACGGCGTTCCGCCTCCACGGCCTCACCCGCAAGGCCGGCGCCCCGTGGGACCCGGACGCGAACACCGACGTGGTCGGCCCCGGCTACAAGGCCAACCTGTCGGACATCCTCGCCGCCCTGGCCCGGTCGCAGCTCCACCGCTTCGACGACATGCAGGCGCGGCGGCGGTCGGCGGTCCGCCGCTACCGCGAGAACCTGGCCGGCGTCCCCGGCCTCGAGTTCGTCCCCCGTGACCTCGACGAGGGCAACGCCGACCACCTGCTGGCCGTGGCCCTGCCCCCGGAGGTCGACCGCCGGGAGGTGTTCCGGGCCCTCGACGCCGTCGGCATCGGCACCAGCTTCCACTTCCGCCCCCTCCACACGTACGACTGGTTCGCGGCCAACGCGGAGGTCGGTCCGGCGGGGACGGCGGTCGCCGACGACCGGGCCCACCGCCTGATCTCCCTGCCCCTGCACCCGGGCCTGACCGCCGCCGAGGTGGACACCGTCTGCGAGGTGTTCGCGGGCGCGCTGTCGTGACCCGCTGGCTCCGGGCCCGGTGGGGCGCCGACCGGTTGGTCGCCGCCGCGCTGGCGGTGCTCACCGCGCCGGTCGCCGGCCTCATCTGGCTCGTCGTCCGGGTGGTCGACGGCCCGCCCGCCGTCGTGCGCCTGCCACGGATCGGCAAGGACGGCGTCGAGTTCGCGATGGACAAGTTCCGGTCGATGACGGTGCAGTCCGCCGCGGGCCACGCCGGTGGCGCGGCGCTGACCGTCGGCGCCGACCCGCGGGTGACGCCGCTCGGCCGGCGCCTCCGCCACTACCGCCTCGACGAGCTGCCCCAGCTCGCGAACGTGGTGCGGGGGGAGATGGCCCTGCTCGGGCCCCGTCCCGAGACCCCGGTGTACGTCGACCTCGACGACCCGCGCTGGCAGGCGGTGGTCACCGCCCGTCCCGGGATCGCCGGGCCCACCCAGGTCCTCATCCACGACTTCGAGGCCGGCCTCGCGGTCCACGACCTCAAGCGCTACGAGGCCGAGATGGTGCCGGTGAAGCTCGCCATCGACCAGTGGTACCTACGCCACGCCTCGCCGGCGGTGGACCTGCTCGTCGGGCTGGCCCTGGTCGAGCGCTTCGTGCTGCGCCGGTCGGTGACCCGGCTGCACCACCGCCTGGAACGGGAGATCCCCGAGGTCGCCGACCTGCTCGACCGCCACCGCGTCGAGCCCTCAGGCGGGGTCCTGGACCTCGGCGAGCTCGCTGAGGAGCCGGCGCCAGCGCGGGCCGACCTCGCCCCACTCGGCCGTACGGGCGAGGGCCAGACCGCCGGCTGACAGGCGGGCCGCGAGCCCGTCGTCGCCCAGCACCCGCCCGACCGCCGCCGCCAGCCCGGGCGCGTCGGGGGCGAGCAGCGCGTCGTCACCGTCGTGGAAGAGCTCGGTGATGCCGCCCGCGGGCGTGGACACCACGACGAGGCCGTGCGCCGCGGCCTCGAGCAGGCTGACGGGGGCGTTGTCGGTGCGGGTGGTGTTCAGGAACACGTCGTGGTCGGCGAAGGCCTCGGCCTTCGCGGCCGGATCGAGGAAGCCGGGGAAGTGCACGGCGTCGCCGAGACCCGCGTCGGCGACGGCCCGCCGGGCGGCCTCGACGCCGCCCTTGTCCTGGCCCGCCATGGTGAGGGTGGCGGCGGGGACCGCGGCGCGGACCCGGGCGAACGCGTCGACCGCGAGCTCCGGGCGGTACAGGGGGTGGAACGTCCGCATCCAGAGCAGGCGCGGCCGGGCGGTGGCCCGCAGGCGGGGGTCCGCGGGCGTGGGCAGCACGTTCGGGATCACCTCGACGGGTTCGCCCACGAGGGCACCCAGGCGGGCGAGGTAGGGCGACGGCGCCACCAGGCGGTCGGCGGCGGCCAGGACGCGCCGCACCCGCCGGGGACGACGGGCCGCGTGGTCGGGGAGGTCGCCGCCGTGCAGCCACAGGACGACCGGCACGCCGAGGCGCCGGGCCGACCGCACGCCCAGCTCGGTGAGGGCCAGGGCCGGGCCGCTGAACCCGAGGACGACGACCACGTCGACCTCGTCGCGCCAGGACCGGACGGTCCGGGCGACGTCCCAGGCCCGGCGGAGGCGGGGCACCACCCCCGAGGTGGTGCGCACCGCCACGCCGTCGGCGGCGAGGTGCTCGGCCAGGACCTCGCCCTGGGTGGTGACCCAGCCCGGGTTGACCCCCAGCAGCGGCCCGACGATGCCGACCCGCACGCTCGACAAGGTCGCCGGCGGGTCGCTCACCGCGAGGGCCCCCCGCCGGCCACGTCGTCGTAGATGCCCTCGACGCGGCCGATCACCGCCGCCGCGCCGTAGCGCTCCTCGACGCGGCGGCGCAGCCCCGCGCCGAGCTCCCGCCGGGCGGCGTCGTCGGCGAGCACCTCGATGAGCGCTCCGGCCAGGGCCCCGGGGTCGCCGGGTGGGACCAGGCGCCCCGCCCGTCCCCCGTCCAGGATCGCGGGGCACTCGCCCACCTCGGTGGCGACCACCGCCAGCCCGGCGCTGCCGTACTCGAGCAGGGCCAGGGGGAAACCCTCGGACCGGGAGCCGAGCACCCCCACGTCGCACGCCGCCAGCACGTCGGCGACGTCCGAGCGGGCGCCGAGGAGGGTGACGCGGCCCGCCAGGCCGGGGCGGGCCAGCTCCGCGGCCACCGATGCGGCCACGGCGGGGTCGACGGGGGCGCCGACGAGGAGCAGGTGGGCGTCCGGGACCGCCTCCACCACCTCGGCCCACGCGGCGAGCAGGGTGTGGTGGTCCTTCTGGGGACGGAGGTTGGCCACGCAGGCCACCCGGCGCCCGTCGGTCCCCGGCACGGCGGGCGTCGACCGGGCCGGGTCGCGGTCGACCACGAAGTTCGGGAGGGTGACCACCCGGTCGGCGGCGAAGCCGAGCACCTGGCGGTCCCACTCCTCGAGCACCCGGCTCACCGCGATCACCCGGTCGACCCGGCCGGCGGCGAGCCGGTAGAGGCGGCGCCGGTCGAGCCGGGTGGCGGGGTCGGCCCCCAGGTGGTCGTGCCACACCAGGCGGGTGCGCGGCACCAGCAACCGGGCCGCCGCGGAGATGAACAGCGAGGTGCCGTGGGCGTGGATCAGGTCGACCCGGTGGCGCCGGAGGAACGCCGCGAGGCGCAGGACCGCGAGGGGGTCGTCCCGGCGGCGTCGGCGCCCGAGCGACAGCGTGGTGATGTCGGGGCGGGCCTCGGCGGCGAGGACGCCGTCGTGGCGGGTCGTGCACAGGAACGGCCGGAACCGCGCCCGGTCGAGGCCGTTGACGAGGTTCACGGCCATGCGCTCCGCCCCACCGGCCTCGAGGGTGTCGGTGACGTGGAGCACCGCGGTCCGGTGCGGGTGCCGCCCGACGGGGGTGCCCCACCAGTCGGCGAGGAGCGCGGCGATGGCGTCCTCGAGCTCCTCGAGGGAGTGGCGCTGCCCCCAGGCAGCGGCCCGTCGCCCCATCCGGTCCGCCGCGTCCGGGCCCTCGGCCAGGCCCCGCAGCGCGTCGGCCAGCGGCCCCGGCTCGCCGGGCGGCGCGACGAGCCCCCGGCCCTCGCCGAGCATCTGGGGGACCATGCCGCGGTCGGAGCCGACGCACACGACACCGAAGGTCATGGCCTCCGCGATCGCCTTGGGCCAGCCCTCGGACTGCGAGACGAGCACGAGGGCGTCGGTGCGCTCGTAGTGGTCGAGCACCCGGTCCAGGCCGACGGCCCCCGCGAAGGTGACGCGGTCGGCGATGCCCTCCTCGTGCGCCAGCGCCTCGAGGCGCCCGCGCTCGGCTCCGTCGCCCACCACGGTGGCGGTGACGTCGAGGCCCTCGCGCACGAGGGTGGCGACCGCCTCGATCATCGTGTCCACGTTCTTCGGGCCGCTCAGGCGACCGACGAAGAGCACGTCGAGGGCCCCCGCCCGCCGGGGCGCGCGCTCGAGGTGCCGGGCGCGCTCGACCTGGTCGGCGGTGAGCACCGAGGTGAAGAACGGCACGACGTGGTCGGGCTGGTCCGGCCACTCGCCGTAGACCGTCACGGGCCCGCGCCACCACCACGACGACAGCACCGCCCGCTGGAGGCGCACCGTCCACTTCTCGCCCGGGAACCCGTTCCACTGGCCTGCGTACTTGGCGACCAGGCGCCGGCGCAGCAGGGGGGCCAGGAACACCCCGAGCAGGCCCATGTTCCCGGGGCAGCGGACGTGGGCGGCGTCGCCCTCGAGCAGGGCGCGGCACACCCGGGCCACGAGGACGGGCAGCAGGAGGAGCTGGAGGAGCTTCGGGCCGAGGCTGTCCCCGCCGGTCGGCGGCACGGGGCGCAGCTCGATGGTGGGTGACGCGAACGGGATGCAGTCCCCGGTCGGGCGCGTCGACTCCGTCGGCCCGACGATCACCACCCGCTCGAAGAGGTGGCCCCACAGGTCGATCTCGCGCACGTAGGGCTCGTGGGACCAGAGGCGCCCCTCCCAGACGTGGTGGGGGGCGGACGACACGATGGTGAGGGTGCGGGGCGCGCGCCGGCTCACGGTGCGCTCCGGCACCGCTCGTACCACGCCTCGTTGCGGCGCACGAGTGCGGTGATCGAGGACGCCGCCTCGGTGCGGGCGCGCGCGGCGGCGCCGAGGCGGGCGCGTCGCGCCGGGTCGTCGAGCAGGCCGATGACCGCCTCGGCGATGGCCGCCGGGTCGTGGGGGTCGCAGAGCACCCCCGTCACGCCGTCCTCGACGACCTCGGGCGCAGGGCCGATGTCGCCGGCCACCACCGCGCGCCCCATGGCGAGGCCCTCCAGCCAGGCGAGGGGCATCGCCTCCATGTGCGACGGATAGGCGCACACGGAAGCTCGGGCCAGCAGCGCGGGGACGTCGTCGTGGTCGACGGGGCCCAGGAAGTCGACGTGCGCGGCGGTGGCCGGGTCGAGGCCCGCCTCGAGCCGGGCGCGGAAGCTGCCCTCCGCGTCCACCCAGTCGCGCCCGGCGACGAGCAGGCGGGCGTCGGGGTGCGCGGCCAGGATCGCCGGCATCGCCGCGACCAGCTGGCGGATGCCCTTCTTCTCGCACACGGTGCCCACGAAGGCGATGGTGCCGGGCTCCTCGGCGACGTCGAGCGGTCGGAAGCGGTCGGTGTCGACGCCGTTGGGCAGGATCTCGACGGGGCGGTCGCCGAGCTGCAGCAGGTCCCTCGTCGTGTCGGCGACGTACCGGCTGACCGCCCCCAGGTGGTCGGCCCTCGCGAAGGACCGCCGCTCGAGCCAGCTCCGCCAGGCCCGCGGGCGCCCGCCCAGCGTGACGGCGAAGAAGTGGTGGCCGCCGTTCATGCGGATCACCGTGGTGTACGGCCGCCGGCGGGGGAGCACGGCGAGGCCGAGCTCCTGGCCCTCGACCACGTCGACCGGCGCCTCGCGGTGCAGCTCGGCCAGGGCTCGGCGCAGGCGCCGACCGTGGACGAGCAGGCCGGTGCCGCGGACCGGGGTGTGGGGCAGGCGGACGACCCGGACCCCGTGGTCCTCGGTCTCGCCCGGGCTCGTCCGCGAGATGCCGAGCACGGTGACCCGGTGGCCCCGCGCCACCAGGGCACGGGCCAGCGCCTGGATCACCGTCCCCACCCCGCCGTGCGGCTCGGGCGGGTACTCGTGGCAGAGGAAGCAGACGTGGAGGGGCATCGGCGGTCGGTCGATCCTACGGCCCGGGCCGGGCCCGTCCGGGTGTGGGACCGCCCGCGACGGCCGCGTGGCTACCGTGGGTCGGTGGCCGGATCGTCGGCGGAGGTGGATCGGCTCCGAGCGGTGTACGAGGGGTACGACCGCGACGCCGGCGCCCGGGCCCGCTGGGACCCCGCCAATCCGGGCAACCGGGCGATCCACGCCGAGCGCACGGCGCGGCTCGGGTCCGTCCTCCACGGGCTGGCGGGGCCGGTGCTCGAGGTGGGCTGCGGCACCGGGCAGGTGCTCGAGGAGCTCGCGGCCGGCGGCCTCGACGTGGCGGGCGCGGTGGGGGTCGACCTGAGCGCGGCGCGGTTGACCGGCGCCGCCGGCCGACTCCCCTCGTTCGGCTTCGTGCAGGCGGAGGGCTCGGCCCTGCCGCTGCGCAACGCCTCGGTCGGCACCGCGGTCGCCTTCACCCTCTTCAGCTCCCTGCTCGACGACGCCCTCGCCGCCGCGGTCGCCGGTGAGCTGACCCGTGTGGTGCGCCCCGGTGGGGCCCTGCTCTGGTACGACCTGCGCCGGGGCAACCCCCGCAACCGGTCGGTGCGCCCGTGGACCCGGGACGCGGTCGCCGCCCTCTTCCCGGACTGGACCGTCGAGCTGGCTCCCGTCACGGTGCTCCCGCCCCTGGCCCGCCGGCTGGGCCCCGCCACCGCGGCGCTCTACCCCCGGCTCGCCCGGGTGGGCCCGGCCACGACCCACCTCGTCGGCGTGGCCCGCCGGCCCGCGTGAGCCCCGGCCGCGACCGCCTGGTCGCCGCCTACGCCCGGCTGCCGTACCCGATCAAGGTCGCCGCCGCCTCGGCCCGCGGCGTGCGGCTCCGGGCGTGGCGCTACGGCCCGGGCGCCGAGGGCGAGGTCGACCGGGTGCTCGCCCGCGACCGGTGGGACGCCGAGCGCTGGGAGCACTGGCAGGCGAACCGCCTGGCCGCGGTGCTCGCCCACGCCGCCACGGCGGTGCCCCGGCACCGTCGGTGGTTCGCGGCGCACCCCGACCGGGACCCGGCCCGGCTGGGCGACTGGCCCGTGGTGGCGAAGGCGGCCGTGCTCGACGACCCGTCCTCGCTCGTGGCGGAGGACGCGCCGGCCCGCACCTACCGCGACCAGACGAGCGGCACGAGCGGCTCGCCGCTGCCGGTCTGGACCTCCCGTGCCGACCTCCAGGCGTTCTTCGCCCTCCACGAGGCCCGCACCCGCCGGTGGCACGGGGTGTCCCGCCACGACCGCTGGGCCATCCTCGGTGGCCAGCTCGTCACGCCGGCCGAGCGCCGGCGGCCGCCGTACTGGGTCCGCAACCCGGCGTTGCACCAGCTGTACCTGTCGATCCCGCACGTCACGCCGGCCTCGGTCGCGGACTACGTCGAGGTGCTCGGGCGGGTCGCGCCGACCCACCTGGTCGTGTACCCGTCGGCGGCCGCCTTCCTGGCCCGCACCGGCCTCGACGCCGGCCTCACCGCGCCGGGGCCGCGGGTGGTGATCGCCAACGCGGAGCCGGTGACGCCGGCCCACCGCGAGGTCATCGAGGCCTTCTTCGGCTGCCCGGTCCGCGAGACCTACGGCATGGCCGAGATGGCGGCGGGGGCGAGCGAGTGCGAGGCGGGGACGCTGCACGCGTGGCCCGACTGCGGCGTTGTGGAGGTGGTCGACGACGACGACCGGCCCGTGCCCGAGGGTGCGGTGGGGCGCCTCGTGCTCACCGGCCTCGTCAACGACACGACCGCCTTCGTGCGCTACGCCAACGGCGACCGGGGCCGCCGGCCGGTCTGGGGCGAGCGGTGCGCGTGCGGCCGCGCGCTCCCGGTGCTACCGGCGGTGGAGGGCCGCGTGCAGGACCTGCTCGTCACCCCGGGCGGTGGGCGCCAGTTCTGGGTCAACCCCGCGTTCTACGGCCTGCCCGTGCGCGAGGCCCAGGTCGTGCAGGACGCGGTCGACCGGGTCCGGGCGAGGGTGGTGCCGGCGCCGGGCTTCGGGGCCGAGGACGAGGCCGCCATCGTGGCCCGCCTCGAGGACCGCCTCCCCGGCGTCGCCGTCCGGGTCGAGCGGGTCGACGCCATCGAGCGCGGCCCCACCGGCAAGTTCCGCCCCGTCGTGTCCCACCTCGACCCGGTCGCCCGGGGGCTCGACGCGCCCTAGCCGCGGAAGCGGTGGCGCCAGCGCCACAGGCCGACCAGCCAGCCCGTGCCGTAGGACAGCTGGAGGCAGGCGAACGCGGCGGGCAGCACCGGGACGGTCGCCGGGTCCTCGCGGCCGGTGGCGACGGCCGCGGCCGCGGTGCCGGCGGCGTAGGGGACGACGACCAGCAGCACCGGCCAGCGCCGGCGGGTGGCCAGGGAGAGGCCGGCGCCGCCGAGCAGCGCGGTCACGAGCGCGAGTGGGGCGAGGTGGCGCCACGAGGCGACGCCCCGGTGCTTCTGGGCGACCCGCACCTTGTACACGCCGTACTGGAAGTACTGCCGCCAGAGCGAGCGCAGGTCGCCACGGGTCCAGTAGGGCGACCGCAGGGACGGGTCCATCCAGATGGTGCCGCCCGACCGGGTGAGGCGGAGGTTGAACTCGTCGTCCTGGTTGCGGACGAGCTCGGGGTCGAACGTGCCGATGCGCTCGAAGACCTCCCGGCGGTAGGCGCCGAAGGCGAGGGTGTCGACGGGGCCGGCCTCGGCCCGGCCGACGCGGAAGCCGGCGCCGGTGCCGAAGCGCGACGCCATGGCCAGGGCGATGGCCCGGGCGACCACGCCGTCGCCGGACGGCCGGCTCTCGACCATGCCGCCGACGCAGTCGGCGCCGGTCTCGTCCAGGAGGGCCTCGCACCGGGCCAGGTAGCCGGTCGGCAGGGCGCAGTGGCCGTCCACCCGCACGATGACGTCGCCACGCGCCTCGGCCAGGGCCCGGTTGAGGGCGGTCGGCACGATGCGCTCGGGGTTGTCGAGCAGGCGCACCCGGGGGTCGTCGCCGGCCACGCGGGCGACCACGTCCCGCGTGTCGTCGTCGGAGCGGCCGTCGACGACGAGCACCTCCATGCGATCGGGGGGCAGGTCCTGGGCCAGCACCGAGCGCAGCGTCGTGGCGATCCGGTCGGCCTCGTTGCGGATCGGCATGATCACCGTGAAGGTCGGGGCGGCCGGGGCCATCCGGGCAGCGTAGGAGGGCGACGAGGCGCGGTTCGACGCGCCGCGGTCGGGCGGGGCAGGCTGGCCCCGTGAGCGACGAGGCCGGGGGGACCGAGGCGGGCGCGGCGGAGGCCGACCGCCGCCGGGCCCTCCAGGAGGACGAGTACCGGCTCCCGCACCACTGGGTGCTGCGCAAGCACGGCCTGGCCAACTACCTCCACAAGAGCGACCGGCTCGCCGAGCTCGTCCGCGGCGCCGGGTGCGCCGGGGGCGCCGCGCTCGACGTCGGGTGTGGCGACGGGCGGGGCACCCACGAGCTCGCCACCCGCCTCGGGCCGGCGTTCACGTGGACGGGTGTCGACTTCTCCGAGCGGGCGATCGCCTTCGCCCGCCTGATGGCCGAGGACCTGCGCTTCGAGGTCCAGGACGGCGAGCGCCTCGCCGCCGCCGACGGGGCCTACGACCTGGTCGTGGCCCGGGAGGTGATCGAGCACGTGCCGCCCCCCGACGTCGGGTCCTTCGTGGCGGAGCTGCGCCGCGTCCTGGCGCCGGGTGGCGTGCTGGTCGTCACGACCCCGACCACCAACCGGCGGGTGCCCGAGAAGCACTTCCAGCACTTCACCGAGGGGTCCCTGCGGGCGGCGATCGAGGGCGGTGGCGGCTTCCGGGTCGAGCGGGTGGAGGGCCTGGGCTGGTTCCCGGGCGGCGGCCGGCTCGAGCGGGCCTACCGGTACGTCATCGCCCTGCCCGCGCTCTGGCGGCTCGACGCCTGGAACGGCTCGCGTGCGCTGCCCCCGGCCAAGGCGGACGACCTGCTGGTGGTCGCCCGGGCGGTGTAGCGCCGGTCAGCCCCCGCCGGCGATGGTGGCGAGCACGTCGGCGATGGTCGCGGCCGAGCGGCCGACCGGCACGCCGACCTCGAGCTCGGCGAGCGCGGCCCGACCCTCGCGGTCGAGCGACGGGTCGGCGAGGTAGGCGCGGAGGTGCTCGGCCAGCTCGGCGGGGGAGCGGGCGAAGCGGGCGGCGCCGAGCTCGACGACCGGCCGGTAGTGGTCGAAGCGGTAGTAGTGCTCCCACACGGGCAGGCCGAACGGGGGCGGGTCGGCCACGTCGAAGGCCACGTTCACGACGGGGCGGTCGTGGAGGCCGAAGTCGAGCGTCATGGTCGAGGCCAGGTTCACGTTCACGTCGCAGTGGCGGGTGAGGTTGGCGAGCAGGTCGACGTCGGCCCGGCTGGGCAGGGCCTCGGACCAGTCACCTCCCGGCGGGCGGTGCCACTCGGCCGGGGCCCAGCACAGCTCGGGGAACTCGGCGCGCACCCGGTCGTAGCGGGTGCCGTCGTCGACCGGTGCGGGGCGCACCACGACCTGCAGGTCGCGTGGCACCTCGCCGGCGCGCACCAGGCCGCACAGCGCGGCGACGTGGTCGGGGTCCTCCGGGCTGTTGCCGGGGTCGCCGCCCGAGAAGCAGCAGATGGGGCGGGCCGGGTCGATGCCGAGTCGAGCGCAGAGCTCGGCGCGTGACCAGATCCGCGACTCGTCGGCGTAGGGGTCGAACTGGGGCGTGCCGACGACGTGGATCGCCTCGTCGGGGACGTCCGGGTAGAAGCGCCGCAGGTCGTCGGCCATGTGCTCGCTCCACACCAGGTAGTGGTCGAAGGGCACCGCGATGCGCCCCTTGCTCGACAGGTTGTCCCAGCTGAACACGAAGGTGGCGGTGGGGATGCCGAGCGACCGGGCGGCGAGGACGGGAGGTGCCGCCACGGGGGGCCGCTGGTGGGTGCAGAACAGCACGTCGGGGCGGGCCGCGGCGAGGGCG